>SXGR01239773.1_pt1 | contig 62660 bp, 38 predicted proteins | sample 3174711 | NCBI WGS metagenome assembly SXGR01 (sample SAMN11356860, study PRJNA531348) | freshwater metagenome | isolation source: freshwater sample F1-60 | place: China: Fuxian Lake, Yuxi | collected 2017-12-25 | reverse complement strand
GTGACCCATGACCGTCACAACCGGTGGTCTTGGTTTCAAATTCTCTTCAAGGCCTTTATCTGCCTCATCACCGGCAATGGCATCTGCCACCACAAAGGCACTGGATTCAATACGATATTCGTATTCTTCCGCCACCACTTGGGCCGTCTCAAAGTTAATACTTTGATTCTGAGATGCCATGATATCAAGCATCATCAGCTTACGAATCACGTCGCTCACTTTAACACCAAGCTGCTGGGCAAGTTCGCCAACAACGATGGTTTCCTTCATACGAAGGACACGATTTTCCAACTTGGGCATCGTCGCCGGTGCTGAACGCGCCGAATCTGACATGCCTCTTTTCTTACGACGCAAACGAGACGGAGCACCTCCGCGTTCACGATCATCACGACGCGCTGGACGACCACCACCTTGACCTGGACGTCCACCCGCACCAGGTGCGCCCCCTGGACCACCCCGACGTGCAGCATCACCACCCCCAGGAGCACCGCGAGGCTTACGACTTGCAGGTGCACCACCAGCTGCCGGAACCATTTCTCGGCCACCACGAAATGGGTCATGCACGACTTTCAATTCAGTCACACGGCCAAAACGCTGTCCGGCAGGACCTGAGCCCGGGGCACCACGGGTTGAACCCGCAGAAGCACCACCCGAACGTGTCACGCCCGTACCCGTTCGCGGTCCCGTCGCTGCACGTGCCGCACCCGCCATACCGACGCGTGAAGTCGCTGATGCACCCGCAGGTCCATTACGACGCCCCTGCGGCAAACGCTCCATGAGCTTTTCGCGGTCGATCATACGAACCACGATGGCACCACTCGGTCGCTTGATGACACCGGCTTTACCTTGAGCCACAGCCGTTGTGTCATTCTTCGCTTCAATAGGGGCCTCAGGTGGAGAGTCTAAGCGCTCCACGGGTTGCCCTGCGTCGGCATCGGCCACATCGCCAGCAAGCTCGGTTTCTTGCACACGCGGCGCAGCGTCGACAAGCGGCTTCGCGAAATACGTCGAAGATGAGCTCACACGGCGCGCAGGAGGCAACTCAACGTCCACCTCACGTAGGGGCTTCGGCGGCGCCTCGACACTCACATGCGTCTCAACCACAGGCAATTCTTCCACCTCGGGGTGAAAAACCGTTGGGGTCTCAACTTTGGCAACAACCAGAGGTTCCTGCTCAATGTGTAGGATCTGCGTTTCCGCAGGCGACGGTGCCGCCGGCTTTTTACGAACTATCATCATACCGGGCCGCCGTTTCGCTTCATCACTGTCATGTGATTCGGGCATCTCAGCACGTTGCAACACTGCACGTGCTTCTTCTTCATAAACAGAACTTGAGTGCGTCTTCGCTTCGATTCCTGCTGCCTGCAAGCGCAACAACGCATCTCGATTTTCCAATCCGAACTCTTTCGCAAGCTCGTGCACTCTTTTCTTAGACATGTCCACCACCTTGCTCACCCAACCGAAGATGGCGCGTTGGCGCTATCTCCGGTGCCGTAGCACCGTCCTTTGCCCCATCACAAGCGCGGCCGGATTCGTACCACACCGAAAACCAGTATGCAGCTCTATTCGCAAGCTCGCCCGTCGTCACACCCAAAGCGCCCGCACGGCCCAAGCCACACGCTGCGCCCATGGTATGGGAATCCACAAACGGCTTCGTACTTTTCGGTAAACTGCGTTTGCTCCGGTCGGAGATATCAATTGCCACAAAACTCACCGAACCCACAGGCATTTCAATCACAGCATCGACACCTATCACCAAAACACCCAAACGTCGCGCCAACCCCAATGTGCCTAAAAGCCGTCCCAGCCCAAGCTGAGGCAAGACTTCACGGCGCAAATGGTCGATATCCTTTGCCACAATCTCAGCACGTAGTGCACGCGCAAGATGACGGGCCTCAAGGTTTTGGAGACACGCCGCAGACACACAGATGTGCACACCACGCCCACCATAGCCCGAAACCACCAAGGAATTTTCGTTATCGCAAGCGTTAAAATTGACGCGCAACAAATCGCGAGGTTCGCGCTGCTGTCGGCAAACCACACAGGTACGCCCAGACACGTCGCCCATCGCGTCGCATCCAGCGTCCGAGGGTCGCGCATTGCGACGCCTTATTTTGCCCCGTGCAGCACACATATAATTTTTCCCTAAACACCTTCGTTCTCGACACCTTGAGCACTGTCTGAATCATCAACAGGGATCATCGATGCCGCCATGTCTGCTTGTGCAGGCGCAGCAACAACCGAGGGTTCTTCGTATCCTGGCAAGCGCACAATACCACCAACAATTTCCAAACCAAAAGACACGCCCTGCTCACGCAAAGCAGCTTCATCTTTGATTTCTTGATTGGCAGCATACTTGAGTTGTTTCGATTTTTTCTCTGAGAAACCTGTCTGTTCCGACAATTCCGTCACATCACTGTCAGCGAGCTGTTGGATGGTGACAATATTCGCCTTGCACAAAGCCTCAAAGTTAAGATCGGTGACGCCACGAACACGCTTCAAGCGACCCGCATCGTCCAAGCGCAACAAAATTTGCAAACGTTTTGCAATATTCGCAACCTGTGCAGCGTGATCAGATTCCGCTTTGGCCTGCTGCTCTTGTTCACGATCTTGTTCAGCCGCGGTTTTTGCGCTCGCAAGCAAACGATCAATATTTTCAAGCTCCACACCGGGGAACTGAAGCAAAAAGTCACGGTCGCTTTCAACCAAATCCTGAGCCGAACGAATGCCGTGATTGTAAAGCGTCTGTAAAAGAAATTCGTTACAGCCTTCTACTTTTTTGAGGCTCAACCATGCGCGCGCCTTAATATCTTGAATGCGTGATTCCGAGTGAATATCCAAACGCCACCCGGTAAGTTGACTTGCCAAACGAACATTTTGTCCTTTACGCCCAATGGCCAAAGACAGCTGATCGTCAGGAACAATAATTTCCATAGAACGATTGCCTTCGTCGATCAAAACTCGGCTGACTTCTGCAGGCTGCAAAGCATTGCAAACCAATGTGGCAGAATCTTCCGAATACGGCACGATATCGATTTTTTCGCCACGCAGCTCTTGTACTACAGCCTGCACACGCGAGCCCTTCATACCAACACATGCACCTACGGGGTCCACATCACGATCGCTGGAGCTCACCGCAATCTTTGCGCGTGAACCTGGCTCACGAGCGGCACTCTCAATGCGCACAATACCTTCGAAAATCTCAGGCACTTCGAGTTCAAAAAGCTTCACAAGAAGTTCAGGCGTGGTTCGCGACAACACAATTTGCGGGCCACGTGCATGTTCCTCGACGTCCAACACGTAGGCTTGCATTCTGTCGCCTGCACGGTAGGTTTCACGAGGGCACTGCTCACGCAACGGCAAAATAGCCTCTGCACGGCCCAAATCAACAATCAGATTGCCACGTTCAAAACGGCGAACAATCCCTGTCACCAGCTCACCTTTACGGTCTTTGTATTCGCTATAAATAATGCCTCGTTCTGCATCACGAATACGCTGAATGATGACCTGTTTTGCTGTTTGGGCAGCAATACGTCCAAAGCTTCGGCGATATGTTTTAAGACGAAGAATATCACCGTACATTTCATCTTGCTCACGGGCCGCACCTGCATCGCCCTCAAGATAAAAAATAGGGAAGACCATCTCATCGCCAACTTCAACTTCAACACCGCGCTCAGCACATTCGCTCGCACTAATTTCGTTAAAAATATCGGTGACTTCATTCACAACACGAATCGTTTGGGAAAGGTCAACAGCGCCTTTTTCAGGGTTGAATGTCGCTTGCAAAGTACGTTCTGTACCAAACGCACGTTTGGCTGCTGCAAGGATTGCTTCTTCCAGGGTGCTCACCAAAATGCTGCGATCGATACCTTTGTCTTTTCCTACTTGGTCCAGCACAGCGCTTAGATTTGCATCCATGGAAATCTCCTTTACCCAACCGTATTACTATCTTCGTGCAGCATGCTCGAAGTCAGGCACCAATCGTGCCTTTCGGATCTGGTCATATGCAAGCGGAAGCTCTTTGCCATCCACGCCGACACATACACCGCGATCGTCTGCCGTCACCAAACTCCCCGTCAAACGTTTCTGCCCTGCAATAGCCTCTGCCAAGCTTAACTTGACCTGACGCCCTACAAAGCGTTGAAAATCCTTCGGACGCGTCAAAGGCCGGTCAAGACCCGGAGAAGACACTTCAAGGCGATAGCGACCTGGTATGGCATCAGACATCCCTTCGGCGTCCAATATGTCACCCACCAAACGCGACACAGTACTGCAATCATCCAGAGTGACCCCAACATCGCCATCACGATCGATGTAGAGACGCAAAACTTGCATACTCGGGACATATTCAACCAGCAAAAGGTCATAACCTTCAGCCGAGAGAACACCCACGAGAGCGTCTGTTACGCTTTGTGCAATGTTTTTGGTCGCCACCGGAACTCCAAGTCAAAAAAAAAGGGCCTCGGGGCCCATCTAACGCGCATCGTACCAGCACATCGCCAGCATGCGCCAGCACGAAAACAGCAACTAAATGTGGTCGAATGGTACCTTAGTTCTATGTCAGGTGTCAACACGGCCTTGTGGGTACTTATCTCTAACCCTCACCCGTCTTCGCTGTCGCTCGACGACCTCTCCCTCAAGAGGGAGAGGTCATAATACATGGGAGCCGAAATAAGCGTTTGGTATTGGCACTTGCGGCCATGCCTACATGCATCCCTGTAGTACCCCGCAGCATACCAACAGCTGCAGCGGTTGCCGGCAAATAACTGGGCTCATTGCGCTTGCCTCGGTATGGGACAGGCGCAAGATAAGGGCAGTCGGTTTCCAATAAAATACGATCTTCGGGCATCATCTGCACGGCCTCACGCAATAGCTCTGCCGTTTTAAAGGTGACGACCCCAGGGATCGACAGAAAAAAGCCACGCGCCAAGTAGGCTTCGGCTTCTTTTGGCCCCGCCGTAAAGCAATGAACCACACCCCCTGCCGACGGTACACCGATATGATCGAGGATATGCAAACAATCTTCATGGGCATCACGAATGTGCAACATGATAGGCAGCTCAACACGATCGGCCATGCGAAGGGTTTCCTCAAAAAACGCGCGCTGCTGCGCACGAGGCGCGTTATCGTAGTAATAATCAAGCCCGACTTCTCCAAGAGCAACCACCTTGGGAGCCCTCAACAAAGACTCCAAGGTTTCGACAACCGATGGCGTAACCGATCCGGCATCATGGGGATGTACGCCGCATGTCGCAAAAACCTGAGGCACGCGTGACGCCAATGCAATCGCTTCATGGGCCCCTGCAAGTACACCCGATGCACCCACCGCAATGAAATGACTCAAACCTGCTTCCAGGGCGCGGGCAATAACATCGGGCAATTCTTCAGCATAAGTGGCTTCTTCAAGGTGGCAGTGGGCGTCGATGTACACAGCGGTTCTCCTACCACAAGGCGCAGCAAGTGGCGCCCTGATACCATGGATCCCCACTTTCGTGGGGATGACGTGCGAATAATGATAGGCTAAGGCAGTGGAATTGAGAAGAAGTGTTTCTGATTATTTAAGTGTTTGCATGAATGCCCTGCGGATCAAACCCGCCGAAACCAAAATCACATTGCTTTCGGGGCTTTATCTTTTTTGTACCATCGGCTGTTTCATTTTGTCTCGCATCGCGCGCACCACATTTTTTCTTGAAATACCCGATTACCGGGGCCAATTGCCACTCGCTTATATCGTCGTGGCGCTTACGGTCTCGTCTGTCATGGCATTTTATTCCCACATAGAACGCCTCCTACGTCGTGACCAATTCAATATGGCAACGCTTTGCTTTCTTATCGTCGTCACGTTGATCTTCCGATGGCAATTTCATCGACCATCACACACCCTTTATTGGATATTTTATGTTTGGGTCGATGTCTTCGGCACATTGCTTGTTCTTCAGTTCTGGAGCTTGCTCAACGATATATTCAATGCACGGCAAGCAAGGCGCCTCTACGCACTCATTGCAGGGTGTGGCGTCACCGCCAATATTGTTGTGGGATTTGGCATTGGTCACCTTGTTCATCGAATCAGTACAGAAAATATTCTTTTTGTGATGTGTGGATTTCTGACGATATGTTTTTTTTGTGTACGTGCCATAGGGCGCATCACCAACAAACAGCTTCAAGCATCATGGAATAATGCGCATACAAAATCATCGAAAACACAAGGTATGTCGTTCAGACATGTCCTAAAACACCATCACTTGCGTTTTATCGCCGCAACAGTCGCATGTTGCTACATTGTATCAACCATTCTTGATTATCAATTTCAAACCATCATAGGTGATTCGATTGCCAACAAAGACGCACGCAGTGCCTTTTTGGGACAATTTATGGGTATCACAGGCATTTTTAGTGTGATCATCCAATTTTTTCTTACCACACGATGGGTTGAACGATTTGGGATTTTTACATCCCTTGCAACACTCCCTGTCGCGCTTCTGGTAGGAACAGGTGGATTGTTTTTTCCTGAAATCATCCCAGCACTTGTTGCGGTCACCTTGGCCAAGGGATCTGAGAATATGCTCCGCTATACCATTCACGAATCAACACTCGCGCTCCTGTACGTGCCTGTCCCTGAACGACTGCGTGGCAAAGGAAAAGCGGTCATCGATGGCATCATTAAACCTGTGGCCATCGGATTTACGGGTGCACTTATTGCTTTGTTTGTGGGTCGATTTAAGCCATGGCATTTCGGTTATATAACACCCCATGCAAGCACCACACAGTTAAGCATTCTCGTTGTTCTCGGTGTGATCGCATGGCTTGCCGTGCTACGCCTTCTCAAAACAGAATATCTCAAAACGCTGATCACCACGCTGCGGGGGCGCAGATTTGCAAGCAGCGATACGCGCATTTACATCCAAGATGAAGCGTCCGTGCAGATATTAAAAAAAACCCTTCATGGCTCTTCCGAAGGGGAAATATTACACACCTTGGATCTTGTACGACTGATCACACCCGCCCTTCAGAAACCCATTCTCAGTACGGTTGAGGATCTTATTCTGCACCCAAGTACGTCTGTGCGTATTCAGGCTCTTGCTGTCTTGTCGGACTGCAACAGTATCAATCAACAGGCAATCGTCCCAATGCTTAATGATCCATCGCCAGACGTTCGTATTGCTGCAACACTCACCTACTGTGCATCCAAGCCTGATGACAACGACGAATATTTGGCCCATTTGCTTGAAGACCCCCATCCACGGGTACGCGCAGCCGCGATTGCAGGACAAATCAGATATGCGGATATCGAGGCAGTGGCACACAGCGCACAACGATTAAAGCACATGCTAAAATCTCCTGAGGTAGATGAACGGATCGCTGCCGCATGGGTCTTTGGAGAAGTGGGCATCTATAATCTTGATCAAATACTGATCGCATTGATCCATGATGAAGATCCACGTGTGCGCACGTCTGCCATTTATGCGTGTCGCCGTTTAAAAAATCCAAAACTTATTCCTGCGTTACTCGAGCATCTGCGCGATCCGCGTTTAAAACATGCAGTGGTAGCAACCCTCGCAACCTTTGGTGAACATGCCATAAAGCCCATGTGCATCATTCTCAATGACATCACACGGCATGCCGATGAACAGGTATTGGCCGTATGGACCTTAGCAAAAATCGATTCCCCCACTGCGATAGAAATGCTCACACCACATATCAATCACAAACAACCGCAGGTGCGCCATGCCATTGCCCATGCACTTGAAGAACACATTTGGCGTGGTGGTCGCATCGCTCTCCACGAAAAAATTATCAACACAACTATTTTCGACGAAGCATCTCGATACTATACAATTTTTTCACAAACGCGCGATCTAGATCATTTAACCGATACACCTTCTGGTTTTCAGCTATTGCAAGAAGCATTAAGGCGGCAAATGGACCAATGCAAACAGGCCATTCTTGCGTTGCTCGCACTCTCATTACCACCGCAAACGGTCCGCATCATTGCGATTAACTTGCGTAGCCAAAATGAGCTTACGCGAGCCAATGCCATTGAACTTTTAGAGAACATTCTACCAAACGAAATGCGAACATTTTTGATCGGCGTATTTGACGATGGACTTACTATTTCCGCATCACACCAACAGTCGAAGAAACCAGAACAATGCATTGAAAATCTTCTTGAGGATGAGAATTTCTGGATCCAGGCATGTGCGATCCATGCCGTGGCCGATGGAAACTTTTTACAACTTGTTCCAGCTGTTGAGCGCCTGCTCAACAGTCCGAACTTTGTGTGCCGTGAAACCGCTATAACAACGCTTTATCGTCTCAAAAAAGAACAATTAAAAAAATACAAAGATATTTTATTGGGCGATATTCATCCACGGATCCGTGCGATGGCTCAAGCCTATCTAGGTTAGCGGGCAGGATGCCCGCGCTCCAAACGTCAATGGAAATATCTCACTTGAATGCTATCAACGCGCTCACCTCCTGCGTCGATGTCAGACACAACAACCACTGCATCTCCCGGCATCAAGCGATTGCGTTCGCGAAGTTTATCAAATGCGGCGCGAACCGTTTTTTCGGGATCGCTTGAGAAATCCATACGAAACGGGACCACCGATCGATGAAGCCACAATTTGCGTCGGACACTGCTCATATTGGTGAATGCGTAAATGATTGAAGTCTGAGGTCGAAAGCTTGCCACCAACCCGCCCAAATATCCACGCCGTGTCATCACAACCAAAGCGGGCGCATGCAATGCATCGGCCATGTGGACCGCGGTTTGCGCCAACGTCGCAATATCATCATCAATAGGACGAAGTTTGTGAAAATCAATGCCAGGCTCTTTCTCCATACGACAAACAATTTTTGCGAGTGTTTCAACACACCTCACAGGGTACTTTCCTGTTGCCGTTTCACCGGATAACATGACTGCATCGGCCTGTTCATACACCGCATTGGCCACATCGGTGATCTCAGCCCGCGTGGGCATCGGATGTTCGATCATGGATTCAAGCAAATGGGTTGCAACAATCACGGGTTTACCCGCAATGGCGCATTCCCTTACCATACGGCGCTGCGCAATCGGCAATTCTTCGAGGGGTATTTCAACACCGAGATCACCACGGGCCACCATGACGCCATCGGCAACTTTTAAAATTTCCGAGAAATTATCAACACCTTCACGGTTTTCAATTTTGGCAATGAGACGTGTGTGCCCACCCTTATCCTCAATAATACTGCGCGCTTCTAGAACATCGTCGGGCGATCGCACAAAAGACAGTGCAATAAAATCAAAATCTTCGTCCGCAGCGAATTCGATATCTGATTTATCTTTTTCAGTAATCGATGGAAGATTAACACGTATACCTGGCAAATTAACGTGCTTGCGTGATCCCAAGGTTCCCCCATCGAGAACCCGACAGCGCAAAGCATGGTCAGACACGCTAAGAACTTCGAGATTGATCAAGCCGTTGTCCAAGGCCACTTTATCGCCCACATGCATGTCGTGAACGATATCTGGGTAATTAACAAATACGCTACGCTCTTCGGTGTTTTGCCCAGGTGAGATGGTAAATGTGAACTCATCACCAATTTTAAGGTCCAACGCTTCTTTCAGTTCACCGGTTCGGATCTCAGGACCTTGCAAGTCCGCAAGAATAGCAATTGGATGATTTAATTTTTTATTAAGACTTTTTAAATTGCGAACAATCGCCAAATGAGATTCACGCGACCCGTGGGACATATTGATTCGGGCCACGTTCATTCCCGCGTTGGCCATCGCTTCCAAGGTTGGGATCTGATCACACGCAGGGCCAATGGTACAAATAATTTTTGTAAGACGAAAATCGCGGCGTATCGAATCGTTCATGCCGTTTGGATATATCGATACAAGGGAAGTGCCAAGAGCGCGTGAAGAACAGGCAAGTCAGAGAGGATAAAGATTATTCTTTTTAAGGTCCCTCATCACATCGGCCTGGCATCGACCTACCGCCTCAGCATTGAGCCATATTTGAAGGAAATTACTTTGCACAAGGCATGCTGGCCACTCATGTTTTTCTTCCGTGTTATCGTGTGCATGTCCAACAGCATGAATCGCCCTAAACAGTTGGACCACAATCATTCCGGCTTTGTTATCCGCCGAAGCATTGTTATGTTGATTTCCAAGCGAAACAAACTGATCTAAACAATCTTTAATGCTCAACGTCACGAGATTGTTAGATGTCCCAAGTACTTTGACCTCATGAGAAAGAATCTCTTTCCAAGTACCTTGATCGTAAGCATTCTTTTTTAGCCGTGGATAATACCATTGACTCAACGCCTGCTGGATTTCATAAACGGTACTGCCTGGGCTGCGCGATAATTCAGGATATGCGTCGGTACCCACATGTTTTTTGTTTTTTTGTGCTGTTTTATCTACGTCATCCAGCAATCGCATAAAATATTCCGACGCATATGCTATCGATTCAGCATTGTTTTTATCCACACCCAATAACACATTTTCCGCATCCTGCTGTCTCTTCGCAGGAACACGTAAGTACAAATCCCTTAATCTCTGATCCATCGCATTTATCTTTGCGTCGGCAATGGCGAAATTGTCAGAAAAAATGCCGCTATTGGAGGAAGATCGTGCCCGATCCAAAACCGCATTGGCAATGTTTGCATTCAACGGTTCTTCAGATGATTTCACTTTTTTTGTCATCATGCATGCATCCTATTTTTGACCATTTATCAAGGGCGTTTCGCGAACCGCCCCTACATCATGGAACTACGCTAAAATCAATCCGTTATCGCTTTAATTACTGGCTTCTTCCATTTTAGCGCACAGGACGAACACTTAGCACATAATCACCACTGGCACGCCCAACACCATCAACGACCAACACAAGCTTATCGCCTCGATGGGCCTCTATTTGGATTTCCGATTGAGGAGATCCTGATTCGTTATCATCGCAACGAATAGGCGATCCCGTACATGTGCCATAAAGCGCGTAAAGAACTGTATCAAAGCTGGAACCAGCCGTACTAAAAATAAACGTACCATCGGATGGAGCCGTCCATGCAATGCCGACATCGGATCCACCGGTGCCTGCACAGGGTGGAGCAAAACTATCGGTTCCACCTCGGGTCGTTCCTTCAGAAAGTATGCCTTGTGCAATAGCACCTACCACTTCGTCTGCACACACAGGCGGCTCACACATGCCCTCGGCTGCGCAATCGGCATCAAAGCAATCGGTAAGACCATCGTTATCGTTGTCGACAACATCGTCGCACAATCCAACTTCCGTCGGCTGTGAAACTTGCTCAATGGTAAGTCCGAAATCACCACTGGCACCTTCAAAACCATCCACCACAATAAAGATCACCTGACCCGCAATCAATCGTGTCACCACCTGCGATTGTCGTGTCCCATGATCGTTGTCATCACAAGGCAACCCGTTGGCCTTGCATGTTGCATCAAGCAAGTACACCACCGAATCGAATTGCGTATCGGTCAGTGTTGAAAATGCATAGTTTGCCGATGCGGGCGCCTTCCAGCGATAAATTTTTTCTGGAGACAAAGCACCACCACATGAACCGGCAAGCGCGCCCGTCGGAACATCGGTGGACGTTGTACTCCCAAGTGACATGGATTGTCCCAACGAAGAACCCAAGTCTTCAAAAACATACGTGCTGCAGGTTGCTCCCGAACACGCAATATTCCGCACGCAATCCACATCCGCGCAATCGGTACGACTGTCGTTGTCATTATCGCTTCCATCGGCACAGAATGCGCCCTCACGATCAACACGAAGCGCCGTAATATTAAGCTTGAAGGTTGAGGTCGCCAGTGCAGTGCCATAACCATCGATGACAATGGAGAACGATTCTCCTGCACGTGCATCAAGCTTCAGCAAAGAGCGTGTTCCTTCGCCGCCATCATCATCGCAACCGATTTCTGAACCACCGCATCCACCACGGCGTATGTACAACGTGGTATCGAAATTCGACCCATCGGTGTCGATTTGATATTGACCCGTGGCCGGTGCTTTCCATTGAAAAAATCGTTCAACACCATTGCCAGAGCTTCCGCAACTTCCCGAAGAAACACTGAGCCACCCCGTTCGAGGTCCCGTCACGGCGGGCTTTCCAATGGCTGATCCAATATCTTGCGAATCACAGCAACTGGTTGCACCTGCACAATCAGGATCTGCGCAGTCAATCAATGTGTCGCCATCGGTATCAAGGCCATCTCCACATGCCGTACGTTCACTCAAAGCAATCGCCAAATCGAATTCACCGGCCGTGCTGCTGTCGCTATCAACCACGATCACAAATTGTTCATTCGCCGTGGCATCCAACGAGAGTTGCACATCTGCCGTCCCGACATATTTGCTATCGCACATAAAATCGGTACCGCATGTGGAGCCATGATAGGCATAAAGCACACCCGATGAACCCAATCCTGTGAGTTTTGCATTGTAAGAACCTGCGGCAGGTGCTGTCCACAGATAGGACACTTCACCGTAATAGCCGCCACAAGATCCCGCGCGCTGATCGGGACGATGCTGTGTCGTACCATGGGTCGTCCCCACGATGCTGAGAATGTCGATTTCTGGGCAACTTGGATAACATGCGGTTTCAGTCATACATTCGGGGTCCAAGCAGTCGATTGTGCCATCAGCATCATTGTCGGCACCATCACTGCATTTGCCCGATTCTGTCGCCTGAAGATTGAGGCGGAAATTTCCAGCGGTTGGGTCACCCCATGAACTGTATTCATCAACCACAAAAATATAACTCGTGCCCTCTTGGGCTTCAAATGTAATTTCTGCGGGTGCCCATGTGCTGCCTGTTTCGCACGCAAGTTCTGCCCCCGTACAGCCCTGGCGAAGCACATACAAAACATGAGACAATGACGATCCACGTGTATCCAATTTATAGCGACCGGTGCGCGGCGCAATCCACAAATAACTTCGGTCTTTGCCTGCTGAACCCTCTGCACAACTTCCCGATAAAAGTCCCAACGCACCTTCGGTGGTGCTTGAAACAATATTGGGCCCCACAGCGCTTGCGATATTTCCGTTAGGACATGTAGGGCTTAAACATGCCGCATCGTTACTGCAATCGCTGTCCGCACAATCCGTTAAACCATCGACATCGTTGTCGACCAAATCACCACAGCGTTCTGGCAAGGCAACATCCCAAACATTAAGCGAAAAACTGCCGCCTGTGCCTTCTTCTGCATCGATCACAATCACAATATTTTGGTCTTTGACGAGCCGAACGGTCACGGAGGGCTGGCCCGCATCGGAGGCCGCACCGCAAACAAGTTCGTTCCCCAAACATCCATCGTTTAAAAGATAAAGTCGGGTGGGCAAAGTTGACCCATTGGTATCGAATGTAAACACGCCGTCCGTCGGTGCAGTCCAACCGAATGTAACCTCGGCACCCGTTCCGCCGCAGCTGCCTTGAAGATTTTTAGCACCCGTTCCGCCCACGCCGGAAGCAACCTGTTGGCCCAAAACACCCCCTAAAAATGTGCCTGGGCAATTAGGAATGGGACATGCCGCATTGCGTGCACAGGCTGTATCTGCACAATCCAGCAGACCATTGCCGTCATTATCAAAGCTATCCGTACAATGACCCGCTTCTGCGCCTTCGGCCAACCGCACAGACAACGTAAAATCACCCTTGGCATCATTTCGCCCATCCACAAGCAGCAGCAATTCATCGCCCTGCACCGCATCCAAAAGTACACCACTCGTGCCTTGTGAACTTTGTGGACTGGCGTCATCGTTGCATGCGACAAGATCGCCCGAGCATTTTTGTTTTAGAATGGTGAGCACCGTATCGAACGTTGAAGCGAAGGTATCAATCGAATATTTGCCCGTGACAGGAACGGTCCATACGTAACCATATTCGGGCGCACGACCACCGCCACATCGCTGCGCGATCATCGATGATCCTTGCGTTGTATTTCCGGTGAGTACTAAAGGCAGCTCTGTGCTGGTCAGTGTCTGACCAATGCACGCCTGCCCCAAACAGTTCTCGTAGGCCTTGCATGCTACATCGGCACAATCGATTGCACCGTTACCGTCATCATCTTTCTGATTATCGCACAGTTCTGCATCGGGCGTTGGATCAAGATCGGTTGGATCTATGGGAGGATTGGTGCCTGGGTCGTCCGTATTTCCACGACTTCCACCACAAGCCATCAGGCAGATCGTTGTACACACGAGCGTGAAACCCATACAACGACGCCACAACATGCTGGCAAATGACATACAACCTCCTGTACTTCCCATCATGTATCCACACCAGAAGGTATGACGATATGCGATTACATCTTACCTGTGTCAATAGTGTCGTACTTGCGCTTACCATTTTTGGAAGTTGCAGGCTGTCCGTGAATGCCCAAGGCATCGCGTATCCTAGCCTTGCAGCACCATCCAACACGATAGGTGTCGTGCTGCCCCTGAGCGGAAAATATCGCCAGTACGGAGAACGTGCACGCGCTGCCATCGAGCTTGCACTCGCAGGAACTGCAAACAACAATGGGCCAAGCGTCGTCTTTCGCGACGGCGAAGGCACAGAAGAAGCGTCGGCGATGGCCGTCGAACAGTTGGTCATGAACGATCGCGTGATCGCTATCATTGGACCTTTATTTTCTAAAGAAGCCCAAGCCGCCTCAAAACGTGCCGAAGCCCTTGGGGTACCCATCATCAGTCTTTCCCATCAATCCGGTATTACAGACATTGGGCCCCACGTATTGCGCACGGGTCTTACAGTCGAAGCACAAGCCAAAGCCCTCGCACGGGTTGCATTTGAGAAACTCGGCATGCGAACATTTGCCATATTACAACCACGCAATCCCTACGGCATAAGTTTCGCCAATGCTTTTTGGAATGAAGTAGAAAAGCGTAAGGGCGAAATAAGGGGACACGAAGTCTATGAACGCGAACAAACAACATTCAAAGAACCCATTCGCAAACTTGTAGGGCGCTGGCACCTGCAAGCAAGGCCTGCTTACAACAAAGCTGTTCGAGAGATTGAAGAACAGAAAATTCCAGCCCACCGCAAACAACTTTTATTGCAAGATCTTGAAAAATCATTCCCTCCTGAAATCGATTTTGATGGTCTGATCATTCCTGATTCAGGTCAAAATCTAGGGCTGATCGCGCCCGCATTGGCATTTGAAGATATCGTGCTGACCCACGATCCCAAAGCTTTAGAAAAACTAAGAAAATCCAGCGGACAAGAAAACCTGAAACCCATTACATTGCTAGGTGCAAGCACGTGGAATTCGGTACAAACCGTCAACAGTTGTGAGAGGTACTGTGAAAATGCCGTTTTTGTAGATGCATTTTTCGCAGATAGCGCCAGTCCCAAAGTGCGAGCATTTGTCGCCGCTTTTGAAGAAAAAACCCATTCAGCACCGCAACTCAGCGATGCCATTGCCTATGATACAGCCTTGCTTGTGAAATCGCATTTGACCACATCACAGCCTTCAAAGCGCGAAGATTTGCTTAAATTATTGCGCAACGGGGCACCTTTCGATGGGATCACCGGTCGATTGCGGTTTTTACCCAACGGCGATATCGAGCGCGACCTCGTGGTACTCACGATCACGAACAAGCAGATCGTCCCGTGGAAATTGCAGTAATGAAGGAAAGATCACGAAATAATGCTGAATGATTGTCGCGAATGGTTTGCCGAACAGGGGATGCTTCAACAAAAGGTCCCTCATTTTCAACCAAGACAACAACAGCAAATTTTGGCCGAAGCCATCCAAAAGACCATGCGTGACGGGCCCGATCTCGCTGCCGAAGCTGGCACGGGCACGGGCAAAACGCTGTCGTATCTTGCACCTATTTTTGCCAGCGACCTTACAGAACGCAAGGTCGTTATTTCCACAGGGACCAAAGTACTCCAAGATCAGCTTGTATACCGCGACATTCCCATGCTCGAACGTGCCCTAGGACGGCGCATCGACGTACACATCATGAAAGGACGCAAAAGCTATCTCTGCGAACGTCGTTTCGCGCAAGCCATTCGCCAACCCCATCTGTTTTCGTCAAACGCGGCCAAAACATTGGACCATATCAGCGCATGGAAAGCCCACACACAAACAGGTGACCGCGACGAAATACGAGCCAATCTCAACGTCGATTCCATTTGGAATGAACTCAGTGTGAGCTCGGATCAATGCCTAGGAAGATCATGTGAATTCTATGGTTCCTGTTGGGTCACTCTTATGCGACAACGTGCACAAACCGCACAAATCATCGTCGTAAACCATCATCTCTATTTTGCAGATGCAGCCATGCGTCGTGCGTCGCCACAAGCCTCTGGGCGCATTATCCCCGATCACAATGTCGTCATTTTTGATGAAGCCCATGAAATTGAAGACATCGCGTGTGAGGCATTTGGTGTCACACTGTCTGATTATCGCATCAATGATTTCGACCAAGACGTATTAAATCTGACCATGCGTGAAGGGATTGAAAACCAATTTCATCCTCTTCGACTCGATCTCCAAGATGCAGTCAAAGCTTCTTTTTCCGCATCGCATATTGCACAACGCAAAACATATTTTCCCGATAAATTAAGTGAAGACACCCAAAAAAATGCACTTCGTCTAAGCGGAAGTCTTCGCGTGTTGGCAGATATGCTATCTGCCTATGATTTCCAAGAAGCCATGCCTCTCATGCAGCGCGCACGCAAGCTTGCCGACGATTGTGATTTTTTGTTTGGTACACAAAATCCAGAAGAAATAAGCAATGAATCACCTTTTGCTTTTTACTCTGAGACATCACAACGAAGTAAAACCCTGTGCGCACGTCCTGTGAATCCCACGCCATATCTCAAACAAGCATTTGCCAACGCACAATGCGTATTTTTGTCGGCCACACTTTCCGTGGGAGGAACACTGAACCATTTTTCAGAAAGCATGGGTCTTGAAAAACCCAACACGCTGATTCTTGACTCACCATTTAATTATGCGGAGCACGCGCTTTTGTATGTTCCCCACGACATGCCACGCCCTGATCACCCCCAGTTTTTTGAACTTGCATGTCGTGAGATTGAAGCGATCATTGAGGCGTCAGGCGGTGGTGTTTTTCTTTTGTGCACATCGCGTTCTGCCGTCGAAGCGTATGCCAAGCACTTTGCCCCCATGCTTGGTGAACGCTTATTTGTGCAACAAGGCAATGGATCCTCGGCACAGCTTGTGGAAGACTTCAGACAGCATGGCAATGCGATATTGATTGCAACCAAAGGACTCTGGAAAGGCGTTGATGTCCAAGGTCCTGCACTTCGCGGTGTGATCATCGATAAGCTTCCGTTTTCACCTCCCGACGATCCCATCACCGAAGCGCGCATTGCCCATATCAAACAACAAGGCGGGAATGCGTTTCGTGAATTTCAATTGCCACAAGCTATTTTGGCATTAAAACAGGGCGTAGGCCGGCTCATTCGCTCAGAAGCCGACAAGGGTGTCATCACTGTACTTGATCGCCGCATTATCGAAGGCAATTACAGCAAAAAGTTTTTACAAAGTTTGCCGCCTGCGAAATTAACATCTGATAGAGAAGAAGCGCTTGAAATGTTGAGGGAGATAACACGCAAACTCACGCCAACCGCATCATCACGTGACGCACAAACCAGCCTTTGATGTCACTCCAAAGACCCACGTCCTGAAGCACAACACCCCCTTGTTGATGTACAGGACGGCCATCTTCTTTGACCATCCGCTGTGAGATATTTTCATAATCCACAATACGGTAATCGGCTGGGAGATGTTCAGGATCGACAGCACCTGCCATGAATTCGTCATAAAGTTTTGCCGAATCGCTCATTATCCCAAGATCGTAGGTCCGTGTTCCACGCCATCCATTGGAACTTCCGACATACGTCGCGCATTCACCATCCACAGCACGTCCAATGCAGCCAATCCCAACACCTTTTTCATGAAAGTAAAACGGTGTTTCAATCAATGTGACACCCGATTCAATCAGCATGGGATAGAATTGTCGCATTCCCAGATAGGCCGCATCGGAGTCGGAAATACCGGGAAGAACGACAATCGTATGATTGGTTTTCCCAGCACTTTCAGCATGCCTGGCCCTACGACAAATGCTCGCGATCAAACCCTCTTCGTCCGTCATGTACGGCATTTGAATGTAAACAGGTACGTCATCTGATGCGTGATCGAGCAAATCAATGATGCCTTCACAAATCTCCGTTTGTGCTCCTGCCAATGATTGCGCAAAATGCGTGATCGACTGTGGTGGGTTTGTCATCGTTGCATGGGTCAAATAACGATCCTGAAATGTATCTGGATCTGATGTAGCTTCTGAAAATAACCCACCCAGCGCACGCCACGCACGCATATACGTCATGCTCGCCTGAACGGCCACAGGACCTGTAACACGCACCATAGAATCCGGAATACCTGCATCTGTTGCGTAATCGTCGCGCAAATTGGTGCCACCAATCCACGCACTCACACCACGTTCGTGACCCCCAAAAACCATGCCCTTGCGATGCTGAATGGTAAATCCCTCTCCCATCAATTTACTAAAACCCAGCGGTTCATCACATACAGTTTCAATACCCGCTTGATGCAATTTGTCTGCGATAGCAGCAAAATCAGGTGTATCACCACCCTCGGTCATGGTGTTAAAAATCACACGGATCGCAACATCGCGCCCTGCACGTTTGTGCGATTTGGCAATCGAACAAAGATCTTTAAGCACCGAATCATCGGCAATCATATATGCATAGAGATGAGCAAATTCACCCGCGTGCAAATGACGCAAATCAGAAAACATATGTTTAAGCACATCACCATTGCGGTATAGCGCGATATGATTTCCCGAGGTAGGAACAGCAAACGAGGCGCAATCTGAGGCCGTCATGGGCTCATCTGATGCAGCCTCCGCAACCACACGATCAAGCATAGATTGAGGAACCATCGGCAATGCCCTTTTGCTTAAAAGACCCGATGGGTCTCCAAGAGGATCCCATGCCGAGAGAGCAGCTGATATTCTCGTTGCTTCCGAATCTGCACCTAGTTTAATCAATCCGAGAAGCTTCCCACGCAGTGCAAGCGACCCGATAGATTTTGCAACATCTGCAATCAGCGATGCACCGTCGCGCATTTTTTGGTAAGCATTCAGCAACGCACGCATGCCTTGGGTATGCCATGCCTCTGTGATCACGGCCTCCACTTCTTTTTCCCCATCATCCACGCCAGACAGATCAAAAAGACCTTCAAAAGAATCCCTGTGCAGTAGCAGAGCGAGCGTATGCGCCGAGTGGTCTGCACGCGGATCAGAAAGCCGTTCGGGACGAAATGGAACCAACGAATGACGCATAGGAGAAACACGCGACGACTCGACTGATGTCATTTTTATACACCCAATCCAGGGGGGATATGTTTGTATATCTATGCATCCCGACCCCAGCGGGCCTATTTTGGACATTTACACACTGCGTCATTTCGATGCAATGAATAAAAATTCGGTTCTCGTCCCTCATTTTAGAAATTTCATTTTCATGTCGAGTACTTAAGCAACAGGAATTCTAATACGCCGATAAGCCTAATACTGTGCGCCGGTGATATTTACGCTTTTGGGCAAAGTATTTTTGGTTTTATCTAAAGAAAAAAACAAGTCGTATTTCCTATATGACGCGTTTTTTATGCCGAGAAAATCAAAAAGACAACGTCCAAAATCGTAAATATCACCGGCGTACAGCATAGAAGACAGGATGCAATAACGATGAGCAAAACACGAAATGACATCGATTTTGGGATGGCCGTCGCCCACGCCAGAGAATTGGTGGAAGCCGGTGACTATGCTGAAGCTGAGGCGTCTCTTATTGCAACACTCGCCCAAATTGAGAGTGTTCTGCCCAATGATGATGTTTTACTCGTAACAACCAAGGCAAATCTCGCTTGCCTGCTCACCGACCGAGCCAAGTATGGTGAAGCAGAACGCCTTCATCGCGAAGTGCTGGCTGCACTCCCATGTACCGATGCAGATCCCGGCCTTGCACGTATCAAAGTAACCAACAACCTGGCAGTTTGCATCAATGCTGCGGGTCGAACCGAAGAAGCGTACACCTTGCTCAGGCACATCGCGCCCAAGGCAGGCATTGAAGGGCTTCTTAATCTTGCATCGTTTCTTCATGAACAAGGACAGGTTGCCCAAGCCCAAAGCCTGTACACCGAAATTTTAGCGGGTGCTGATCCCCAAAGTGATATTGGGATCAGCGCCAAAGAAAAATTTGCGACATTGCTTGCAGAACATGGCAATCGCACCGAACGTGAAAAATCGGAAAACTTACTTCGAGAAGTTGTTGATTCCCGCTGCGCACAGGGCGGCGATCGCCATCCTGATACGCTTCGTGCCGAAGTGGCACTCGCTTTGGTGCAACATAAGCTTGGAAAAATAGCAGAAGCCAGCGATCTGTTGGCAGAAGTCCTTGCATGTCAACGTTTGGTCTTGGGCGATGATCACCCCGATACACTCACAAGTATCAATAACCTCGCCATGCTCAAAGATGCGCAGGGACAAAGTGATGTTGCGCTTTCCCTCTTTCAAGAAGCGCTTCAGCGTCGCGAAAGTGTGTTGGGCCGTGCACATCCTGATACCATGGTATCGCTCAATAATTTGGGTGCGTTTTGCATGGATAAACGTGAGTTTAAACAAGCGCAGGATCTTCTAGCACAAGCCCATGGCTTGGCAGCCGAACACTTAGGCGATCATGCCCATCGCTATATTTTCCAAGCACGTCTAGGGCGCTGCCTTGAAGCCATGGCCAAATATGAAGAGGCCCAAGAACTTCTTAAACCCGCATTTGCGCAATTGCGATTCATGTTGGGCGATCGCAATCGCCATGCGGAAGCAGCACGGATCTCTTTGCAGCGTTGTTCCGAAGCACTCGAAGACGTCGATTACGATGTACTCACACGGGTATCGCCGTTGGTGAGTTCGGCGTTGCATTGATAATTAGGACGGTTCACGAACCTGGATCCCCGCATTCGCGAGGATGATGATCACATCATTCCCAATTCTAAACGCGCTACATCGCTCATCATCGAAGCATCCCATGGCGGATCAAAAATCATATCGACCTGAACCGAGCCTACGCCAGGAAGTGCGGTCACTTTACGACGCACATCTTCTTGCAACACAGGCCCCATCCCACAGCCAGGTGCGGTTAACGTCATTTCGATACGAATACGCGCGCCTGCGGCATCTTCTTTGATATCACAATCGTAAATAAGACCAAGCTCTACAATATTCACAGGAATTTCAGGATCGTACACCGACTCTAACTGATGATAAACAACATCTTTGGTAATCGCACCGCGGTGATCGGCTGCAGGCAATGGCTTTGCCGTTTTTCCAATGGCATCGGCATCCGCACTATCAATGCGCGCAAGATATCCACCTTCGCAACTTACGGTATAACTTCCGCCCAATTGTTGTGTGATAATCACAGGAGATCCCGCAAGCAAGGTCGTTGGGATCCCATCGGGAATGCGTATGCCTATACAATCACGCGTAAGCGTCGTGCGTTCATGACCTGTCGTGCCTGAAATCATTTTTTACTCCGTCGTCACAAGACTATCACCCTCGGTGATCGCTGCATGCAACGTATGCCAAGCAAGGGTTGCGCACTTCACACGCATGGGAAATTCACGAACCCCTGAAAATGCTTCGAGTTTGCCAAGGCCTGCCATCTCAACATGTTCAGCATCCATGGGTGCTGTAGCCATACGATGAAAGAGATCAAACAATGCAAGCACTTCAGCGCGTGTTTTGCCTTTCACAGCTTCCGTCATCAACGACGACGAGGCCCGCGAAATAGCACATCCCACACCCTGAAACCCGATATCGCGCACTCGGCCCGATTCATCAAATACCAGTTCGAGCGAAAGCTTATCCCCACACAAGGGATTATCACCACGAGCATGATGGGTACATTCAGCCACGCGTTTGAAGTTGCGCGGATGCTTATTGTGATCGAGGATCAGCTCTTGATACAGTTCGCCGAGATCCATTAAAACTCCGTCCCAATCGGGCGACTGCCGGTCGCCCCTACCGAAAAAACGCTACGGTTGCATTCACAGCATCACAAAGCCTGTCGACGTCATCGCACGTGCTGTACACACCAAACGACGCACGCACGGTGGCTGGCACACCAAAATGCTCCATCAAAGGCTGTGTACAGTGATGTCCTACGCGTACTGCAACACCTGCTTTGTCCAACAATGTACCCACATCGTGCGGATGCACACCTTCGATCACAAACGAAACAGATCCAACTTGATGTTCGGAATCTCCCACGAGACTCACCTGAGGCAATTCACGAAGACGTGTCTTTGCATAGTTCAAAACAGACTTTTCATGAACACGCGCGTCGCTTCCCAAATTGCGAAGATACGCAAGGGCAACACCCATGCCGATCACACCCGAAATATTGGGTGTCCCTGCTTCAAAACGCGTTGGAGGATCCGCAAATGTTGTTCCAGAAAATGAAACATTGCGGATCATATCCCCACCCCCTTGATACGGCGGAAGTGCATCAAGCAACGCTTTATGGCCATACACGACGCCCACGCCGTTGGGACCATAGGCTTTGTGGGATGAAAACACGTAAAAATCAACGCCAATTTCAGCAACATTCACCTCAAGATGAGGCACCGCTTGGGTCCCATCAATCACCGACAATGCACCCGCATCGCGTGCCATCGCGGCGATCTTTTGAACGGGGTTAACAATCCCTGTGGCGTTGGACACGTGGGTAAACGCCACAATTTTAGGTTTTGTATCGAGCAGGTTGGCGTAGGCTTCAAGGGACAATGCGCCTGCTTTGTCCAAAGGAATAGGAACAACCATTGCACCCACGCGCTCGCACGCAAGCTGCCATGGCACAATATTGGAGTGATGTTCCATCATCGACACAAGAACACGATCGCCCGAACGCACATGGGCCTGCGTAAGTGTACTTGCGAGAAGATTAAGCCCGCTTGTGGCACCTGATGTGAATACAATTTCTGATCGGCTTGATGCGCCGATGTGTTCGGCCACTTGTGTGCGAACCGCTTCAAATCGTTCGGTTGCGCGGGCACTTAAAAGATGCACACCACGATGGATATTCGCACAATCGCGTCCATACACGCTGGCCACCGCATCAATGACCACCGAAGGTTTCAACGATGTGGCGGCAGAATCGAGATAAACCAAAGGCTTGCCATGCACGGTTTGATGCAAAGCAGGAAAATCGTTACGCACTTTTTGCACGTCAAATGGCTTCACGAAGGGATGGGCAAGCCCATCCCCTGCGTCCTCGTATGATTGTTCGGCGGTCACGACAAAACTCCAAAACGTTGTTCAAGCCATGCATGCACACGCCCGCTGGCATCGGCATCAAGTACTTCATCCGCAAACGCAAATGTCAGCATGCGCATCGCTTGTTCGCTAGATAATCCGCGACTGCGCAAATAAAACATGGCATCGTCATCAAGGCGACCGACCGTACAACCATGGGCACATTTCACATCATCGGCGTAGATCTCAAGCTCAGGCTTGCTGTTGGCCGTGGCGGTTTGCGACAAAATCAAATTGCGACTGGACTGTTTGGCGTCTGTTTTTTGGGCATCATGTTCAACAAAAATACGGCCATTGTACACCGATGTTGCATGCTCCCCCACAATGGCACGATATGCCTGTTTGCTTGAGGTATGGGGCACACAATGTTCGACCGATGTGTGATGATCGATGTGATCGTTTGAAAACCCGAGGGTCAAACCATGCAGATCACAATGCGCATCTTTGCCTTCCAAGATCACACGAAGATCTTCACGTATTTTGGCGCCGCCCAAAGTGACAACGAAAGAGTTGTACTTGCTGTCTCGCAAAAGTCTAATACCCACACGCGAAATAAGAGAACCGACCGATCCACCTTCTTGCATACGGCTATGAACAAGTTCTGCACCCTCAGAGAGTGTTGCTTCAAATACGGTATTGCACACCCTGCCTTGATGTAAGTTCTTGATCGATTGTGTTTCAATAATACGAAGAAAACTGCGCGCGCCCATGCGTAGCATAATACGCGGATGACGATCTGCATTGCCTTGAGCTGTCGTCAACAATACCAACGGTTTGCCCGAAGAAAAATCGTCGGGAACATCGATCCATAAACCATCGCCAAGAAATGCTTGATTTAAAGCGGTCAGCGCATCACATGCAACCACCGATCCCAGCAGCGAAGCCAAAGCAGGATCATCCGCCAATACCTGGGACAATGGACGAATACGTATTCCCGCAGGCGGCGAGAGCGCGACAACACCGCCGGACGCATCAATGACAGCAGCATCAGCAACGGAAGTCATTTCGTTCAAGGATGTATAGCGCCAAGCCTCATCGTGTGGGGTTGGCAAACCCAATGCGCGAAAAGATTTCATGCCAGCATCACGAAGTGAATGAATCATGCCCGAATCCGTAGGCAAGTTATCAAATGCGCGCACAAAACGATCTTCGGTCTGCACTTTTAAAGCACTCATTCCTCTTCCGCCTTCAGCCACCCATAGCCCTGAGATTCCAGATCTTTTGCCAATTGGGGCCCACCGGAATGCACAATTTTTCCATCGGTGAGAACATGCACATAATCAGGAACAATGTAGTCGAGCAAACGCTGGTAGTGGGTGACCATGATCATGGATCGTTTGCCATCGCGTTGCATATTCACACCATCGGCAACATAACGAAGGGCATCGATATCGAGCCCTGAATCGATTTCATCCAAAATACATAATTTGGGTTCAAGAATGGTCATTTGTAAAATTTCATTGCGTTTTTTCTCGCCGCCTGAAAACCCTTCGTTGACACCACGATTAATCAGCAATTCATTCATGGAAAGTGCAGCAAGCTTGGCTTTCATGAGTGCCAGAAAATCAACCGCATCGATTTCTTCTTCACCACGATGCTTACGCACTGCATTGAGCGCCGCTTTGAGGAAATATGTGTTATTTACACCTGGGATCTCAACCGGATACTGAAATGCCAAAAAGAGTCCCAAAGCCGCACGCTCTTCGGGCTTCAAGGTCAACATATCAACACCCAAAAACTGAATGGAGCCACCCGTGACTTCATAGCCTTCACGCCCCGAAAGAACATTGGCCAGGGTACTTTTTCCTGAACCATTGGGCCCCATGATGGCGTGCACTTCGCCCGCACCGACCGACAAACTCAAGCCTTTGAGTATCGGCTTACCACCCACTTCTGCATGCAAATCAACAATATTTAACATTATACTCAACCTATCCAATGCTTCCTTCAAGGCTAACACTCAGAAGCTTCTGCGCTTCGACCGCAAACTCCATGGGCAATTTGCGAAATACTTCGCGGCAAAAACCACCCACAATCAACGAAACCGCTTGCTCAGGATCCAAACCACGCTGCCTACAATAAAACAGTTGTTCATCGCTGACTTTCGATGTGGATGCCTCGTGTTCCACTTGTCCAGCATTGCCTTCCACTTCGATATACGGAAACGTGTGAGCACCACATCGCGACCCAATCAGCAGCGAATCACATTGCGTGTAATTGCGTGCGCCCACAGCACCACGTTTCATTTTAATCAAACCACGGTATGAACTGTTCGAACGTCCCGCTGCGATACCTTTGGCTATCACTGTGCTCTTGGTGTTTTTGCCGAGATGAATCATTTTGGTGCCGGTATCGGCTTGTTGTCGATTATTGGTCACCGCGACGGAGTAAAACTCGCCTACCGAATCATCGCCTTGCAAAATGACGCTGGGATACTTCCATGTGATTGCCGACCCCGTTTCAACTTGGGTCCACGAGATTTTGCTCTTTTTACCGCGGCATGCACCACGCTTGGTCACAAAGTTATAAATGCCGCCTTTGCCTTCTTTGTCGCCGGGATACCAATTTTGTACGGTTGAGTATTTGATTTCTGCGTTTTCAAGCGCCACCAATTCAACCACTGCAGCATGCAATTGATTTTCATCACGCTGAGGCGCTGTACATCCTTCCAGATAACTCACGTGGGCGTTGTCTTCGCAAACAATCAATGTACGCTCAAATTGTCCTGTGTTGGCCGCATTGATACGAAAGTATGTCGAAAGCTCCATGGGGCAACGAACACCCTTGGGGATGTAACAAAACGATCCGTCGGTAAATACTGCAGAATTGAGCGCTGCGAAATAATTGTCAGCGTAAGGCACCACGCTGCCCAAATATTTTCGTACAAGATCAGGATGTTCACGCACTGCTTCAGAAAACGAACAAAAGATAACACCGGCCTCGGCAAGTTTACTTTTAAATGTGGTGGCGACAGACACACTATCAAACACCGCATCAACCGCCACACCCGCAAGGCGTGCACGCTCATGCAACGGAATGCCAAGTTTTTCGTAGGTCGCAAGCAATTCGGGATCGACTTCATCCAAACTTTTGGGACCATTGGCCGTTGACTTGGGTGCAGAGTAATACACGATCGCTTGGTAATCGATGGCTGGATATTTCACATGGGCCCAATTGGGCTCAACCATGGTGCACCAACGACGATACGCTTTCAGGCGCCATTCAAGCAGCCACGTCGGTTCACTTTTCTTTGCAGAAATGAATCGAATAATATCTTCATTCAAGCCCGGCGGTGCTGAGTCCGATTCGATATCGGTGATAAAACCGTACTTATACTCACCTGTCGCGAGACTTTCGATTTCTGTTGAGCTGCTCATGGTCTTTTATCCAAAATATTGGTGGAATCTATCATCTCATGCAATGTCAGACCACGCAGCGCATCGAGCACCCTGCGATTGATCATATGCCAAGGACTGCGAACAGGACATGTCGCCTCCATCTCACACGCGCCTAGGGGTGCAACAGTGCAGTCAGTGAGCCCTACAGGGCCATCGAGAATGGAAATAATATCGAGAACTGTGATTTCCGATGCCAAACGCGCAAGGGCATATCCACCCCGAGGACCCCTATGCGACACAAGCAAGCCACCCCGGCACAATGCCTTAAGTATTTTACCAACAGTGGGTAAGGGTATGTGGGCTTTTTCTGACAGATCGCGGGCATTCACTGTAGCGTCCAAAGGCTGACGCTCTCGGGCCATGGTAGCCATGATCACAACGCCGTAATCGGCCAATTTGGACATGCGGATCATGGTTGGGTACCTGCAGCAATAGGACTGAATTTGTTCTATATAAATAAGTCGTGGATTTACTGATGTCAATGCGCATATTTTATTGCTTGATTGACCCCGAGAATGAGAATCGTTATCATAACGATTAAAGGTTGTTTGATGACCCATACCTGCCACAACACGATCCGATATCTTGCCGAACTTGGTGTAGGGCAGTCGGCGATTATCGCCCAAACAGCGGAGTCCACCAACACCGGCAATCGCCTCCGAGAGATGGGCTTTACCCCTGGCACCGAGATACGCCTTGTACGGTGTGGCCCCGGAGGATGCCCCATGCAATTTTCAGTACGGGGAACACAATTGCTGATGCGTGCTGACGATGCTCGGCATGTTTTCATTCAATCCACCCGAGCCGCGTAATGCGTATAGCGCTCGCAGGCAATCCCAATTCAGGCAAAACAACATTGTTTAATGCCCTCACTGGGAAGCGCGCACGGATCGGCAATTATCCTGGCGTCACCGTTGAATCACGCCATGGCACATCGCACTTGCCCGATGGAACGCCCTACACACTGGTCGATTTACCTGGATGCTACAGCTTAACGGCACAATCTCCTGAGGAAGATGTCGCCAATCGCATTCTCTCGGGAGATTTAGAGCAACGGCCCGATGCGATCGTTTGCGTCGTTGACGGAACACAACTCAGTCGCGGACTCTATCTCGTGATGCAATTGATCGCCTTGAAGCAACCTTTGGTGATCGCACTCAATATGATGGACGCGGTGCGTGCAAACGGCATGCATATCGATATTGATCAACTTGCAAAACGACTCGATGTAACCGTGGTGCCCATTTGCGCACGGCGCGGTGAAGGTATTACAGAATTACAAGAGGCGATTCGGAGGGCGGTTCGCGAACCGCACCTACCATGGATCCCCGCTTTCGCAGGGATGACGACTATTGCAGATGCACAGAAAAATAGTCCCCCTGCTGCTCACGCGTTGATCGATGCGCGCTATCAATTCATCGATACACTGATTGCCCATGTCGTGTCTGTCACACCTCGATCTGTCGATATCACCGAGCGCATCGATCATATCCTGCTTCATCCCGTAGGAGGACTCACACTTTTTGTGTTTGTCATGGTCTTGTTATTTCAAGCTGTATTTTCATGGTCAGAACCCATCATTGGCGCCATTGAAACAGGGATGGGTGGGTTGATTGATCTTGCGAATGGGCTCATTCCACCCTCTTCAACACGCGCATTGCTTGTCGATGGCGTACTTGTCGGTGTTGGTAACGTGATCGTGTTTCTCCCGCAAATTGCCATGTTATTTTTCGGCATGGCGGTGCTCGAAGAATCAGGGTACCTCGCACGCGCGGCATTTCTCATGGACGGCCTCATGCGACGCGTGGGACTTCAAGGCAAAGCCTTTGTACCTTTGCTCAGCAGTTTTGCCTGCGCCATTCCAGGCATTATGGCCGCACGCACCATCGAATCAAAACGCGATCGACTTGTGACTATTTTTGTCGCGCCATTCATGAGCTGCTCAGCACGTCTTCCAGTGTATGTATTGATCATCGCAGCATTGTTCAGTCACATGCCACCAGTATGGGGAGTGCTTTCCGTGGGCGGGCTGTTGATTGCCGCCATGTATTTTTTGGGTTTTTTCGCAGCCATTGGCGTTGCATGGGTATTAAAAAAGACAGCCCTTCGAGATGCACCTCAGGCCTTTATTTTGGAGCTGCCTGCCTATCGCATGCCCAACATAAAAACGGTCACTCGCAGTGTGATCGAACGATGCAGTATCTTTGTGAGCCAAACAGGCCGGGTGATTGTTGCCCTCTCGGTGGTTCTTTGGGCACTCATGGCGTATCCTCGTTTGGACGCCGCAGAGGTCGTACGCTTAGGAGAAACACACGCGTCGCAAGTCCAATTGGAACAATCTTTTGCGGGCAAACTCGGACATGCCATCGAACCTGTCATCCAGCCTCTCGGCTTTGATTGGCGTATTGGCATCTCATTGGTCGCATCGTTTGCGGCACGCGAAGTCCTGGTAAGTGCTTTGGGGCAAATTTATGCGGTCAATGGACAAGATGATGGCAGCCTGGTGAAAGCATTGCGTGCCGATATTGATCCCACAACAGGGAAATCTGCATTCACGCCGCTTGTAGGCATCAGCCTCATGGTCTTTTTTGTGCTCGCCCTGCAATGCCTGAGCACTGTGGCGACGGTACGCCGTGAAACAGGAAGTTGGAGATGGCCAATCGCCCAAATCATCACCATGAACACTCTCGCCTATACTGCCAGCTTTCTGGTATATCAGGTGGGGTCATTGATAGGATTTTAGGTACGCCCATGGGCATTCCGTTGCACGTATTAGATAATCTTATTGTTTGCGCAGCTGTCAGTGGGTCGCTGATCGCATTGTTTCGTATGTTTCGATCCCCGAAGAAATGCGCGCGATGTCCTAAAAAGAATACACAACTTGTACAGCTACGCATGGGCGCAGCCAATAGCGGATCCAACAGGCATTGAAAGGACTTTCTGATGACCATTTTCGACATTTTGGTAAAAGGCGGCATTATCATTCCACCGATCATTTTATGCTCGGTTATCGCACTTGCCGCTTTTTTGGAAAGATTGTGGTCGCTTCATCCGCAAAAGATTTTGCCCGCGATGTTCATTGAACGCGTTGAGTTTCTGATCAAAGAGCAACGGGTGAATGAAGCGCTCACATTGTGCCAAGAATCCAAAAGCCCCATGGCCAACATCATGGCAGCAGCCCTGCGCAATGCCTACAAACCACGTACACAGGTCAAAGAAGCCGTGCTAGAAATTGGTAAACTTGAAAGTGCATTGCTTGATCGCCATGTGGAATTGATTGGAACGATGGCATCCATTGCACCACTTCTTGGGCTTCTTGGAACAGTTCTCGGTATGATCAAAGTGTTTCAAAAAGTGGAAGAAACAGGCCTTGGCGATCCAAGTACGTTTGCAAACGGAATTTGGGAAGCACTGATCACCACTGCTGTGGGTCTTGTGGTATCCATTCCTGCATTCATCGCGTACAAATACCTCTTCGCCAAAGTCGACCGCCTCGTTCTTGAAATGCAAGAACGCTCACTGCGCACCATCGACATACTTTCCAAGGATTGATCCATGGATTTTCGAACGCGCAATCGCCGAGTGATATCGGAAATTAACCTTACGCCACTCATTGATATTGTGTTTAATCTGTTGATCTTTTTTGTAATCACATCATCATTTAGTCAAAATGCTGGTATTGATGTGAGCTTACCCAAAGCTTCTGCAACGCCCACTATTCAAGATGAGGACAACGTCCACATTGCTATCACGCCCGAAGGCCAAGTCATGTATGGTGGCCGTGCAGTCAGCGATGACGAGCTACGCAGTAGCCTCACCGATCATCATAAGCAGCATCCCAATGTCACCGTGATCATCCAGGCCGATGAAAAAACAGGCCATGGGCTCGTAGTCAAAATTATGGATATTGCCCGTACCGTGGGTTTTGAGCACTTGGCCATCGCCACACAAGCCCCGTAATTTGCGCCACGCCGCCACCTGAGCGAAAACATAACAGAGATATGAACCAGGAGGTGTGTGTGGCGCGGTATTTCATTACGGGTGCAGCGGGTTTTATAGGAAGCCACTTGACCCGATTTTTGCTCGCACAAGGGCACGCTGTAACGGGTTTCGATAATCTACGAACCGGACGACGCGAAGCACTAGGTCCATGTCTGCGTGATATCAATTTTATCGTCGGCGATATTCAAGACCACGCCCTCCTCGCCAAATCCATGGTCCATGCCGATTACGTGGTGCATCTTGCAGCACTCTCAGGGGTACCCGCCTGCAGCAAGGATCCTGCTCTAGCCCATGCCATCAACGTCTATGGCACGACCCAAGTCTTTCATGTGGCCCGCACAACACCGACCGTTCAACGTGTGATCTATGCATCATCGGCTGCGATCTATGGCACACGCAATACAACCCATCTTCATGAAGATCTTCCCCATAGGCCTTCATCGGCCTACGGCGCGACCAAAGCGATAGACGAACTTTGGGCGGAAGCCATGCGCCAAGAATTTGGACAAGACATCGTAGGTTTACGCTTTTTTAATGTTTACGGCCCAGGACAAGATCCTGATGGCGGTTATGCCGCTGTGATCCCCGCTTTTGTGCGTGCTGTTGGCCGAGGATCGCCCATGACTATTGAGGGTGATGGTTTGCAAGTTCGCGATTTTATCCATGTATCCGATGTGGCACAGGCGTGCACGCTTTTTTCAAGCGCACCTATCTTGAATCATAGCATCTACAATATCGGCACTGGTGAGCCGACTTCTGTTTTGGATCTCGCCCACTGCTTAATACAAAATACAGATGCAAAATCCGGAATTGTACATGTTGCAGCACGTCCTGGCGACATTCGTACTGCCATTTCAAACAGCAAGCGCGCTGCGGCTGATGTTAATTTCAGCCCGAACGTTCACTTGCAGGATGGATTGCGAGAAACGTTCGCAAGTTTTTTTTCTCAAGCAGCTTGAATCACAAATAAAACATCCCCTTCGGTAATGAGTGCGCCTTCCATAGCGCGGACTTCCACAATCACGATGTTGTCTTCCGCTTCAATAGGGATCTCCATTTTCATGGATTCAAGGATCGCGAGGGTCTCCCCTTCGGAGATCGTGTCGCCTGACTTGACAAGAACTTTCCAAATGGTTCCGGTGATAGGTGCTTTGATCGATTGTGCCATGCAGTGATTTTGACAAAGAATGTGCAATCGAACAAGTAGGATGGGGCCTGGGTTGCTTCGCCCGATGACTCGGGCTCGCAATGACGGATATTTGGTACTGGGAGATTACATTATTTTTGAAATTCAAGAATGATTTCGCCATCGCGAATATAGCCGAGTTCGTCACGGATGATGCGTTCTTGGACATCACGGCGATTGCGTACCGCGTTGATTTGATCGCTGAGTTCCTGTGCGTGATTTGAGAGCGATTTAACATCCGCATCGGTGCGTTTGAGAGTTTGCTCAAGTTGCGTGCGTCTCGCCCAAGCGTCAGGATCCAACATCGTGTAAATCACGAGCAACAGAGCAAAAAACAACGATACGGCAATCCACACGCGGAGGGGTTGGATTTTCAATATTTGAATCAATCTTGGGATCATGCTTTTGTGATCATGCACACAATTTCATCCGATATCAAAACCACAGGCAAAGACTCGCCTGAGCGCATGTCTTTGATCTTGCCTGTATTGCTCGCAATTTCATCGGCCCCTAAAACCATCACATGCAATGCACCGGACTGATCGGCCCGCTTCATCTGTGTTTTCAATTTCCCACCCGCAAGATCCACCTCGACACGTAGCCCATGGGTTCGCCTAAGATCCTCAGCCAACGCCATGCACTCGGCAACAACTTCGGGAAAAGGGATGAGATAAAGATCGGGACGACTTGATATTTTGGTACGTGCGGAAAGCAGCAATGCGAGTCGCTCCACACCGACAGCAAATCCAACAGCCGGCGTAGAAGGACCACCGAGCTCTTCTACCAATGAATCGTAGCGGCCACCACCAAGGATGGCATCTTGCGCCCCCAAGGCCGATGTCGAAAATTCAAAAATAACACCCGTGTAATAATCAAGGCCACGCACCAACCGAGGCTCACGCACACAAGGGACACCTGCACCCGCAAGAAGTGCTTCTACTTCTTTGAAATGCGTGATTGCTGCCAGGCTCAGACTGTCTGCCACATCAGGCGCCAAAGTCATGACCGATTTGCATTCTGGGCGCTTGCAATCAAGTGTACGCAATGGATTTGTTTCCATGCGACTTTGACAGCTTTCGCACAATTGCTTGGCCTTTGGACGAAGATAATCAAGAAGTGCCGCACGATATGCCACACGACTTTCGGGATCACCCAAGGAATTGATTTTGATGGTGACATCTCCGAGTTCCAATTCGGTACACAGACGATGCAACATAATCATGGTTTCCGCATCGGATGCCGGTGTTGCCACACCAAAAAATTCGGCACCTATTTGATAAAATTGCCGATAGCGCCCTTTTTGAGGACGTTCAGCACGAAACATGGGTCCCATGTACCACCAGCGCTGGACCGGTGCCTTGTGCCCATATCCATGCTCCACGTAGGCGCGAACAACACCCGCGGTACATTCAGGACGTAACGTAAGAGAACGATCACCACGATCCGAAAATGTGTACATCTCTTTCGAAACAATATCGGTGGCATCGCCAAGACCACGGGCAAAGAGCTGCGTTTCTTCGACGATAGGAACCTGCGCGCGCCGATAACCATATTGTCCAAGAACACGGGCAGCCACATGCTCAATATGTTCCCAAAGCGCGCTCTCAAGAAACGCTTCACCCGCACCAGGCAAAACGTCGTTCATGCCTTTAACCGCTTTGTACATCATTATTTCCGCACTTTTTTCTTACTCGTTTTTCGAACTTTTTTCTTAGCAACGCGAGGTTTCTTGCCTTGGTGAAATGCCACTGCTGCAACATCGTCGTAATGGGACGCATACACGAACGTAATATGCTCACGAACCTCTGCTGGGATTTCTTCAACATCCGCGCGATTGCGCTCAGGCAACACCACAGTACGAATACCCGCACGACGTGCTGCAACCACTTTCTCGCGAATTCCGCCCACCGGAAGCACTTCACCGCGCAACGTAATTTCGCCGGTCATCGCAAGACGAGGCACAATTTTCTTTCCCGTTAATACCGAAATAAGTGCCGTTGTGATGGTGACACCCGCAGATGGGCCATCTTTTCTGACGGCGCCCGCAGGAAAGTGAAGGTGGAAATCGCAATCCACAAATTTTTTCGGGTCAATGCCAAGCGCATCAACACGGCTTCGCACATAGGATACGGCCAATTGGGCGGATTCACTCATCACCTCGCCGAGATGGCCTGTGACTTTCATCGTGCCTTTGCCTTCCATGGCGACCATTTCGATGTACAAAATATCACCACCCGCAGCAGTCCATGCCAAACCGATGGCCAAGCCAGGTGCCAAATTTTGAATCAAACGATCATCATGAATTTTTGGCGCACCTAAGTATGTTTCAACCTTATCGATGCCAACGCGCATGTTGCCTTTTTTGCCCATCACGATTTCTGTGGCACGTTTGCGGCACACACGCCCAAGCTGACGTTCAAGTTCACGCACACCCGCTTCATGGGTATATTCACGGATCACACGCTTGGTGGCAGCACGATCCATGGAAAGCTGTGTTTTCGTCATGCCATGTTCTTTACGCTGACGAGGAAACAAATGCCGATTGGCAATTTCAAGTTTTTCTTCAGGGATATAACCGGGCAAATCAATAATTTCGAGCCGATCGTACAACGCTGGAGGGATCTCGCTTTCGACATTGGCCGTGGCAATAAACATGACACGACTCAAATCGAACGGCAGATCCAAATAGTGATCGGTAAACGCATGATTTTGCGCAGGATCCAACACTTCAAGCAATGCGCTTGAAGGATCGCCTCGCCAATCCGATCCCATTTTGTCGAGTTCATCAAGCATAAACACAGGATTACGCGATTCAACCTGACGAAGACCTTGGAGCAAACGTCCTGGCATCGCACCGATATAGGTTCGGCGATGACCTTTGATTTCAGCTTCATCGCGCATACCACCTACCGAAAAGCGGTAGAATTTACGCCCCAAAGCTTTTGCAATACTTTGACCGAGCGATGTCTTGCCAACACCAGGAGGTCCCGCAAAACATAGGATAGAACCCGTTTTTGCAGGGTTGAGCTGATGTACCGCAAGAAACTCGATGATACGGTCTTTAACTTCTTGCAACCCATAATGATCGGCATCAAGAATTTCACGGGCACGCACAATGTCACGGCTATCGGCAGTGAGTGCTGACCAAGGCAAACTTCCAATCCACTCAAGATACGACCGAACCACGTTGTGCTCAGGGGACTCTGGCGGCACCATTTGCAATCGCTTGAGTTCTTCATCAGCGCGTTTGCGTGCTATTTCCGACAATCCGGCTTTATCGAGTTTCGCTTGCAGTTCTTCAACCGCAAGAACCGCCGGATCTTTTTCTTCACCAAGTTCAACACGAATGGCCTTAAGCTGCTCACGCAACAGAAAATCACGCTGATGTTGCTCTACTTTTTGTCTGATCTCTTCGCTGATACGATTTCCAACCGTCAGCAAATCCAACTCGCGAATACACACTTCCAACGCTTGGCGAAGGCGTTTGCTAACATCGAGTTCTGTTAAAAATGCCAATCGCTCTGCATGGCCACGCGATAAATGTTGCGCCACAAAATCTGCAAGCGTTGCCGGTGATTCAATGCCCAACGCTGTGGATTTCATCTCATCGGTGGCCATGGGATGTGCATCAAAAAATTGCTTGAGCGTAAGACGTACCTGACGGAAAATCGCCTCAAATTCATCGCGATTTTCGACCACTTCCACGGGATACATCAGGCGCAATGCGGGATAGGGCCGTTTTTGTACCAATTCCAAAGGCTGTGCACGTCGCATCAAATGCACCAAGGCACTCACGCGTCCATCTGGCAAACGCAGAACACGCACCAAGCGGGCAAGGATCCCCACACGGTGAATTTCACTTAATGATTCAGGAAGCGCCTGCGCTTCATTTTCTTCCTCATCGTCGTCGATAGGAACAACGGTGATGTCGTCGCTGAGATCACCTGTATCCTGCTCCGTATCAACCGCCAAACTCACCTGCTGGGTAAGTTCTTTAAGTTCGGTGAGATCCAGATCAGACAACTCTTCGGTGTCCTGGCTCACACGGTTGACCAAAACAAAAAAACCACCTTCGGATTTTGCCTGCAAAATAGCATCACGGCGCGGACCTTCGTCCAATAGCACCGGAACAACAGGGCCCGGAAACGGCACAAAGTCCGTAAGAACCACGGCAGGTAATACCGCAGGGGGTTGATCGCGCACACTAACCAAGGCGCTCGAAGGCGCTTTATCGTCTGAATGATTTGCCATCGCGCGGCGATTCTCCCACAAAAAAATAAAAATATGAACCCTTCACAACAAGCACCAAAAAATCTGCGATACTTAAGGAATGAGCCTCCCATTCGTCTTGCTCGCCTTCATTCTCTCCGGAGCCCCTGAAGGATATACCGATGTAAACAAAAAAATTACATTTTTGGGTTTCTCGGCCAACGAGGCTGCCAGTGCCTGGAAAGCAGACACCGTTGAACAGACTCCCACGGGCGCAACGATCTCCTTCAGCATCATACGCATTGTACGCAGCAGCACCAATGAAGTGGTCGCATCATTTCGCGCATCGCCCATGGTACGAGGCCCTGGTGGCAATCGCCGTGCACCTTTGCCAAGCATGCGCGCGCTTGAGCAAGCCCATCCTGAATGGGCAGCAGCCATGCCCGCAAGCAAATGGGGCAGATACAAACGTCGCATCGGCTTTAAAGCCATTCAATTGATTATGAACGACGCCGCACTTCGGTTGGCAGCCGACGAAGACACAAACGCTTATATGAGCGCCAGCAAGAAATGCATCCAAGTGACCACCAAACATCCTGGGGATCCTATGGGTTTTCAGCCTGTCGCGCGGCTTATGGATGGGAATCTTATGTCGCTTGGGCATTTTCGAATTGAGGGACAACCGGGGCAAAACATACGGGGCTGTGTCGAAGTCAAAATGTCAAAATCGGGGTACCATTTGGCCGTGCTCGCTCTCCTTGAAGTGCAACAAGGGAGTGGCCCATGGCAACCGCGACCCATCGCTTCTGTGACCGCGCTCCCGGAAGCCATCGGTGCAACCCAACTCGGCACCATGAATATGATGTTGGTGCAGGGCCGACTGCTTCAAAAAAATATTGCTGAGATCAATCCTGCAATGGAAGAAACGTATACGACGTATATCGGGACGTATTGGTAGCGCGATGGTTAAACCGACGTTTCGCCGTCTACTTTGATGCCGTCGAGTTTTTTTCCAAAAGCCGTAAGTTTTTTATTTAATGTCGCCACCTGTTTTGTGAGCGCTTCCACATCGGATTTGGTGGCGATTTGCATAGATCGAACAATTTTAGCCACAGACTCTTCGGCAACACGTTCTACACCGTCGCGATAGTCACTCAACACAGCAATAGCATCATTGTTGCGTATTCTGTCCCACACTTTGGCGGCTTTAATCCGGCCAAGCAGGTCTTCAAGATGCTTTTTCGCCTCGTGTGGCGATACACCGCGTTCTTCAATCAGCGTTTTCACGCTATGCACAACGCCATCTTCGGCATCAAGCATCTCGCGCGCACGCTTCTGTAGATTTAGAAACAGCTCTTCGGCTTTATCGCGCGCTGCAGCGCCCATCAATTCAACACGTTCATTCACCGACATTGTCGCCTCCAGAGCAGCATCATGCTGCATAAACCTCGCCTTTGCGCGGCCAATCCAAAGCTAACACATCGCGTTATCTGAGAATAGATGAAATGTGCGGAAAGATGAGAGAAATCTGAATCGAAATGAATCTAACCTCGGCCTAGCTCGCCTTTGGGATCGGCATGGTGACGATTGAAGCCAGGGAATAACTTTGCCCGTTGCTGGGCCGAATAAGTGCGCCCAGCGTGGGATTCACGGATGACATCAGCGCGAACCTCTGCCGGAAAATATTCGGGGTGGGGCCTTGTTTGGACGTGTTTTAAAAACTCGATAATCGGCTCACAATCAAAACCGAGTTCGGCAAGACCTTTGCCACAAAAAATATCCGCACGGGTCTCTTCTTCACGGCATATGCCGTAAATCTCTTCTTGGGTGAGTTCACGCGCTTCGCGGTAGCGGGGCTCATCCCAGCGTTTTGGACGATGACCAATTTCGTGGGCAAGGGCCCCCACAAGCACCGCATGCTGGTTGGCATAACCGCGCAACAAAGCCACGCCCATATACACCGTACCCTTGCGGTCAATCATCGCATTGGCGCCTTCGCACAAAATTACATCGTATTCTTCGGGATCATCCCCATGCATACTCGCAAGTTTCAGCTTACGTCGCTTAAGCATCGCCAACAGCCCTGCCAAATCGGGGAAATCATCGATGGACACCAAGCGAGGCAAAACTTTGGCAAAAATATGAGACTCAACCTGCTCGCTGATGGGCTTTTGGATAACCTGGGTCGCGCCAGACGGCGCTTGCCCTATATTTGTCTGAATAACTGAACTTGAGGGCCCCGAGCCGGAAATAGGCGACATTGTAAAACCTCAACATATTTTACCGCATTTGCCGCAGTTTGGCATCCCTCTCTCTCAGATCCCATATTTAGGGTATGACACGAAAAACTACATACATTCTATGTTTGCTCACAGTTGGAAGCTGGATCTCTGGCTGCAAAGAAAACCCCATTTTTGGCTATGGCGGGAGCCAGAACAATGGGACCCCTGGTACGCCGGTCGCCGTTTATGAAGTGCGAACCATTGCGGCAGGTCCGCTGCGCCATCAGCCAACCAACGAAGACTATACCGCTCACCCCTATTTTCCTGACACCAAGATAGAAAACCAACAGGGTATAGCGGAGCCTGATCAAGAGTGGAGCGTCACACGCGAGGCCGGTGATTGGCTCCATTTGGTACCTCTTTCGCGTTCTGGCGGAGGCTGGTTTCCACGTGATCTCACAGTACGTGCAAACAATTCCAAACCCATGATTATCGTCGCCGATGAAACACCTTTTTGGGACAGCATCGATAGCAATAAGCCGATCAACACTGCCAAGCGTGGCGATCTGGTCTTTGTTGAGAAAAGCGAAGGGTCACGAAGCCAAATCGTAGCGAACGATGGCAAACGATATTGGGCAAACACATCCGATTTTTCGGACGACACAATGAACATGATCGTGGCAAGGCTGCTGCGCCAAGCACGCGCATGCATGTCCGAGGACGACTTGAGTATTACACTCAAAGAACATCTCTACCAAGCCTCCGTTTTGCTCACAGCAAGTCCACTGCATTTTCTTTTGATGCAAGAAATTCAACGTTTAGGCCTTGATCCACCTCCTATCGATTCGTTGATTACAGACAGTGCTAAAGCTGAGATTGAACGAGCGTATGTGCAATCACTAACAAAGTAATGCACCCACCGCAGAACACCCCCACCGGTCGCATGGCGACCGACTCCCCCAAAGGGGGAGTTTTTTACTCTTGCGGACAGAATGTTCGTAATCGCACAGCGCGCAATGTTGGACGAACCGATTCGCGGTCAACAGCCAGCGTGGCGCGAACAAGCGTCACAGTAGGCCGAACGGAAAAACCACTAAATGTCGATTCTGGTAGATCAATGTAATACCAGCCATTCAACTCAGGCTGTGTGACAGGATCACCCCGTTTAATATCTCCACTGTTTAATGGGTAAGAACCATGCAATCGCATGATGCATGCATTGGAAGTGTCTCCCGCACACGGAAGCAAAGGATCTGCAGCACTCACACAACCTGAACCTGCACCATTGAGAGGGTCATTTCGCCCAGCATTGGCCTTACAATTGTCATCATTGGATGCAAATGTTTTTGCATCTTTCACTGCATCACGGCTCAATCCCATACGCAATCCAAATCTTATCGTAGCGCCAGGCAATGTCGGATTGTAATCGTCCGCACGAAATTCAATACGAACCAATCGTGATGTTCCTTCCACGGCACATGGTGTTTCGATGATTTGGTCAATAGAGCCTGTTCGCTCTTCCAACAACGTTTGCAAAGAGCCCGTAAAATCGCTGTAGGTATAGCTGTGTCCACCTGCAGGAAGATAATCGATGGGCAACGTAAGACATGGAAGCTCTGTGCAGTCACAGCTTACTTCACTGCATGTTGGCGTGTCCCCAAAACGCGTGCATGCAGCACTGCTTGCATCATTGGCACATGCATCGCTTTTCATGAGGGCATTGATTGATTTAAACGATACGGACATCATCAAGCTGCCAAAAGCTTGATTCAATTGCGATGGCGTCCATGAATCCTGAATACCTGTGAGTCCTACACTGCGTGCAACCGAGACAAGCGGTGTGCTTGTTCCATAGCTCTTTAAACTTCCACCTGAATAGCTATGACTAACGCCCACGATGCGATCATTAAAAATTTCACCCACACCAATGCCTACAGAACTCTCCGCGTAAAGACTCTGATATACCGAATCAAACGAGCCAAGGGGTGATTTTAAACCATAGGGGGCTGCAACGTACGCAAGATAACGATAGCGCGGATCGTAAGCATAAGACGTGCGTGCATCTGTCCCGTCAGGGAGCGTAACCACGCCTGGTGGCGTGGCCACACCAGGCGCCGATGCGCTGTGATACTCAGAAATCTCACCTGTCTTGCGATCACGTTGTTCGTAGGAAATTTCTACCGCACCAAATTCACCATTGCCTGTAAAGAACCACATGCGGTTGAAACGGTCGATCGTAATACCGCGTGCAGGTCGATATTTTGCCCCCATAGAATTTTCAGTAAAAAGATGTGGGATCTTGCGATATCCCGTGGAAAGAAGACACTCGTCAGTATTCGAATAAAGGGCAACGGATCCCGCAAAACGGGTGGAATCACCATCCGTTGTAAAAATCATGGGCCGACTGGTGGCCGCCGCATAGGGCGCTGCACGACAAGCATTCGAAAGGGTACTGATTGTGCATCCAACCTGTGATGTACATGGACTTAAACTAGGATCACGACATCCAGCGGGTGTGGGATTTAAACACGCTGTCCCATTCCAGCGACATCCCCAAAAATTCCCACATGCACTCTGGTCAAGACCTGCGCAGTCACGCCAATTAAAATGAGAATAACAGTGATCAAAACTCGCGTTTCCAAACGGTGAACGACCCCATCGACATTCTGCACGTGCCTGACAATCCGTTTGATTTCCAATTTCGTGACACAACCACTGATAATAACCAGGACGACGCTCAATGCGCGTGGATGGGCGACATTGCGCATCATATTCTGCCGATGCAGGAAACCAGTCACAGGTGGCACTGATGAGTGTACCATCACTTGCAGAAATACGCGCTGTTCCTTCAAGCACAGCCGGTGTTAAGCTGCAAAGACTGCTGCTCGTTGCTGTTGTAGGACGACAATCAAGCGGAGGCATGTCATCGCATGAGGAAGCCAACACATGAAGACGTGGGTCATCGATGCATACACCATCTTGCCACAGACAATGTCCCCGCGCAGAACATCCCTTGGCGTCCGAACCAGCACATGTACCCGATGTCCATGTTGCAGCAAAAGCTGCGCTGTTCGCATTAACGATGCATTGCCCAGGTAATGGGATCGCCGACCACATACATCCTTGCGCCACATTGCAGTTGGGTTCTGTTTTCCCTGAACATAAAAACGTTTTTGGGCTGCACTTGCTGTTGCGCAATTCGCATCCTGAATGTCCTGCAAAAGTAGATTCACATTCGCTTAGCGTATTATGCGAGTCTATGCTTGCTTTTTTACCACACCCCACGGCATTTTTTCCGATACATCCCAATGTACCACCCCAGGTGCACGCACCTGAATAGGCATTGCATTCATCTTGGTTGGTATACGCTGCACACGAAATAAGACAGGCTGAACCGGACCATTCACAACCCCAACGCTCATTGCAGCGATTTTTGCTTGCCACAGGACGCCCGAAGCATTGTTCCGCCTCATTCACGCAACGCGCACCCAATTCACCCGCTGGAACGGTCCACGTGCATCCACCCAATGCATGACAACTTGTGGCATCAACACCCGCCGAACAATGTCCCGGTGTCCACCACGCATGCCGTGGATTGCGTGCCAATGCAGGATCAAACATGGCAGCCACAAATGTCATGAGATGGTCAGGCGATCCGCCAAGACTCGATGGAAACATGGGTCCAGAAAAAACACGTTGATTCAAATCGACCGCAAAACCATAAGCACCGCGACCTCCATTGGGTTGGCTCGGATCGCCATCGCCAGCAGGCGCCAGATTTTCTCGCATTCCAGCAGGCAACACGGTTTCAGGCTGCATGCTTAAGAAATCATACATCGTTCCAGTATCACGAACATCGGCCCATTGCTGCCTGGTGGATGCGTCTGTACTGGGACCTCCATCATACGTATCCGTCCAGTGGGCTGTGTTGCCCGTGGTTGGATGCAGGCTTGCATCCAGATGGTAGTACGTCACCGTAGGCATGCGGATCAAACGGGTTGAACCTTCATTGATATCCAAGGCATCATCTCGGGTAAACGATTCTAAACGAAATCCATAGGGGTAATAATTGGCAGGTTTCGCAGTTGATGTTCCACTTCCAGAGTCAGGATAAGCTGGGATCCATACAGGATTGGGATTTGTGTTAATCGCGATCGCGGTTCCTGATTGAATATTAATCACCCACAAAATACCATTGTTGATGGCGCTTCCATACATACGCGGTGTTTCGCGACGACTAGCACTAACAGAATTCGTATCAAGCGAGATCCACGCATTAATCACAGGGCGCTGCGCAAGTCCCGTCAATCGTTGAACATCGGTGGCATTGCGTTGTTCCACCCGATACATAGGACTCATTTCGTTTCCAGAGGCCCATACATGACCCTCACGATCCACCGAAATATTGCGCATAAGCCCACGATAAAATGCCAACGAATATGTATTTTTTAAAACACAACTCGTTCCCGAGAATGCACATACATTGTGATAACTGTTACACAGGTTAGCGGTAGTGTACTGGCTGCAAAAATCGCGCGCCACACATGCACCACTATTCCATTGACAAGCCCCTTGGAGCCCACAATTGCTCTCATCGCGACCGTCACACAGTGTCGGCACATACGTCCACGCGATGCATTCGTCAAAATCACCCCAAAATTCGATTTTATTTTCGGGAGGGCGGCCGCACCCTGTGGGGCTGATATCGTAAATTTTTGTTCCATCGCGATCGTAAACACCAGGATCATTGATCCAAGAACAACCACTTTGTCCAATACATGCCGATTGTGACGCAAGTGAACGGCACCCTACTGTGGGTCCACATTGACCCGATCGAATAATCGAATTGATCACCCATGTGCATGGTAAGCCACAACTCGATTGGCTTGCTATTGCGGAACAGCCATCCGAGGGTCCACCCCCACTGCAAAAGCCTTCAGAGTTCGATGTACCATCCCCCAGTGTCGTCCGAGAAATACCATAGGAAGTACATGCTGGATCCGCATTGACTTTCATTGCCACCTGCAGACGAGCCGGCTGACGCTGCGCAAGACCACTGCTGGTATCGATAAATTCAAACCAGTCATCAATACCATCATAGTCCGTATCAAACTGGATCATACGTGTCGCGAGCCCTGGTGATGCGGGAAGTTGGGATGTTCTGATACTTCCTGAATAATCACGATCGGGACATCGGTTTGAATCCGTGATGATCTTGGTCATAGAACCTGCGGTCGAACCCGAAAATCCATCAATACGATTTGCGACAAACAGGGAGAAATCTGCCGGCTTATACGCTGTACGCGACGGCCGTTGCGTGTCACGACCACTTGCGCGATATAAGTCACGATTGTACGTGCCATCACAACCGACACCGGCACGAACATCAGGCGCATAATCAACTTTTCGCTGACACGAACCTCCGCGCCACTCGCACATGTTATTAACAATGCATGGGTCTTGTGAAGAAATCCCCGTACAATCGTTTTTATACCACGCATTGTAGCCATAGGTGATCGCGGAGCAGTAGGCTGCTTGTTGTGCACCATAGAAACCCGAATTGGGATCTGTATTTATTTTCGAGACGATATCATGCTGAAGTGCGGGAAAAGCAAACGGTGTAAAGGCACTTTCGATGGTCACACCGGTACCATCGTCGCCCGTCGTCGTTCCTGTGTGATCGTTCGACGAAGACACATCAATAAGGCCTTCTTTATCTGGATACGAAGGACAGCTTACATCAGCACAAACACCACAGGCATTTTGAAGTTTTTCATCGACACCCGAAGTCAACGTGGCATTGCAATTGTTATCGAAGCCATCACATCGCTCTATGTTGCCGTAAAAATTTCCCGAATTGCTATCATCACAATCCAAATGCAAGATATCAACACCAGGCACCACACATGTATTCACATTCCATGTGCATCCTGCCAAAATGCAAGAAGCTTCAGTAATCCCCGAAGTACAATCGCGCGAGACTTCTCGACAAGTTCTATCATCAAGCCCTTGCCGCTCGCATTTCCAGGTAGGAACACAAGCCCCTGAACCAACATCCGACCATACACATCCAATTTTTCCTGTGCATGTTCCTACGGACGTAAAAGAGGAACATTGGGGTGTCGTAATGCAAGAACCACCAAACCAGAGGCAACCATTGGTGGCATTGCAGTCCAATTCACTTGCCTTGATCACACAATTGAGATCAGGCGAACAAGCATTGCCGTCAAGATCATTATCAATGCCTTCATCAAATCCAAAATCACAATCGTTATCGATGCGATCACATGCAAGCTCTGCTTGCCCACCCGACAGAATATGTTCGGAAACCCATGCCTCAATACACCGATTGGAGTGGCTTCTATCAGTGACTGCACATGTTGGTATGCAGTGAACAGAAAGATCGTTGCTAAATCTTCCGATATCCCATTCACAAACAGGTTCACAACGTGGCAGACAATTTCCTGAAGACCAACGGCACACACCATCGCTCATGCATGCAAACTGTTTATTATTAAAGTCTGCACAATGTAACTTTGATTTTTGAAATCCATCTAAACTGCGACACACGGCCACCAATGGGACGCAGCAATGAGATTGCGAAACACCTGAGCAAACGGGCAAATTTGGCCAATCCTTGCAAAGAGGAATACAGGTGTTGGTGTCTGGGATGGATATATTAATCGGCAGATACTGTGCTGCACTTGTGCACAATGGCTTGCTTGCACGCGCATCGAGATCCATGATGAGCGGCGGGATACGTGGTGAGCATGCGGGATAATTTCCTTCGATACACGTCAGTTTGTCAGCACAACTTCCTTCACCGCAATCAAACGTAGGCGTGTTATTGTCAACCAGGCCATCGCAATTGTTATCAAAACCATCGCAAACCTCAGGACTTCCCGTTAAGGCAGGATCACATTGGGTTGATCCCGCAACGCATCGTTGAAATGTATCGCATACCGTATTTAGTTTATCTGGGTGGCAGCTTATGCCAGAAAATCCTTCATCAACAATGCCATTGCAATTGTTGTCGACACCATCGCAATTTTTGTCATCCAAAATTGCATAACAAAAATTTCCGTCACCCGTTAAAGCACATCCTTCCGGACATTCGGTGCTTCCAACCTCGCGAGTGCATTTAACACCACACACAGGCCTTGCGCCCGATTCAAGGGGGAGACATCGATCCGGATTGCAAGAACCATCATCTTTTCGACAGCAATTTTCTACACCTGACGCTGTTGAAATATCGTTGCTTCCACATACCCCCTGCGCAACCGCTTTGCCAAAACATGGGCACGATTTGTCAGGCCTTGACCATCCTGCATCGAGAACACTGGTACGAAGAAAACGCGGCCTTGCAACATCCGCCAAGTGTGCGCATAAAAGCTCTGAAGGTGGCTCTGCACCTGTGCCCACGGTGAGATCTGTTTTCAGTTTCTTTAAATCAATAAACGGATCGCTTTTAATCGGAAAACCAGAAATTCCGACGCCAGGCACAATGGTCCCAGAATTTCCATCAAACGGAATGGAAAGTCCATCGATACCTGCACCGGGATAATAGGAATTATACACATGAAGCATTAAGCATTCTGCATTCATCAGTGAGCGATCGGGGCCACCCGCATACACACATCCACCAATACCCGATGTGGACACTGTCCATTCGCATGCTGGACCCGCTATGAGATCATCCTCACAACTTGCTTGAAGCGAAAATCGACCGCAATCCATTGGGAGGTTCAATCGGCCTCGGCCAATATCGCTCACATACGAGGAATACAGACATTCCATGGATTGTCCGATGGGCTGAAAATTGATCCCATCGGAATTTTCGGGCTTCTTCCCAATATCACTCAGTAAATCGGCTGAAAAAAGATTGTAAAGCGATGTCGCGCCTTCATAAATAGAAAAATTACCGGCATATTGAAGTAACAATGAAAGCGCTGTTTCCCAGCCCCGTGTATAGACCGTATATCCGCTATCACGTTCGACTTGCTGCATGAGACGTATTGCACGAATCGCAGTCATGTAGATTTGGAGAACAATTTCTTCATTGCCGACGCTTGGGCTTAATGTTGTGACACCATCACCCAAACGTGAAAACCAATCAATAAAACTTCCCGGAACATAGCCACCACCCACGGTGGAACCTTCCCCTGTTAAAAGCTGCACAACCAATGCAAGATTGGTTTCAACGGGCGCTGCAATTTTGCTGTAACTTCCACTTGATTCAGAGGAAAGATACGCCATCATGGCTTGGTAATCCGTAAGCTGACGTTTCAGCGCAAGCGCTGTACGGAGACCAAAATCTGCAGCATCATTTTCTGCACGAAAATAACCCATCCCCGTCGATAACATGGCATTGGTTTGAATATCCTTGGCTTCTATTTTCAGCGCGGGGACACCCAAGAGTTTTGCATAGGTAGCATCGGAGTAAAGCCATTCCAATTGAGAAAAAGCCTGCATTGATTTTTCAACGACGTATTCCAGATCTTGATTGGCCTTCAAAATGTCATTGCTGATCTGATTGCTATGGGCTTGTGAGAGCCTTTGTCGGGCATCACCAAGCAGCGCGGAAGATCGAGCCACAATTTCATCAGGATACATCCGATAGCCTGTATCAATTTTACGACTTTCTGCTTGCCCTGTACTGTTGTCACGGGCGATCACATCGATAAGAAATTTACGATTTGAACCATTCACCGCAGTGCGTGAACTTTCAAGCATATCCCAAGAAGCGCCGCTTAAACGGCCCACTTCTTTTTCTAGTGATTGGATTTCTGAAAGATGTGCGCCTTGAATCGCGTTTACCGCAGAAACAAGACGTGAGACCAAAGTCAATCGCAACGTCAATGCATCAGCCGATGTCAGTGCTGGACAGGTCATGATGGCCCTGTCTGCAGCGCGCATGAATGCGAGTGCTTGTCCGATATTGGTACGAAATAAAGTCGTTATTCCGTCAGCACCATGAAGGGCAGCCGTCCGGATCGCGCGTTGGGCATCTGCACACAGTGCAAGGGCGGGATCTTCTGCCAGTGCTGCAAGTCCTGCTAAAAATGGAGAGGAGACGATGGGACCTATCGTCTCGTGGCGTTGTTTTCCTGCCGCATCAGTCACAATAACACTGATTGTATGCGTTGCATTTTGTGGAAGAGCCGATGGGTCGAGATGCAAAATACCGCCGATACAAACATCCGATTGCAATTCTCCACATCCTTGAAGAGTCGCAACAAGTGGGCATGGCGGTCTGTCAGAACACCATTCACGACGTGGTCGGTCGTTATTTAAAAGACATGTATCACTGTTCCATAAACATAAGCCGTTCCATGATTCACATGCGTCTTTCGTGGATGACCCCATGCAACGAAGATCAACCTCCGAAGGAAGATCTTCCCGTGTCGTGCATGTTTTGGGGCCATCATTCCATGCACAATACGAACCCAACGCTTCGCAACCGAGTCGATTGCCTTGATTGCCCCAAAAACTTTGTTCCTCTGGTGAAAGTTGACTATTCGAACCACTCGAAAAATCTTCACACCTGATCCAATGACACACACCCTCAAGATCGGAGTCACTGCATATCTCACGCGTTTTGTATGCAGAGCAAAATGAAAGTTCGCCATCGCTTGGAACGGTCATGCCACATCGATAGTCTTGATATTGGATCCGAATACCTGGGTCAGAGGGTGAAACATAATCAATAAATGTTTCTATGCGACGAATTCCGCTGCGTACTTGACCCCCAAGATCTTGAATACTCACCGTCGGCAAAAGTGACTGGGCTGCATCAATCGTGAGCACACCCTCCGTGGGAGAAATATCCACAAGGGTTCCTGCCCCTTGCTCCTGCAAACGAAATCCCGTCACGGTAGGAGAATCGCCATCGATCGAAAAACACATCGCACCACTGATACCCAATTTCGAATCTTTGGTTGCCGTAATCACAAGGGGGCAATAGGTCCCCGGAATATTAAGTCGCGTACAAAATGTCCCATCCGAACATTCCGTACTTGGCGGAGGGGCCCCAGCAATACCCGAAATGTTCCATATTACGCCATCAAGAGGGTGTTCCGCATCACATCCTGCAAGTCCCGATTCGCAAGCGTAAGCATTAATCAGCGGAGGATTTAGCGTATCAGAAGCGCCTGCCCCTAAATCAGAGCGATATCCATAATGTGTTCTCAAATTATGCACGACGAGACCTGCAGGAGCAATCAGTTTGACATTCATTTCAAATGTTTTAACCGTTTGATTGCGAGAAAAATCTTCTACAATCGCATCCACGCGATACGTATCGCCCACGCCTGCAGCAGGGAGTGGAACGCAAACATTTTGAATACGCGATAAAGAGACAACCACTGCCGATGTGCTTTTATTGGTCAACCGCCAACGATAAATCAAATCTTTGTCGGCAAGGCATTCATCAACACCTGTTCCTGTTAAACGCGGCTTAGGCAAAGAAACCCATGCACCATCAAGACCTGTTTCCTGGGATGTACATTGTCTTCGTGCAACGTATACGGTTTGGTCGGAGGGTGTCGCAATCATTGACGTGCGGGGTGGTTGAAGATCCGAAACAATAATTTTGAATTGCGGTTCCACCTGAACATTGGACGCATCGGTGACACGAAGACCCGCTCTGTCGGTCGCATTGATCGTTATAATATTTTCACCAAAAGCAATAGGACTATCGCCTAAAACAAAATTGGGTGAATAACCTGCGCTTGGATAGATCAATGCTTGTTCTCGTGCCCAGTTTTGTAATTCGAGTGATCCAACGATGTCCTCCTGAATCAAACCATCGCATGCATCCTGCGCAAGATAGTCACCTGGCCAAAGAAAAAGCGTACGTAAAATACGTCGTTTTTTTTGCAAGGGTGTTTCACTTCCCACATTGGGCAATGTACTTACATACCGAACAGGATCAAAACCATTGGGTCCATTGCAAGAAAGAGATATCGTCGGAGAAGGTATCGAAGAACTGGGCGGTTCCGAATCTCTCATCACATATCGCACCGTGGTTGTGTTTGTATCGGTTGTTCCGCGTGCCCCCGCACGGTACGTAACCGTCAACACACTCTGCCAGCAGCGATGCAACGGACCACATACCGTCCCATCTTGGATGCCGCTGGGCAATGCCCATGTATTCACTGTATCATCGAGGATCACGCGGAATCGCGTGGCTGTGACAAAACTTCCGTTGGTCCCTGAAACGCCTTCTATAACGCGCGATCCTTCTTCCCAAAAAATCCTTGTGCCCGCGGGAGCGTCTATTTTAATTGAGGTAAAAATACCCGATGCCGTAGGATGCCGAATATCAAACCAGCGTTCAGGCTGGAGATCGACCACAAGCTCACGCAAAGTACCTGAAGGGTCAACATCACTGCTACGCGCCAAACATTCCTGAGCACGCACCAACGGTGAGGAAGGCAAAGGTGCGGGATCGATCACACCATTGAGTTCTTGGATCGCAGATAAATTATTAAAACAGAACGTAGGAACTCCCGATCCACACCGTGAGGTTGCTGCATAGACATCGGATGTCATTGCAAGAAACAGAATCACGGCCATGCTACGCCAAAACATTCCAACGGCCTCGGCAAAAACACCCATGACGACTTCCCTCTTACATGCGATAAAAAAAGTTCCTCATGGAACTTGGTCGTAAGCGCATCGCGCTGAGCGTGGTAAATAAACGATTTCGAGGATCACTTCGGGACTTACCAGTTCACCATCTTGAATACCGTTCCATAGAAGCAATGCATCACCACCAGCGCCCTCGGTCAGTACCGTTGCACGCACAAGCATTTCGGTGACACGTGCTTTATCGGCCGATTCACCCAAGCTTGAGGTCACATCATTTCCAAACGCATCAAAGCCCGATAGTCCCATGCCGCCTAAGCGGAATTTTGTGTCGCCAGCCGCGATACCCACAAACATCAGATCGTCTTCAGAAACGACAATTCCATCAGGAACAGAAACGCGCAAAGTTCCCAATGTTTGTGCTGAGCTCAAACATGAAAAAACCATGCCTGCTGAGGTCGATAAATTTTCAGTCAGAGCAATCACCACGTTGCGTACAGGAATAGGGCCAAATACATCGGAGCAATCTTCAATCACCAAGCATTCTTCATGGCTGCACGATAAGTTCGAACCATCGGCACATATTCCGTTTGTACAACATCGGCTACTGGGCATGCATTGTGTGCCCTGAGGACATGATCGCAAGTACGCATCATGCTCTGAAGTTCCATCACCATCACGACAAAATGCTTCACCATTGGCACGTTTTGGGAAATTAATTTCATTCTCGACACATTGTCCATCGGCATTGATACCGAATGGTTTGCATTCTTCGCAAACATTGAAACCTACGCTGCTTTCTACACAAACTCCCAGAATACATGTTTGATCGTCTTCGCAATCGGAAGGAAACTCACAGGGATCGCCCACCGGAAGTGCAGGAAGACACCGATGCTCTGTGCAAACGCCTCGGCACCTCACCCCTGTGGCATTGGTGCAATACAATTCACTTAAGGGGCATGCAATCGTGGCATCGCATTGAAAATCATTGCATCGACCACCCACACAAATTTTTTCAGAAGAACAATCTTCGTCTTGTGCGCATTGGGTATTTCCGGGGGTAGGTGGATCAATGATGGTTTTTGTGCATGATGTTGTGAGAAAGAAAAAAATGAGAAGCGCACTGGGTGCCCGCCTTCGCGGGGATGACGTCATGTTTTGTTTCATAAGCCACCTCCGCAATTTCCAAGTGCGGTGAGTATGCGATGGCCAACTGACGTATTGATCACACCCTCGGATTTGGTTTGCCTGCCGCTAAATGCCACGTGCAGTGCAGATCCATCCCAGGCAAGAGAAGAACGACCACCCCGTTTGGGCGTACGTGGCGCAATAGAAACAGGGGGATCAACAATGAGGGCACCCGATGAGATCCGTCCACAGGCGACGCGGATCATATCTGGTGCATGACCGCTCAATCCTGTGGGCGTTGCTTTTGACGCATCATCATCAAGCCATGACATGGCCCATGTATTGGCATTGATACCCACCGTACTTAAGAAAATGGAAGGCGAGATACTGGGCTGTTCAAATGAAAATGCGTTGGAAACAACACCGTTCTTCCATGTGTTCCCGCTGCGGACCAGTACTTTGAGATCGCGACTTGCCACGAGACCTGTGCCTCGGTCATAAAGAGAAATAAAAAGAACGTCATCCATACTCGCCAATGAAGAAACTTTGGCCCGGTCCATGCCTTGCGGCAAAGCAATGACGTTGCATCCTGAAGTTGTGCAATTCCACAAAGAAACCGTATCCCTTTTAATATAACTAACATACGCAGCACCTGATGATGTGACAGCAAGCTGAACACTGGTGATCGATTCGGTGTTTGCATTGGCACTCGCGACACGTACGCTTTGAAAATCTTCTGTTGTCGATCCCTTCCCATATCTGATTTCTAAAATCGCCAGTGTCCCTGAAATTTTGGGAAATGTTCGATTGACCCATGCCATATGCAATGCATTGTTTGTATCCACCGCCATCGCCGGTGTAAGTGAAGCAATTTCGGGCGCGTCCATAGAAATGCGAGGTGCATCAACCAGTGATATGGGCATCGGGTTATCCCGATTGTTCAAATCACGGGTTGCAATCCCTGAAGACAGAGGGCTTTGTAATTCTGTTTTTGTTGCAACGAAGCCACTCTCACTCCAAACAATCCTCTGATTTGCCATACTCGGAGAACGTGAAATCCCATCAAGAGGTGTTGTGCTTGCCGTAGACGGCTCCCATGCCGAAACAAGTTGGGCATTGGATGACTGGAAATCAATGGGAGCATCACTGTTTAAACGCAAGGCTTGACGATAAAAGATATTAGGCGCGATTTGTTTTGGGACACCGGATAAATTATCCAAGGCCAGGTCACAACTGGCCGAATTGTCAATCGTGCAGTTTTCTTCCCATGCCACGTCAACACTTCGAAATGATGCGGTAATACTTGGGAAATCGCCTGCAATGCCTGTGCCTGAGCCAAGCAACCAATTGATTGCAGGAACATCAAAAAATATCGTCCCCATCCCCGCAGCGCCGCTTTCCGCAACAGCAGTCACCTGAACACGCATACGGCCATGAGGAAGAACTCCCACAATGACCGGATCTGCCAATGGCGTTTTAAAATATGACAATGTTTCTTGGTCATCGTCTGAGCGATTGCTAAGGACAGCGTCCGATCGCACAATTTCCATCGCATCGTTAAGAACAACAAAGGATACGCTCTGCACAGGATCGTCGGTCAAGGGTGTAATGAACGCTTTCAGAAGCAAATAATCACTGAAAACTTCTTGCGCATAAGGCATGACGTTGGAAGAATCGATGCCGTCAATGGCCACACGTACCGATGGACCGGGCCGTACATTCATTTGAAAAACAACAGGATTGGGACTCAGATTACCCACTTCATCACGGGCATAAAATCGAATTTCCTGCGACGTGCACGGAAGGCGAATTTGTTTATTAAGAAATCCAATGCGTCCCGAAGAAACGGAATTGCCACGGTCATCGAATCCTACGAATTTGACACCATGCACATCGTTGAAAGAATCACTTCCTCCCAAACACGTGATATCATACAAAACTTCTGAATCGCTGGCGCGATCACCTGAAATGGTCCACGATCCGGCCACGGGTTCGCCTTGCGATCGAATGATGGGATCGGCGGGTGGGATCGTATCAAGCGCAATGATCCAAGGCCAAACATAACTTTTTTTGCTGTCGTCGCCTCGCACTGTCGCGTACAATTGAACATCATACGTTCCATCAGCCTTTCCAGTACCCCCTTGGCCAAGAACAAATGATGCCGTGAATGATGTGCCGGCACCGTTATCAATACCATTGCCTTGTAAAGTCGATTCACGTTTTGACCACACCACACGAACGTCGGTTCCGAGTGTGCGCTGACCACGAAAAAGAAGTTCTGGCGAATTGGTATATGCATGCAACTGTTCATAATCCACGCGGAGTATGGATTTTGAAGAAGCGCCATTTGGCAATTGGAGTGCAACACCTTCAGGCGATTCAACGGAAGTTCCATTGAGCGTGACCTGTTTTGCAGGGCTCACATTTCCAGCACGATCGCGTACACGGAGATCGATATGGGTTTGCAATATGTTTCCGCCAACCACAGGCACCGTCACGGTGGCAGACCAAATTTCACTATTCGACGCATTGCCGGTCAAAAGAACCACGACCCCCTGTTCAACCACCGGCGCAACCAACACGGAGAAACGTTCTTTGGTGCCTGCGAGTGCAAAATCAACAGAAGAAGCGCCACCCGATGCCACCTTCGTTGTTTTTGAAAGTGGACTTACAACAGGTGCTGGGGGTGCAATCCTATCAAGAATGATCGGATCAAGAACAAGCCTGTCACTTCGAACATTCTCTCTCACACCAAACAATGTGATTGTATTGGGCCCATCACGAAGGTTCACGTCCCCTTCCCATGCCGTGACATCGATATTGCTGGTGATAGCGCGCGAGCTTCCTTCAGTATCGAGCATTTCGTAGACCGCAACACCGAGGGCACGTGTTCCGCGCAAATGCAGGATAGGATTATTGGTAAAAGCAGGTAAAACCAGATCGCGGGCCAAGCTGGGTCTTGAAACATCGCCTCCTGAAATATGCTTTTTTTTGCATGCAGAAGCGCTCAAAAGGCAAATGAACCCCAGAAAGAGATGAGACGTGCACGCTTTCAAAATTCGCACGTGCTGATCATTCGCATGCAACCGGCGCAACACAAGAAATTCGTCTTCTCTTCAAGCTAATTTCAGTATTTACCTTTTCTATAGTTACTATTTCGAAATCAACTTTTCACGTTCACAGAGCATCCCGATGAAAGCGGAAAACTGTGACAGAACTACGATACCCATTAGAAGTGAAAGCATGGCCCCAGATGCCCTATTGGCCTATCAACAACAACGAAAACGGCTTGCAGATGGCAAGCAGCTCTTGAATCATTATCAAGCAGCCCAGGCCATTCGGATCTTTCAAGAAATACTCACTCTTCCTGATCCGCCCATCGAAACCATTCCCTATCTCTCGTTGGCCATTTTACTTTCTGACAAAAACAATGCCCTCGAAGAAGCCAAAAAAATCATTCAGTCTGCCCTTGAAAATCATCCCGAGGACGCATTGACCCATGCCGTCATGGCAAGGGTCTGCGAACATGCGCGGCGATTTAATTTAGCCCTTGAACATCGTAAATTGGCCATTCGTTATAGTGGAAATAATCCTGCATGGTTCGCAGAAATACGTGACGCACTTTCCTTGGAGGCGAAACCCGGAGAGCGCCGTGGATTGGCATTGCCTACTCATGCATTAAGCGGGTGGGTATTCCTCTGGCCTCTTGGCGTGGTCAACACGCTAGCACTTCTTGGCTTGAATGCATCCATCGCCCCTACCGAAGAAATCATCAAAGAATACTCTGTCTTATTTTTCCTACGCGCCACAATACTGTGCTTAGGTGCAGGCATCGGCGTAATTATTCTTTACAAAAGCCAAACTCCCATTGTTGCAATTCGGAATTTAGGTTGGAAATTTCGAGGGGCATTTGTTCTCGCAGCATGCATCTTAGGCGTTCTCTTCGGACTATTCGCACCGCGCATTGATCATCATACAACGATGGTGAATCTGATGGGCATGGCGGCAATCCGTGCATTGAGCGAAGAAATGTTTTTCCGTGGGTTTGTGATCACATTGCTGTCCAGCTTCATAGGCACACAACGTTACGTCATGCTTGTATCAGCCATGTTTTTCGGCATGTACCATTGGACTTTTTGGACCTTCACCCATGATCTCACTTTGATGTCCTCAATTTTCTATACAGGATTATTTACGTTTGCGCGGGGCATTCCTTACGCTTGGATGTATTTGCGCTCAGGAAGCATTATGCACGGAGTGCTGTGCACATGGTTGATTTGGTGTGTTCAGGGCTACATAGGCCAGCTTGTGCCTTAAAATGTTGTGGACGTTGATTTTCAAATATCTTTTGGTGGGAAATCTCCCCATGGTCATGATCGATCCTGGCCATGGTGGCGACAATACCGGTGCCTTAGGCATTTGCGGCATTCATGAAAAAAATATCACACTGCCCATTGCCCAACATCTCGCCAAAATCCTGCGTTATACGGGTCGCGTAAAACCATGGCTCACACGCAACGATGATCGTGACCTCAATCTTGATGAACGCGCTGTCTTGGCCCATCGTATGAATGCATCGGCATTGGTTTCCATTCATGCCAACACCGCAGAAAATGAACATGCACAGGGTGTTGAAATTTATTTTTTGAGCCTTGATGCCAATCAACGAAAAAGAGAAGTTCGAGCGGCAAAAGATCAATCCACAACACTTCAAAAAATTCTTGATGCCAATACAATCAACAGCCAACACCGTGCGAGCCAACAGCTGGGGTTTTTAATGCATACTGCATTGAAACCGTGGATCCGAACAACCAACACCGGACTTCGGCAAGAATCGATGGCCCTTCTAAAAAAAACGAACGTTCCTGCTGTGCTCGTTGAAATAGGTTTTTTGAGCAATCCGACAGAATGCGTTGCGTTGCAAAAAGCAATAAGACAACACGAGATTGCCCAGGCCATGGCGGTGGGCATACTTCGCTTTATAGCTGCCCATGTGCCGATGCCACCTTGACTTCGTCGCCCCTGTCAGTCAAACCGGGCTGCCATGCCAAAACGCGCCCACGATCAAGCACGCCCTCTTACGATCACCCCACATTACCTTACCCATCCCGAAGGCTCATGCCTTATTGAGATGGGCGACACCAAGGTGATCTGTACCGCATCCATTGATGAACGTTTGCCGCCATGGCTTGCGGGAAAAGGTCGTGGCTGGGTCACCGCAGAATACGACATGTTGCCACGCGCCACCGACTCAAGACGCCAGCGTGATTCCCACAAGGGCAAGCCCCAAGGACGCACCCAAGAAATTAGCAGACTCATCGGCCGTGCTTTGCGTGCTGCGGTGGATCTCACCGCCCTCGGCGAACGCGGCATCACCATCGATTGCGATGTGATCCAAGCCGATGGTGGAACACGCACTGCAGCCATTACAGGCGGTTATGTGGCCCTTGTACAAGCCATCCAAAATCACCCCATATTGCGCAAAGTGGCCGACAAAATACTCAAACACAGTATTTGCGCAATTTCTGTGGGCATTGTCGACGGACAACCCTATTTGGATCTCGATTACGCCTTGGATAGCAATGCACATGTGGATCTCAACGTCGTCATGACAAGCACAGGTGGACTCGTTGAAGTACAAGGTACAGGCGAAAGCGGTCCCTTTGACCGCGAAAGCTTCAACGGACTTCTTGATTTGGCGTTGTCAGCCTACCCGCATTTATCACGCACGCAGCAAGCCGCCATCGACTTGCCTTTGCAAAATCCTTTGGCTTCGGTAAGCGGTTAAGACGCTCCGCCCCCCGCCCCACAACAAAACGGGCATTTTGTTTCAAGATCCACGATTAACCCACTTGTGGGATCATACATCATCAGATAGACGCACACACGCATTCCCCCAATGATTATAATAAAATGGAGTTCGCCTGTGGGTCGTCCGTCTTTTTTGCGACAAGCGATTTCGTTCATCCTTATCGTAGGCCTTGTTCCATGGCCAAAACACGCAAGTGCCGTGGGTGTGGATATGGACGCTGCCCTGGAAACCCCGAGTTTCACGGAAACGCGTGGGTCATCGGACGCACAAATCCCTAAAAAAAATTCTGATGCCGCGATCCCCGCATTGCATGCCAACAACCACGGCAATTTTACGTATACCATCGCGTTGGATGTGCCCCAGGGCGTAGGCAACATGACGCCCGCGTTAAGCCTCGCGTACAACAGTGGCAATTACCGCAACACGTCGCCTTGGGGCGTGGGATGGACACTTTCGATCCCATCCATTCACCGATCCACACGTCAAGGATTTCCTGCCATTGAAAAGCTCTCAACGGGAACGCGATATCTTGAATCAGATGCGGTATTTGAAAGTTCCGAAGGTGAATTGGCGCGCACAACGCAAGGACCAAGCGGATCCGAAGGAGCACTCTATGCGCCCATGCGTGAAAATTTTCCGGTGCGCTACGAACGTTTAGACAATCACTGGGTAGAACATGCACCCAACGGCAACAAGCGGTTCTATGGCGATGATGCTATTATTCGCAACGAACTTGGCATTCATCATTGGTTGCTCACATCGCACGTGGACCCATTCGGAAATCGCGTGGACTACGAATACCATTTGATAGACGATGCAAAACGCGCAGATCTCACGCGTCCGCAGAAATTACCCATTGTATCACGCATTGCGTGGGGTGGCAGTGACACCGTTCCCCATCGGTCTGTGGCTGAATTCGAGATCGAGGAACTTGAACCCCATGCACAACGCATCGACATGCTTGCAGGTCATGTGTGGACCACCCATCGGGTGACAAAAATTCGCATGGGGCGTTTGGATGCACAAGGCAAGGTCTTGAGCGAGCTGTATTTTGAATATGCCCTTGAGCAGGAAACGAGCCCCACATCGGCACGCTCTCAACTTGTTCGCGTGATACGTCGCGCCCCCGGTGAGTCTCACCGCGTATGGACATTGGGATACAGCGGCGATGCGCCATGTGATGCAAAACAACCGTGTTTTTCTTCAGAAAAATCCATCTCTGCTGATCCCGTTTATACTCAACAGTCATTCACATGTTTGGCACCTTTGACATGCGACGATGGCGTTGTGGTGTATCCGAGTTCAGACGTGGCCATCAGCCCTCCGGGACGACGATCTGCAAGTCGTTTTATGGATACCAACGCTGATGGCATTGTGGAGCACGTTTATCATCCTGCGGGTTTCTCCGCTGCGGAATCGCGCATGACTTCAAGCGATGCATTTATAAACGGACTTCCACCCGTGAGTGCACTGACCGATCTGGATCGCGATGGTGATGTGGATGCGGTCAGTTTTGGGCAACTTGAACGCAGCAATGGCGGCGGCGCTATCCTGCCCAGTTCGGGCGATATCGATGGCATTTGCGGAAATCAAGCGTTTAGGGATCGTTGCGGTGATATCGATCCATTGCCGGAGATCCCAAGCATCCCCGAGCCTCGTCCAGGCAATCCGGGCCCTTTCCCGCCATGGGTGCCTTCTTTTTTTAGCGGTACGCCATCGCTCCCTGGTGTGAATTGTTTGGAATGGATCAATGCATGCAGAGATTTTGATATTTCATACGATGAATGGCTTGCGCGCATGCAGGCAAAAATACCCAAAGGGATGACCCCCATCCTTCCATCCAAAATTTCCATGGAAATGGTGACCGAAAAAAATATTTCGTTCCATGGCAATCCAAGCAGATCTGGCCAAGCACCCACAGGCATGACGACAAAAACGCTGCATGGATGGCCACGGGGTGTTGAAAAACAAATTGTAATCAAAGACCACTCCATGAGTCGTTTCGCGCCACGTTTTTCGTCTGTTTTGGTGGAAGATTTTCTTGCACCCATGGTGGACCTCAATGGCGATGCACACGCCGATATTTTGTTGCTGAAAGAGATGCGCAATGGCGAAGTTGGCCTTCGGCGCTATCACATGGTTCCACGTGCGTTTATTCAACGCGATGGTGAATTCTTTCGCGATACACCCCCGCCTGTGCTGAACCCATCGTCGGGTTATGATCAACGCAGCGATTTTACACAATCGTTGGATGGATTGCTTGGCAATTGGGGACGATGCAGTTTAAATCCAAACTATCCCTGCGAATTAAATTTTACCACCCTGCCCGCCGACATCAACGGCGATGGACTTACGGATCTGATCATCGCTGCAAAACCGCGCGCAGGAGACAACACATGGGATTGTCCGCAAGAACACGCACTACTTCTCAATCGCGGCTACAGATTTTCAACACCCAGTGAATCCGAAATTGTTTCCATGGGTTTGTCGCAAGCATTTGGGAAAATCAATAACAGAGATCGGGCCTGCAACGCAGATCAAACAAGCAGCGCGGGATACCAGTCCTCTGCCATGACCATGGCAGACATCAATGGCGATGGTCATGATGATGTGATCATTTCGGTGCAAGATCCTGTGTGGAAACGCAAAGTGGATGAAGTTTATTTTGGAACCGAACGCGGGTTTCGATCAGCGCCCTCGATGCTTCCATCGAATTTTCCCGGCTTTGCGGTAACCCCCGCAGGATTATCAAAAACACGCCAAGCACCGATTTCTGCGCAAGACATGGGCCGCCTTGGCGATATGGATGGTGATGGTTTGGCGGACCTGATCCGTGCGGGGTGGATCTCGGGTCCCTTTGGTGCACCCCGTGTTGCCACATGGCAGCGAAATACAGGCGAAGTGCCCGATCTTCTCACGCGTATCGACGAACCTCAAGGCGGGCGTTTTGATTTAGGATATCTTTCGGGCGCACAAGCATTGCAACGCAAAATTATTGCGAATGATCACATCGGTCTTCCCATGCAAGGACAGTTTCTTGTGTCCGTGGTGCATACGCCCCTTGCACCAGATTTTGTGGCTTCCCAATGGATGGGCCAACGGCAAGAAAATTATACGTATGGGAGTTATCATCGTGATCATGCTAAGAATTTATCGTTGGGATTTGGCACAGTTCACGCTTCGGTATTGATCACCGCGCCAGCACAGCAACTCACACGCAGTTTGGAAGTGGAAGAACACTACGAAGTGCTGCCTACACCCCAAGATCGTATCGCCTATGCACGTTTGGGACGTTTGGTGCAGCGAAGCATGCGAACGGCTTTATCAGAACGTGTGGAGCGGCACGCGTACGATGTTACACCAGGCGATGGCGCTTGGGTGCGCGTGCGAACTTTACAAACAGACAGCACCGTTTGCGAAGGCAGAATCGATTGCATCACCCATCGCGTAAAAATGCATTTTGACGATGTGTTTCGGGATCCTGTAGAAATCGAAAGCGGCGACATCGAAACATCGGGCGCATTTCTCTACGATGCCTCTTACACAAGCACGGTGCGAAAAGTACAAACATTTAACGCAAGTTGGATTGTAGGCAATGTCGTTGAAGAATCGGTGTGGGGCCAATCCCAAAGTCATTTTGAACGCTTGTCACAATGGAAAAAATCATTTGATGACATAACCGGTGTTTTGCGTGAAGTGGAACATGCGCGCGGCAATTCACCAGACGCATGCAGCGATATGGATGCGGCATCTGTGGATGCACATACCGATTTTACACACGATTCACGCGGTCGTTTGATACGCGTAGACGGCCCAGCCGATGATGTCTCTGGTTATACCTACGATGACATTGGAATTTATCCTGAAACGTCGTGGGTTGGCCCACCGGATGCGCGCCTTGAAGAACAATTTGAATACGATTTACGTCATGGAAAACCCACCGCTCACACCGACGCCAATTTAAATAAAACACGTTTCACCTACGACAGCCATGGCCGCATCCTTTCGGTTCAAGATCCCAATGGCGGCACACGTGAAATTCATACGTATAACGATGTTCCGCCATTTTTGCATCGTGCGCGCACGTTTCCAACCATTTCAAATACTGTGTACACCGATACGTATGTATGGGGTGAACGCGATGGATTTCTTACTGTCATCAAACCCTCCGATGGATCGCCACGCAGAAAACATGCGAGCGTGACCGATGGCGATGGTTCTCCAAGAATTGTTTTTGGTGCCAAAGCCATCACCGGAACCGATGCCGCAAGTTTTTTATTGGCTGCTTTGCCTTCTCTTGCAGGTTTGGCTTCCAATCCTCATCCTTTGGACGAATCAATTTCTTATCATGTGTTAGATGGCTTTGGACGTCGTACGATGGATGAAGATCCTGCCGGTCGAAAAACTCTTTATCATCCCAAACTTCGTGGTGTTGCCACCGATTATCCCGATGGTCGGCATGTTTTGCGTTACGATGATCATGCGGGTCACGCGGTGGAAGTGATCCATGACGATGACATTGTTTATCGTTACGTACGCAACGGACTTGGTGCGATTGAAGAAATTGAAGAGCCCGGTGACGTGCGCCGTGGGTTTACATACAATTTACTTGGTCATCGTGTTGCCACATCGTTGCCGGGATATCATGGTTATGGCCAAGAGATTGTAAGTTGCTTTGATGCAAAAGGTCGTATTCTGGCACGTCAGTGGCCTTCTGGACGTCATTTGGCGTGGGAGCGTGATGCATTGGGTCGCGCAGTGAGCATTGAAAACGATTATCCCGGGTTGGGCGGCAAACAAAATTCAGAAGTGATGCATATCGAATATGACAAAGCAGAAAATGGCCGTGGTCGTGTGTCTGAATTGTCCAATGCAGCAGGCACATGGCGCTATGGTTACGACGTTTTTGGAAACACCGAAGTCAATCATTACCAACCTTCAGATGCGCTTCGTTGGAACAATGTTCGTTCCAATCTAACGGCATTGGCCACACATCATCCCAATGGCACCGTGGCCAACGAATTGTCTATTTTTGAAACGGGCGACCGACGTACGCAATTTATGGCGAGTTACGGCTACGATGCGCAAGGTCGCGCCCTTGGCGCTTCCATCTTCGGCGCCGATGGCATGGCGCCGGTGGTGCACGACGTTCACTACAATGTTGATGGCGCGTTGGATGGCATTCTATGGCCCCACGATGTGCGTTTGAATATCGCGTATCATCCGCAATTACGCTCACGTGCAGCAATTCTTGTGACCCGAGATCGTTTGGGCGAACTTTTTTCAATCACGCACAATGCATTTGACAATGCTGACCGCCTGACTTCTGAAACACAGCGTTTGCGCGATCACCTTACAACGAGCAAATTCTACAGCTACGACACCATGGGCCGCCTCAATTCTAATTTTCGTTCGGCAGCACGATCTTCGGCTCTTGAACAGTATGCATTTGATGATGCCGGAAACATCACGGCAGCAAAGGGTCTGTTTGGAATACAAACATACCGATACGACGATGAAGTGCATCCCCATGCTGTGACTTCAGTCAACACGCGATCGTTATCGTACGATGCCGATGGTGTTTTAAAACAAGATGGAAACTCGCAATTTGTGTTTGATGCTTTTGGATGTTTGCGTGAAGTGAAAAACGCCGATGGCAATCGCATGATGGGTTTGTGCGGTCCCGATGGCAATCAAATGTACCGAGAAAGTCGTGTTGGAGAAACAGGGCCGCCGCGC
>SXGR01235042.1_pt1 | contig 62734 bp, 61 predicted proteins | sample 3174711 | NCBI WGS metagenome assembly SXGR01 (sample SAMN11356860, study PRJNA531348) | freshwater metagenome | isolation source: freshwater sample F1-60 | place: China: Fuxian Lake, Yuxi | collected 2017-12-25 | reverse complement strand
TGGTGGACGATTCCGGTCTCGGGGGGCACCACGCGGAAGTTGCGGAGCGCATCCTGGCCCCAGCGCAGGAAGACGTAGCGCTCACGGTTGCGCTGGTATTCGAGCTCTGAGTTCAGTTGCAACGCGTCAGCCTGGCCAAAGTGATCGACCTGTACCGAATGGTCGATGACCAACTCGACCGGTTGCAGCGGATTGACCTGCTCGGGTCTGCCGCCGAGCGCAACAATGCCGTCGCGCATGGCCGCCAGATCCACCACGCAGGGCACCCCGGTAAAGTCCTGTAAGAGCACGCGCGCCGGCATGAAGGAGATCTCCTTCTCGGCAGGGGCCTTCAGGTTCCACGAGGCGAGCGCCCGGATATCGTCGGCCTTCACGAAACCGTTGTCTTCGCGGCGCAGCAGGTTCTCAAGAAGGATCTTCAGAGAAAACGGCAAGCGTGAAACGCCCGGGAACCCGGCAGCCTCAAGAGCGGGCAGGCTGAAGAAATCAACGGAGTCGTCACCAACCGTGAGCGTCTGACGAGTGTGAAACGAATCGAGCGACATGATAGATGCGTCCTTCTACGACTTTCGACTATCGACCAATAACTACGCCCGCGACCAACGTCGGCGACACCCGCGCGCCGTCGTCGCCGAACTTGATCCCACCCTTGCGCACGACCACGCGGGCCTCGAGCCGCAGCGCCATGCGCCCGAACAGCCCCGACGGGGCCTGCCGCACCCGGACATGCGCCACGCCTCCAAGACTCGCGCTTGTGCCGTTGCCCACCAGCACCTTGTCGGTGGTGATTTCCCGGAAGCCCCCGGCGGCGCCGCGCACAAACGCCGACAACCGCCCGCGCTGCAACAGCCGGTACGCCACGGCCAGTTCACCCCGGAACTGCTGTACGCCCTGTGTGAGTGAAACGTTGGGCACGCCCTCGAAGTCGCTGGAGATCCGGCTCTCCAGATCGGCCCTCACCCAACCGAAGGCGACCTCTGCCCGCAGTCGTTCACGCAGTCGCCACGACAACTGGCTCTCCACGCCCAGGCCTGACGTGACGCGGTTGGTGGTGCGAAACAGGGTGAGGGTGTCGCCGCCTGGGCTCAGGAGTGTCGCACTGGTCGTGCCCGCAGCTTCGCGATCGGTCAGCAAGGCACCGACACCGAACTCCCATCGAGGTGTTTGCGCTGCGGCCGGAGCCACGAAACCGGCCGACAACAGGAGCACTCCGACGAGCGCCTTCACTTCGACACCACTTTGATCTCAATCCTCGGTCCCGACCCGCCGCGGGGCACGGCCACCAGCGATGAATAGTACGCCGGCTTGAAATTGATATTCACCGTGGTCTTTTCATCAAAGTAGCTGGTCACGTCGGCATCATCGAGAGGTTCGGCCCGCACGACGTACACGCCAGGCGCCAGGTGGCCGATGGCAAAGTCGCCATTGTTATTGAGCGTAAAGCCGCCGACAAGCTCACCGGTTCTGGTGTTCAAGGCGGTCACATGCGCACCGAAGAAGCCGGTGCCATTCAGCGTGACACGGCCCCCGATCGAGCCAAGTCCCGCCGACACCGCCCCGCTCGCATAAATGTCACCGATGCCCGCGCGGTCGTCTGCCTCAAGTGTGCGGTCTTCTATGTTGCCGGCCGGATACGCGATGGGAAACATCACGGCGCGCTTGGCGAGCACGCGGCGACCACCCTCAGGGCGCACCTCGGTCTCGCCCAGGCCGGAATGCCCGAGTCCCAGCAGGTGTCCCACCTCATGCAGTCCGACAGACTCCAGGTCATATCGCGGCGACTGGCCGGCGGCCGAGATGGACCATAAAAACGCCGTATTGAAGAAAATATCCGACTCGATGATCTGGCCCGTTCGGTTGTCGATCTCGAACGTGGCAGCCGCGAGCGTCCGCTCAAGGTCGGGCCGCGCGCGAAAGCCGACCACGTTGATGCCGTCTGCCACAAACGGCTCCGATACCGTGAAGCCCGTGAAGCCATGCGTCAGCGCGACCCCAGGCACGGAGCCCCATGTGCCGAAGACACGCGCCATGGTCGCCTGCAATTGAGGAGCGGTGACGCCATTTACGTCGCGGTTGGTCACGAAGTACTGGATGAGACGTGTCCAGCGGATGCCGACCACGCCGTTCGGCGTGAGCACACCCAACTTCAAGTACGCCTGCGGTGTGGTCACTGCGGTGACACTCAACCCACAGAGGAGAAGCGCTCCAGCCAAGCGGCGGTTCACCGTGCACCTCCGGCAACCACAAACCGCACGAGGGATTCGAATTCGCCAAGGGGCAGCGCCTTGCGTCGAGGGTCACCCCTCACGACGACACCCGTGGTGTTGGTGGTCGTGCCGGCCAACACAGGCGAGGCCACCGTGGGCGCGCCGGTGGTGGACAGCGTGACTCGGTAAATGCCCTGAGACAGGCCGACGGGCCAGAACGCATTGGCCGTGGCCCGCTTGAGGAAAAACACCGCCTGCTGGCCTACACGCATGACCGGAGCGGCGGTCATCACGGTGCGGTAGCGGCCGATGACCCCGCCGGGAATGCGCATCGAAACGAACGCGTCGGCCGAGCCCTTCAGCACGGCATCCACGCCGATGGTCACGACCGATTCGACTTCGCCGGCGGCCGTACGCACCGCGCGAACATCGGTCACACGGCCGCGGACCACCGTGGCCGCCTCGGACACGACCTCTCGAAACTCAGCAGATAGAAACGTGGACGCCCCGAGCGCCCCCTGCGTGAGGCCGAGCCCCACGCCAATGACGACGACTAGGAGCAGACGATGCATGCGTCCAGTTTAGTGCACCCGGAACTCCATCTGGAGCACCGGCTGTCAACCGACATCCCCTCAGGCTTGAGCACCAGCCCGAGCTACGCACGGATACCCTCGCCACGCTGGGCTGTCCGGACGTGGCTCGGCCTGTTCTTCAAGGCCGAGATCGACACCTGCGCGCTAGCGGCAGACGCCGAGGATGGCGGCCGCCGCGCGGTCGGACGCGCCGGAACCGCCGAGTTTCTGCACGACCTCGGCCAGGTCCAGACGCATCCGGGTGGCGCGCGCCGGGTCGACCAGCAGTGTGCGCGCTTCGTCGGCTACAGCCTCTGACGTGCAGCCGTCCTGGATGAACTCCCGAACGACCTCCCGGCCGGCCACGAGGTTAACCATGCCGTAGTTCGCGACGCGCACCACACGTTTACCGATCGCGTATGTCATTGGCGACACCCGGTAGACAATCACCATCGGGCGCTGGTGCAACGCGGTTTGCACGGTCGCCGTCCCTGATGCGGTAATCACGACATCAGACGCGGCCAGCACGTCATCGGTGGCCCCGCACATCATGGCCAACGGGACGCCGGTGGCGCGCAGTTGCTCGAGCGGCCCGAAGAACACATCCTCAAGCGCTGGGGCGCGTGCGATCAGGAACTGCACACCCGGCACATCGCGCGCGAGCCGCATCGCGGCCTCCAACAGCACCGACAACAACAACCGCACTTCGTTGGGCCGGCTGCCAGGCAGGAGAGCCACAATCGGCCGCGCCGGATCGAGTCCTGCCGCGCGGCACGTCTCTTCGCGCGAACGCGCGGCGATCGCCAGATCGATCAAGGGATGCCCGACGAATTCCACGGGCAGGCCCACCCGTTCGTAGATCGGCTTCTCGAACGGAAAGATGACCAGCATCTTCGACACATATTTCTTGAGTGTCTTCAGGCGTCCAGCGCGCCACGCCCAGAGCTGCGGGCTGATGTAGTACACGATCGGAATCCTGAGCCGATGAACTACCGGCAGCATCCTGAAGTTGAAGTCGGGAAAATCAATCGCGACAAATACGTCCGGCCGCCGGTCACGGGCCGCGTCACCAAGCGTGCCGAGCATCTTCCAGGATCGGCGCACCACCGACAGCGCCTCGGTCAGGCCGGTAACGCTGAACCCGTGATAGTCACCGATGAGTTCGGCGCCGGTGTCGACCAGATGCGAACCGCCAAAACCAAACGCGGTGGTCGCAGGTGCCTGCTGCTGGAGTGCGCGGACCAACGCGCCGGCGTACAGATCGCCGGAGGGTTCGCCGCACGAAATCATCACGCGGCGGGCAGGTGCGGCAGACACGGGTTCAGTCACGCCCAACGCCGCCGGCCTTACGCAGGTTCGGCGCGCTCAGGTCCAATTGCGCGATCGGAATGCGTTCGAACTGCTCGAAGCCCATCGCCTTGAGCTGGCCGACAAACGTCGAGGCATCACCCACTAGGACGATCGAGAGCCGATCGGGAAACAGAAACTGTTTGGCCATGCGCTGAATGTCGACCACAGAAACCGTGGTCACCTGCTCGCGGTACGTCTCGAGTTCATCCAGGCTCAGTCCGAAAAACAGCTGGTTAAGTACCTGCATCGCAATCGCAGACGGCGTCTCGATGGCCAGCGGAAAGTTGCCCGACATGTAGTCCTGCGCTCCGCGCAACTCGCGCGGATCTACCAATTCTTTCTGAAGCCGGAAAAATTCGTCCACGGTCAGACGCAGGACCTCGCCGGTCGTTTCAGACCGCGTGTCTGTTTCTGCAATGAAGCTGCCGCCGGACTTGTAGGCCCGGAAGTTGGCTGACGCGCCGTACGTCAGGCCCCGGTCGCTCCGAAGCACACCGAACAACCGGTTGGCTCCCTCGCCGCCAAGAATGCGCAGCGCCATGTCGATCGGCACGTACTCCTTGTGCGTGCGGCTCACGGCGATCTGTCCCACACGCACTTCCGTCTGAACGGCGCCTGGCCGGTCCACCACCACGAGCCGCCGTGTGGGCGGGGGTGGTTCATCAAAGGTCATCACGGGGACTTCAGCCTTCGCCCAACTCCCAAACGCCTTCTCGGCCGCGGCAAACGCCTCTTCGTGCGTCAGGTCGCCGACAATGGCGAGCAGAGCGTTATTGGGAACGAACCAGCTGCGGTGAAACGCCATGAGGTCATCGCGGGTGATGCGTTGAATCGCTTCCACGGTGTTCGGGCCCGGTCGTCCGTAGGGGTGGAAACCAAAGACCAGCCGGTCAATCAAGGTGTTGGCGATGTACTCGGGGTCCTCGGCGCTGACCTGCAGACCCTGAATCGCCTGATCCATCTGGCGCCGAATCTCCATCGGCGCAAATACCGGACGCCGCACCACTTCTGACGCTACATCCAACGCCAGCGCCACCTGATCCTTGACGATGGCGCCGTTGACGAACGTCACTTCGTTGGCCGCGCCAACCGCGAGGATGCCGCCCGCAGACTCAATCGTATTCGCGATGATTTCCGCGGACCGCGTTGCCGTGCCCTGGTCGAGCAACGCCGCCACAAATGACGCGACGCCCGGTTTCTCAGCCGAATCCTGCGCAGCACCCGCCCTGACCAGCAATCGAAAGCTCACCGCCGGCTGCTCGTTCTGCGAGACCGCCAACACCTGCAGGCCGTTGGGCAGCGTTTTGATCTTGTAGTCCGGGAAGTTCACGCGCGGCGCCGGGAACGGGCGCGGCGGTGTCTCGGTCGGCCACTGCCGGACCTGAGCCATCACTGATACACCCGCGCCGGCCACCAGCAGAGCCATCGCAAGACGCACCGACAACACTCGCCATCCACGCAGGCTCATCGGACACCTCCGCCGACCTGGGCCGACGTGCGCGCCGCGCCTGGGTTGATGGTGATGAGAAACCGCGACTCGGGGGTGAAGTAGGTCCGTGCCACACGCTGCACGTCTTCAACCGTCACCTTCTGGAAGAGATCGAACTCGCCATCGGCGGTCTTGATGTCATCGTGAATGACCACCGCGTGCGCCAGATGCAGCGCCTTCTGCTGAATGGTTTCACGACCCAGGATGTAGTCGCGCGCGAACTGCCGCTTGGCCCTATTCAGCTCCTCGGCTGTAATCGGCGTCGTCTTCATGGTATCCACTTGGGCGGTCAGTTCCTTGAGCGCGGTTTCCGTAGATCGCCCCTGGGGAATCACCGCCACGGCGTAAAACAGATTGGGATGTTCAATCAGCTTCGCATCACCGAAGGCCGCGAGCGCCAGTTGCTTTTCGTACACCATCGAACGGTAGATACGTGAACCCTGGCCGTCAGACAACACCTTGGCCAGAATGTGCAGCGGATACGCATCCGGATGACCGTCATTGGTAATCGGATATCCCACCACCACCGCTGGCAGCGGCCACGGCTGCTCAACGGTGAAGCGTCGCTCGGCCGTCGGCTTGGGTTCCTTCGGAATGTCGCGCGGCACGGGCTTGCCCTGGGGAATGCGGCCGAAGTACTGCTGCACCAGCGTGAGTGCCTGCTTGGAATCAAAGTCGCCGACCAGCGTCAGGGTGGCGTTATTGGGCACGTAATACGTCTCGTAGAACCTGCGCACGTCGGCGATCGATGCCGCCTCCAGGTCCTTCATGCTGCCGATGGTCTGGTGCTTATAGGGATGCGTAGTGAACGCCTTGTCGAAGATAACTTCGGACAAACCGCCATACGGCACGTTGTCCACGCGCATCCGGCGCTCTTCCTTGACCACTTCGCGCTCACTGAGAAATTTCTCTTCGCTCACTTCGAGCGACCCCAACCGATCCGCTTCGAGCCATAACACCAAAGGCAGGTACTGCGCGGGCACGGTCTGCCAGAAGATGGTGGCATCTTCGTCAGTGGATGCGTTGGCCTGCCCGCCAATGCTCGTGATCCACGACGGATGCTGGTCGGCCCGTACGTTCTTGGACCCCTTGAACATGAGGTGTTCGAACAGGTGCGCGAATCCAGTCCGGCCCGCCTTCTCGTTCTTAGACCCGACGTGATACCACATCGACAAGTGGATGATCGGCGTCGAATGATCTTCCAGGAACACGACCTGCAGCCCGTTGGGCAGCGTGGTCATCGTGTAATCAAACTTGGGCGGCCGGACGATGGTGTCCTGGGGCGTCGCGGCCAATGACAACAACAGAGAGCCGGCTACCGCCAGCGCACGACTCGTTTGGTTTCGCAGCATTACCGCTGATTATAGCGGTCCCTTGGTGCCCTTGCGATACTGCACGGCCCATCGTCGCCACTGCCCGATGGGAATGGCGGGAATGCCTGCGTAGGTCTGCCCGCCAGCCAGGTCACTCATGACCGCGGATTTGGATGCCACCTGTGCGCCTTGTCCCACGCGGACGTGATTGATCACGCCCACCTGGCCAGCCAGCACCACGTCGTCTTCCAGCACCGAACTGCCGGCAATGCCGACCAGGCCGGCGAGCCGGACATTCTTCCCGATCTTCACGCCATGCCCGACATGGACGAGATTGTCGATTTTTGTACCGGCGCCCACGCGAGTCTCGCCGGTCGCAGGCCGATCCACAGTTGAATTTGCCCCAATCTCCACATCGTCTTCGATCACGACGATGCCGACTTGGGGGATCTTGGCGTGGGTGCCGTCGGGCCGCGTCGCATAGCCGAAGCCCTCGCTGCCGACGACCGCACCATCTTGAAGCGTCACGTGGTTGCCGACGACCACCCGATCGCGCACCGACACATGGGCATGGATCACGCAGTGTTGACCGATACGCGCCTGCGGCCCGATGGAGGCGTGGGGGTGCAGTACCGTGTGGGCGCCGATCGAAGCGCCGGCGCCAACGACGGCGAACGGGCCGATCGCCACGTCCGCACCCAGTTCGGCCGTCGGATCGATCGACGCCAGCGGATGAATCCCAGGCGCGACCGCCACCACGACCGGCGTCAGCAGCGCGATGGCAGCGGCGCACGCCCCGGCCGGCGTCGGCGTACGCAGGATTGGGCAGGGAGCAGCCGTGAGGGCGTCATCCGCAAGGATCGCCGTCGCACGCGTGCCGGCCACCTTCGGCGTGAACTTCGGACTGGTCAGGAACGTGAGGTCGCCCGGACCGGAATCATGCAGATTGTTGACGCGGAGGATGGACCGCGACAGATCGGCCGCGGTCGCGTTTTCGATGCGGCATCCCAGATGCGCCGCGAGTTCAGCGAGAGTCACACGCGAAGAATAACACTGCGATCGACCACGCGCCGCATGAACGCCGCCAATCGGGCAAGGCCGAGCGTGGCCGCAATGGCCGCGATGCGTTCAGTTCGAGCCGACGGCTCAAGAGTCAGCGCCTGTTGAAGGTCAGAAAGCGGTCCAGAGGGGTGGGTAGTCCACAAGGCGGCATTCATGCCCTTCTGCGCCCCGCGCATCGAGAAGAAATGCCCGACGGCGCGAAAGATGAAGTAATAGGCGACGAAATTGGGACCGGGCACGAACGCCAGCGGTGTCTGGGCCACCACGATCACGGTGTCGATGATGCACCAGAGCCGGTGCTTGGCGAAGTCCTTCTTGCACTCGGCGATCGCCATCTCCAGCGCCTGCGCCGAGGTCATCGTGGTTGGGTGATGCAGGCGGGCCGCGGTGGCGTGGCGCAAGTGCCAGAGGAGGCGTTGCTCAGCGACGGCCGCGGCCAGTCTCCGTTTGATAAAACGGGTGGAGCGGCTGCCAGACTCACTCGGCGCGTGCCCGTCTTCCTGACGACGCTCCTCGGCTTCCCCTTCTGCCATGGCCTTACGGAAGCCGTCCGCCATCCGACCGAAGAACGAGCGCCCCTGGGCATGGCCTTCCACGCCATCCGGAACAGGATCGGGTGGCGGTTCACAGTACGTCTGGAACTGGGGTTCGCCGCCCGGCTTCGCCGAGCCAACCGGCAGGAGAAATACATCCATCAGCGATACGCCACCTAACGGTCTACCGCCTGATGCGGGCGGGAGCACGGACGCCCCCCGCCGGCAGCACCGGCCGGCCGGCCTCGACCCACGCCGAGAACACGGCGCTGGCGAGGCCCGAAGCGGCCTCGCTCAAGCGCCGCTCGAGCGCGGGCTTGACACCAGTGAGAAACACATCAAAGTAGGCCGCGTCGTAAAACTCGCGCCCCTCGATCGCCTTCCTGTCCGCCGCGAGCACGCCATCAACGAGTGCCTGGCTGTCGAGGAGAGTCTGGAACATGTAATCGCGGAACGCCGGGATCGCCGTGATCTTCACCGGCTCCAGCTTCAGCGTCTTCTGGTTGCGCAGCACCAGATCGGTCTCGAAGCGGGAGTGGATGCCGCGCTGATTGGTGGCTTGGCCGTCGTAACTGATCACCGCGTGAAACGGCTGGTGCGCGTCTTCGATGTAGTGGGCGAGGACCGCGACGAAGTAGCGCGCGTTGTCGGCCGCAAATGGCGCGTTGGGTTGTCCCATGTCTTTAAACGCACCGACTAGCCTGGTGTAAATCTCCTCGGCCCGCCACGGCAGACGACCGTAACGGTTCGCTGGGCCAACGCCATACTTCCCCACATAGGCGTCGTACTCGCGCGGAATATTGAGGAAGGGCGTCTTCGACCCTTCCTCGAAATCCATATCCAGGAAATGGTTGGGTGGCTCGTCGCCACGCTCGCCGCGCAGATCGACGGTGCGCCACAGATCCGGGTCTACCGAATGTTCAGAGATAAACGCGCGCTCGGCCACAAAAAACGGCTTGATCGGTTCGGGCAATCCGTCGATCGCACGCTCGGTGATCCACCGATGCACGTCCATGCCCCACGCGCCGGTACCGGTCGTGGACACGAGCACACCCGCTGTTACACACGCGGTCCAGAGGAGACGCGTCATCACTCGCCCAGGCACTCTCATGCGCCCATGCTAGCATCCCCGGATGGCGTCGACGCTTGAGCCCAAAGATGTGGACCGAATCGCGACACTGGCGCGACTGACCCTGACGCCGGATGAACGCCTCCAGTTCGCCCGGCAGTTGAACGACGTGCTCCGTTTCGTCGAACAGATCCGCCAAGTGGATACCACGGGCATCGCCGCCACATCCCATCCGCTTCCGGCCGACGCCGCCTGGCGCGAAGACCTCCCGCATACCTCGCTGCCGAACGCCGACGCGCTCGCTCACGCGCCCGACGCCAACCGCGAGGCCGGCCTCTTCCGCGTGCCGAAGGTGATCGGATGAGCGGCCACGTCAGAGCCCGAGTCGAAACCGCGCTCGCTCGCATCGCTGCGGCACAGCCGGCGCTTCAGGCGTTCCAGCATGTTGCAGCGGATCGCGCGCTGGCCCGGGCCGACATCCTCGACCGTGCCGATGCGCCCCCAGGGCCGCTCCACGGACTGCCCCTCGCCATCAAAGACAATATCGTCGCGCGAGGCATCCCGACGACAGCGGGGTCCAGGATTCTGGAAGGGTATCAATCGCCGTACGACGCGGCGGTGGTCGAACGCCTCGAGGCCGCAGGTGCGGTGATTGTCGGGACCACGCGATGCGACGAATTCGCGATGGGATCATCCACCGACAACTGCGCGTACGGGCCAGCGCACAATCCCTGGGATCTCACGCGCACGCCGGGGGGCTCGAGTGGTGGGTCCGCGGCAGCGGTCGCCGCGTCGCTTGTGCCGATCGCGCTCGGGTCGGATACGGGCGGGTCGATCAGGCAACCCGCGTCGCTCTGCGGTGTGGTTGGCGTCAAGCCCACGTATGGCCGCGTGTCGCGCTACGGCCTGATGGCCTTCGCGTCGTCGCTCGACCAGATCGGCCCTTTTGCGCGCACGACGCGTGAAGCGGCCGCCGTGCTCGAGGTCATCAGCGGCCATGATGCCCGTGATTCAACATCCGCCCAGCAGCCCGTGCCGGTATTCGTGAACGCGCTCACCGGCGATGTGCGGAACGTCCGCATCGGCGTGCCGCGCCACTTGATTACAGGCGATGTGGATGAGAACGTGCGGGCGGCGTTCGACGCGGCCCTTTCTGTGGCGCAATCACTCGGCGCGGAGGTGCGCGATGTTGAATTGCCGAATGCCGACCGGGGCATCGCCGTGTATTACCTGATTGCCACGGCCGAGGCGAGCGCGAACCTGGCGCGGTATGACGGAGTGCGTTACGGCCATCGTGCTACGGGCGTGACGTCCCTGGCCGACCTGTACGAACGGTCGCGGCACGACGGCTTCGGCGCCGAAGTGAAGCGACGCATCATGCTCGGCACCTACGTATTGAGTGCGGGTTATTACGACGCGTATTACCTGAAGGCCCAGCAGATGCGCACGCTGATCGCCCGCGACTTCGCACGTGCATTCGAGACGGTGGACGTGGTGGCGTTGCCCACCTCGCCGTGTGCCGCGTTCCCGCTGGGTGAACGTGTGGACAATCCGCTGCAGATGTATTTGGCGGACGTGTATACGGTGGGCGCGAATCTGGCCGGCCTGCCGGGTGTCAGTGTGCCGTGTGGATTCACAATCGAAGGCCTGCCGATCGGCCTGCAGTTCATCGCCCGGCCGTGGGACGAGGCCACGATGCTCCGCACTGCCGATGCCTACGAGCAGGCCACGGCTTGGGGCGAGCGCGCGCCCGCTACGCGATAGCAGGGCGACGAATCAGTCGCACCAGGCCGTAGACCAGCCCGCCGAGAATCGCGAGCGGGAGCAGGGGCGCGAGAATCAGCGCCAGCCCTACTATCAGTCCGACGCCGATGGCGACGGCGGTGCCCACGAGCATCACCACTGCACCCACGCCCCAGAACAGCAGGCGGAACGGCAGCAGGACCAGCCAGAAGACCGCCTTCACGAAGACGGCCACAAACGCGAGCATCAGTGACAGAAACGCGAAGCCCGCCAGCAGCACTCCCCCGAGCATCAGCAATCCAGTCATATGGCATTCGACGAGCGGCCCACGGGACGGTTCAAAAAAAAGAAAGGCGCCGGGCTGATCGCAACCCGGCGCCTCGCGCGTGTCGGCCCCCGGGACTCCGGGACCCCAGGAGTCCGATTAGCCTTCCACCGCGATCTGGCGCGGCTTCGCTTCCGTGCGCTGGGGCAAGGTGATGGTCAACACGCCATCGGCATACGCGGCGTGCACCCGGCCGCCATCCACCGACGACGGCAGGGTGAACCCACGGCGGAACGTGCCGTGGACACGCTCGCGGCGGTGATATTCCTCGCGCTTCACTTCGTCCGACAACTTGCGCTCGCCAGCCACGGTGAGGACGTTGTTCTCAAACGTCACCGTGATGTCTTCGCGCTTCATGCCGGGCACTTCCAATTTCACGACCAGATCACGGGTGGGGGTCTCGAAGATGTCCACCGGCGGCAGCCACGCGCTCACCGTCGAGTCGGCATCGCGAGCCTCTTCTCCGAACACATTGCCAAACATCCGATTTAAGCGATCGATTTCGAGCGCTGCCAGATTGTGCGCAGGGCTCCAACGGGTCAGGGTCACGGTCATGGTCAATCTACCTCCTTGAAGAAGTAACGAACTGAACTAATTATGGCAAAAATATGTTTCTTGTAAAGGCATATTACATTAGTCATATACACTCATATTTATGAGTTACGGTTTTCGCTGTGACTCATCACGGGGCCTATAAAAGTTGGGCACAGGCGGATCGCCCTTAGAATCGAAAGTGAAATGGTGGAGTCACGTCGCGGACGGGAATCAGAAGACCTGGCGGAAGACGCCCGGCAATTGCTGATGGAACTCGACCGGAGCGTTCCCGGCGCGGCCATGGCCACCGGGGAATGCCGGCCGGCACTTGATGTGGTGGATACCGCCTTGGGCGTTGAAGTGCTGATGGACATTCCCGGCGTGCCGGTCTCCGCCGTGCGTGTGTGGGTGCGCCAGAACACGGTGCTGGTGGTCGGCGCCAAGCTTGGCGCCACGGCGCCATCCGATGCCCGCTACCACGTGGCCGAGCGCAGTTCGGGCCGGTTCGCTCGCGGCGTGCGCCTGGCGGCCGCCGTGGACACGGGCGCGGCCCGGGCACTTGTGTCTGCGGGTCAGTTGCGGGTGGTGTTGCCCCGCCTGGTGGAGCGCCGCGGCCAACTCATCCAGATTCCGATCGAGACGCCATGACCAATCTGCTGTTTATCGGCGACATCATCGGGCGCCCCGGCCGCGATTTGCTTCGCCGCGGCCTTGCGGCAATCTCCTCGCACCACAACATCGATCTGGTAATCGCCAACGTGGAGAACTCGGCGGCGGGTTTTGGCGTGACACCCGAAATCGCGCATGAGTTGTTCGACTACGGCGTGCACGTCATGACGGGCGGCAATCACACGTGGGACAAGAAGGAAATCATTCCGTACTTCGCGAAAGAACCCAGGATGATTCGCCCGGCGAATTTTCCCGAGGGCACGCCAGGTCTCGGCCGGCACGTGGCGCGCGCCGCCAACGGCGTGCAGGTGGGCGTGATCAACATCATGGGTCGCATCTTCATGAATCCGCTCGACGACCCATTCCGGGTGGTGCTGGAGCAGATTCAGGCTGTGCAGGAGCAGGCGAAGATCATCTTCGTGGACTTCCATGCGGAAGCCACGTCGGAAAAGGTTGCGATGGGCTGGCATCTCGACGGCCGCGTGGCAGCCATGGTTGGCACGCACACACACGTGCAGACGGCCGACGACCGCGTGCTGCCCAAGGGCACGGCGTACATCACCGACGTCGGGATGACCGGTCCACACGACTCAGTGATCGGCGTGGATCGCGCCGCCATCATTCACCGGTTCCTGACGGGACTGCCCCAGCGCTTTGAGACGGCCACGGAAAACCCCCGGCTCAACGGCGTGGTGATCCAGGCCGATGAGACCACGGGCCGCGCGCAATGCATCACGCGACTGAACCTGTCGCTGCAAGAGCTAGACGTCATGTCCGTCACTCCCGTCACCGCGCGCTGACCATGGCAGATTCCTGGGCCCTGCCGTTCGATGACGTCCCAGAGGTGGCGAAGACGCCGCCGCAGCCTGAGACTCCGCTCAGCGTTGGCGACCTGACCGCTCGACTCAAGTCACTAGTCGAAGCAGGGTTCTCCAGAGTTGAAGTGGAAGGCGAGGTCAGCGGACATCGGCCCCACTCCTCGGGTCATCTGTATTTCACGCTGAAGGACGATCGGTCGCAGATTCGCGCCGTGATGTTCAGGACCGACGCGCGCAAGCTCACGTTCCGACTTGAGGACGGCCAGCACATCGTGGCGCGCGGCCGCGTGAGCGTCTATGAAGTCCGCGGCGAATACCAGATCATCTGCGACCGCCTCGAGCCGCATGGTCAGGGTGCGCTGCAACTCGCCTTCGAACAACTGAAGCGGCACTTGGCCGCCGACGGCTTGTTCGACGCCGCGCGCAAACGTCCGCTCCCGATCCTGCCCCGCAAGATCGGTGTGGTGACGTCGCGCTCCGGCGCGGCCCTTCAAGACATCCTGCGTGTGCTCATCGCGCGCTACCCTTCCGCGCACGTGGTCGTACGCGATGCGCGCGTGCAGGGCGATGGCGCAGGCGAAGACCTCGTGCGGGCGCTGCGGGCCATTACTGAAGTCGCGGGCGTGGACGTGGTGATCATCGGACGTGGCGGCGGGTCGGCCGAAGACCTGTGGGCCTTTAATCACGAAGGCCTGGCGCGCGCCATCGCGGCAAGCCCTGTGCCGGTCATCTCGGCCGTGGGCCATGAAGTGGACTTCACCATCGCCGACTTCGTGGCTGACCTGAGAGCGGCCACGCCGTCGAATGCCGCCGAGTTGGTGGTCGAGCGCGCCGATACGTTCCGGCACCGGATCGATCGGGCGGCCGAGCGCCTGGCCGCCGCCACGCGACGTGCGCTCGACGGCCGGCGCCAGTGGGTGCTGCGTACGGCGTCGCGCCTGGATGGCTACCCAACACGCATCGTGCTGCAGCAGCGCGACATCCAGGAGTGCATATTACGGCTGCGTCATGCGCAGGCCAACCGGATCGGACGCGCCCGCCACGCGTTTGAACGGCTGCGGCGGCGCCTCGAAGCCCGCGATATAAGGCGCGTGACGGCCAACTGGCAACTGCGATTGGCAAAAGTGGACGGCCGCCTGGGACAGACAGCGCGTACCGGCGCTCAGCAGGCGTCCGCGCGGTCGCGCGAGTTGGCTGCTCGGCTGCACGCCCTCAGCCCACTTGCCGTGCTCGGTCGCGGATATGCGGTGTGCTGGGACGACACCCGCACGAGTATCATTCGTTCGGCCGCTAGCGTGAGCCCCGGCGAGGCGGTTCGCGTCACCGTCGCGGACGGCGAACTGCGCTGCACGGTCATAGGACGGACAGACTCATGAGCACTGCCATCAAAGACTTCGAATCCGCTATCGCGGAACTTGAGACGCTGGTGAAACAACTCGAGGACGGCGACCTGCCGCTCGACACGTCGCTGAAACTGTTCGAGCGCGGCGTCGAACTGTCGCGGTTCTGCCACGACCAGCTCGGCGCGGCCCAGAGACGCATCGAATTGCTCACCGAACGCGGCGATCTCAAAGACGGCAGCGGACTGCTTTCGACCGACGACGCGGCGGGTTGATGGTGAGCGCAACCCAGGATCTCGCAGCCTATCTCACGGAACTGCGCGCGACCGTGGACGAGGCGCTGCGCCAGGCGCTGCCCGACGGCGCGGCCCCCACGCTGCTGATCGATGCCATGCAACACGGCCTCATGGGCGGCGGCAAGCGTCTGCGGCCGTGTCTCACGCTGATGACCGCGGAAGCGGTGGCCCCAGTGGCTGGCGTAACCACGCCACGGGCGCGACTGTTGGCCCTTCCGAGCGCCTGCGCGGTGGAGATGATCCACTGTTACTCGCTCGTGCACGACGACCTGCCCGCGATGGACAACGATGCGTTGCGGCGCGGACGCCCCACCACCCACGTCATGTTCGGCGATGGTCTCGCGATCCTCGCCGGAGACGGCCTGCTGACCGAGGCGTTTGGCGTGATTGCCGAGTCCCCCTCTCCCGTCTCGCCTCTGGGCGCCCCCGAGGCCCCGGCTGAACGGCGGCTGCGAGTGCTGAGTGTGCTGGCCACGGCAGCCGGCGCGATTGGCATGGTCGGAGGACAAGCCGTGGACCTGCGTGCAGCCGGCCGCGTGCCGTCACATCCGCCCCAACCGATGGGCGAGCGCGAACTCCGCGACATGCACGCGCGCAAGACCGGCGCGCTGTTCCGCGCCGCCGCGGTCTCTGGCGCGATGATCGTCGGCGTCGAAGACGCCCTCGTCGCGGCCGTGGATTGTTACGCCCAGGAAGTGGGCCTCGCGTTCCAGATCATCGATGACGTGCTGGACGTCGAGGGCTCAGCGGCCGGGCTAGGCAAAACCGCCGGCAAGGATGCGGCCGCCGGCAAACCCACCTATCCCGCGCTTTATGGCGTGGAAGAGTCGCGGCGGCTGGCCACAGATTGTGTCGCGCGCGCGAAAGACACTCTGAAGGCCGCCGGGCTCGACGGTCGGCTGACCGAACTGGCCGACTGGAGCCTCACACGAACGACGTGAAGGCCGGTCACACGTGAAGGTCCGTCTGGATCAACTCCTGGTCGACCGCGGCCTCGCCCCCTCACGCGAACGGGCGCGCGCGCTGATCCTCGCCGGTGACGTCAACGTGGACGGCCAGCCCGCCGCTAAGGCGGGCACCACCACCTCGGACACTTCGGTCGTGACGCTCCGCACCCCTGATCACCCCTGGGTCAGCCGCGGCGGACTCAAACTCGTCCGCGCACTCGAGATATTTGCGATCGATCCCGCTGGCATGACCGCACTCGACATCGGCGCCTCCACTGGCGGCTTCACGGATGTACTCCTCCAGCGCGGTGCCGCGCGCGTTGTCGCCCTGGACGTGGGTCACAACCAGCTGGACTGGAAGATCCGGACCGACCCGCGCGTGCAGGTCATCGAAGGCGCCAACGCGCGCTATTTGAAGGCGGAAGACCTGCCCGCCGACGCGCGGGAATTCGGGCTGGTGTCGATCGACGTGTCATTCATCTCACTGCGCCACATCCTGCCAGTCGTTCCTCCACTGCTCGCGCTGGGCGGCCAGGTAATCGCGCTCGTCAAGCCGCAGTTTGAGGCGGGCAAATCAGACGTGGGCAAGGGCGGTATCGTGCGCGACGAACGCATCCACGCCCGTGTGGTGGACGAGGTCATCGAAGCCGCGCGTCAGGTAGGATTGTTGCGATGCGGTCTTGAACCGTCGCCGATCACCGGCGCGGAGGGCAACCGCGAGTTCTTGCTGCACCTATGTCTTTCACCCGCTTCGGCCTGATCGCACGGCCACACGCCTCGGCGCTTGCCGCCATGGTGGAAGCTGCCGACTGGCTGACCGCCCGTGGCGTGTCCGTCGTGGTCGCGCAGGTAGAAGCTGCAGCGGCGGGCACCGGCGCGCGCTGGCCGACCGCACCGCGTGAAGGCATCGCGAAAGACGTGGATGTGGTGCTGGCGTTTGGCGGAGACGGTACCCTGCTCTCGGCCGCAAGCGCCGTAGTGCATTCAGATGCCGTGGTGCCGGTGCTGGGCGTGCATTTGGGGCATCTGGGTTTCCTCACGGAAGTCCGCCGCGCCGAACTCACCGACACGCTCGCGTCCATCCTCGAGGGACGGACGTGGACGGAAACGCGCCTGCTGCTTGAAGGACGCATCGAGCGAGGAGACACCGTGGCCACCTCACGCTTCGCGCTCAACGACATCGTCATCACGCGCGGAACACTGTCGCGGATGCTCGAACTCGACGTCTCGGTCAACGGCGAGCATGTGAGCCACGTGCGGGCCGACGGGCTCATCGTTGCCACGGCCACCGGGTCAACGGCCTACAATCTGTCGGCAGGCGGGCCGGTGGTGCATCCGTCGGTAGACGCGGTCATCCTGACGCCGATCGCGCCACACACGCTGACGAACCGGCCGATCGTGTTGCCGGCATCGGCTGAGATCGTGCTGCGGCCGCTGCTTGAAGGTGCGCCCACCGACATCGTCGCCACCTTCGACGGCCAGTTCGGCGCGCCGCTGCAAAGCGGCGACGCGGTGGTCATCCGCCGCGCCGACCGCGTGCTTCAGCTGCTGCGCACCACCACGCGCACCCACTTCGACATGCTTCGAGAAAAGCTTAATTGGAATCGGTAGTCAGCCCCTCAGACTTGAGGATCAGCCTGAGCTACGTATTGCGCGTAGCTGGGACTACGTAACGCGCGTGGGATGGATCCTGGACGTAGCTCGGCCTGTTCTTCAAGGCCGAGACTACCGAGTTGCTGATGGCCGATTCCTAAAATACCGTATCTGCCACTGCTGCACGTTGCGGTTGTGTTCCGCGAGCGTGGTGGCGAAGGCGTGGGTGCCGTCGTTGCGGCTCACGAAGTAGAGATACGGCGTCTCGGCGGGCCGGACCGCGGCTTCAAGCGACGCGCGGCCGGGTGAGGCAATAGGTCCGGGCGGCAAGCCCGCATAGCGGTACGTGTTGTAGGGCGAATCCACACGCATGTTGTCGCGCGTGAGGTTGCCGTTCCACTTGCCGGCCAGCTGCAGGGCGTAAATGACGGTGGGGTCGCACTGCAGGCCCATGCCGATACGCAGCCGATTCTGATACACCGCCGAAACGACCGGCCGCTCCGGCGCGCTCGCGGTTTCCTTCTCCACCAGCGACGCGATCGTCACGACTTCGCGCGCGCTGAGGCCCCGGGCAGTTGCGGCCGCCCGCAAGTCGGCATCAAACGCCCGCAGGAAGCCGGCCACCATCGCGTCGACAATCCCCTTGGCGCCGGCAGACCGAGGGAGCTGATACGTATCGGGAAACAGGTACCCTTCCAGGGACGAGGCCTCGGGATCAATCGCGGCGACGCGAGAAACGTCGCGCGCCTCGCGCAGGAACTCCTGCTTCGTGCCGAGACCACCCTCGACGAAGACATCTGCCATCTCCCAGATCGTCAGCCCCTCCCTAAATGTCACGGCTCTGGTATGGACATCGCCCCGCGCGAGACGATCAACGACTTCACCTGGCGTGGCGGCATCGGCGAAACGGTACTCACCAGCCTGCAGCCGCTTGTCGACGCCGGCCAGGCGCACGGCCGCGCGGAAGATCAGCAGATGCGGGACGACGCCGGCATCGGAGAGACGCGAGGCGATCGCGGCAACACCGGTGCCAGCCGGGATCTGCACAAAGATCTCTGGTTCGGCAAACGCCTTGTACGGCGTTTGCAGCAACTGCTGCCCCCACCGCGCTCCGCCGGCAGCAATGAGCATGAGGAGCAAGACGCCCGTGAGGAACTTCTTCATGCCTGCTCCTTCTCCGACGGGTGTGCCCGTACGCGAGCATCCAGGAAATCCTGCAGGACAATTGAGGCCGACTCGGCATCGATGAGAGTCTTCCGCTTGCGCCAGTCACGCTCGCGAGTGGCCAACCGCGCCTCGGCCTCCACACTGGTCAGTCGTTCGTCCTGGGTGTCCACGGGAAGGTCGGTCAGTTCGGCAAGCACGGTCACGAACTGCCTCACCAGCGGCGTCTGGTTCGTGTCTTCGCCGTTCAGCCGCCGCGGCAAACCAACGACGATGCCGTCAAGGTCCGGGTCGTCGGACGCGCGCAGTCGTGAGACGACGTCCGCGACGACCGACGCCGCCTGACGCGGTCCAGCCGCCGCCGTAACCATCTGCCACGGTCGCGCCAACGTAGCCGTGGAGTCGGACAGCGCGAGCCCAATGCGCTTCGCGCCATAGTCGACACCCAAGTACCGCACGCGAAAAGCTTACACTCCCCGAGTTCCCCAGTTCCTAAGTTCCTAAGTTCCCCTGTTACACTGGTGGCGCACGTGACCAAGCGCGTTCTTCTTCTCGGCACTATTTTGCTCGTCGGCGCCGCATGGGCCTGTGGTGGGCCACCTCCCGCGCCCGACACTGGACGCAAGAAACTCGTCATCATCGGCTTCGACGGCATGGACCCCGACCTTGTGCGTGAGTTCATGGCCGCGGGACAGTTGCCGAACTTCGCCAAGGTCATAAAGACCGGTGGTCTCTACGACCTCGAGACGACGGTGTCGCCGGAGTCGCCGACGGCGTGGGCGTCGTTTGCGACCGGTATGAACCCGGGCAAACACAACATCTACGACTTCCTCGTGCGCGATGCGGCGAACTACACACCGGATCTGGGTATGGTGACGCGCACGCCGCCCACCTTCCTGTGGAACTGGATTCCGACATCGCGACCACAAATTGACACTCTGCGCGGGGGCACATCGTTCTGGGTCACCGCCGGCCAAGCGGGTGTGCGCAGCAGCATCCTCACCGTCCCGGTGACGTTTCCGCCTGAAGACGTGCCGAATGGTGAATTACTGGCCGGCCTGCCTCTGCCTGACATTCGGGGCACGATGGGCACCTACCACTACTACGGCACCGACGTGAGCCGTTTCGAAGAAGGCGACTCGGAGATGGGCGGCATCGTAAGGCGCCTGGTCTTTGATGGCGGCACCGCACGCGCCACGTTCTTCGGCCCGCCCAATCCCATCGTTCGTGTGCAGCTTGCGGCGCTGCGGGAGAAGCCACAGCGTACCGACGCCGACCGCACCGCAATCGCCGAACTTGAAGCGACGCAGGACGTGACGCTTCCTCTAACCGTCACCTGGACAAAGGGACGTAGTGAAGCCGATGTCGATCTGGGCGGCCAGAAGATGACACTCAAAGTCGGCGAATGGAGTAAGTGGATCAACCTGAAGTTCCGGATCAATCTCTTTGTATCCGTGGAAGGCATGACCCAGGTGCACCTGCGCAAGGCTGACGACGATTTGCAGGTGTATGTCTCCCCCGTGAACTGGAAACCGGACGCACCGCCGCTCCCGATGTCATCACCGGCGCGATTGGCGCGCGATCTCTATAAGTCATTGGGACCGTTCCGCACGCTGGGCTGGTCAGAATCCACCATGCCGCTTGATGAAGAGCGTATGACCGAAGCCACGTTCATGGACGACCTGTATCGCGCATTCGACGACCGCGCCCAGGTCATCCTCAACCGGCTCACGTCTGGATCGTGGGACCTGCTGGTTGGCGTGATTGAGGCCACCGACCGCGTACAACATATGATGTGGAGGCACCGCGACACCACCCATCCCTCCTACACCGCGGAAGGCGCGGCAGAGTTCGGTGATGCAATCCTGCGCGTGTACCGGCGCGCGGATCAGTTCATCGGCGAGGTCTTGGACCAGACAGGCGCCGACACCACGCTGATGATCGTCTCGGACCACGGTTTCCACTCGTGGCGTAAAGCCGTCAACCTGAACACCTGGCTCGTTGAGCAGGGCTTCATGGTCCTCAAGGGGCAGACCATGGCCGCCGACAAGACGTTGGCTGATTTGTTCGGCGGTGGCGGCGAGTACTTCGAAGACGTGGACTGGTCGCGCACCCGCGCCTACGCCATGGGCCTGGGGCAGATCTATTTCAACCTTCGCGGCCGGGAGGGCCAGGGCATTGTCTCGACGGGCGAGGAATACCGGGCCCTCGCCGACGATCTCAGCAAGCGCCTGATGGCCTCACTCGTAGACCCCGACACCGGTACGCCGATCGTCACCAACGTCTACAAGCGAGACGACGTGTATGCCGGCGAATATCTGCACAACGCATCGGACCTGCAGGTGGGCCTGGCCGATGGCTATCGCGTGTCCTGGCAAACAACGCTGGGGGGCTCGCCGAAAGGCGTCATGTATTCCAACATGAGGAAGTGGTCGGGTGACCACGGCGGATACGACTTCGCGACCACAGCTGGCATGCTGATTTCCAGCCATCCGATCACGGTCAACAGCCAAGGCAGGGCCAACATTATCGACATCGCGCCGACTGTGCTGCAACATTTCGGGGTCACGGCCCCGGCCGGGATCGACGGCCGAATACTCTGGAAGTGAAAACTACCTCAGAGGTCGTATCATTAACTCCATGACATCCAAGTCACGCTGGCTCGTGTTCCTGGTCTCGACCCCCCTGGTCGCGTTGATCGCCATCGGCGGTCTGCTCAGTGCCAAGGCGGCACCCAGGACCGCGGCGGACGCGAACGAGCAGGCTTTTTCGCATTTGCGCGTGTTTGAAGACGTGGTGTCGCTCATCATGTCGAGCTACGTGGAAGATGCCAACGTCGACAAGGTGATGGACGGCGCCATGCGCGGCCTGGCCGACAGTCTGGACCCGATGAGCGCGTACCTAGCGCCCGAAGAAGTCTTGCTCGCGCAAAACCAGGCGGCACTTCCGGCGGGCGATGTTGGGCTCGTTGTCTCGCGACAGTTTTATCTGCGCGTGGTGGGCGTGCGCGATGGATCACCGGCCGCTCGAGCTGGATTGCGGACGAACGATTACATCCGCGGAATCGACAACAAACCAACGCGCGAGGTATCGGCCTTTACGGGCGCGCGCCTGTTGCGCGGTGTCCCGGGATCCAAAGTTGAATTGACGGTGCTGCGCGGCAATGCGGTGGACCCGCATGTGGTCACGCTTGTGCGAGAGGCGCCGACGGGTGCAAACGTCACCACCACCCGGATGCCGGCTGGTGTGGCCGTAGTACGAGTGACGAGCTTCAGCGAGGGCACGGCCACGGTATTGGGGACGGCGATCGACGGCCTGCAGAAGGCCGGCGCTTCGGGCCTGGTCATCGACCTTCGGTCCACGGCGGATGGTCCCATTGAGGAGGGCATCGCCGCCGCGCGACTCTTTGTGAAGACCGGCATTCTGGCAATTCTCGCCGAGCGATCGCAGCCCCAGGTGAAGACCGCCGCCGTGGCGGGCGACGGCAGGGTGACGTTGCCGGTCGTGTTGCTCGTGTCCAACGGCACGGCCGGTGCGGCCGAGGTGTTTTCGGCAGCCCTCAGTGGCAACCAGCGCGCGGATCTGGTGGGCGAACCCACCGCAGGCCTTGTCGGCGCGCAGCGACTGGTGACGCTGTCTGAAGGCTCCGGCCTGTGGATGACCTTTGCGCGGTACCTGGCCATGGACGGCGAATCCATTCACGAGCGTGGACTCCGGCCTACGATCGCGGTGGAATCGCCGAGCGTAGCGTTCGATACCGTGCCCCCCACTACAGACGACATGCTCGCGAAGGCCATCGAACGGCTCACGGCCAGCAAGACGCCGCGCTCATGACGCGGTATACTCACTCTTCGTTTAGGCGCGTAGCTCAGCTGGTTAGAGCGCCTGCTTGACATGCAGGAGGTCGGCGGTTCGAGTCCGCCCGTGCCTACCAATTCGATGATTACCATTACTCTGCCCGACGGATCCGAACGTAGTGTGCCAGCCGGTACATCGGTGACGAACTTTGCCAAAGAAGCGCTGCCAGGCGGTGTCGTTCGCCGTGCGCTCGCGGCGTATGTGGACGATGCACTGGTTGACCTCAGCTTTCCCTTGATCGCCAATGCCCGGCTACGCATCGTGACGCCCGACGGTCCAGACGCGCTGGCCTTGTACCGGCATTCCACCGCGCACCTGTTGGCGGCCGCCGTCACACAGCTCTTTCCGAACGCGCAATGCGGCATCGGCCCTGCCACCGACGAGGGCTTCTTCTACGACTTCGTCGTGGACCGGCCGTTTGTGCCTGAAGACCTTGAGCGCATCGAAGCGCGAATGAAGGAACTGGCCGCCCAAGACCTGCCGTACGAACGGCAGTCGTGGGATCGCAGCGAAGCCCTCGATTTTTTTACGAAGCGTGGCGAGCCGCTCAAGGTGCAGCTCATTCAGGAAAAGACCGAAGGCCAGTCGCACGTGTCCTGCTACACCATCAAGGACCGCGAGACCTTTGTAGACTTCTGCCTTGGCCCGCACGTGCCCAGCACCAGCAAGCTGAAGGCGTTCAAGGTGCTGAACGCCTCAAACGCGTACTGGAAAGGCGATGCGCAAGGCACGCCGATGCAGCGCATCTACGGCACGGCCTTCTTCAAAGAAGACGACCTCAAACAGCACCTGCTGCGTTTCGAAGAAGCCAAGAAGCGCGACCATCGGCGCCTGGGTAAGGACCTTGGCCTGTTCATGTTCCACACGTGGGCGCCCGGTGCCGCATTCTGGCTAGGTAAAGGCACCACGCTCTACAACACGCTGGCCAACTACATGCGCGACGTGTTGTTCCCCGCCGGCTACAGCGAAGTGAAGACGCCGCTCATCTTCAACAAGGCGTTGTGGGAAACCTCGGGTCACTGGCAGCACTACCGCGAGAACATGTTTCTGGTGGAAGGCCACGCCGAAATAGCTGGGCACGACAAGGCGGCCGCGGAGTCGGCCGCCGACGGCAAAGACATGGGTGTAAAGGCCATGAACTGCCCCGGGCATATGCTCGTGTTCGGCAGCGAGACCCGGTCGTATCGCGACCTGCCGTTGCGCCTGCACGAACAGACGCCGCTTCATCGCAACGAAGCCTCGGGTGTACTCGCCGGCCTCACGCGCGTGCGCCAGTTCTCCCAGGACGATGCGCATTGTTTTGTGATGGAGTCGCAGATCGGCGAGGAAGTAGAGCGGCTGTTGCGCCTGGTGCAGCGGGTGTACGGCGACTTCGGCCTGTCGTACGAAGTGAAGTTGTCCACACGCCCGGCGGAGTTTCTGGGCGAGAAGGCGACCTGGGACCACGCTGAGGCCGAGTTGACGCGCGCCCTGCACTCTACCGGCATGGCCTATCGCGTGGACGAAGGTGACGGCGCATTTTACGGGCCGAAGATCGATTTTGACGTGACCGACGCCATCGGACGAAAGTGGCAGTGCGCCACCATCCAGCTCGATTACCAGATGCCGCAGCGGTTTGGGCTCAAGTACGTGGGCCCTGATAACCAAGAACATCAGCCGGTGGTGATCCACCGCGCAATTTTTGGCAGCTTCGAGCGGTTCATCGCGATGCTGATCGAGCACTACGCCGGGGCCTTCCCGCTGTGGCTGGCCCCGGTCCAAATGGTCGTGTTGCCGCTGGCCGACCGGCACCTGGAGTGGGCGGAAACCGTCCGGGCGCGGCTCTCCGATGCCGGGTTCCGGGTGCAGGTGGACGGGCGCGTGGAGAAGATTGGCTATAAGATTCGTGAGGCGCAACTGCAAAAAGTGCCATATATGCTGGTCCTGGGCGACCGGGAGGCGGCTGAACAGACGGTCGCGGTGCGGAGCCGGACGGGCGGAGACCAGGGCGCGAGGCCGCTGGACGATTTCCTGACCTCGGCACGTGACGAAGTGCTCAGTCGGCGGTAAGATAGGGGTTTCGCGTTCGGCACAAAGGAGCACGCTATAGCCTACGATCGAGGTCCACGACGCGACGATCGCGTACGGACTAATGAACGAATTCGGGTTCGAGAAATTCGGGTGATCGACGACAACGGCGAGCAGCTGGGAATTATGCCGCCACCACAGGCCGTCGCGTTAGCGCGGGCCAAGGGGTTGGATTTGGTGGAAATTTCGCCAACGGCGGTGCCTCCGGTGTGTCGCATCATGGACTTCGGCAAGTACCAGTACGAGCAACAGAAGCGTACGAGGGCGGCCAAAAAGCACCAGAAGGTCATCGAGGTCAAGGAGATCAAGTTCAGGCCGAAGGTGGACGAACACGATTACCAGTTCAAGAAAAAGCACATCGAGCGATTTCTTGAGGATGGCGACAAGGTCAAGGCCACCGTGTTTTTTCGTGGCCGCGAAATGGCCCACCCGGAGATTGGCCGACGCATCCTAGAACGGCTGACCGGTGAATTGGGCGATATGGTGGTGATTGAGTCGATGCCGTTGAAGGAAGGCAACCAGATGCATACCATTCTGGCGCCCCGGCCCGGCATGAAGAAGGCGAAGCCGGCGCCAGCCCGGCCCGTGGAAGACACATCAGGGGATGTGCGAGCGGAGTGAGTAGGAACGACTATGCCGAAGTTGAAGAGTCATCGGGGCGCCGCGAAGCGCTTCAAAAAAACTGCCACCGGTAAGTTCACGAGGTCCAAGGCGTTCAAGCGCCACATCCTCACGAGCAAAACCACCAAGAGCAAGCGCCAGATGCGCGGGTCGCACGTTGTCGACAAGACAGATGCCCCCCGTCTGAAGCGCATGCTGCCGTACGACTGAGACTGAAAGGACCGTCATGCCGCGCGTTAAGAGAGGAACCGTCCGCGTCGCCAAGCGCAAGAAGCTGCTGAAGCGCGCCAAGGGCTACTTCCTCAATAAGAGCAAGTTGTACCGCTCCGCCAAGGAGTCTGTTGATAAGGCCCTCAACTACGCCTTCGTGGGCCGTCGCCGCAAGAAGCGCGACTACCGCCAGCTGTGGGTGGTGCGCATCAACGCCGCCGCCCGCGAAAACGGGCTGACCTACGGACAGCTAATCAACGGCCTGAAGGCTGCCACGATCGCGCTGGATCGCAAGAGCCTGGCCGAACTGGCCGTCAACCACCCGGTGGCCTTCGCCAAGGTGGCCGCACAGGCTAAGGCCAACCAGCCGGCGACCGCGACCAAGTCCAATAAGGGCACACGCGCGCCGCGGTCGGTCGCCGCGTCCTAAAGGGGTTCTGAGTCCAGAGTCCAGGGCTTGCCCGCCGTAGCGCGCAGCGCGAAGGCGGGTCCAGAATCCGAAAAGAGTGAGGGCCGAGGCGTCAGTCTCGGCCCTTTGATTGTCTGCCCCGCTACTGACGGGCGTCTGCCGCGTACAATGCCCTCACCACCATGGCTGCCTCGTCCATCGAAGACCTCTCCCGCCAATTTCGCGCCGCGCTCGACGCGGCGTCGTCTCCCGCCGATCTCAAAGCGGTGCGGGACGACTTCCTGAGCCGCAAACAGGGACGCGTCACCGCGCTCGTCAAGTCGATCGCGACCGCGCCCCCCGAAGAGCGCCGCGCCCTCGGATCGCTGGCCAACGCCCTGAAGCAGGACATTGAAGAGGCGCTCGACGCGCGAGATGCCGTGATGCTGGCCACCGCAGGGCCGAAAGATGCCGTGGACGTCTCGTTGCCGGCCAGGCGCCCGTGGGTGGGCCGGCGGCATCCACTCACGCAGGTGCGCGAGCGGGTGGAAGACATCTTCATGGCCATGGGCTATCAGGTGATTGTGGGCCCGGAAATCGAAGACGATTGGCACAACTTCGAGGCGCTCAATATGCCCGCGTCGCATCCGGCGCGTGACATGCAGGACACGTTGTATCTGTCGGCACCGGTGCCGGCGCCAGACAACGGCCGGGCGGCCACGCTGCTGCGCACTCACACGTCAGGCATGCAGATTCGGTACATGGAAGCCCACGACCCGCCGGTGCGGATCATCGCGCCAGGGCGCGTGTACCGGCGCGACAACTTCGACGCCACGCACACCCCGATGTTCACGCAGGTCGAAGGCCTTGTGGTGGACGAACACATTAGTCTGGGCGATCTCAAGGGGACGCTGAACGCCTTCGCGGAAGAGTTTTTCGACGCCAAGGTGACTACACGATTCCGGCCGAGCTTCTTTCCGTACACCGAGCCGTCTGCTGAACTCGACGTCGAATGCCAGGGCTGCAGTGGACGTGGGTGTGGACTGTGCAAGCACACCGGGTGGATTGAAATCCTCGGCTGCGGCATGGTGCATCCGGCCGTGTTCGAGGCCGTGGGGTACGACGCCAACCGCTATACGGGTTTCGCATTCGGTATGGGCATCGAGCGTCTCGCGCTTCGGCTCTATGGCGTGGATGACATCCGGATGTTCTACGAAAACGACCTCCGATTCCTTGAGCAGATCGCACTATGAAAGCCCCCGTCAGCTGGATACGTGAATTCGCCGATCTCCCGGCATCGGCAGGCGTGAACGACATCGCGGCCGCCGTGGCCAGCGTCGGATTCGAGGTGGCCGGCATCGAAGGCGACGTGATCGACTTCGAGATCACCGCCAACCGCCCGGACTGTCTCAGTGTTCGCGGGTTGGCGCGCGAGGCGCGAACAGCGTTCGGGGGCCAGAGTCCAGGGTCCAGGGTCCCGGGCTTGCCCGCCGTAGCGCGCAACGCGAAGGTGGGTCCAGAGTCCGAAGTTCCTGTCACGATCGAGTCGGAGTTGTGCGGACGTTATGCGCTGGCGCTTGCGGATGTCACCGTCGGGCCGTCGCCGGCGTGGCTGGCCGATCGGCTGACGGCCTGCGGGATTCGGCCGATCAATAACGTAGTGGACGTCACCAACTACGTGCTGCTCGAAATAGGCCAGCCGATGCATGCGTTTGACGTGGCGCGGCTCGCGGGCCCGGAAATTCGCGTGCGGATGGCGCGCGCCGGCGAAGCCCTCACCACGCTCGATCGGCAGGCCCGCACGCTGGATCCGTCGATGCTCGTCATTGCGGATGCCGCTCGCGCGGTGGCCATCGCCGGCGTCATGGGCGGCGCCACATCGGAAGTGTCTGCGTCCACCAGCCGCATCGCGCTGGAAAGCGCGTGGTTTCAGCCGGCCTCCGTCCGAGCCACCAGCAAACGCCTCGGCCTAAAAACCGAAGCGTCCGCAAGATTCGAACGTGGTGTCGACCTTGAGGCGGCCACCGCTGGCCTGGCCTGCGCGTTAGACCTGCTCGAGCGCATCGGCGCCGGGCATCGGCTCGGCGGGATCACCGATCGTTACCCATCGCCGGCCGCCGATCGCGCCGTCATCCTCCTGCGCTCGCGTCTGGATCGGTTGCTCGGCGACCAGGTCCCGGACGCAGACGTGATGCGGATTCTCACGAGCCTGGGATTTGTCGTCACGCCGGCAGGCACCGACTGGCACATACGCGTGCCGAGCTGGCGCGTGGACGTGGCGCGCGAAGCAGATTTGATCGAAGAGGTCGGCCGCCACTGGGGCGTCAATCGCGTGCCTGCGACGTTCCCCGCACTTCGAACACCTCCGCACCGGGCCGACGCCGCCGTACTGCGCGCCAGGCGCCTCCGGCGATTGCTCTGCGGCGCGGGCCTGCAAGAGGCCGTAACCTTCACGTTTATTGAACAAGCCGCCGCTGAACCATTTGCCAGCGACTCGGCCTCACTAGTTACCATCGCCAACCCGCTGTCGGAAAAGTTCGCGGTGCTGCGGCCGTCGATGCTTCCCGGCTTGCTCGACGCCCTCAGCTACAACCGGCGTCGCGATATCGCCGACGTACGGTTGTTCGAAGCCGGCTCCGTATTCTCGACGCAGGGCGAGCGCCAGCGCGTCGGCTGGGTGCTCTCGGGCGCACGCCAGGTTCATTGGAGCCAGCCGCTAGCCGATGTCGATCTGTTTGATGCGCTCGGCGTGGCTGAACTGCTGGCCGGCGCCTTCGGCGTGACCTGCCGATCCGAACCGGCCGCCGACGCGCCATGGTGTGTGCCGGGACGGGCGGCGGCGCTGTTTGTTGATGATGGCGGCGCCTCCAAATACGTGGGCATCGTCGGGCAGTTGCTGCCGACTCTCACGTCCGCGCGCGGTCTGCCGGCTGGCGTCACCGTGGTGGGCGGCGAGCTCGATCTGCACGAACTCATTGACCTCCAAGGGGCAAATGCGGCGCCGCGGCGTGTCACTCCCCTGCCGCGCCATCCATCGGTGCAGCGCGACCTGTCGATCCTCATCGACGCCGGCTTGCCTGCTGCGGCGGTTCGTGGGACGATTCAAGCCAACGCACCCGCCACGCTGGTGGACGTGCGCGAGTTCGATCGGTATCACGGCAAGGGTGTGCCCACCGGTCAGGTCAGCCTGTCGCTGCGGCTGACATTTCGCGATCGGGATCGCACGCTGACCGACGCGGAAGTGCAACAGGCGGTTGAGGCCATCGTCGAGGCCCTGACCCGAACACATGGAACGACCCTGCGCGGCAATTGACAAAGGACGACCGGATGGCGACCACGACAGAACTGCAACCGATTGATCGACTCGAAGAGAAAGTCAAACAGCTGGTCGGTATGATCGAATCACTCCGCACCGATCGTACGAAGGCGCTCGACGCGTCGGCGCGGCTGGAGCGCAACCTCGACGCCGCCACGACACGCATCACGGAACTCGAGGCCCACACGGCCGAGGCCGCCACACTGCGCGAGGAGCGGGAGAAAATTCGCCATCGTGTCGCGGACATGATCTCGCACATCGACATGCTGAAGCTCTAGCGGCGTATGGGCACACGCGTCGTCACCGTCGAAATTCACGGCCAGCATTACGCTGTGAAAAGCGATCTGGATCAGGCCTACATCGCCGAGCTGGCGACGTACCTCGATCGGAAGATGCGTATGGCCGCCGACGAGTTGGCCAGCGCTGACACGTTGCGCGTGGCGATTATCGCCGCGCTGAACCTGGCAGACGAGTTGTATCGCGCCCGCGCCGCCAGCGGCGAAGCCGACAGCCGGGTGCTCGAAAAAACTGTCGAGATCGAGCGCCTGGTAGATACGGTTTTGGGTGCACAACGCCGCATTGCAGTGTAGGATGGAGCTAGCTCCTGCTTTGTTCGTGATGGTTTAGAAGCGTCGTTTGAGCCGATGCTTTTCTTCCAAGTGAGCTGCAAACGCCGCGTGGTGTGCATGCCTCCCGCGAGGAGGAAGCCTGAAGCGCGGTACAAGCGGTTCCACCTGTCTAACAGGTTCATTCGGCCTTCCCACACGGCAAAGCGGGGCGCCTTCCATTGGCTATCGTGACCATCACTGCACTTGGAGAACGCGCCCTCATCGCGCGCCTCCGCGCCCGCATGCCTCCCCCTCCCGACTGGGTGCTCACAGGTATTGGCGATGATGCGGCGGTGCTGCAGCCTGAACGCGGCATGGTGGATGTCGTCACAACCGACGCCTTAGTAGAGGACATCCACTTCCGCCGGGGCTGGTCGGCGCCCGAGGACATTGGACACAAGGCGCTGGCCGTGAATCTGAGTGACCTCGCGGCCATGGGCGCCGCGCCGCGTGCCCTCCTGTTGTCGCTTGCATTACCTGAGTCGCTGCCGCTCGACGACTTCGATCGCATCTTGGACGGCTTCCTGGCGCTCGCCGCTCTGACACGAATACGGCTGGTGGGCGGAAACATCACGCGATCGCCAGGCCCACTCGTGATTGACGTGACGGCCATCGGCGTGGCGCGGCCCCGGCGCATCCTGCGCCGCTCGGGCGCCCACCCCGGCGACCGCCTGTTTGTCACGGGGCACCTCGGCGCAGCGGCCACGGGCCTCGCTTTGCGTGGATCCGGAGTCGACCTTGCCGGGCTTGATGCCGACAGGCGCGCTTGTGTCTCGAAGTACGACCGGCCTGACGCGCGCCTGCGCACGGGCCAGATCGTGGCGCATAACCGCGCAGCCTCGGCGTGTATGGATCTATCGGATGGCCTCGCTGACGCGCTCACCCAGGTCGCCGAAGCGAGCGGGTGCGGCGTAGAGATCCTGGGCGACGCCCTGCCCCTGCACCCGGGCGTGCTCGACTGGGCCGCAGCCACGGGCGCCGATGCGAGAGGTCTGGCGCTCTCTGGCGGGGAAGACTATGAGCTGTTATTCGCGGTGCCCAAACGCCGGACGCGGTTGTTCCTGGCCGCGATTCGACAGGCCGGCGAAACCACTGTCACCGACATCGGCGTGTGTACAAAGGAACGGATGACGTGCGTGGTCGCCGGTGACGTGCGCGCCGACCTGCCAGCCGGCTTCTCACATTTCTGACCAAATCCAGCTAGAGTGTTCGGCAGCACATGTCCTTCCTCCTGTCCCGGCCTCTGCGGATGAAGCTGCTGGCCACCGGCGCCGCCGGTGTGCTTTTTCTCGCTATCTATGAGGGCGTGATGATGGACTCGCGCACGGCCCGCGTAGAGTCTGCCAGCGAAACCGAGCCCCCAACCCCGGGCCGCCTGATACGGTTTGACGTCACGGCTTACTGCAAGGGCGAGACGACCGCATCCGGCGTCAAGGTCAGGCCAGGCATCGCCGCATCGGACCCCGCATTGCTGCCGGCCGGGTCAATCATCCGGATCGAAGGGGTGCCGGAAGCCTACGAAGGCATCTACACCGTGCTCGACACAGGTCCAGAGGTGCAGGGACGGGAACTCGACATCTACATCTGGAGTTGCTTCGAAGCGCTCGATTTCGGGCGCCGCAAGGCGGCAGTCACCATCCTCCGCATGGGCTGGGACCCGAAGGCCTCCGTGCGATAGGCGCGGGCACTCGGAGTTGAGAATCAGCCCGAGCCCCTCCCGTGCGTAGCTCGGCCTGGTTTTCAAGGTCGAGGCCCAAAGGTCTTTGCGCCTGTGATCCGCCGTGGATTTCGTGACCGCGAGGCCTATTCCCTGTCGCCCGAGCGGCCGATACGCCCCGGGGGAGAGGTTCTATGCAGGGTGGTACGTTTCGGGCACTGTTCATAGGCGCTGGGCTCATGGCCGCAGTGGCGCTACCGTCCACGGCACTGGCGCAGGCCGACGACCGCCCGCCGTCCACCCGGGCCATCGGCGAGGACTATCACATTGAAGTGGGCGGCGCCATCTGGCGGCCGGGCCTGTTCGGCACCATTTCGTCCGCACAGTTCGGGATCGTCGGCAGCCAAATCGACTTTGTGTCCGACCTCGGATTCAAGAAAACCCAGTTCATGGACGGCCGGCTCGTCCTGCGACCCAGTAAGAAGAGCAAATTCCGGTTCCAATACACACCGGTCAGCTACGCCGCCGACTCGACGTTGAAGCGGCAGATCATCTTCAACGGCATCCTTTATGCGGTGAACGTGCCGATCAAATCGACGTTTGACTGGAAGGTCTGGCGGGTGGGATACGAGTTCGACTTCATCTACACCGACCGCGGCTATGTCGGCTTCCTCATCGAGGGCCGTTACACGCAGATGAGCGCGAGCCTGAAGTCGCCGATCAACGATGAAGGCGTCGTGGCTAAGGCACCCCTGCCCGCTTTTGGCCTGGTCGGCCGCGCCTATCCGGTGGAAAATATCTCGGTCACCGCCGAGGTCAGCGGTTTCCAGCTGCCCGCCATTGATGAAAACTACGAAGCCCATTACGTAGACATCGACATCTATGGCACCGTGAACTTTTCACGGCACCTCGGCGTCCAGGTGGGCTGGAGGCGCATGAACACGTTTCTGCGCGTGAAAACCGACCAGGGCGACTTCCGCTTCCAGGGACTCTGGTTCGGCGGAGCCCTCCGTTATTGAACCCACACGCCCAGAAACCGCCGATCCGTTCCCGCTGTGTCGGACGGCCGGAAGCCGGACGATGAGGTGATTGAGATCGGCCAACTTCCTAACGGGTCCGCGGCCGGCAATGTCACCCGGCGCACGTCGCCGGCGGCCATCGCCAACACCTCCTGCCATCCACCAACCTGAATCGTCACCGTGTTCGCGGCAGCGCCGTTCTGCACCTGCAGCACGTGCCCGCGACGGGCAGCCGATACATCGCGACTCAAGACGAGGCTAGTGGTCTGACCGCCACGCACCCAGAAGCCCTGCGCTTCCGGAAACACATTCCCATCCAGAAAGAAGACGATAGTGTCCGCATAGACGGCAAGCTGACGGGCGAAGACCCCAGGTGCCTGTGCGGCTGAAGCCGGCACCAGGCTGCCGCGCACCTGCCGGGCGAATTCTAGGTCTCCGCTTTCCACCACGAGCGCAGCGGCACCGGCGGGCAGCGCCACCTCAAACGCCTGCGACGATGACGCCGGCACTTCGAAGCGATACAAGAGCGGCGCGGGTGGTCGTGCGATGCGAACATTCAGGGTGCCGGCGAGACTGCCCGACGTGACATTCAGACGATAGAGGCCGCTGGGAACATTCGCGAGCGAGATCATGGCGGCGGACTGGCGGTCAGAGAGCGGCGGTTGGTATCGCTGAAGGCGAAGTGGTTCAGCAGCCACATTCCAGCGACGCATACCGCCACCCACCCGCCACACAGGCTCCCCCGCCCCGACAGCCGCATGAATGGTGAGTTGGGCCCGCGCCGCGTCCAAAGGCGCACTGCCTATCACCCACCAACCCACCTGGGTGAAGAGCATGCCCCCCCCCAACATCCCCATCGCGACGACGGTGCGTGAGGTGGCAAAGGTGCGAAGAGCAAACCACCACCCGGCGAGCACCACCAACGAGGCCGCGGCATGCCGAAGGAATGCACCTTCCGTATCCCAGAAGAAACTCGGCCACGCGCCTGGAAGATTCACGAGCGGGTTCAGCCACTCGAGCCAGGCCGCCTGAGCCGTGCGGCGATCGTTCCAGGCCATGGCACCTCGATCGATCGACAACACCAGCACTGTGATCGCGAGCGACACCAGGAGCCCCGCGAGCAGCAACCTCCGATTCGCGGCGCCAGAGCGCGACCATGCCGCGGCGAGTGGTAGCGCGAGCAAGGGCAGGGCCGCAGTCATCAAGCGCGACGGCAACCCTGGCACGCCCGCCCACCACATCCAGTAACTCGCGACCGTCATCGCGTAGGCCAACACGATGCCGATGGACAGTGCGCTCAGCAAACGCAGCCGCCGCGGAGCAGCCAGCGCGACACCAAGGATCGCGGCCAGCAGGACCGGCGCGTAGGTCATCAGTCCGAACTGCTGGTCGATGAACAATCCGGTCACCGCACCCCAGATCCACGAACGGATTTCTGGATTCGGGCCGTAGGCGACGCGGGGGTCGAACGAACCGTAGAGGATGTAGAACATCGAGAGCCACGCCACAGCGCTGACCGCAGGAATCGCACTGAATAGCGCAACTCGCCGCAGACGGTCGGCCATCGAGCGGGCCTGATCGCGGAGTATCAGCACGAGCAGGGCCACACCCAGAGCGCCGGCAAGAACACTGAACCTCGTGTGTAGCCACGGCAAGGCCGCAAGGGCCGCGGACACGGAGACTACCGCGCGAACGGACGCGGTGGGGAGCGACACCAGCAACCAGACGGCGGCGGCCACCCCACATGCACCCGGCGCGTCTGGAAACACCATGAAGCTCATCACCGCCATCGTCGTTGACCCAGCCACAGCCGCCCAGGCAAACCACGCCGCGGAGGTGTCTCCCGTGAGGCGCCACGCCGAGCGCCACATCAAGGCACCGGTCAATGCGGATAGCAGAATCAGCGTCGCCTGCGCGCCTCGAAACCCAAATACCGCAAACGCGGGCAGCACCAGTGCCGACACACCTGGCGCATGGATCGAGGGGATGCGCCCGTCCTTGCTCCGCGCCAGATAGTCGGGATTGATCGTGCCGCCAAAGTACGACGCGTAGTCGCGCGCGGCGTGGTTGTTCTCGATGAACAGATCGCCGTCCTTGAGCAGGCTCTGGGTGATGACCAGGTAGTGCGGTTCATCGCCGCCGGGCACGCGCGGGTCGGCCGCCCATGCCGCACCGAGCGCGATCATGAGTGAAGCCAGGGCCGCCACGCGGGTCGCCCGATCCGGCGAGTTCGCGCCAATCGCGCGACCGGTCCACGCGGGCGTTCGGCTGCCTTCTGCCGCGAGCAGCGATGTGCCGACCGGCACCCACGCAAGCACTCCGGTCCACACGAGCGCAACCGCTGGCAGGTCGATGGGCCACCACGGCAACGTGCTCAGCAATGCGGGCACTGCCGTGATGGGACGAGCGCGCCATCCGGGCACGAGCGCAGCCAGCGCCATCGCGATGACACCCACCCACCAGGGAGCAAATGCGAGCAGGCGCCCGGCTCCAGGATCAGCTGAGATCACGCCGACCGTGCCGGCGGCGCACCAGACTGAAATGCCGATGATGGCAGGACCCACGCCCACGCGCACACTGCGATAGAATTCTCGCATCCGGCTGTCATTCTTTCATGCCTTCACGACTCCGCGACGGATGCGTCGCCTCCCTGATTGCGATTGTCCTGGCGGTGATCCTGACGTGGCCCATCGCCGCCCGCCTTGGGTCTGCCGGGCGAGTAGACAGCGGCGACGGCAGGCATGGTGTGTGGAACGTGGCGTGGGTCGCGCACACTCTGACCACAGACCCCACGTCGCTCTTTGACGCCAATATTTTCTACCCCTACCGGCAGACGCTGGCGTACTCAGAAGCCAACATCATCGCGGGCATCGTTGCAGCGCCCGTCTGGGCGGCCACGAAGAACCCCTACGCCAGTTACAACACCGTCGTGCTGCTGGCATTCGCCGGGGCCGCGCTCTCAGCGTTCCTGCTCGTCCGCGTACTCGGCGGCAGCCAGTTCAGCGCGAGCATCGCCGGGCTGATGTACGGCTTCAGCCCCTACATGTTCTCGCACGTGCCGCACATCCAGCTCTTGATGACATTTGGGCCACCGTTGTCACTGGCAGCGATGCACCACTTTACCAAAGCGCCATCGCTTGGTCGCGGCGCGCTGCTCGGCGCGGCGCTCGGCGTCACCGGCTTAGCGTGTGCGTACTACGGCATCTTTGCCGGGCTTGCGACCGGGCTCGGACTTCTGTGGAACGCCATCGCGCAGCGCCGGCTCCGCCAGCCCCGCTTCTGGCTTGGCGCGCTGATGGCGGCAGGGGTCGTAGTCGCCATGGTGGGACCGTTTTTTGTGCCCTACATGGCAATGCGTGACGCCGGTTTCGCGCGGTCGCTCGTCGAAGCCCGACTGTACTCCACCACGGGTCCTGAGTTCCTCGCGTCCGCGGTCCTCGTCCACCGCTGGATGTTGCCGTTCCTGGGTGATGTCAGGCAGGTGCTGTTCCCGGGATTCCTGTCGGTGCTGCTCGCGCTCGTGGCGGTCGGCCTGGCGGTGCGGACGAACGCAAGGCACCGCGAGACGACCGCCTTCTACTGCGCCGTGGCAACCTTCGCCCTCTGGCTCTCAATGGGCCCGGCCGCGGGGCTCTACACCGCGTTCTATCAGGTGGTGCCGGTGTTTTCGTTCCTGCGCGCACCCGTTCGATTCGGTTTGCTCGTGGGGCTCTCGATCGCCGTCCTGGCCGCGATGGCCATCACATGGCTCGAACACCGGCACGGCAAGCTCAACCCCTGGTTCGCTTCCGCGCTCGTCGTGATCGGTCTTGCCGAATCATGGGTCGGCCCCCTGCAACTAGCCGACGCACCGCCCGTAGCGCAGGCCTATCGCCGGCTGGCGGTGATGCCGCGGGCGCCTGTTGCGGAGTTTCCATTTTTCACTACTGTGTCAGAACGACACCGGCACACCGAATACATGCTGATGTCCACGTTCCACTGGCAACCGATGATCAATGGCTATAGCGATCACATACCCGCAGATTTTTTTGCTGACGGCCCCGCGCTGGCCAGTTTCCCCTCACCTGAGGCGTGGGCGGCGCTGCGTGCGCGCGGGGTGCGATGGATCGTCGTGCATTTCAACGACTACCCCGCCGACGTGGGCCCGGTTTTGCGCCCGCAGTTGCAGGCTATGCCGAACCGTCTGAGGCTCGTGGTGGATGAATTTCCGGTGTCGCTCTACGAGGTTATCTGGCCCATGCCGCCAAGCGCTGCTCGGCAGCCGTAAGCGTCTCGTCTTTTTTGCAGAAGCAGAACTGGTGCTGCAACTGCCCACCCTGACGATCGCGATAGAAGCTGCTCCCAGGCACGCTCGCCACGCCCACCTCTGTCACCAGATATCGCGCCATCGTCACATCGTCTGTGAAGCCGAGGGCTGACATGTCGGTCATGATGTAATGCGCGCCCCTCGGCCGGATGCAACGAAAGCCGGCGGCGGTCAGGATGCCCATCACACGGTCGCGCTTGGTGCGATAGGTGGTGGAGAGGCCGGCATAATAAGTCTCGGGCATTGCGAGCGCAGCTGCAGCGGCGGCCTGCAATGGCGCCGCCGCATCAACGGTGAGAAAGTCGTGCACTTTGCGAATGGCGCCGCTCACATCTAGCGGCGCGATCGTCCAACCCACACGCTAGCCCTTCATGCTGAACGTCTTCGATACGCTGTTGATGGTGACCGTGCGGTCCGCCATTCCATCCAGCGACGCCATCGACACATACTCGGCATCGTCGTACAGGATGTGCTCGTAGATCTCGTCGGTCACCGCCAGCACGCCCCACTGCTGGCATCACCCGGCGATGTACTGCAGCGCCGCGCGTGGAAATACTTTCCCGGTGGGATTGTTCGGCGTGTTGATGACGATCGCCCGCATCTTGTTGGAACACGCGGCGGCCAATTCGTCGGGATCAAACGACTAGTCAACGCCTCCCGAGATACCGGATTCACGCAGCCGCACATACTTCGGCATAGCGCACGACAGGATCGCGTCCGATCCGTAGTGTTCGTAGAACGGCTCGAACACAATTACCTCGTCGCCGGGATCGCCGATGGCGAGCATGGTGGCCATCATGGCTTCGGTGGAGCCGCAGCAGACGGTGATGTGGGCGTCGGGGTCAATGACGTCGGAACGGTGACGCAATACGTCGCGGGCGATGGCCTCACGCAGCGGCTTGGAGCCCCAGGTGATGGCGTACTAGTTGATGTCCGGCTGGATGGCGTCGCAGGCGGTCTGCTTCACGGCCTCGGGCGCAGGAACATCCGGGAAGCCCTGCGACACGTTGACGGCGCCGTGCGCGTTCGCGAGGCGCGTCATCTCGCGCATGACCGATTCGGTGAACTGGGGGGGCTTTGATGGAGGTGCGGAGCTTGACACGAGGCATGCAGGGCTAAAGGTGCGCTAACGTCGTGGGGAAGAAGTAGGCGTACGGCGATACAGCAGCCGGTAGTCTTCGGCCGTGCCGAGAATCTTCTTCACGTAGCCCTGTGTTTCGGGGAACGGGATACCGTCGATGAACTCGTCGCGATCGACGCCCGGCCGTTCGGCCAGCCATCGCGAGACTCGGCTCTCGCCGGCGTTGTATGACGCCAGCGCCGGCGCGACGCTGCCGAAGCGTTTGATGAGATCGGCGAAGTACGTCGTGCCAATGCGCACGTTGATTTCCGGCTTGGTCAGGCTGGCGGTGCTGAAGGGCCGAATCTTCAGCGAGCGCGCATATTGCCTGCCGGTGGACGGTAGGATCTGCATCAGACCCCAGGCGTCGGCCGACGAGCGGATTTCTGGATCAAACGTGGATTCCTGCGCCACGAGCGCGGCCATCAAGTACGGATCCAGTTTGTGCAGCGCGGCGTGTTTCTGGATCAGGTCCCAGTACGCCACTGGAAACAGGACCGTGAGTAATTCGCGCGGAAGGGTCTCTCCGCCATCGGCCATGTATCGCGGATACGCGCGCTTCATCGCGCTGATGGCAGGGCGCAACTCACCGTCGCGGTTCAAGGCGTATGCGAGTGTGGCCTCGATTACGGGCGAATTGCCTTCGAGCCGCTGGACTCGTTGCAGTTCAGCGGCGGCATCGCCATAGAGCTGCGCTGCGAGGAGCGCCTGGATGAGCGGAACATTGCTCGGCGGCGCGCCGGGTGAAAATGCGACGCGCGCATCTTGGCGCACCGGCTTCACGGAACCGGCACCGGCGAGCCGTGACGCGGCCTGCATCTGACTCATGGCGCGTTCGGCTTCCCGGCCGTAGTACGAATTGCCGTAATCGGCCATCGTCTGTTGGTAGCCGGCTACCGCGCGGTCACGTTGACCGACACGCTCATGCGCACGCGCCGCCCAGTAGACCCAGCCGGAACGATAGTCGGCGCGCCGCAGACCCTGCGCCGCACTTTCGAACAGGCGCACCGTCTCGGCGTAGTTGCCGCTGGAGAACGCCCACCAGCCGGCCTTCCAAGCGGCGCGACCGGCAAACGCGCCCGTCGGAAAGCGATTGTAGCTCTCCGTAAACACTGCCGCGGCCTTCCCGTCGTCATCGGCCAGGATGAAGTGCGTGCCCAGGTCGTTGAGTGCGGATTCGACGAAGGCCGGGTCGCGGCCGCGATCGACAAACGCGCGAACGTCGCGCAGATACTCGGCGTGGCGTCCCATGTCTCGGAGCACACCCACTCTGGAGTACTCCGCTTCGTCGCGATTGGCGCCGCCAGCGGCGATGTAAGACTCCAGAGCTGCAAGGGCCGCTGGATACTGCTTCAGGCGCACGTCGCACTGCGCCAACCGCAAATCCACGAGGTCGCGATCGATTGTGCCGGCCAGCGGTCGCACGCCCTCATACGCGAGGCGCGCCTCGGGATACTGTCGCGCCGCATACAACTGATGTGCACGGCTCATGGCCACGGTGAGCCGTGCGGCGGTGGCCGGCTGAAATGACGGCGAGAGACTGAGGAGCGCTTTGGTTGCATCGGGCGCTTCTGCGGACGAGGGAAACTCGTCGTGCACGCGCGTAAACGCCTTCACGGCACTGTCAAGCTGTCCGGCTTCCCGTGCTGCCAGGCCAAGCCGGTACAGCGCCGTCGCCATCGACGAAGGCACGAGAGGTTGGGTGGTGAGCGTAGAGAGCGCTTTGGTCGCGTCGGTCCAGGCCAGTCGTGCTTCGGCGGCGTCCGCGGCCAACCGCAACGCGACTTCGAGCAGATACCCTTCGGGTTTGGTGGCAAGGACTGCTGCTGCAGAGTCGGTCGCGTTGTCGAGTTGCTTGTCGGCCAGTTCAGCGCGACCCTGGTGCAGCCGGACATAACGCCCAACGATCGGTTGGCCAACAGAGCGTCGGAGTGCGGGTAACGCGAGGGCAGGTTTGCCGTCTTCGAGGTGCGCGAGCGCGGTGGCAATGGCGTTGGGACGGGCGTCTGCCGGCATCGGTGCGAGCCAGAGTCGGTCCTGCGCACCGGGCGCCGCCACTAGCGAGAGACCGACTGCCAGTGGTAAAAATCGCACGTCAGTCTACCCGTGCCAGCACTTCCACTGTGCGGGCCGACGTGACGTTCTCAAGGCGAATCGCGGCATGGCGTGCGAGCAATTCCAATTCCTCGGTCCAGAGCGGTGCGTCCTCGTGCTCCAACGAGCGGGCTATGTCGTCGGCGTACAACACCGCCACCACTTCCCCGCCCACGGTCAGCGGCACCGCCAGGCCCGTGTGTCCCGCAGGCACGTGCATGAAGGCCGGGCCTTCGCCCTCGCGGCCCTCGATGATGGGCGGTACGAAACACGCCTGTTTGAGCGCGACGGCTGCAGCGAGCGTTCCCGACGCGCCGATTGGCATTTCAGTGGGGCCGGTCCCTTCAGCAAAGCCGAAATGGCCCCAGGTGCGGCACATGTAACCGTCCACGAGCAGGATGGCAACGCGCGACGTTTCGGCGGCGGCGCCTCGAGCCAGGGCTCCAAGGATGGCGTTGAGCGAGGCGCATTCGTCGATCCGCCGGACGGACCCCAGCAGCCGTTCCATCGTCTCCACGCGCGCTTCGCGGGTCGGGTTGGCCGGCACGGATGGCAGGAACGGGGCCACTCTCTGTCCAAGGGCTGGGTCAAGGACCGGCGCAGCGATCACTTGTTGCCGAAGCTGCTCAAGCTCGCGGGCGTGCCTGGCTTCCTGGTGGGTGATGAGCCCGATCAGGTCTTTGGTCAGGGCCTGCACTCGCACTTCCAGGTCGTGGACCGTCCGGTCAAGATAGGCGTTAACCACCTCGCGCACCCGTTGCTCGTCTGTCATGTGGTCCGCCGATTATGAACCAAAGGGCGTGGCGGTACAACAACGGAGCTCGGCCTGGGGCCGTAGCTCGGCCTTTTCCTCAAGGCCGAGAGGGCCGAAGTGCTAAGCTACCGTGGCGACAGTGACCTTGTGGGGGCGACACGGCTTCGACGGGGGCAAGGGATCGTGGGATGCATGCCGAGCCATTTCCACCCGACTCGTTAAACCGGCGGAAACACAATGCAACTGCGGACACGCAGCTCGCACTCGCGGCCTAATCCCCGCGACGTGCACCCTCGCCAGCCTGCGGGTGGGGAGTGCACGCCATTTAGCAGGCTGGTTCCCTAGCGCGTCCGGCGCCTGGGGACGAGACTTCACGGACTAGCGGCTGGCACGTTCGTCGAACTTCGATGACTGTCGCGAATCTTTAAGTTCGACTACGCATGTAGACGCCTCCGGTGACAGGCCTTTCGGACGCGGGTTCGACTCCCGCCGCCTCCACCATTCGACTCGCGCGCGAAGCGCGGGAGTCGAATGGTGCCCTGAGCGACTCATAGTTCATCGGAGTCGAAGGGCACATTTCCAAGGCGCGCTTCGATGAGGTCGCTCATGGCCTTCCTGATCGACGCGGTAACAATGGAACGGCGGCTACTTCCCCTCTATTGCCCGGCGGATGTCGTCGAAGAAATTGAGCACGACAGTCACGTGCAGGCGCTTCGGCGCGATCGCCTGAGCAGCTGGCGAACTCAGAATCACAGCAAAGCGGTTGCCGTCAGCAGCGGCGTCAAAAGAAGTCGCGCTGGCCAGCAGGGTAAAGGGAAGCTCAAACAGCTGGTGCGGTTTGCCGAGCACTAACGCCGGTCCTTCGACGGCCACACCGACCGCCATCATCGCCATTCCGATGGGCGACGGCGCACCATAGACAAGTTCACGGCCTCCTTTCGTCCACTTCGGAAGGAACCCGGCGCCTTCCGAAATCTGCCGCAAGCTGCCACCGTCCGGGTAGGCACGCACAAATACCTCGGTGGTGGGGTCACTATCGCCGCTCGCGCATGCCATCCAGCGACCGTCTGGCGAGAAGGCCCCCATCCCCTCATTCGCGGGAGAGCTCAGGAACGAATGCAACAGGCCTTCCTCGATTTCGTCCTGCAGCACTACGTCGCCGAAGGCGTGGAGGAATTGGAACAGAGCACACTGAACCCCTTGCTCCGTTTGAAATATCACGACTCCATCACCGATGCCGTCGCCGACCTTGGGGGCAAGCCGGACGAGATTGCGCTCGCCTTCGCAGGCTTCCAGAAGTATCTGTATCAGGCACAGGCGTCGGCATAGCGGGTCCAGATCACGGTGCCCCGCCATTACGGCTCAGCGAGGGCAAGAACACGAGGACGAATCAATGACACCGGATGATCAGAGTGATGTGGTTGCGGAGCGAATCGCGGAATTGACCGCCATCGACGACGAGCAGGGACGGATTGACCGGGTCGCAGAGGATCTGACTGCTGGCACGTATCGATATGCCGTCATCGATGCTTAGACGTTCGGAGAGCTACTGGGTGTGAATTTCGAGGACGCGGGAGACGGCGCATGGACCCACCTGCAATACATCTACGAGGCCAAGCCTGAGGATGCAGACGACCGATTTCCCCTCGTAGCGAATCCGGTGGCGCGGTTGTACTCGACGACTTGCGTCCGATAGGGCCAGAGCTGCTCGGCCGAATGGCGGCACGGCACCACCTGCTGCGGCGTCCGCCGCGCCGCTGCGCGCGACGACGGTCCAGGTCGCTGGCCGCGCATGTGCAGTGGGTGCCCATAAGCTTCCGTCCAACATTCTCGTATGATGTTGGCCTCGAAGGCTGCAAGCGCGCCCGCTGCGTCCGCCGCAGCACCGATGGTTTCGAGGGTAATAGGAGACGGCAATGATGACGACAGGGTGGCAAAGATCAGGTGCGGCCGCTGTAGCGGTTCTTGGGATGCTGTGTCTCGCGCTGGCCGCGGTGGCGGCGGAGTCCGCGATGCAGCCGGCGGCACCGCCGGCCCTCGACCGCGACACCGCGCAGTGGCTCGCCACGTTGCCGCTGGCGTGCGTCGGCAAGCCGCACGCGCCTCCGCGCAGCCGTGGCTACCTCTACCAGACCACCGTGGCGATCAAACCTGACTTCGCCACAACCCGCGCCTTCTACGGCTGCTACGACTGGCACTCGTCCGTGAACTCGATGTGGACCATGACCCAACTGCTGCGGCGGTATCCGGACATGCCCATTGCCAAGCTCATCCGCGAGAAGTTGAAGGAGCACCTCAGCGCCGATGCCATCAACGGTGAAGTGGCGTTCTTCAACGAGGAAGGTAATCACACCTTCGAGCGCCCTTACGGCTGGGCGTGGCTGCTGCGCCTTTACGGCGAGATGCGATCCTGGGACGATCCCGACGCGAAGAAATGGGCCGCCAACATCGAGCCGCTGGCCAAGGTGTTCCTCGAGCGGACTCCGCCCTACTTGAACACGCTCGCCGCGCCGATGCGGGTCGGCACGCACGCCAATACCGCCTACGCGCTCAAGATGCTCCTCGAGTACGCCCGCCGCTCGACCGAGCCGGCGCTCGAGGCCGCGCTCGTCGACCGCGCCAAGGCGTTCTTCCTGGCCGACGCGGGCTGTGCGCCCAACGTCGAGGTATCGGGCTCGGACTTCCTGTCGCCGTGCCTCACCGAGGCTGCCCTGATGGCCGACGTCCTGCCGCAAGCGCAGTTCGTGAAGTGGCTCGACGCGTTTCTGCCGGCCCCGGATTCGCCGCGCTTCCAGGCGCTGACCGTCGGGGTCATCGCCATGTCGCAGTCCAACGACGAACTCGAGAAGACCAATATGCTGGGGGCCAAGTCGCACCTGATCGGTCTAGCCGCCAGCCGCGCCCGATCGCTCGAAGACCTCGCCGCCGCGCTGCCGAGGGGCGATGCCCGGGTCGGGCCGTACCGCGCCCTGGCGGCGTCCCACGCCCGCAGCAGCATCGCGGCCATGTACGACGCCAACTATTCCGGGTCGCATTGGATTGCCACCTTCATCACCGACTACCTGGTCAGTGCCCATCGCGCGCAGGCGCGGTAGCCAAGGCGTCACCGGCGGCCGCGGGCGGATACAGACGGAGCATCTCGCCGCCATCAACTCGGTGGCGCTCGCTCATCGGCCGTCTTCGGAGGCTGTCCCCCGACATTACGTGCACAATGAGACCTTGGCTGCCCTACGTATCGTCTGCGTCAACGGCCACCGGCGGGCGGGCTGTCCTTGGTGGTCCATTTCTCAAACCAGTAGCGCAGGTAGAGCTGCGTGCGCAGGAAGTTCGATGGAATTGACGAGGTGCCGTGCCACTCGCCGTTGAAACGCAACATCGCCGTCGGCACACCGACCACCTTGAGCGCCTGGTAAAACTCCTCGCTCTGACTGATGGGCGTGCGCATGTCGAGCACCCCGGTCATGAGCATGGTCGGCGTCTTGACGTTGCCGACGTACATGAGCGGCGACCGCCGCAAGTGCTCGCTCGGATCCACCCAGGGCAACTTCTCGAAATCGTCATACCACCGGAGCGGATTGCCATCGACGTTGCCAACAAATGACAACCAATTAATGACAGGACACTGCGACGCGGCGGCAGCGAAACGACTAGTGTGACCCACCACCCACGCCGTGAGCACGCCGCCACCCGAGCAGCCATACACAAACATATTGCGCGTATCCACCGACCCCTTGGCAAGGACGGTGTCGACACCCTTCATGAGGTCGTCGTAGTCCTTAGACGGGTACGCGTACTTAATCGCGTTGCCGAAGGCGCTGCCGTACCCGGTGGACCCACGCGGATTGGTGTAGAGCACGAGATACCCGTTGGCCGCATGCTCCTGCCACGCAAAGTTGAACCCGACGCCATACATCGCATGCGGTCCGCCATGAATCGACAACATGAGCGGATACTTCTTCGCCGGATCAAAATCGGGCGGCTTGATGAGCCATCCCTGCACCCTGACGTTATCGACCGAGTCGTACCAGATCTCTTCCACTGGACCGAGCGTCAGGGGACCCAGCACATCGGCATTCACGTCCGTCAGTTGACGAATCTGCCCAGGGTTGGCCAGGCTGAACGACACGATGTCGCCCGGCTTGTGGAAGGCCGTGATGGTGCCTACCGCCTGTCCGCCGTCGTTGATATCACTGAGCGTCACCTGCTGCACGCCGGAGGTCACGGATCGAATCGCGCCATCAAGCGGCGCGTAATGCAGATTACGACTGCCACGATCGTCGGCCGCGAAGTAGATACCGTTCGAATCAGGCGCCCACGTGAGGTTGGTGGGTGATCGGTCAAAGGCGGCAGTCATCTGTCGGCGATCGCGCCCGTCGATGCCCACCACATGCAACTCGTTATCGATGTACGTGTCGGTGGTGTAGTCGTAACCCAGATATGCAATCCACCGGCCGTCAGGCGACACCACGGGGTTGCTGTCGGGCCCGCTGCGATCCGACAACTGGCGCATCGCGCCAGTCGCAATGTTCAACGCGTAGACGTCCGACTGCCGATACTCGCGCGCCGCCTTGTCGCGGTTGGGATCACGATTGTCCGAGAAGACCACTTCCTTGCCGTCCGGCGTGAGCGAAAAACCGCCGTAGTTGAACGTGCCGGTGGTGATCTGCCGCTCGGTGCCACCCTCGGCCGGCACCATAAAGACGTGCGTGTGTGTGTCGTCGGTGAAGCCCTGCCGATCGGCACGGTAGGTGAGACTCTCGATAATTCGTGGTGCTTCGGTCCACCGCGCACCCTCAGGTCGCGCCGGCATCGCAATGGGCCACGACTTGCGCTCGGGCAGGTTCATGGTGAACAGCAACGACTTGCCATCGGGCATCCATGTGATCGCCGACGGTGAATACTCCAGGCGCGTCACCTGCGACTCCGCACCCTCATCGTCCATCCACCGCACAAAGATCTGAGTGCCTCGCGGCTGGCCCTGCCGGGTGAACGCGATCCGCGTTCCGTCAGGCGACCAGATCGCATCAGCCCCCTCGGTCAGCATCCGGTTCTTCGACCCATCCGCATTCATCATCCACATCGTCGACTGCCGCCGGTCGTTCACCTTGTCAACCCAGCCGCGGGTGTAGAGGATGCGGGTGCCGTCAGGCGCAATCTTCGGGTTGGAGACGGTCTCCATGTCGAAGAACTGTTCGAGGGCGAGTGTCTTGACGGAACGAGTCTGAGCCTGGATACCGGCATGGGCCAACAGGCCCACAGCCAGTCCCGTAATCACGAGTGTGCGCGCCATGGTCGTGCCTCCGGAACGTGGGGTGTATGGAGGCCGATTGTATGCCCGAATGCGGGCAAATCAAGTCATGGATCTCGATGTGCCTCGCCGGTCGTGATCTCGAAACTCCCCGAGTCCGATGTGGCCTGCCCGTTCTTCACCGAGGCCTCGATGGTGCGCGTGAACGCTCCCAGCAGTTTATCGAGGCCGACCAGCGTATCAAGTGAGGTAATCCGCCGACCCTCAATCGGCGCGCTGATCGGCCGTATTAGGGGGCTGTCTCCCGACATTACGTCCACTATCAGACCTTGGTGACCAGTCGCCCGCGAACTGGCGCGCTACGACCTGGCGCAACGCCGCGGAGGTGGCCAACCGGCAGGGTTTCAGCCGACGGGGCGCGGCCCCAGCGCTGCGCGATCACGCGGTAGGGGGTCTGCGCGGCGAGGCCGCGCAAGATGTCTTCCCGATCCGCCGTACTGAGCACCCGCGCCGCCCGTCGCCGCACGGGCGGCGGGATGCCCCCGTGGCCCGCCACAGACCCCGCGAGGGTGGTCCGCTGACGGCCCAGCGCGCGGCCAATCGCCGGAACCGACTCCCCCCGTTTCCATCGAATCCAGAACTCGGCTTCTTCCGCCGCGGTCAAAGGGGTGCGCTACATACGCGACATCTTCTCCTCCAGTCACGGTGCAGCGACCCCTTGAGTACGCCGACGTGATGTTCGGGCAAGACCCACGTAATACGGACTATCGGCGATTCTCCTCGGCCATGCACAGGATGTGGTTCCTGACATCCTTGCTCAGGAACTGTTGGGTCTTGACCAGCTGGGATTTGATGTCCCCGCTGGGCCACCTCAGCAGTTCGATGAAGACCCGATCCGAGCGCAGGGTGCGAGCGGCTTGGCCGATTTCCTCGAGCGCGAAGCCGGTTTTACACGGATACCCTTGAATGCCATGAGGGTCTTTGAGACCACTAATTTTGGTAATACGGTCACCGCAGTAGCAGCGTAACGCGTCAGGAACTCGCCCGATAAGTCCCTGGCGCAACGTGCGCTTCCCTCTTTTAATCAACCCGGCAACTTCCAGCCGTTGTGATACCTGGCCTTGGCCAGTGCGTTTGCCTCCAGGTCGTTCTTGAACTCACCTTTTTCAGCGTCCCACAACACCTTCCGCCCCAGCTTGAAGGCCACGTTGCCCATTGCAGCGTTGATGGCGGCAACTGCCCCAGTTTCAATGCCACACCTCAAGATGCTGGGGTCGCCTTTCTTGATAGCCTCCACAAAGTTCTGGGCGTGAAGCTGCACGTAGTCGGGGGTGCCCTTGGCTTGGTAGGGCAAGGCGTCAATCTTGTTGACCCTGATGCCCTCGTCGCTCCGCTTCGTTTCCGGTATGAGTTCCCAGCCGCTGCGGTTCACCACCAGCGTGCCGTTGTTGCCAATGAAGGCGATGCCCTCCGTCTTGCCATAATTGCCGCCGTCAATGCCGGTGGCGTGTTCCCAGAGCATGTTGAAATTGTCGTACTCGAACACCGTTTGCAGGGTGTCCGGCGTCTCGGAGGCATCGTCGGGGTAGGCCAGCTTGCCGCCGCTGGCCATGATGGACTTGGGCGCTTTCGCTCCCATGAAGAACAAGGCAATGTCGATTTCGTGCACGCCCCAATCGGTCATCAAGCCGCCGGCATAGTCCCAGAACCAGCGGAAATTGAAGTGGAAGCGGTTGGCGTTGAACGGGCGCTTCGGCGCCGGGCCGAGCCACATGTCGTAGTCCACACCGGGAGGAGGCGTACTGTCCGGTAGCACAGGCACGGGGTTCATCCAGCCCTGGTACGCCCAGACTTTCACGAGGCGGATATTGCCGAGTTTGCCCGACTTGAGGTAGGTGTGCGCTTGATCGTAGTGGGTCCCGGAGCGTTGCCACTGGCCAACCTGCACCATCAACTTCGGGTGGCGCCGGGCTGCACGGAGCATTACGTTGCATTCCTCGATATTGGCGGAGATGGGCTTTTCGCAATACACATGCTTACCAGCGGCGAGGCTGTCCGTGAAGCCGAGGCAGTGCCAGTGGTCGGGAGTGCCGATGATGACGGCGTCCAGGTCCTTCATCTCCAGCATCTTTCGGTAGTCCTTGAAGGTTTGCGGCTTGTTGCCCCGCAGCTTGAATACATCGTTGGAGCGCTGGTCGAGCACACTTTGGTCAACGTCGGCGAGGGCGACGCAGTCCACCTCCGGCAAGGCGAGGTGCGCCCGCATGTCCGACCAGCCCATGCCCTTGCAACCGATTACGCCGAAGCGGAGCTTGTCGGCTTGTGCGATTGGCATGTTGCCAGGGATGGCCGCGGTGGATTCAGCCGGAATGGCCGTGGCCAGGGTGGTGCCAGCTAGTGCGGTGGCAGATTGTCGGATGAAATTGCGGCGGGAATTATTCATGAGGGCACCTCGGCCGACACGGGCTCGGCGCGAAAAGACAGTCTGACCACTGGGCCGCAGACATTTCTGGGGCGCGGGCAAAGTATCACACGGAGCGGCGCCGGCGGCCAAAAACGGGATTCCCATCTCGATTGGTTCCCTGAGGAGACGTGCGGCATACTTGGCCCGCGAAGTCGTTCTGCGCATTCGGGTTCTGTCCTGCTGTCTGGTCGTCGCCGCAGCTATGGTCGTCTCGGGTGTGCCACTTGCGGGACGTGCATCCCAGACCCCGCCAGCATTCGACGTCACAGAGGCGACAATCGCACAGATGCACGCCGCCATCTCAGCGAAGCGCCTGGCGTGCCGCGCGCCGGTCATCGCGTATCAGGCGCGCATTGCCGCATACGACAAGCAGGGCGCCGCGCTTAATGCCATCACGCAGATGAGCGACAAGGCACCAGGGGAGGCGGACGCGCTCGACCGGCCTTTCGCAACTAGCGGCCTGACCGGACCGCTGCGCTGCATCCCGATGATCGTCAAGGACAACTTCGAGACAATTGGGCTGATCGGCCGTATTAGGGGGCTGTCCCCCCGACAGTCTGTCCACTCTCAGACCTCGGGGCACACTACTCAGCCGTGCTGAATATTGGTGCGGTCCCCGGTCCGGATGTAGTTCACGTCCCCGCGAATGACGGTCTGCATCCAGACACTGCTCTCGGCCCCGATGTGCGTGCCGCCGAGGACCTGTGCGCTGTCGTCAAGAAACGCAGTTGAATGCACCGTTGGCAGCAGACCTCTGTACGGGCGGATCATTGGCGCCTGATGGTGGGGTACGCGATCCCCAGCTGTTCGAGGTAGGTCTTGTACTTCGTGGGATCGAAGTAGAACTTGCGCATCTCGTCGCGATACTTGGCCATGATGTCGCGGTTGAGTTCGAGCGCGGGTGTGTCCTCGGGCCGAATCAACGGTTCGTACTTCTGATTCTTGGTCTGGACTTCGTTGAAGTAGCGCCACGCCTCGGAAACGACTTCCGGCTTGAGGAACAGGTCCACCAGCGTCATGGCCTGGGCCTTGGCGCCGGCGGTGGCGCCCTTGTGCGCGATGGGCGTGGCCATAGCGATGCTATCGGCCCAGTTGTGGCCGGGTAGGCCGGGAATGTTTGACGGAAATGACAGGGTGACGGTCGGGACGTTCCAGGAGACATCGCCAATGTCGTCGGATCCGCCGCCCCGATTATCGGTCACGGGCTGGCCAAGCCCCCCGAGGCGCGTTGCGAGACCCGTTTCAGTCACGCCGAGTTCCTTCTGCACGGCGCGCGCGAGAGTTTGATCGGCCTCGCTCCACTCCGGAAGCCCCACCTTCTCGATGTTTGCGTGGGTAGCTTCAGCCACCGGTCGGCTGAAGTGACGCGGCCACGCAGCGCCAAGCACACGCGTTGACGCGAGCCGGGTGCCGGTCATCATCGCGGCACCCTGCGCGATCGAGTCACCGATGCCCCACAGGTCCTTGATCAGCGGATACGTGAGCTCGCGGAAGTAATACCAGACCGACGCCGTGCGCGGGACCACGTTGGGCTGGTCACCGCCATTGCGGATCACGTAATGCGAACGGTGTTCGAGGCGCAGGTGTTCGCGTCGATAGTTCCAACCGACGTTCATCAGTTCCACGGCATCCAGCGCACTCTTGCCCCGCCAGGGTGCCCCGGCCGAGTGCGCGGTCTCGCCCTCGAACATGTATTCCACGGACACAAGGCCCGTGCCCCCGGCCGCGCCCCAGGAGACGGACAGGTTTCTGCCCACATGCGTAAACAGTGCGACGTCGACATCCTTAAAGAGCCCTGCGCGAACGAAATAGGCCTTCGTCCCGACGAGCTCCTCTGCGGTGCCGGGCCATACCCGAATCGTGCCGGGAATCTGGTCGCGCTCCATGATGCGCTTCATCACGATGGCGGCCGTGATGTTCACGGCCTGGCCGGAGTTGTGGCCCTCGCCATGTCCGGGCGCGCCCTCAACAATCGGCGACCGGTATGCGACGCCGGGTTTCTGGGATGCCTGCGGAATCCCATCGATGTCCGACCCCAGCGCAATCACGGGTTTGCCGCGGCCCCAACTCGCCATGAATGCCGTCGGAATACCGGCCACACCTTCTTCGACCGTGAATCCGTGCTGCCGCAGAATCCCCGTGAGGTACTTATGTGTTTCGACCTCCTGAAAGCCTAACTCTCCGAAGCTGAAGATCTGGTCAACCATCTGCTGCGTGAAGTTACGCATCTTCTCGACTTCGGCCGCCACCTCTGTCTTGAGTGCGGTCACGCGAGGACTGTCCGCTGGGACAGCGGACTGGGCCATCGTAGTGACCGGGGCCAGGAGCAGGACAGCCAGGATCAACGTTGCGAGGAATCTGGACATGGGGCATTGTACATATAAGTCATCGTTGACCAGACGATGTGCACGCTCGACACCCTGGGACGGCCCCTGTGGAGCCAACGCATTGTGGTGACCGACCGCTGCAATGCGATATTCATGCTCACTGAAAGTATTGATAAACTGCACAAAGTCACGTGGAGGTAAAAACACTAGATGATCGCTCCCGTAAGTAATCTCTCAATTGACGGATTCATTGGCATTGCAGTCACCACTGGCCTGACGTTGGCGGTTGGTCTCATTGCAATCCGTCTAGTGGGAACTTGGGCAACGCCGTCCCGACTGCGGATGCTTCTAAGTCTTGGCACGGGCTATCTTTTGGCTTTAGCATTCGTTGAACTGTTACCACATTCGTTTGCACATTTCGATCGGAGCTTTGTTGTCACTGGTTCGATAGCTTTGTTAGGTGCCGGGTTCGTATGGGGCACAGAGAAGATTTACAAGAACAGTTCACGAACAGTATTGCAGCCTGCTCAAATGAAGTTTGCCGGAGCCCCTCCTGCGAACCACAAACATAAACATGAACTCCCTGGAAGCCATAAAGCCTGTTGTGCCATCGATGATTTTACCAACTTAAATCGAGAGGTAGTTTATTCAGCACTTGGTTGTATTTTTGTTTGCGCATTCTTCGACGGCGTAACATTATCAGCAGCGCTCATAGCAGAGAGCAGCTCACCACTGCGAGCATATTCTGGCGTTTTAGCGCACGTCGTCCCTGAAGTCATGCTGGCTGGAATTATCGCGCGTGTTTTTTACCCATCAGAGGCCAAAGCCTTTCTAGTTTGCCTAGTTGCAAGCCTATTATTTGCATTAGGCAATACAGCTTCTAGAATTGCCATCTGGCTCGGGACATCGGAAGGCGTCTTACTAGGGCTAGCAGCTGGAATGATGACCTACATTGCAGTAGCCCACCTCATCCCAAAGTTTATGGCTGGAAGGCGAGAGATTACTTTTGCCGCTGCTGGTTTCTGCTGTTTTTTGTCAACTGAGCTGGTTCATTACATCTTTCATTACATCTGATGTTGACTCGGGAGGCCGCTCATACGGCTTATTGTCTGGAGACCAGCACCCGTCGTCGCTGATAGGCCGTATTAGGGGGCTGTCCCCCAACAGTCCGTCCGCGAGCAGACCTTGGCAAGGGTCGAAGGTCCGATCAGGAATCCATCGCTATTCGTGATCCGGGCATCTCGGACTGGCGTCGAACCGGAGCGAGGGAGATCGTCGGAACGGGGGCTACTTCGCGATCATCCACTCCTTTGGCGGCTTGAAGCCCTCGCTCCCCTCACGGAAGTCGGGCGCGCCCTCCATCCTGAGGCGGCGGAAGCGCTGCAAACGCTCCAGGAGACGCGCGGCGACGTCCGGGTGCTCCACGACAAGATTCGTCGTCTCGCCCGGGTCCCGGTCGAGCCGAAAGAGTTCGACCGAAGGCGAGCCCGCGCGGCCGGCATCGCCTTTTGCGAGGGTTACGTCGAGGACGCTCCCGCCGCGGACCACGAGTTTCCATGCTCCGTCGTCGATCGCTATTGCCTCCGGAGCCCCTTGTGCGATGTAAGTAAACCAATCACGTGACGGCGCCGGCGCCGCGCCACGGATCACGTCGAGCATGTCGAGGCCGTCGAGAGGGTTGGGATCGGGTCCGGTGAGCCCGGCGAGGCGTTTGACCGTGGGATAGACGTCGATGTAGCCCATCGGGGCTGGAACCTCGCGCCCCCCGTCGAATCCGGCGGGCCAGCGCACGACCGCAGGCACCCTCACTCCCCCTTCATGGACCCCACCTTTGTCCCCGCGCCAGGGAAGATTGGAGCCGTATCGCGAAACCGCTCCGTTGTCACTGAAGAAGAGAACGAAGGTGTCCTTTGCTATGCCCTTGGCGTCGATCGCGCCGAGCACTGACCCCACCGCTTGATCGAGCGAGTCGACCATCGCCGCGTAGGTCCGCCGATCGCCCTCGGCGATGTGGGCGTAGCGGGCCAGGTCTTCCGGCTTCGCCTGCACGGGCGAATGGGCCGCGCTGAAGGGCACGTAGAGAAAGAAGGGCTCGTCAGGACGACTCTCCGCGACGAAGGCGGCGGCCGCGCGCCCGATCAGATCGGTCGTGTAGCCCTGGTCGTGAGAGGCCGCGAAGTCGGAATGCCAGTCGAGTTCCCCCTCACGCTTGTGGGTGAAGTAATCGACATAGCCGTTGTAGAAACCGTAGAAACGGGTGAAGCCGCGATTGAGGGGCAGGAAGCGCTTCTCGTAGTGGCCCAGGTGCCACTTGCCGAAGATCCCGCGACGCCCATACCCCGCTTTTCGCAGCATTTCCGCGATCGTTTGCTCGGTCGTCGGCAGTCCATAGCGCCGCCAGGGCGTGATCACGGAGTCCCCCATCCCGTAGTGGATCGGCCAACGGCCGGTCATAAGGCCGGCACGCGTGGGCGAGCAGAGCGGCGATGTGCGGAAGGTCGACAGGCGCACACCTTCCCTCGACAGGCGGTCGATGTGGGGCGTGGCGGTTGTCGCGCCCTGGTAGCCGACGTCGGCCCAACCCAGGTCGTCAGCAACCAGGATGACGATGTTGGGCGGCCGGGAAGGCTTCGGCGATGTGGACGGGGCCGGGGCGGATCTCAGCGCCGCCGGTAGGGGCGTGGCGACGGACGCGCACGACCAGATCAGCAGCGAGAGCAACGCGACGCGGCCGGGCGGATTCAGTTCCATGCTTGGTCTCCTCATCCGAGTACACCTGCCGGGGCACGGCCGTTGATGCGTGATCCCGGGCCCGCCTACTCCAGACGGCGCACGTAGACAAAGTAGGCGCCACGCGATTTTCCGTCTCGTGTGGTGAGCCACGACTGTAGTGTGGTCGGCCCGGCATTCAGCTTGACGCGGAACTTCGCATCGGGATCGAACGGGGAGGTCGCCTTCTCCGCCTCGACCTCTCCAATCTTGAGCCGCGCACGCTGCGCATCGATCCCGAGCCGGCTCGGGCGGGGCCAGCGGCGGAGCTCGATCTCGTAGGTCCCGGCTCGAATCACGTTGATGGCCCAGTACCCGTTCCCGGCATGGGCGGAGTTGACCTGGTTCGCGTTCCAGACGACCTGAGTCTCGTCACTCGTCCGCCAGTCGTGCGAGGTCAGCACTGAGGGGTCCCCCTGCTCGGCGCCGATACCGATGCGAACGACATCGCCAAAAACCGGCTCGAGGCTCGCCCACCATTTGTCGTAGGAGGCGCGCAGATCTGTCACCGCGTCTGGGTACTTCGAGGCGACGTCCACGGCCTGGCCGGGGTCGGCCTGAATGTCATAGAGCTGCTCGCCATTGATCAGCCGAAAGCGCTCGGTCATCACCGCGGCCTTTCGCCACTTGACGGGGATGTCGACGCGCTGGGAATGAACGAATAGCACGCGGTCGGTGCGAGCGCCTGACTCGCCTGGGGGGCGTCCCCCGGTGGCACGTGCACTCGCGGAGCCGTTGGCGGGCGCGGCCCGAAGCGTCGGGACCAGGCTCATACCGTCGAGTTTCAGTCCCTCCGGCAAGGCGACGCCGGACAACTCGGCCAGCGTGGGCAACACGTCGATGTGGGCGCTGAGCTGATCGATCTCGCGGCCGCCGCTGATCCCCCCCGCAGGCCACCTGATGAAGAGGGGAACTCGGTGTCCTCCGTCATACTCGGAACCCTTGCCGTCGCGCATGCCCGCGTTGAAGCCCTTCCAAGTCCCCGGCTCTTCCCGCCAGTTGCTCCAGCCCTCCGCCGATCCGTTGTCGGTCATGAAGACCAGGATCGTGTTCTCCTCGAGACCCATTTCACGTAGTCGCGCGGTCAGCCGCCCGACGTTTCCGTCAACGTTGGTCACCATGCCGTAGAAGCGCGCCATCGTCGGGGGCACGCCAGCATCGAGGTAGGGCTGAACGTACTTGTCGTCCACGTAGTAGGGCCAATGGGCGGCGTTAGTCGCGAGATACACCAGGAAGGGACGGTCGCGGTCCCGCTGAATGAACTTGAGCGCCTCGTCGAACCACACATCGGTGGTGTAGCCCTTCACCGCCTCGGGCACGCCGTTGCGGAAGTAGGTGTCGTCGTAGAGGTCATTGCCGAGGTGATCTCCCACGTGTCCGGCGACGCCGCCGCCGTGATAGAGGGCCTCCTGGAAGCCCTGGTCGTGAGGCCGGAGCGGGTAGTTGTCCCCGAGGTGCCACTTGCCGAACATCGCCGTGCGATACCCAGCCTGGCCGAAGATCTCCGCGACGGTGCGCTCGCCAGGCGCCATGAGCGAACGACCCATGATCGTGTGCCACACGCCGGTGCGGGTTGAGTAGCGGCCCGTGAGCAGCGCGGACCGAGTGGGCGAACACGTGGGGTCGACGTGGAAGTCGGTGAATCGGACACCCTGGTTCGCGAGCCCATCCAGATTCGGCGTGCGAATGACATCGTTGCCATGCACTCCGAGGTCCCCGTAGCCCTGGTCATCCGTGATTATCACGATGACATTGGGGCGGCGAGCGGCGGTAGACCCCGTGGAGCGCTGGTTGCTCGCCGTCTCAAGGTTGACGAACAAGCCGCCGCAAGCCGTGCCGAGCGCGACGACGCGGACCCACCGGCGAGGCGCCTTGCGCACGCTAGTTGAACGAATACCGAAGGGAGAACCTGATCGTCCGGACTCCGTTCTGGCTCCTCGGTCCGGTCGAGACCGGGGTGAACCGTCCCTCGGTCGTCTTCTCGCCCGCCGGCGACCAAGTCCCGCCAGGGTTCGACTGGTAGGTGACGTAGGAGAATCCGGTCGCATTGAAAATGTCAGCGAACAGGCCGATCTCGTGGCTCTTCCCCAGTCGCAGCAGTCTCTCCAGCCGCAGGTCTAGGTTGGTCGTGGACTGGTTCCGGCGCGCGCCACTGGGCTCCAGATAGACGGTCTGCGTCGCCGTCGAAGCACCTGTTGCCGCCGCCCATGCGGCAGGCGGCTGCACGGTCACGGTGCGATTCCACGGGGCCCCGCTGCTCTGCAGGAAGTTGAAGGAACCTCGGAGCTTCCCGGGCAGCGTCACGCTTCCCCAGAGCTTGACGACGAGAGGGCGATCGAAACTCTGCCGCGATCCCGCGCGGTTTGTGATGAAGTTCGGGGTCTGGAACTGCCCGCGCCCAGGGTCAGCACCCGACTCGTCGAAGGTCCCGTAGTTCCTGGAGAAGACCGCTGACCCGCCAAACATGAAGTCGCCCTTCCATCGCCGGTTGACCGTGATGTCGAGGGCGGTGTATCGGCCGACGGCGTCGGGGACGTTGGTGAGTCGAGTGAATCTGGCGGGGGCGCTCTGACTCTGGAAGTACATGGTCACCGGCACGGCGGGGAAGCCGGATCCTGCGGATGGCACCGTTGTGTTCAAGGGAATCCAGAAGCCCGAGTTGACATCGCTCCAGTACTTGCCGGTATTCAAGTCGTAGAGCAGGTCGGTGATCTGGTTCTTCCGGTCGCGGTAGAGGCCGGACACGCCGACGTTGAAGTCGCCGAGCTGGCGCTCGATCCCCGCCCGGAACTCGTTCATATACGGCGTCTTGGTGCCCGGATCGATGTTCTGCTGCCAGGTGGTGCCCGTAAGACCGAGGGGGCTCGCGTTGTCAGCCTGCGCCCAGCGGTCGATACCCGGCAGGTCGGGCTGGCCATTGCGGTTGTCGTCCCACCAGTTCATGAGGAAAGTCGCATCTCCCGACGGAACGCCGAAATTGAAGATCCAGGTGGTCAGCCGCTCCTGATACCTGGCGAAGTGGGCTTTCACGATCGTGCGCCGATCTCCCGTCAGGTCGTAGGCAAACCCTGCGAGTGCGGAGAAGCCTTTCCAGGGAAGACGATCCTGATCGCCCGGCGAACTCAGGGCTCCGAAGGGATTCACGGCCCAGCGCGGCACGAGGACCGCCTGACCGATCGCAACTGCCAAGGCGTCGGCTGGCGTCTTCCGTACGTCGGGAACGCCTGATTTCGTCACGTCGTACCGCACACCGAGGTTCAAGGTGAGACGGTCGTTCACGCGCCAGACGTCCGAGACAAAGGCGCCTAACCGGTCCATGTCCTCGGCGAGGCCGCAGCATCCCTCGAAGGTGCCACTGGTCCCGAAGAGCATCCGTCCATCGCCAAAGGGGCCCGGACCTGTGAGTCCGTCACGGCCGCGGTAGAAGTAGGGGTTCGAGTTCCAGACGTCCCAGTCGCGGATCGAGTTGCCGGGAGACCAGACGCGGGCCTGACCGAACGTGGGCTGATAGTCGGCGCCCGCCTTGATTTCATGCGCCCCGCCCCAGTCAGGCGCGAAGTGAGTGAAGCTCAAGGAGCCGTTGTAGTTGCGCTTGTCGCCCAGCCGCTGGTCGGCGCCGCGCCGCCCCCATTCGTAGCCGGTAAAGCGGTCGATGTAGTGCGGGTTCATCTCGGTTCCCGCCTGCGCCAGGTTGGCGCCCTCGAAGCGCCACACCCCGAGGCGAGCGTCGAGGACGCTCTGCGGACCGAGCGTCCAGGTGAACTGGCTCGCCACGCTGAACTGAGTGGCGGTGAAGTTCCGCTGCGCTTCCTGGGCGACCCGCGGGGGAACCGACCGATCGAATGGGCTTACATCCTTGGAGGAACTGTAGCTTCCGAACCACCGCATGGTCGGCGAGATCTGTGCCGTCAGCTTTCCGAAGACCCAGTCGATGGTGCGGGGCGCGTTGTAGTTCTCGTACCTCGTCCCGTTGATCGTGACCGGAACGAAGGACCCGGCCACCTCCTCGCTGGTGCGCCGGTAATTCACCAGGAACCAGAGCCGGTCCTTGAGGATCGGGCCGCCGAGCCTCAAGGACGCGTCGCGCTCGAACTCCTTGAGGGCGGGCTGCCCGATGCCGAGGGTGTTCGCGTGCTCCGCAGGCAGGAGGATCTGATTGAAGTCTCTGTTGGTGGCGTAGAAGCTGGCCATGCCGCTCAGACGGTTGCTGCCGCTGCGGGTGACAAGGTTCAGCGTGCCGCCGATCGCGCCGTAGTTCTCCATGGGATTCGAGGTGGTGATGAACTCGATCTCTTCCACGGCATCCCAGCTGATGCTGGCCTCGGCATACCCCTGGTTGGGAGCGTTCTGGTTCGCACCATCGATGAGGTAGTTCGTTTCGTTGCGTCGCGAACCGGAGGAGGTGCGCTCGACGACACCGGGGGCGAGTTGGGTCGGTCCGAGAATGGGATCACGGCTCAGCGGCAGCTGATCGACCGCCTCCTTGGTGATCGTCTGGACGTTCTTGACCTGTTGGGTGTCGATCACCGGTGTTACCGCCTCGACCATGATCGACTCGGTCGCTCCGCCGGGCTCGATGGTCGCGTTGATCACGAGAACGCGGCCGACCGGGAGCTCGATTCCGGTCATCGCCCGCGTCTGAAACCCATTGATTTCAACGCGGACTGTGTACTTGCCTACGGGGAGTTGCGTCGCTCGGTAGCGGCCCTCCGGACCGGTGGTCACAACGGCGGCTCGGATGAGGGCCGGGCTCGACACGGTCACGGTGGCCCCAGGCACGGCGAGCCCCTGACTGTCGGTGATCCTTCCTTCGATCGTTCCATCGATCCGAGTCTGGGCCGCGCTGGTCGTGGCTATCAGGAGGGCGGCCAGGCCAAACCAAGCGGATCTAGCGAATCTCATGGGTGTTCATCCTTCTACCCGTCAGGCATACGCCAGACAGGTCAACTTCTCTCAATAAGAACTAGAAGACCTCGACGCGACCGCTCGCTTTCGCGCAAGAATTTATACGACCGGTAATGTAACAAGGATGTCGCAGGATTGAGAGCGAAATCAGATGACGATTGTTGACGCATGAATGTCGTTTATTGACCTGACAGGCGTTGGCAATCAGCCCCGGCAAGTCCGAAAGCGGGATGTATGCACCGGAGTCGTGTCTGATCCGAGCAACGCTCGGAACTTGGTCTAGCCCAGCAAAGCAAAATGAGGTGCGTTCCAAGCCGACAACATCGGATAGAATCGACGCGGTTCAACCAACGGAGCCATCGCAGGCCGCTGACCCGGCGGATCTGGAAGGTCTGCTAGCGGACGTAATGTCGGGGGACAGGTTCCTCATACGGCCTATCAGCGAGTGACGGGGCGGTGGCGGTGAGCCGCCTCTCGGCCCAACTGCGGGCCTTCGAGTCCCAGGTCGAGCATTACGAACGGGTTTACACCTCGGCGTTACTGAATGACTTCAGCGATGCCCTCAAGGAGCACGAAGATATGATCGAAGCCATTCGCAAGGGAGACGCGGACGCGGCCGAACGAGCCACCTCCGAAAACTGGCGGCGCGACAGCGCATGCTACGAGCGGGTCGTACGGGCACCTCGCAGCGCGAGGTGCGTGGTGACCGCCCGGGCTGTCCTCGGCCTCGCGCTGATCCTCGCCGCATCTGGCGTCGTCCACACTCAGCCGCAACCACAAGCGCCTCTCGCATGGTGGTCGTTCGACGACGATCCCGAGGAGGGCGTCGCGCGGGACCGCGCGGCCTCGATCAGCGACACGATCGAGGGACGGGTCACGCGGGTGGCAGGTGTGGTCGGCCGGGCGATCCGGCTCGACGGATTTACCTCGCTGATCCGCCGAACCGACGCCGCAGCGCCCAAGGTTACGGGAGCGTTCACGGTGGAATCGTGGTTAGCACTCGCCGCCTACCCATGGAACTGGGTCCCGATAGTGGACCATGAGCGCAACGAACACGCGGGCTACTACTTCGGCATCGGCCCGCTCGGAGAGGTCGGCCTTGAACTCTCCAAGGGCGGCCACTGGCTTTCGTGCCGCAGCGAGCCGAAGCTGAAGCTGCGGCGGTTCGCACATGTAGCCGCGGTGTTCGATCCCGACGCGGGGATCACCCTCTTCGTCGACGGCAGCGTGGCGCGAAAGTGCGAACGAAGCGAACTGCAGCCCTCCGCGGACCTCGGCTCGGCGGGCGGGGCGAGCGCCGGCGCCACTTCGTCGGCGGGCGTCGACCTCCTGATCGGAATGAATCACGAGAAGCGCGTGCCCTCGCACCCCGTGCGGCCCCAGGCAACCCTGCCAGCCTGGTTCACGATCGACGGCATCCTCGACGAGGTGAAGATCCATGCGCGAGCGCGCAGCGGCGAGGAGTTGCGGGCGGACTTTGCGGCCGCGAAGCCTCCGGCCGAGCCGGAGATCCCGCCGCGCGTGATGCCTTCGGGCCCCAAGGGGCCGGGGCGCTTCGGCGCCTACTACACCCACCTCAACTATTACAAGGAATGGGACGCTCTCTTCCGAGTCAGTGAACACCCGGACATCGTGATCCAGTTCGACGGCTCGCCTCTTCGGGTGGTTTTTTGGCGGGGCACGCGCTACTCCCCGGCCTGGGTCATGGAAAACGGGACCTGGATGGCCGACCAGAGTGCCGAGCACTTCAACGACCACCAGGGATGTTTCGAGCACATGCTCGACCCGCAGAACCGCTACTCGCACGTCCGCATCATCGAGAACAACGAAGCTCGGGTCGTCGTGCACTGGCGCTACGCCCCGGTCAGCGTGCGGCAGGAGTTTTCGCAGACCGACGAGCGTACCGACTGGTCGGACTGGATCGACGAGTACTACACGTTCTTCCCCGACGGCCTCGCGGTGCGTAAGGTGGTGATGTGGACCAGCGGTAAGCCCCTCGGGCCCTCGGAGTTCATTGTGCTTGCGCAGCCGGGGCAACGCCCGGAAGACGTGATCAACCTCGACGCCCTGACTCTGGTTAACCTGAAGGGCGAATCGCACCTCTACTCGTGGAGAAACGAAATGCCGGACTTCTCGAAAGAGGAAAAGCCCGTGGCTCCAGTGATTCAGATTGTGAACCTGAAATCCGAGTACAAGCCCTTCGAGATCTTCGAGCCGGGCGCGCTCATGCGCGTGTTCAAGATCGAATCGCGCCGCGACATCTCCGCCTTCCCCTGGTGGAATCACTGGCCAGAAGCGCAGATCCCCTCGGATGGCCGCTACGCCATCATGCCCGACCGGCCGTCGCACTTCTCGCTCTCGTGGGGCGGCCCGCCCATTCACCAGCGAGAGGACGGGGCCTACTACGCGACTTGGCTCTACGGGGCAAAGACAAAGCCCGTGCCAGGAGACATCGCGCGACTCGGCCGCTCGTGGGTGCAAGCCCCCGCGCTCAAGCTGAGCGGGGCGGGCTGGAGCGGCGGGGCCTACGACCGCACGGATCGTGGTTATCTGCTGCGGCGCGACGGTGCGGCCACTAACCTTGCGTTCCGACTCGACGCGAGCGACGACTCCCCGGTTGAGAATGTGTCACTACGGATCGAAGGATGGGGCGAGGCCGAGCCCGTGGTCACACTCGATGGCCGCGTTTTTGGCCGACCTGAGGGGCTGCGCTTCGCACACGTGCGCGGCCTCGAGCGAACCGATCTGGTCATCTGGCTGCCGGTCGTGCGGACGCAGCCGGTTTCCGTCAACGTTACGGCGCAGCTTCAGGCTGCTCCCGGACGATCGAAGTAAAGCGATAAAACTGCACCTGAAGGCGACGTTGGTCGCGGCCGTGTGTGGACTCGGACTTATGACGGCGTGCTCGTAAGCGCCGGGGGCCCACGGCCGGCGCCCGGCCGGCCGAAACCCACGCCACCGTGGTGTTGCTGAGCGGCAGCGAATGCTTCAACGGGGCGCACGCGGCGATGCGGCTCCTCCACTCGGCCAGCCACCCCACCGGCGCGCTCGGGCCCTCGACCTTCGGGCCAGCGCCCGAGACAAACGACACCGGTGTCTCTATCCTGGACAAAGAGATCGTGAAGTAGTGCAAGCGCGTCCCCGCGATGTGATGGTCCGTCGCGTGTTCGCCCTGACCGCGACGGCTGCGCTGTGCAGGGCCGCGAGCGACGGAAACGCGCTCCAGATCACGCCTCGGCATGCGCCATGAGGCTCGGTTTCGGTCCCTACCGGCACACGCTGGACCAGGCTTACTGTGAATTCGCGGCGCAATGTGATGCGTCCGATGTGGTCGTGCACCTGGGTAATTACTTCAACCAAATCAAGCAACGGTCATCGGATTAGCCCATCGCCGGATTCGATGCGTGGGGCGAAGCCGGTGATCCGGAGCGCACTTGCAAAGTCTGCGAGGACCAGCAGGTGAGAAGGCTTCAGCATGCAGAGGCGCTTCAACTACAGATCGGGACTCGCGCGTTTAGTCTCGCCGGTCAAACCTCAGACCGCGGATGCGGTCAGAGTTAGCGGTAAATGCCGTCACGCGGCCGCCGGCGTCACGCACGAAGCGAACTTCGCCGAATGGCGGAGCCTGGAAGCGGTCGCGTTCGAGCGGTCGGAATCTCGTCTCCCCGGTGCGGAAGTGACGCGCCACCAGTTGTTCGCCGCTCACCTCAAGCACGTACGCGGTCGAAAGTTCGACGCTTCGATACTCCCCGGCATACTCCTTGAGTTCCGCAGGCGTCGGCTGCCACGGGCTGGCGGTTGAGCCGGCCGCTCCAGCGGGCGCAGCCGCTGGCGTGGTCGGACGAGCCGGCGCCGGTCTGAGCCGGTCGGCGAGGTACATCTCCGCGATCTGCCGCGCGAGCGCAGCAGGGTTCATGGTCGCGGTGTTGGCGAGGATCGCGACGCCGAAAGCTTCATCTGGAAAGCGCTCCAGGACACT
>SXGR01598444.1_pt1 | contig 62770 bp, 72 predicted proteins | sample 3174711 | NCBI WGS metagenome assembly SXGR01 (sample SAMN11356860, study PRJNA531348) | freshwater metagenome | isolation source: freshwater sample F1-60 | place: China: Fuxian Lake, Yuxi | collected 2017-12-25 | reverse complement strand
TCGTCACCGACCTTTTCGGCCTTGGTCCGCAACGCCGCGAGGTCTGAACCACCCGCGGGGTCGGAGAACAACTGGCACCAGATCTCCTCCCCACTCGCGAGTTTCGGCAGGTAACGACGTTTCTGGTCTTCCGTCGCATAGGTCATCATCGTCGGCGCGGCCATGCCCTGGCCTATAGAGAAAACGCCGCTCGGAACCGCATATTTCGTTTCTTCCTGACCCCAGATCACCTGTTCGATGGCTGTACCACCACGGCCACCGTATTCCTTGGGCCAACGGATACACGCCCAACCTGCGTCGTACTTGCGCTTCTGCCAGAGCTTGGCGGCTTCAATCTCGCCAAGGCCCTTCAGATCTTTCTTGGTGGGTGCGTTCGCCTTCAGCCATGCACGCACTTCGGACCGGAATTTCGCTTCTTCTTTGGTGTCTTCAAAATCCACGATGTTCTCCTGCTCAAGCCGCGTTGGATGCGACGTGTGCATCCACGAGTTTGTCTTGCCACTGACCGAGGCTGCCGATGTTGACCGACAGCAGGCGTGATCGCCGGTAGTGGAACTGGCAATCGAATTCCCAGGTAAAGCCCATACCACCGTGGGTCTGGATGTCTTCACGGGAGGCAAATTCGTACGCGTGAATGGCGCCAACACGCGCAGTTGCCGCAGCAAGCGGCAGTTCTTTCGCATTGGTCGCGAGTGCCCAGGCACCGTAGTAACAGTTGGATCGCGCCAACGTGTTCTTCACGTACATGTGGGCGAGCTTGTGTTTGATCGCCTGGTAAGACGCAATCGGCCGACCAAACGCATAACGACCCATGGCGTAGTTCTTGGCTTGTTCAAGTGCGGCATCGGCACCACCGACCTGCTCCCACGCAAACAGCACGGCCGCACGATTAAGCAGTTTCTGAGTCAGGGTCCAGCCATTGCCCTTTTCACCGAGCAGTTCAGCATCGGCACCATCAAAGGAAACCGCAGAGTGAGAGCGTGTCGGGTCGATCATCGACACCGCCTCCTGAGAAACGCCTTTGCCCTTCATGTCCACCAGAACCAACGAAGCACCATCCCCACCACTGGCTTTAACCAGAACAATGGCAAAGTCAGCCACTGCAGCATCGGCCACAGGCGCCTTTACGCCTTTGACCCTGTCTCGTGCAAAGGTGGTGTTCAGATTTTTTGGCACCGTTCGGCCAGGCCCTTCTGCCATCGCAAACGTGCCACGCACCTCGCCACTGGCCAGCTTCGGTAGCCACTTGGATTTTTGTTTCGCAGAACCGGCAAGTAACAGCGCTTCGGTGGCGAGGTAAACCGACGATGAGAACGACGTCGGTGCAACCGCGCGGCCCATTTCTTCGGCGATAACACACAGCTCGAAGTAGCTGAGGCCGAGTCCGTCGTATTTCTCCGGGATCACCGTTGCGGTCCAGCCCATGTCCGCAATCTTGCGGGCGAGCTGGTTATCGCCGGTTTCCTGCCCGTTCAGCACCTTGCGGACCCGTGCCGGTGGGCACTCCTGAGCCAAAAACCCTCGCGCCTGTTCGCGCAGCAGGTTTTGCTCTTCAGAAAATTCAAAGTTCATGATCTTTCCCCCTTATCAGGAACTCAGGATTCTCTACACTTTACAGATCGAAGGCGAGTGCGGAAAACGCGCGGTCGAATAGACCGTGGTTTCAGGTAGCAGAAATCGCCTTCTTGCTCAGGAAGGGTCATGACCACAGATTTTCGCCAGCATGGTTTCATTCGGGTCGCCGCAGTGGTGCCTGTGCTTGCGCTTGGCGACCCCGAAGCGAATGCCCGCGAACTGGTTGCTGGCATCGAAGCGGCTCGCGCCCAGGGTGCGGAAGTGGTGGTGTTTCCGGAACTCGCGTTAACCGGCTATAGCTGCGAAGACCTTTTTCACTGGGAGCCCTTGTTGACTGCTGCGCGTGCGGCGCTCATGTCGGTGGCAGAGGTTTGCAAAGGCATCACGACAATTGTCGGTACACCCTGGAAACTCGATGACGGACGCCTGTTGAATGCGGCCGCAGTTCTCGGAGGCGGACAGATACGCGGCATCGTGCCGAAGTCCTTCCACCCCAACTATGGTGAGTTTTACGAGCAGCGTTGGTTCGTGTCGGGTGCTGACGTGGACGAGACCTGCACAGACGATGTGCTCGGTACATTTCGCATCAGTCGCCGACAGACCTTCGATCAGGGGACGTTCCGTTTCGGTATCGAAATCTGCGAAGACTTGTGGTCACCCTCGCCGCCGTCCACCGATGCTGCGCTCGCGGGTGCTGAAGTCATCTTCAATCCTTCCGCCTCAAATGAGCTGATCGGCAAAGCTGAATACCGCCGCGATCTCGTGCGCATGACAAGCGCACGCACGTTCAGTGCCTACGTGTATGCCGGGAGTGGACCGATGGAGTCCACCAAGGATGTCGTCTTTGGTGGACATCTGCTGGTGGCAGAAAACGGTTCGACTCTGCTCGACAGTCCACGGTTCAATTTTGTTACCCACAATGCAGTGATCGATATCGACGTGCAGCGGCTGCGACATGAGCGGCTGCAGAACATGACCTTTGCACAAGCAACACGACCTACGGGATTCACCAGGGTCAAGTTGTCAAAATCAGGCCATCCGATTGATCGACTGAATCGAGCGATACCGGCCTATCCCTTTGTGCCGAACGACCCCGATCAGTTTGCGCGTCGCGCCGAAGAAATCATCGCTATACAAAGCACTGGGCTTGCACGGCGAGTACTCGCCAGCCGTGCAAAAACACTGGTGATCGGACTCTCTGGAGGACTCGACTCGACACTCGCGTTTCTGGTGTGTCTGGAATCGCTGAAGCGATTGAACATGCCGGCGGAAGCGCTACATGCTTTGACGTTGCCGGGACCCGGTACCTCTGATCACACGTTTGAGAGTGTTCTTCAACTTGCGAGCTGCAGCGGCATTGCCGTGAAGGAAATACCGATCCATGCGGCGGTTGAAGACCACCTCGCCGCGCTGAGTCACACCGCACACGATGTGGTGTTCGAAAACGCCCAAGCGCGTGAACGTACGCAGATTTTCTTTAACTACGCCAACCAGCAGAATGGCATCGTGGTGGGTACAGGTGATCTCTCAGAGCTCGCGCTCGGCTGGTGCACGTTTAACGCTGATCACATGGCGAACTACAACGTGAACGCGTCGGTACCCAAGACGATGATGACCTACCTCGTGCGTTGGTATGCACAACATCGCGCCGACAAGCCTACGGCAGACGTGCTCGAGCGAATTCTCGCAACGCCCATCTCTCCGGAACTACTACCGACAAAAAACGGCGAGATCGCGCAGAAGACGGAAGATCTGATTGGTCCTTATGCGCTGCACGATTTTTTCCTGTACCAACTCCTGCGTACCGGCGCGGGCCCTGCGCGCATGTTGGCGCTCGCCACAGCGGCATTCGCAGGTACGTTCGATCGCGCAACCATTCGCAAATGGCTACGGGTCTTCATCCAGCGATTCTTCGCGCAACAGTTCAAACGCACCACGTTGCCGCCGGGGCCCAAAGTGGGAACTGTCAGTCTGTCACCAAGAGGTGATTGGCGAATGCCCGACGAAGCAGTGGTTACTCACTGGCTCGCGGAAATTGATCTCTTGTAGTGACTCTGATCAATTCGCTCCTGCGAATTGATCAGGTCGGAATCCTTCGGATTCCTCGCATTTTCCCTGCGTTTACACGGGCTTTGCCCGTGAATGCGCGTGCGAGGCACGCGCCGCACGCATGGAAAGTGATGGTGCTTCCATGCACCACACAGGAAGGTCTGAATAATCAGATCTTCCTTATAGAGATCAGCCAGATTTCCCTTCTACGTGGAAAAGCTTGTTATAGATGCTCCACTTCTCATCAACCTTCAAGAAGGACAAAGTGTCCAGAAAGGTCATGCCAAGGTAGTCATCGCGCACTCGCGCGACGGCCGTTGAACCAGCGAGCTCCAGAGAGAGCACATCGAGACGGGCCTTCTCTCCTTTCTCTTTCGCAGAAGGCTTTTGCCCCGCAACAAAGCCCGTAAAATCGCCTACGGTCATTTGCTGCAAACCGTTGGGGAGATAACCCGTGATCTTCGCGTTGGGATGGAACACCGCGTGTGTCTTGGCGGCACTCGACTCATACATGCAATCGAAGTAGACCTGGATCGTTTCTCGAATTTCTTGTTCGTCACTCATGCTGGAACACTCACTCTGTTCAACTCGAAGGGTTCAGATAGTCAGCGTAGAGACCTGCTCATGCTACTCCCGAAAACGACAGCGCTCTCAGGGTGTAGCACAGCGCTAAATCGACGGCGTCAATATCTGCATAGCCAGGAGATCAATCGGCACCGCTGCACGAAACGTTGCAATCCAAATCGAGGTATCGACCAGAATCATCTCGACTTCTTTCACACCGGTTTGAGATCGCCTCGCATCTCGGACAACTCGCCTTCCCAAGCCCCTGATCCGCGGAGATCGAGAATGCGCCGAGCTTTTATTCGGCGAACGAAGTCCTCGAGCGCTCTCTCAACCGCGCGCGCGAATACGTTTTCTCCCGGGACAGCCGGGTGGCTTCTTCAAGGAGATCTTCGTTCAACACAAGATTCGTACGTTTCATGTGCATACTGTGCTCGCAGTGGGACGAGCCTTCCAAGCACTTTGAACATGAGCGGAGGGATTCCAACGCGCAAAAGACCGAACTCGTTGTGAGTGTTCGGCGAATCGGATCACCCTGGAGTGGGATCTGACCAAAGCAGGAGCCCTAGGAAGCAACGCCCTAAGCGGACGCTCTCCTGAGCCGATCATTGATCGCTCGACCGAGCTCCCGATCAGGAAACACTTCGGCAACGATCAGTTCCACGTCACTGGCGTCCAGAAACCTGATTGCACCGAACAGATTTCGCGCTGCTTCCTTCAGATCGCCTGACGGTGACAACGTCTCGCACCGAACAGCACCGAGGTTATTAGTGAAAGAAATCACGCCGATCGACTTGTCGCGGTGCTTCACGAGCAGTGAACCCACATCACCCACGATCAAGGGTTTACGCGGCGCATAGTGGCTTTCGATCATGCCAGGCGCGACGGGTAACACTTTTTGGACATGCGGACGCACGGAGCCGATCACCGCTTCAATCTCCTCAATGGGCAAGCCTCCGGGACGATAGAGCACAGGCAGCCCGTCTTCCCAACCGATGATCGTGCTCTCTACACCGACGGTGCATGGACCACCATCAAGAACGTAGGGAATCTTCTCTCCAAGTTGATCCGCAACATGGGCCGCCGTGGTCGGGCTCACATAACCGAACGGATTCGCACTTGGCGCGGCGAGTGGCGTGTCGATTACCTGCAGAAGGGCAAGCGTAAGCGGATGATTAGGCATCCGAATCGCCACGGTGTCGAGCCCACTCGTCACAACATCGGGCACAGCTGCTGACTTCGGCAACACCAACGTCAGAGGTCCTGGCCAGAAACACCGCATGAGTGCTTCAGCTTCAGGAAGAACCTGTGACACCAAAGCACTGAGCTGCGCACGATCATGGATGTGCACGATCAACGGGTCGAATGCCGGGCGCGCCTTGACCTCGAAAATACGCAGCACCGCATCAACATCAAAAACGTTGGCGGCAAGACCATAGACCGTTTCTGTGGGAATGCCGACCAGTTCGCCGCGCAGCAGCAACTTGGCTGCGGCACTTACGTCGCCACCCATCGCTAGTTGACTAGCCATCGCAAACTGCAGGGGGTTTCAGACATGTTGCATCTGTCCGATGTCACTAATGTCGATTCGTGTAGCGCTCACATTGCCACTTGCCACCACCACCTGATCGGTATCCGGCGCTTGATCGATAGTGAACGGGCGCAGATCGTGAAAGTACTGATCGCCGCACTGCTGGAAACACTGGCGGTAGTAGGTTCGCCCAAGTCGTGCACGGATGATCTTCGGCTCGAAGGGTGGATCGGGCAGATTAAAGCTCCACGTCACCGGCTGCTTCATCGTCAGCGCGTAGTCCGCCCAGATCTGCGGCATCAACTGGCGTGTAGACGCCTCCATACGCGCCAACGAATCTGCAGGCAGGTTTCGATGCTCTGACCAATACATGAAGTCTTCACGGGTCATCGCTTGCGACAACGCTATCGCAGGCACACGCGCGATATTCGCTTCGAAACACGCTCCGAGCGTGCCGGATGCCATGAAGAATCCAAGGCCCGTATTGATGCCGATGTTGATGCCAGACACGACGATGTCGGGGGGTTGCTCCATGAGGTTGTAGATGGCGAGGTTCACACAATCCGCAGGCGTTCCAGTGACCGCCCACGCAGACGTTCCATGCAGATCGATTCGCTGCGCGTAGATCGCACCGAACCGTGTCATCGATTTACCTTTCCAACTTTGTTCTTCAGCGGGGACAACCACCGTCAGATCGCCCAGCTTCTTGAGCACAGTGATCGCGAGCAGGAACAGCGGCGAGTCGTGACTGTCGTCATTGGTGAGGAGGATGCGCATGTGATGGATCGCCTATGCGCCGAGCATCGCTGCGAGTGCCTTGCCCATCTCACCGGTGACTCGTGCCGCAACCGGTTGTTTCGACGCTGCCCCGTAATACTCCGCCAGTGTGTCAAATCCCGCGAACGCTGGCGTGCGTCCGAGCCGCGGGAGCAACGCGCTCACGAAAAAAAAGCCTGGCACGACGGCGCAATCTGCGAGTGTTAACGAATTTCCGACCGCAAAAGCACCACTGCGATAGCCACCGTCCTTCAACAGCCGTTCAAACATGTCAAAGGTTTCATCCAGCGTCTTCAGACCTGCAGTCACTGCGGCCGTATCACGGGTCGAGGGATCAAGCTGCGTATACAGCGGCGACATGCGCGGGTAGAGGTACAGATCAACAAAGCGGGACAACAGCCTGACCTGCGCGCGCTGTTCCGGGTCTGAAGGTCTGAGTGGGTTTGCCGGGAAGACATCCTCGATGTACTCACAGATGACTTCGCTTTCCGGAATCACTCGCTTGCCAATGTCGAGTGCAGGGATCTTGCCCGTCGGGTTCATCGCTTTGTATTCGGGGCTACTGGTGCCCCCCGGCGCTTCGGCCAGCTCAATACCATTGCCATCGAGGCCCTTGGCATAAACCTGCATACGAACCCGTGCGGCGAATGGGGAAAGAGCGCCTTGATAGAGCTTCATGAGTAAATCCCTGAGGTTTGCAAAGCGGCGGATAGTACCGAAGATGGCGGTCAAACTGTGGACTGGATGAGTTGTCGTCGAGGTATCCAAGTGTTTTGGGGGTGGAGCGAACCTGTGCTTCAATCGACGCCAAGGGAATAAACGGCTGCCCTCGTGAAAAACGCCCTGGTCATGGCCGCGATGCTGGCAGGCACTGCCGTCATCGACGTCATCGTGCTCACAGCGCTCGGCATTACAGCCGGACGCTCTGCCACGGACGGCGAGCGCGCCGCTCTCTATGCCGGCATCGCCTACCTGCTCGTCGCGGTTGCGGCCGCAGTACTGTATTGGTCACTCAATCCAGCGTATACGTTGATGTCACGTATTCTCGCAACGGGACTCTTCTTTGTGCTCGAGTGTCTCGTCGCCGTTTTGATGGTTTTCATCACGTTAATCGTGCTCAATCGATAGCTCAAAGGAGTCCATCACCATGTCAGACCGAATCTCGCGTTATCCGTTTTTCCAGGAAGCCTTCCTGGTCAACGATCTCGATGCATCCATTCATAAATGGAGCGACCTCTACGGTGCAGGCCCGTTTCGCAAAGCGATGCACCACCAGACGGATCGCTTTCACTACCGTGGCACCGATCAGGAAGCCGATGTGTCCTACGCGTTTGGATACCTCGGCGAGACGATGATCCAGTTCATCCAGCAACACGACGACACACCGTCGATCTATCGCGACATGTTCAAAAAAGGCGAAGAAGGGTTTCATCATCTCGCCATACTCGTGCATGACTTCGAAGCCGAATATCAGCGGCTGATTTCCAAGGGCTTTGTCGACGCCTGTCGACTGTATGCTGATGGTGTGGACGCGGCCTACTTCGATACACGTGCCGTGAATGGTTGTTTCACGGAGCTGCACGGCGATCCGCAGCCTATTCTCGGTCGTTGGGCTGCTTTAAAACGCGCCCATGAGTTGTGGCGACCGGGGGACAGCGTCTATATCGAGCTGCCACGCATCGTTTGATCTTTACGGCGCCGGTACCAGCCGCTCAGGTGCGATTTCTTCCAGGGACTTGCCTGCCGTTTCCGGGAAAAACCAGTAGATCACTGGCGCGACCACGAGGCTGAAACCCACAAGGATCGCAATCGCAGCCCAGTTGCTGCCGACGAACTCAAAGAGCAGCGATACGCTCATCAGACCTGCAATTGCGCCTAACACAGACACACATTGTGTCGCGCCACTGGCGGAGGCACGCATGGACGTGGGGAAGAGCTCCACGCTATAGGTATTGAGAGTCACTGCCGCGCCCATCGTGAAGAAGAGCGCAGCGATCAACATCACCGGCGCGATCCAGCCACCTGTTGAATAGAACGTTATCAGCGTCACACCAAATCCCAGGCTAAAGAGCGCGCCTGTTGGTCGCCGACCAAAACGGTCGCTGAGCCATCCCGATAACGGATTGCCGATTACGGCGAGCGCACCACCAAAGAACATCAAGAGCGCGATTTCCGACGGAGTCCAACCGTGCACGTCCTGCAGGTATTTCGGTGCAAAAAAGGTCGCGCCAGCCCCAGCAACGCTGAAACAGAAAAGGGTTATCGCCAGAAGAAGGAAATTGCGTGGATGCTCTCGGACGATCCTGAGCACGTTGGAAACCAACGGCACTGGCGCATTATGCAAAACGTTTCCAAGCTCGGTGAACTGCCCCGTTTCAGGCAGCGTGCGTCGCCACCAGGCAATCAGGAAAAGCGGTATCACACCTATCAGATAAAGCGACCGCCAGCCATACGGCAACAATTCGACAAACCCGAACATCATGGAAGCGAATCCTGCACCGCCCGCTTGAATCGCAGCGGCGGCACCAATTCCCCAACCACGATTCTCTGGCGCGAACTCTTCGACGATCACCACCGCCGCGAGTATGCCTTCCGAAATCGCAAACATGCGCGCGATAAACTGGAGGAAAACAAACGATTCCACATTCGGCGCAAACGCCGTCATCGCAGTGGCCAGCGTATAGCCAATGATGGTGACGAGCAGCACCCGACGCCGCCCATAACGATCCGCAAAGGGGACGACAAAAAGTGCCAACAAAGCGCCACTGCGGATGAATGAGCCCAGTAGTCCGAGTGATCCTTCATCAATACCGAGTTCTGTCTGTATTTGCCGAAGATTCATCGACATCAGGGAGAGGTCGTAGGCTTCGAAGAAGGAGATTGCGAAAATCAGTCCGAGCACTTTCCACTGACGTGCGGACAACGCAGGTGCTCGCCCCAGATAGGGAGTAAAGCGGTACCATCTGCGTGGCTTCACGCGAGCAGGCGTTAGCCACCATCAGGAGCAATCATAAGCTGCCCCTACATCAGGCGCTCTTCGCCTTTGATCCGTCAACGTTGGGCCGGTCCGCCTTAGCCTGCGACTCAATCTTGTTAGCACCAGTGGGCTCCACAGCCGAACCATGCACGATACGCATGTTGGCGTGTCCCAGATGGTGCAGGCCGAAGGCTGACTGAATGGCGTTGTACATGCCCTGTGCATCGAGCGACTGGTTCACTGACATCTTGGCGAGCTTCAGACCCATGCTGGGTTGTTTGGCGATCTTCTCAGCCAGCGCGAGTGTTGCGCTCTCCAGGTCCTCACGTTTCACCACACGATTCACCATACCCAGTTCCTTGGCTTCCTGTGCAGAGATGGATTCACCGGTGAAGAGCATTTCTTTTGCCTTACGGTGGCCCACTTCCCAGGCGTGCACGAAGTACTCCACACCATTCACACCGAAGGTCACCACGGGATCGGAGAACTGTGCATCTTCACTGGCGACGACGATGTCGAAGGGCCACACCAACATGAGACCGCCGGCAATGGCTTTACCCTGGACCGAAGCAATAGTGGGCTTCGGCATGTTGCGCCAGCGCCAGCAGAAACCGAGGAAGACTTCCTGCTCATGGGCCATGTGACCTTCCTGGCCCGGACGGGTGTATCCACCAACGCCCATGCGGGGAGGCCCGAAGTCCCCGGGCTGACCACGTCCGGCCTTGCCCTTGATGTCATGGCCAGATGAGAAGTGAGGACCGTCGGCACCAATGATCACGACATGAACCGTGTCATCATGCATCGCAGCGTCCAGAGCGGCATCGATTTCGTAGAGCATCTGCGTGTTTTGCGCGTTACGCGCTTCCGGCCGCGCCAACATGATGCGAGCCACGTTTGCACTTGGTCGCTCGTAGCGAATCATCTCGAAAGGTCTTTCAGCAACGCCCATCACAGTCCCCCTGGGATATTCCCCTTTTTGAAACACTGAACTTAGAGTAACTCTGATCAATTCGATCCTGCGAATCGATCAGGTCGGAATCCTTCGGATTCCTCACATTTTTCCCTGCGTTTACACGGGCTTTGCCCGCGAATGCGCGTGCGAAGCCCGCGCTAAACGTATGGAAAGTAGTGGTGCTTCCATGCATCGCACAGGAAGGTCCGATTAATCAGACCTTCCTTAAGGTCAACTACCGAAGTATGCGACCAGCGAGTACGTTCGTCTCTGGCTACTTTGTTCGTCCCCGACAGACTTACTCGAGTGTGTACTCCGTCAGCCTATATTCCGTCAGGGATTCAAGCGCTGCCCGAATGCGGTAACGATCGCTGCCTGGTTCAAGCGCGTCACCGCGCAAATCGACCAAGGACCACGCCCATATCCGAGCTGGCGCAACCTCGAGTCCTTCTCCCAATCGATCCAGCCGATGGCGGAGCAGTGCTTTCATGTCGACAACATCTTGCATGCGGCCCATTGGATTGCGCATATAGACAACCGCCTCGTAGGCTGGGTCGCCGGAGAGACCCTTGGGGTCGATGGCGAGCCAACCACCCAACTTCGTATCACGCAACACATTCTCGTGATGCAAATCACCGTGCAGAAACGTCGGTGCCGTGGTGCTTTCCAGCAACGTGGCAGCTAAGGCACCACCTGTGCCCACATACTCTCCTAGTCCCATCATGTCGATCGGCGAGATTCGTCGCATCGCCATAGCCAACTCGAGAAAGACGTCAATCGCTTCATCATCACGTTCAGGTCGCCACACTGACGCCAGCGATTCACCAAGCTGATCCATCAAGAGCGAGCCGCTCGCCGGATCGGAATCGAGGATACGTACACCGGGCCAACCTGACATACGTTCTGCGGCGAGTCGCCCGGTGGTCTGCTCTTCATCTTGAAAGGGAACCTTGAGCACACGCACGCCATCGGTCCACACCCTCGAGCAATAGCCACCCGGCAACTCGGCAGTCGGCACGAAGCCGAAAAACTCAGTTCCCTGTGAAATTCGGCGTCTCTGGTGTTCGATAGGTTCTCCGCGCCAGAGACGCATCGTCAGTGGCTGCGGTTAGCAGATTCTGATCGAAGTCCATATGCATGACGGCTTCATCGAACGCCCCACTAATGGCATTGACGCTGCGTTTGATCATCTGCGCTGCAACGGGGGGCTTTCCTGCGTAGAAATGAGCCGTTTCGGAGGCACGCGTTAGTAGCTCAGCACAAGGAACCACTTCATCAACGACGCCCCAACGCTCCAGCAATGCAGCCCCAATGCGTTCCCCCCCGATGACAAGACGTTTGGCCCGAGAAGGTCCAGCAAGACGCGTGATCAACGGCAACCCCCACCACTGCAGGTTAATGCCGATGTCGATCTCCGGGTAACACAGAAAGGCATCGTCTGCGGCGATACGAAAATCGCAGGCCGTCGCAAGACAGCCACCTCCTCCCATGGCGGCACCGTTCCACGCCGCAATGCTGATCTGATCCATATCGAGCCAGGCACGGATGACGCGGCCGCCCATGCGCGCGTGGCGACGACGTTGAACCAGTGGAAGCGCTGCGGTCGGTCCGCTACCCGGACTTGGGCTAGAGAGGTCGGCGCCAGAAGAAAAGTGTTTACCGTCACCCGTAAGGATCACCACTCGAATATCGGGTTCATCGCGCATGGACAGTGCGACGAATTCGAGTTCCTTGAGCACATCAAAGCTGAGTGCATTGGCGCGCTCCGACCGCTTGAGTGTCACGGTCGCAACCGGACCCACAGCGCTCACTGCGAGGTGGCGGTGGTCATTCATGGCGAGCATCTCCTTCAGTACTCGTCCGGAAAGACGAGTCATCCAGATAGTCGCACCATCAACGGGATGTCAAGTCGCCAGCCACCGTTGAACCATCGCTTTGAGCGCGGCACGGTTGTATGGCTTCGACAGGAAGTCATCGGTCCCTGCTGCGACACATCGCTCACGGTCTCTCGTCATCGCGCGGGCTGTCAGCGCGATGATGGGGACCCGCCTACGACCCTCACTCTGCTGCTCTCTCTGCCGAATGCGTCGTGTTGCTTCGTATCCATCCATGACCGGCATCTGGCAGTCCATGAAGATCAGATCGAACGACTGGTCCAACAGCAACTTCAAGGCTTCTTCGCCGTTCTCAGCGATGTGCACCGAACAGCCCATCTCGGTCAGCATGTCCTGGGCGACGACCTGATTGATCGTGTTGTCTTCAACGACGAGAACACGGCTCACCGTTTGCACAACGTCTGCGGGCTCTTGTACGACTCGAACGGGCGCTGCCAACGTTCTGGCTGCCATCAACGCGCGAACCGAAGACTGTAGCTCTGCCTGCCGCACCGGTTTACTCAAGTAGAGGTTGATCGCCGGATGCCGTCCTTGTCCGGTTTCGTTCACACCCGCAGCGGAGCTCAGCATGATCATCGGTGTGGAGGGAGTGTCTTTGTCGGACGAGATGGCCTCGGCAAGGTTATTGCCACTCATCTCCGGCATTTGCATATCGAGCACGATCAGGTCGAAGGGCAAACCACTGATCACGCCGGCGCGAACCATCTCAAGCGCACGACGACCTGATCCGGTCACAGCAGTGCGCATGTTCCAAGATTCCAATTGCGCCTGCAGGAGTTCCCGATTGGTCGGGTTATCGTCCACGATCAAAACACTCACGCCGCTCAATTCAGCACTGCTTTTAGCCGTTTTGATGGACGCATGTGTGCTTTTTGCGAGCGTTAAGCTGAACCAAAATGTCGAGCCCTGTCCAATGGTGCTTTCAACGCCAATGGATCCGCCCATGAGTTCAACGAGCCGTTTACTGATGGCGAGGCCGAGATCCGTACCACCGAACCGTCGGGTAGTACTGCTGTCGGTTTGAGTAAACGAATCAAAGATGTGCGTGTGGTGTGCGGCTTCGATGCCAATTCCTGTATCACGTACTTCAAACCGCAGATCGATTTTGTCAGCGCGTTCAGCCGCGAGGTAAAGGCTTGAAGATCGAGGAGAAAACCGTGGAAGAGTTTAATCGAATTGGTGTCTATTTCGGGCTGTCGGTCGTTCACGTTCAACCCGTTGATCGTGAACGACCGACATAACGATCGAAGCTCAAGTGCAAAGGATGGACTTTTCACCTCGATCACCGTCTGGAATACAGAACACCTAAAAGAAACACAAATTGGCTCGCGTAGATCGCCACCAAGTTACCTGCGCCGTTAGAGAACGTTACTGTTTGAGAGTTTTCGCCAATCAAATGGGCTTCAGCGCCAACTACCCCTACCAATCTGAAAGCCACGATACCCGTTGGTTGCGACGTCCCGACAGAGCTTCAGATACTTCTGCGTATTGGCGTAATACAGGAGCTCACGCTGCTTGCCAGGCACGTTCGCACCGACGTACCAGGAGTCGGCCAAATGCAGTAGTGAATCAGCAAACTCTTCGCGCATGTGTTCGCCCCAGACACGCGCGGCTTGTGGCGTGGCTTCGATGCGCGTATAGCCTGAATCACGCACGTGGCGCAGACACTCAACGACCCACTCGCCCTGCAATTCTGCACAGGTTGGACCGTTGCAGAACGCCGTGGGGCTTTGCGGCCCATACAACATCAAAAGATTCGGAAAGCCCGGCATCGCCATGCCGAGATGTGTCACCACACCATTGCGCCACAGGTTCGAGAGCGATGTGTCTTCAGTACCATGCCAATCAATCGCAGTAATGCCACCGGTGCTGGCATCAAATCCGGTAGCGAGCACCAGAACGTCGAGTTCAGTTTCACTCTCCGACGTAAGCACTCCATGCGGCGTGATCCGTTCAATCGGCGTTTCTTTCACATCAACCAGCGTCACATTCGGTTGATTGAACACCTCGTAGTAGTTCTGCTCGAGTGAGGGCCTTTTGGAGCCGAATGGATGTGGTGCTACATCCGGCGCGAGCTTGCGTGCCACATCTGGATCGTTGATGCGTGCACGTGTCCGATTTCTCCAGAAGGCATAGGCGAGCGCGTTGGCGTTCTTGTTGGAAAGTACGTCGTTGAAGGTGCCCGCCCAGAAATGAAATCCACCTTCTTGCCAAGCCCACTCAAAGCGACGATGACGCTCATCGGGTGTTACATCCAGCGCAGATCGAGGTTCTGCCTGAATGTCGTGGTAACTCGTCGCGGAAATGGCACGACGAGCGAGCATCTCCGGGTACTTCGCCTTGAGTTCCTCCTGCGCAGCTGCGTCGTAACGAATTTGGCGCATCGGCAACGCAAGATTGGGTGTGCGTTGGAAGATGGTGAGGTGGGACGCGAGTGGCGCGGCCTCCTGGATCACTTGCACACCACTCGCACCTGTACCGATTACACCGACCCGCTTACCGGCAAGCTCTACACCTGACTGTGGCCAGAGTCCGGTGTGATGACATTCGCCTGCAAACGATTCGAGACCTGGAAGATTAGGCACGAACGCCTTGCTCGCGAACCCAAGGCAAGGCACCACAAAGCGCGCCTGAATTTCATCTCCGGTGTCGGTGCTGATTCGCCATTGATTGGCCGCGCCGTCAAACGCCGCCGATTTGACACAGGTGTTGAAACGAATGTCCCGCGACAGATCGAGCTTCGCATCGAGATGATCAAAGTACTTTCGAAGTTCAGCGTACCCGGGGAAACGTTCGCTCCAGTTCCACTCACGCCAAACCGATTCCATGGAGAACTCGTAGTTCGGAACGTGTGAATCCACCCGCGCACCTGGGTAGCAGTTCCAAAACCAGATGCCTCCGAGTCGACTGCCGGCCTCGACCAGCAAGACCCGGAAGCCCTCTTCGCGCAGGCGATGCAGTTGATAGAGGCCATTAAACCCAGCCCCGATCACCACTACATCTGTTTCCACACCGTGCATCGATCACCTTTAGATCCTTCTCACAGCCGAGCTGCGGACTCACCAAGTGGTGCCCACGCGAGCAGCGAGCCATCACCCTCAAAGGTATTGCGAACAAGTTTGACGCCAACTGAATCCGCCATGGCTTTGTATTGCATCCATGACTGTACGGCGACAATGGGAGTACCTGGGCCTTCGTCAAACTGCAGCGGACCATAAACGTTGGCGGTGTAAATGAGGTCTTCATCACTCACGCGTTGAGTCGCTTCGTGACGTGCACCCGCAGGTTCATAGAACCACACACCGGGACCATATCCTTCAGGAGGACCCGCGCGATAACCAATTCGTCCTGACAACACGAGGAAATCTGCGGCGCCGAGGTGGTAGTGAGGTCCAGCAACCCCGTTATGACGCACGATCAACGAGGTGATGCCGGTCTCTTCGCTGACACGAAGAACCTTAAGGCCCATGTCGGGAACCGACGGGTTTTCAATCCACGGCACTTGCTTGGTATCCACGAAGTGCGGATGCACCTGGCTGGCCGAACTTCCCGACGCGGCCTTGTCGACCAAGGCCCCGGCGCTGTTTCCGGCAATGGCCAGAGGCTCACGCGGCCCTTGCCACTTCGGCGACTTTTTCGCCTCTGGGGGCTGCATACACTCCGCCAACGTATTCGGAATCAGCGTGAGCCCGCGATCATGCGCCGCAGCGAGTACATCAAGCGCGGTGAGCAGACTGCTGACACGACCTTTGTCTCCGAGGAACGCGACAGGCCCATAGAAGTTGCCCAAAAATTCGGTATCGACGTCAGCGGTGAGTGCACCGATACGCGCGTTCGCCGGTACATAACCCCACGTGCCGGGTTCGAGTGTGCTCTCCAGTGCGCCGCCTACATACCGCATACCGCCGGACAACACGATCATGTCCATACCACCGAGATAGACCAGATCACGCACGGTTGTCCCTGCTCGAATACGAGCGATCACCGAGAACATGCCACTTTCACTGCTGGCACGAAGGGGCTTGATGGCAAGGCCCGGCGCTTGCGGCAAATCGATCCACGGCAGATTGTTGGTATCTACACCACCTTCGATACCGGTGGGATTAAAGTCGGGGTTGTAACCTGCGTTCATAACTTTGTTGCGCCTCCCGCAATTCGAATTTGAAACCGTATCACCAGGGATGCACGTCCCCGGTCCACTTCATGAACGTGCCGGTATCGGCGAATGTCATCGCGGCGATGGTTTTGCGCACGCCGGTGGCACTTTCTTCTGGAGAAATGTCGGCCACATCACCTGCCATCTCGGTTTTCACCCAGCCCGGATGCATCGGTACGATGATCACGCCTTGCTCACGAAACTCCGTGGCGAGACCGGTCATGAGGCGATTCACCGCCGCTTTGGCGCTCGCATAGGAATAGCCGATGACGTGGTCGTAGGCGTGCGCGCCTGTCTGACTAGAGATGGTAACGATCTTTTTCTGCCGCCCGGCGAGCACGTTCGGCATAAAGGTCTGGATAACCCGGAAAGGCCCCATGGCCATGACGTTCAGCTCATGCGCCCAGTTGTCGTAGTCCATGTTGGCGAAGACTTGTGTATCGAGGCCGCCCCATACACCCGCGTTGTTGATGAGCACGTCGATGGGTGTATCGCCAATCTCTGCTCGGCATGTTTTGACGGAAGTACTGTTGCCTACTTCCATTGCATGCACAGTAAGTCGCCCCTGCGACGCTGCAGCAATCGCGTTGAGACGGGTCGCCTTCGCGGGCGAGCGACAGGTCGCATAGACGCGGTCGCCCGCTTCGGCGTATTGCCTGCAAAGTTCGAACCCGATGCCACGGGCTGAGCCGGTGATGAGGACCCTGGTCATGAGCCTTCTTTCTCCTGTCCTTCTCGAATGGTGGTCATGAGTGTCTGATGGAAATGGCGAATACGAATCTCTTGATAATTCGCAAGTGTCGCCCCACCTTTCAGCGCAGTCTGTGCCCCTTCCTGGGCCGCCTGCATGTTGCCCGTATCCTGGTCGAAGACATGACCCACGTAGGGATCCATGCCTGGAACCGTCGAATAGGACTCCTCCGCCTTCAGCCACACCGGCTCAGCAGGCTCAACCACTGTGCCGTCTTTGGGTCGTGGTGCCAGGAGAATCAGATCAAACAGCGTCCGATTATGATGCAGACCTAAGGGCCTGAAGCGATAAACGATGGGAAACGTCAGGCCCACAAAAAACTGCTGATTCGGAAAGACGAAGTAGGCGATGGAGTCGACGATCTCCGAGTCACTCACAGCGCCAAGATCAGAACCGGCCTTTGCCGTACTGTCGCGAAAAAATTGCGCCATCACAGCTCGGGCCGTACCCCCTTTCGGAACCGTTAGTCGCTCACTCACCTGACTGCGATCACCAACCAAAAAGAGATCGAGGATGTCCTGTTCGCTCTGGGGTTCCATGCAGTAGGCAGAAGGAATGCCCGCGACGTTGATCAGCCGGCTGACATAGTCGCCATAGATATCGTACTGGGTATTGGCGTCACCATTGGTGCGCATCAACTGCGCGTGCGTCTCCATGACGTGGTACGCCTCGAGGAACGCTTCGGAGGCAATCTTCCAGTTGCAGTTCAGTTCTTTCTGGACGTGGTGGCTGATATAGCGATTTTCAAAGGTCTTGCTCTGAACATGAGCAGGCAGCGGTTCCAACCACTCCTGAAGCGGTTTCGCGTTTACATCGAGGTTGATGAAAACAAACCCGCCCCAGCATTCCGCACGAACCCGTGAGAGCCCAACATCATCCGGGTTCACATGCGGAAAATCCCACTCACAGGGAAACGACTTGAGCGTGCCGTCGAGACGCCAGTCCCAGCCGTGATAAGGACAACGCAGCGACATCCCATGGCCACTCGAAAAAGAAGGCTTGAGCTTCGTACCGCGATGCATGCAGGAATTGCGGTAAGCCTGAATAGCTCCGGACTCCGTACGTGTGACGATGACAGAGTACGGTCCGATGTCGTAAACGTGATAGTCGCCGGGTTCAGGAATGTGCTCTTCACGGCACGCCCACTGCCATGTCCTCGGCCACAGGTGCTTCACCTCAAGATCATGAAACTCCGGGGATGTGTAACGTGAATAGGGAATGTCCTCGTCACCCAGAAAGGAATACGACTGCTCACGCAGATAGTTGGGCACCACGCGGCTATCCCGATCGAGCAGGTCCTGGACACTGATGCCTGGATAACGAGCGTCGCCTGGTTTGAGTTTGATCGGCGTGTTCATGTTTCATCCCCTCGGCAGCTATCCTCCAGCACTATCTGCTCAACCACAAGCCGGGAGCAGGCTGATCATTCTCGGTCATGTTCGCGCTCTGTTATCGTTGCTTCCCCATGACGGAGTGCTTCAGATTTTGCGCTTACTCCTTACCCTACTGATCACCCTCCTAGTCCTCCTGGTGCCAACAATCGGGCTCACACAGCAGAGCAAACAGTGTGGTGAGTCGGGCGTCTGGCTGGAAATTCTTGGGGCCGGTAGTGGTGAACTTTCAACCGATTGGGCCGGGCCATCCTATGTCGTGTGGATTGATGACAAAGCACGCCTGCTGGTAGATGCGGGCGCCGGCAGTACGACGCAATTCGCCAAAGCTGGTGGCAAGTTCGAAGACCTCGATGCCATCGTTCTCTCCAGCATTCAACCGAACCTGACGAGCGCGCTGCCGGAATTCGTTCAAGGTTCGCTCGCCACATCAAGGGACCGGATTCTGCCGATCTTTGGCCCGGATGGCCGAGGCACCTATATCGGCACGAAAGTTTTCTTCGATCGACTCATTGGCGAACAAGGCGCGTGGCCTGAGTTTGCACGACTGCTACGAATTCGCACGCTCGCTGGATATCGCCTCGACGTCGACGAGGTACCGACCTCTGGCAAACGTCGTTGGGCCGGATACCGCACAGAAAATCTGCAGCTTTCTGCCATCGCCGTTGATCACGGCGATCGTCCAGCGCTCGCATGGCGTGTGGATGTGGGTGAGATCGCCTTTGTCTTTGCGGGTTCCTTCAGCCACGACAAATACGACCTGGTGAAGTTTGCAGCATCAGCGGACGCCTTGGTCGCCACTCACGCGATTCCTGAAGCCACACGCGGAACGTTGCGCGAAACCTATGCACCGCCTTCCAAGATCGGCGAGGTTGCTGCCGAGGCTAATGTCCGCACGCTGATTCTTGGCCAACGTGCCGAGCGTACCCGTGGACGAGAAACCCTGAGCACGGAAGCGATCACGAAGAACTTCAAGAAATCACTGATCTTCGCCAACGATCTCGAGTGTTGGGGTTTCTAACAAGGGCACCAACAGGTTCAGAGCAATGGCGTGATCAGCGCCTCTACCCGCGCCTGTAGCTCACTCAGTCGGTAAGGCTTCGGAAGGAACGAAACGCCTTCGGTACCGGCCAGCCGCGCCGCCGTTTCGTGGGCATCAAATCCACTCGAAAGGAGCACCGGCAGATCAGCACGGATTGTACGCAGCGCATGGAACGGCGCTTCACCGTCCATGTCCGGCATGCTCATGTCGACAATGGCGAGCGCAAATTCTTCAGGCTCTGACTGCAGCAGCGCGACCGCCTCACGACCACCGGTAGCCGGACACGCGCGATAACCGCAACCCACGAGGACCGCTAACACCATTTCCCTCACCGCATCCTGATCATCAATCACAAGGACTCTGGGTGCCTGCGTCAGTTTCTTTCCGAGTTTTGGCCGTTCGACGGCTAAAACCTCCGCAGCACTGGTCGGGAGATACAACGTAAAACGGCTACCTCGTGAAGGCTCCGACCAGACATCGAAGCCTCCACCCAAAACACGTGCTATGCCCAGCGCCGCCGCCAACCCAAGACCTTGGCCGTTCGGCTTGGTGGAAAAGAACGGATCAAAGATGTGTTTACGAGTTTCCGGTGTCATGCCTACACCCTGGTCTACAACCCGCACAAAACAATAGCTACCCGCTTCTCGCATCTGTGGTGGTTCAAGCTGACTAGCCGCTTCGGCATCGAGCTCACTTCGACCGACTTCGACACGAAGCGAACTGCCAAGTTCGGTCATCGAATCGGCAGCGTTGATGATGAGGTTGAGCACGATCTGCTGAATCTGACCACGATCCGCGATAACGACTTCCGCGCGCCTCGCCTCGGTGACGATCAGTTCGACGTTCTGGGGCAACGTGCTTCTTGCAAGCCGACCCACTGCGGTGACTTCCCTGACCAAATCAACTGGTATGGTAACGAGCGCACTTCGACCGGCATAAGCAAGTAATTCTCGCGACAAGAGCGCTGCTCACTCTGCCGCTTCGAGAATGGAATCGACTTCTCCGCCGACCTGTTCTGGCAAATTTTGCTGCTGGAGCGCACTGGTACGCCCAATGATGATGGCGAGAAGATTGTTGAAGTCGTGGGCGACTCCGCCAGCAAGAATGCCGAGACTCTCCAGACGATCTGCATGTGACAGTTTCTCTTGCAATTCTTCACGGCGACGCGCCTCTTCTTTAAAGCGCGCGAGATTGGTCTCCGCGGCCTGACGTTGCCGCTCACTCTCTGCCTCCGCCTCCGCCAACCGCTCGCGAAATCGGAACGAGAGCAATTGCGAAATGTAAGCCAACATCAGCGAGGAACCATATAGCAGCACCGGTGAACCGGTGACCGCGATACCAGGCCCAAAGACAGATCCAACCACAATCGGAATGGCGACTACACCGCTCTGCCAAAAAAAGCCCGCCAACTCACGCCAACCAATCCTAGACCGATCTGGTTTATAAGCTGCGCAAAAAACGCATCTCCCTGACCGGTGACGCCGAGCACGACCGAGTTGTTGACCGCGATGACGGTCGTAAACCAGCCGACGATCACATCGAGGCTCGGTGCTTCTCGTCTCCACTTATATGCCGTGACGAAAAAGAGCACGCTGGTGAGCAGGCAGATCGGCGGAAAAATCTGCAAGGCCAGCCCTTGCTGCATGAATTGGTGGGCGACGGCCGCACCGATGTAGTACAGCCCAAAGAACATCGAAACAGGGAACACTGCATCTCGGACCGCCATACCATGTAGCTTGGTTTCGATCTCGGCGACGTTGGGCCTTGAGCTGGCTGGAGGGCGGCTGGTGGTGGCCTGTGACACTTGACTAACTAAGCCTTTGTTTACCTGCATTTTGCGGCACCACGACCATAATGGGCAGGACTTCCGCGAGTTCACTCATGATTGACACGTTGTCGGAGTGCCTATGCTCGATACTGCAGACTCTCACAGCCGGCTCCACCGGACTTGGTTCGGTGAACTCCCCTGCGGTTGGGCCGACGATACTTTTCGTCGAAGCTGGTTCACGTACAACCCCGCATTCGACATGGAATTGCACAACAAATTCGGGCGTACTCTTGAGAGTATGGAGGAGCCCGTCATCACGCCAAACACCGCGGCGCGTGATGCGCTCACACTGATTCTGTTTTGGGACCAACTGCCGCGCCATCTGTATCGCGGAACACCTCGCGCATTCTCTTTCGACCCTTTGGCGATAAGGCAAGCTGCCGAGGGTCTTCGCCATCACCTCGACGCGGAACTCAGCTTCGATGAACGCGCGTTTTTCTACATGCCCTTCATGCACTCCGAGAAGATGGAAGATCAGACGTACTCGCTCCAGCTATTTATAGCCTTGCGAGACACTACTCCGAAGGGCATGCGTCATATCACGGGTGGTTATCTGCGTTCTGCGCAAGAACATCACCGCATCATCTCCAAGTTCAGCCGTTTTCCCCACCGCAACGAGATCCTCGGACGAACTTCTACACCTGCCGAACAAGCGTGGCTCGACCACAGCTCAAATCGATTCGGCCAAGCACCGAAACCTACCTCTGGTGGCGTTGAAACAATTCAGGGTTTTGTCGGAGAGCCCGACAAGTAGTCAAACGCAAGTTGGCTCATGAGTATCACACCTGGAAGGAGTGCCGCTTCATCGATGTCGAACAGCGGCGAGTGATTCGGCACTGCTTCCTGCGGACTCACGTGTTGCGGTCGCGCACCGATAAAGAAGAAAAAGCCCGGAATTGCTTTCTGATAGTGCGCGAAGTCCTCAGCGCCGGTGTTCAGCGGCGCGGGCATCACACGATCTTCGCCGTATACCGCCTTCAGCGTCGGCAACATACGTTGCACGAGATCCGGATCGTTCCAAGTCACTGGCACACCCGGCTCGATTTCAAGGGTGGCTGATCCACCCATAGATTCGGCAATACCCGCCACGATACCCCGCATTCGCTGGTGAATGACTCGAAGTGTGGCTGGATCAAAACTGCGAATGGTGCCTGACAGGCGCGCCGTGTCAGGAATGATGTTGTTGCGCACACCGGATTCAAACATCCCCACCGTCACCACCGCAGGCGCCGTGGTGATGTCGACATCGCGGCTGACGATGGTTTGCAGCGCTGTGACAATCTGCGCGCCGATCACAATGGGATCCACACCATCCCACGGCCGTGCACCATGTGTTTGTCGGCCTGTTATGACGACGTCAAACCGTTGTGCACTCGCCATCGCTTCCTGCGCTCGCCACGACGCAGTACCCGCAGGACCTTGTTGACCCACATGCAGACCGAAGATGGCCTCCACATTGAGGGCTAGCAACACACCTTCGCGAATCATCAGTGAAGCACCACCGTCTTCACCCCGCGGCGCGCCTTCTTCTGCAGGCTGAAAGATGAACTTCACCGTTCCAGGTAACTCGCTGCGAATCGATGCAAGCACTGACGCAGCACCCAGCAGAATGGCCACGTGCGCGTCATGGCCACAGGCATGCATCACGGGCACATCTCGACCTTCGTATTCAGCGCGCGCAGTCGAGGCGAAAGGCAGGCCCGTCTCTTCGGCAACCGGTAACGCATCCATGTCGGCTCGTAGTGCCACGACAGGGCCCGACTTCGCTCCTTTCAGGATCGCAACCACACCCGTACGCGCAACACCACGCTTCACCTCGAGACCCAACGATTCAAGGTGATCGGCGATCTGTGCTGACGTGCGATGTTCACGGTTGGCGAGTTCCGGGTGTTGATGCACATCACGCCGCCACGCAATCACCTTTGGCTCAATGCGCTCCGCCTCCACGCGGATGCGCGACGCCAGCGATTCCGCCATCGCCGGCCCCGATGTCATCAAAATCAACAGTAGCCCGATCAACTGGCGCCCCATGAACCCACTCCCGTTCTTCGTCGGTTACACTGCACGTTCCTGGATTCACATTCAAACAAGGCCACCTGCCTTCTCGGCTGAGCCTTTAGGGGGACCTACCATGCCATTTGATTTGTCGGTTACCGACGAACTGCTGTCGACCACTCGTGCGGTGCGCAAGCGCCTCGATCTCACCAAGCCCGTACCTCGCAAACTGATCGAAGAGTGTCTAGAACTCGCCGTGCAAGCGCCGACCGGTTCGAATTCTCAAGGCTGGCGTTGGGTCGTCGTCGACGATGCCGCAAAGAAAAAAGCACTGGCAGATCTTTACCGCAAAGCGGCAGGTGGTTATCTCACCGCAGCAGGTGAACAGGCCAAGAGTTCCGGTGATGCACAGCAACAACGGGTTTTCTCGAGTGCGATCTATTTGATGGAGCATCTGCACGAAGTACCGGTGCATCTGATCCCCTGCCTCGAAGGCCGTCCGCCGGCAAATACACCGCCGGCCATGTACGCGGGGATTTATGGTTCGATCTTCCCGGCAGTTTGGAGTTTCCAATTGGCCGCGCGATCACGTGGCCTCGGCACTGCGCTGACGACCTTGCACCTGGCTTTCGAAAAAGAGGCTGCAGAGATTCTTGGACTGCCGGAGAACATCCTGCAGGTTGCGCTATTGCCGGTTGCCTTTACCAAGGGCGAAGACTTCGAGCGCGCTTCGCGGCCGCCGGTGTCGAAGATTACCCATTGGAACAAGTGGTAACCAAAGACCTACAAAGAGCGGCGGCTATGGAGGGTTCAAACGTCGCTCAAGTTCCGCACGAAACGTTGGGAAAAACCGCTCAATGTCCATGATGTCGAACACCGGCAGTATTGACGTATTGGGTTCATGCTCGAGCAAGAATTGAAACGCCTGCACCAGCACCCATTCGTGGGTGCAACGCCGGCCACTGAGCATCCGATAGGTCGCCTGTGTCATACGCACCTCGTGGACCGTGGGTCGCTCGCCCTGCACGGTGACTTGGTAGAGATCTTCTTCGATGTGCGAGACGCTGATCATTCAATCATCTATTCCATTGAGTAAGACCAGTCATGCCGCAAGTTTTTGATGAGCTGATCGCCGAACTCGAAGCCACCTGGTACGGCAAGATTCCCATCACCAAGGCGATGCAGGCAAGGGTGAAGTCCTTCGATGGCAATGTCCTGATCGTCGAAGCTGCCCTTGAGCCCAATATCAATCTGCATGGCACGGCGTTCGCCGGAAGTCTCTACACCGTGTGTGCGCTCACATGTTGGAGCATAGTTCATCTGCAAACCACGATGCGCGGCGCTAGAGGTTCCATCGTTCTTGCGAGTGGCCACATAGACTATGCGAAGCCGGTGAAAGAGAACCTCGTCGCGACGTGTGTGTTTGGTGAACAAGAGGCTGCTTTCACGCGCCTTAATGAATCCGGCAAGGCGAGATTTCCTCTGACTGCGACCATTCCTTCGGGCGGTGCAGAAGCTGCGACTTTCAAAGGCGAATACGCTTTTTTGCGCGCGGCGCACTGACCTTCACCGCAGCCTGATCCACGCTGGTTTGCAGGAGTTCAGACAACCACTTGGTGGCAGGGTCACGCGAATCCTGCAGCGTCAACATCGACACGCGAATCTGCTCCGCCTCGAACGGGAGCGGGTAAATCTTGAGCCCGAGGGTGTCTTTCTGACTCTCCGCCAAGCGTCTTGGGCATGTGGCAATGAAGTCGGAATCGGCGACGATGGCCAGTGCAGTAAGCCAATGAGGTACCACCATGAATTTCAACCCGTCCATGTCGGTGGAACTGTCGTTGCGGGAAATCTCGCTGTCCGCTTCGGCGAAAACATGCACTAAACGTTGATAGGCCGCCGCACTCATCCGCTGTGGCGCGAGTACATTACCCTGCCTCGCGACGACACAAAATTCATCGTCATAAAAATGCTGTCGTTTGAACGGACTACCTTCCGCGGACACAAATCGTCCAATGGCGAGATCAAGTGAGCTACGCCTGAGTTGTTCTCGCGCTTCATCGTCACTCAGATGCACGATCTGCAGACGGCACGCCGGCGCTAGATCCAGCAGCGCTTTGAACACACGGCTTCCTACGGTGACCGAAACAAACTCTGGCGCTGAGATCCTGAACAATCGCGTCGAAGCTGAAGGGTCAAACGTCCTCGGCGCATCCACCAGCATCGCCAGGTCGGCAACAAGTTCACGCACACGTTGTTCAAGTGCCAGTGCTCGACGGGTCGGTTCCAGTCCCCGCTGTAATCGGAGAAACAGCGGGTCATCGAACATATCCCGCAACCGCCCAAGGGAATGGCTCACCGCTGACTGACTGAGTGCGAGATCTGCGGCTGTCTGCGTCACTGATCGGGTAGCGAGCAACGAGTGAAAGACCAGTAGCAGCGAGCCGTCGATCTTCCTGATTCCTACAAAATCAATATAATTTATTTAGCAATATCACTTCCGTCGATAACACAAGCCTATCAGGGTTGGCTGCAACTGCCGATGGACATCACTCATGTTTGTATTTCGTTCGATTCTTCTGTTGCTGACGCTGCTTGCCGGTACGGTGGCTGCCGAAAGTAATCCACCCAACCTCGGGGTCTATTCGGCGCTACGCCTGGCCTCCGACTACCGATTCAACGGCGCGAGCAACTCCGATGGAAAACCAGCGCTACAAGGTTATGTGCACGTCACACATTCGAGTGGTTGGTATAGCGGTGCATGGGCCAGTAGCGTGGACTTCAACGACCCGGAAAAAACACGTGGTGAACTGGATCTCTACGCTGGTCGATCCTTCCTGCGTGACGCCATGGAATATCGCGCAGAGGCCATGCACCTCTCCTTCGATGAACACGTGCCAGGACCCACCTATGACTTCTGGCAAGGCAAAGTCGTGGCGCGGCGCTACATCAACACGTCCTGGATCGAAGCCTCCCTCACCCACACGCCACGTGGACCTTATGCCGGCGGCGCCCAGTCGCAGGTGCGGCTCGAAGCCCAGTACGGGTTTTCTCAAACGCTCAGGGCTACGGGCCTTCTCGGCTACGGTCTCAACCGGGAACGACCTGATCGTTTTTACGGCGCAATCGGGCTTGAATTGGATTGGCGGAAGCTGACCTTTGGTGCGCAGTGGTTAGGGACCGATCAAAGTCGCGATGAATGCTTCGGTGAGAACTGGTGCGAACCCGGGTTCGTTGGATCGGTCACGCTTTGGTCCTGGTAACTGACGGCCAGATTCTTAGCGATGGATCGCGACGACGAGCTGATCTAACTGACGCTGATACTCCGTGGCGTCGTTGTAGCGGAGCGCACAAACCAATCGCTCGACCCCCAGGCGTTCAAACGCTTCGACTTCCCGCTGCGCGTGATCAGGTTCTGTCAGAGGGAGCGCAGCAAAAGCTGTAACAGGACCACGCGCCTTACCGGCGTCCGCTGCAAGCTGCTCGAAGCGCGCCAGATCAACGGCAAGACCTGCGGCATCTCGCGCCATTGGCAACCACCCCAAATCAAAACGAAGCGCACGCGTGAGTGCATGGGGGGCACGTCCACCGACGTAGATCGGGGGCTTCGAGGGTCTTGGATCAAAGATGAAGGGTTGTCCATTGAGCTCAACTACAGGCTCAGCAAAACACCGGTTCAAAAATTCAAGCTGTGTGTCGGTGATTCGCCCTCGCTGGCGTCGTTCGATGCCGAGTGCCTTGAACTCCGCATCCATCCAACCCAGCCCAACACCGACAACGAGGCGTTCACCCGTAAGTTCATGCGCGGTCGCGATGGCCTTGGCGGTCGGCAGTGTGGGTCGATATGGCAGAATGAGTGCGCCTACACCGAGGCGAATGTGGCAAGTCATGCCACCTAACCAGGCCAACGTGGTGAGCGGGTCCGTATAACGTCCACCGCTGCCTTCAGCATCATCGGGTGGAATCGCAATGTGATCGGTGATCCAGACTGATTCGAAGCCGAGCGCCTCAGCGTGTTCTGCGCAAGCACGCATCGTTTCCCGCCGGCTCTGCGGACCCATGTTGCGAAGCGTGACACCAATCTGCATCAGGTCCTCATCCCGCCACGTGCGCAGACGGGCGCCTTCTTCACGAAGGCTGCGATCCGCAGACCAAGGCCAAAGACTGACAAGGCCACAAACACCCAGTACCACGGAATCACGAACGCTGTACCCAACCAGCTTTGGAAAAAGATGATCCATATCCAGTGCATGCCAAAGGTATGAAGGTGTCCCCACCAAGCGCCCAACACCCGCTGCGAGAGGCGATTTGAGGTCAACGACATGAACCAGAAGAGCACAAACGCAAGACCACCGAAGATGATCGTGATGAGCTCGATCTCTTCTCCCGTTTCCTGGAAGTAGAGCACGATGTAGGCGAAATGAACGGTATGGGCGATCGCTGCAGCGAGGCCGAGATAACAGCGATGAAGGACGAGCCACTGACCTTGGCCCAAGACACTTACCATTGGGCGTGCGAGGTATGCCAGCATGAAGAATACAAACGCAATTCGCGCCGTGACTCTGAGACCGTAGCCGTAATAGTCCTTTGCGAAGGGATATTCGGGGGCCAGCAGCAGTGAGGCCGCAAGCGCCAAGCCAACACTCAAGAAAATCGCTGCTTTACCCGTAGATCTATCCACCATTTCAGTAGCCCTTGTACTTGTCCTCACCGGAGAGTTTGAACGTCACGTCGCTGGTTAATCCGCGTTGTACAACCGCCCCGCCGTTTACCCGGCGCGGTGTGAATTTCCAGCTTCGCACGGTCTTGAGTGCATTTTCATCGAACACACCGGGTGGATCTGCAGCGACCACCACCGCGTTGTGCACCACTCCGTTTACATCGATGTCATACCGCACCGTCACCTTGCCTTCGGTACCGGTTTGTTTCGCCGCATCAGGATAACCATAGCCGCTGCCGGAGTTGAGTTGTGGCGGTGAGTCGCCGCCGACACAACCCGTCAGGAGTGCTGAGAAGGCCAGCAACAGGATAAGTTCGCGCAACGTCAGAATCCTCTTGATAGACAGGATGGATCGAGTTTGGGAGACCTCGTGATAAGCTCGGATGCATGAGCAACATACGACAAAACGTGCTTGTGCTGTACCTCGAATCCTCGGCACTGGACTCTCGAACCATCGCATGGTCGATTTATGAAGGTGCAAGCAATGCCCGCCACGACGCGGGTGACAGCGACGAGCCACCCTACACTACGGGTCTCGCTGCGCTGCGCGACGGTTGGCGACTTTTTCAAGCCTCGCCTTTGCAACAGCACAGCGCGGGAGATGAATTCCGTGTTGGCTACCTGAAGTATGAATTCCTGTTTGAAAAGCTGATCGACACTGATCAGACGGAGAGGACTCCATGAACATGCAAGCTTCACAGCGTCTGTCGACGCTGCAAATGGCAGAGTTTGCCGCCCGCGGGTGCCTCCGCCTCGACGCGGTCGTGCCCGAATCGCTCAACCAACGATTTCTCGCAGACGTTGGACACGTTCCCGATCAGAACGTCGACAGCCTGTGGAATCACTACGGCAAGATCATGCGCTCCTCAGCGATTCCCTTGGTGAATCCAGGTACCCCTATGGATGCTGCCTATCCACACGACAGTGCCGTCGCCGAATTGCTTCGACTACCGGTTGTGCGTGGCGCCATCGAGAGTCTGCTGGGACGAGCTCCGGTGGTCGATCACCACTTTCTGCACATCACCTTTCCAGGTCGTCTCTATGCGGCGGCGGGACAACCACACGTTGCGCAGCATACGCACCAGGATTCAACCATTGATCCACGACGCGCCTTCGATGTGCAGATCATGTACTACCCCCACGACGTTACGCGCGACATGGGCGGTACACGTTTCGTTCCCGGCACACACCTGCGTGTGGTAAGTGAAGCCGCGATCGCGCGGTATCAGAACGTGCGGGGACAACAACACATGGTCTGTAAGGCGGGCACGTTACTGTTTCTGCACCATGGCATCTGGCACGGTGGTGGGCGAAACGATTCCGAGCGGCTGCGCTACATGTTCAAAATCAGATTGTGCCCTACTGAACGACAGACACGGCTTTGGGATACTCAAGATCTCGAAGAGAAGTCTGAACCACGGCCGATTTTTTGGAATCCGGCACCCGGTAATCAACAGACCATCGAATCGATTCTGATGAATCCGGAACCCTGGTTTGAAGCGGATACTGGGCGGCTTGAGTACATCAATCGCATCCAGCTGTGGCGATACCTGACCGGCGATGAAAAGTGGGACGCCGATTACTGGATGACGCGAGTAGAAAACGAGTACGTATGACGGACGACTCGAAACAAAACGAAGACGAAAGAAACCAAAAACCACTGACGCTGCCGCAGGTGTTCATGAGTACGGTTGCAGCCGCCTTTGGTGTGCAGTCGAGCGCCAATCGCGAGCGCGACTTCGAACGTGGCAAAGCCAGTCAGTTCATCATCATGGGGATCTTCTTCACCGCGTTGTTTGTTCTGGCTGTGGTGATGGTTGTGCGCATGGTCCTGAGCAACGTCGCCAGCTGAGCAGCCTCATGAGTGCTGCGCCCGCCATTCCGATCATCGACCTTTCCAAGCCCGATCCCGACTTGATCGCTGCAGCTTGTGAGTCTTGGGGCCTTTTCCACATCAAGCACCACGGAGTGCCCGATGAGCTGGTGACGGGTTTAAGAGTTGCGAGTCATTCGTTCTTTTCTGCGCCTGCTGCAGTTCGAGAAGTGGTTACGCGTACACGGCTCAATCCGTGGGGATTATTCGATCGTGAACTGACAAAGAACGTGAGAGATTGGAAGGAGATTTTCGACGTAGGTCCGGAATACGGCACTTCAATACCGCAGTGGCCGACGTCGATTCCAGACTTTCGTTCAGCACTCGAAAACTACACTGCCACCGTACATGCGCTGTCGCTGCGCTTGCTCGCACTGATCGTGCAGAGCATTGGCCATTCTCAAACCAACATCGTCCCGGCATTCGCTGATCACACGAGTTTTCTGAGGCTCAACCACTACCCACTCTGCGCCACGCCAGCTGCGCCCGACAGCCCAACAGTTCCTGAAAGGGGCAACCTCGGCATCGGTTATCACACCGACGCCGGGGCGCTGACGGTTCTCGATCAAGCAGATATCCCCGGACTTCAGGTGCTGCACGACAATCAATGGATCAACGTCGACATTGTGCCGGGATGTTTCACCGTGAATATCGGTGACGTCGTGCAGGTTTGGTCTAACGATCGCTTTCCTGCTCCGCTGCATCGAGTGCTCGCCAATAGTCGTGAGGAGCGTTACTCAACAGCGTATTTTCTGAACCCGCCTGCCGACTTTGACTATCTGCCGTTGCTACCTCCTGATCAGGTAGATAAGGCGCGCTACCGATCCATCAACTGGCGTCACTTTCGCGAACAACGCGCTGCCGGTGATTACGCCAACGATGGTGAAGAGATTCAGATCAGCCACTTTCGTAGCACCGTCATTTCGCAAGCCTAACGCTTCATCTCACTCTCAACCCAGCGCCTGATTTCAGATGCCGATGCCTCACAGGCAGCCGCGAATCGAAATTGGCGCTCGGCGCGGATCAGGTTGTCACCGTGTGTTTCAACGCGAAACCACGGATCTCCTTCGTGATGATCAATCAGGTAACGCACACCGAGTGTGCAGGCGACATAGGCCGGCGCATAGATAAACACTTCTTCATTCGACAGTTTGATGTGCGGCGCGAAACCACGCAGCAACGCCAGGTACATGTCTTTTTCCGGCGCACCTTGCGCCACGAAGGCACTGCGCACCAGGTCACCCCAGTCAAAACCCCAATGCCCCTGCATCAACGTATCGAGGTCAAGAATGGCAAGCACCTTCGAACCGTCTTCGGATAACAACACATTTTGAAATTTGCAGTCGCCGTGAATCGGACCCATTCCCATCCGAAACAGGATGGATCGATCAAGGCAACGCGTGATGAACTCATCGTATTGAGAGCTGATGTGGAGCGTCTTGTAACGTCGATAGAAATAGTCCAGCGAATGGAACCCCTGGATGGTCGGTAACAACGTGCCGGGTAGATCTCGCAGTGCTGCGATAAACCCGCCGAACGCAGACGCTGCGACCTCGGCTTCTCCAAGGCTTGCCGGTTGTTTTTTGACAACGCCACCTTCAACGAATCGCCATACGCGAAACCACTCGTCGTTCACAACCACGTGGTTTGCGCCTGTTCGAGTCGTACGAAGTTCCGGCAACGGCACGCTTCGAACATGCGCGAGTACTTGTTGCAGGTTACCCATCACCCGGCCGGGATCACGGAACACATGACGATTGATCTGCTGGAGAACCCAGACCCCGTCAGCCGCTTCAACTTTCCAGGTTTGATTGATGTGGCCTTCACCGAGAGACGCGAGCGTACCAGCGTCTCCCCAATACTCACGAAAAAGCTCGAGTGGATTCACTTCAAGTGTTCGATCAGCACTAGTGCTACTGCCGGCAGATATTCGCCATAGGGACGATACAGCTCACGAATGACACGGCTGGCTTCTTCTTTCGACAGATCGCCCGACAAACAATCGAGCCAGGTGCGGGCTGCCGCAGCGATAGCGCCGAATACAGGTCGTACATCGTCAGGCACATCGTTGAGCCCATCGAGTTTCGCCCAACGAGCACAACTTCTCGCGACAGTATCAACTGACCATTGCCGTACATCGCGACACAAGAGGCTCTCTGGCGTTAGGAAATCGACGGCACGATTCAGTTCGGTCGCCGTACCATAGGGGCGGGCTTGTGGCATCTCAGAACCGCGAATCCGTGCATTGAGGGCGACCTCACCGAGTAGCCGCGCGTACCACTTCACCGGTTCACACAGTTCAAGGGCTTCGAGTGCGGTCGCGTTACCTTGTACAACTTTCGCAAGCCGTGATCGATTTCGATCAACACCTGTGCGCACGATCTCTGGCCAACGTTCCCGTAGAACTTCATCGTCCTGCTCAGGATTTTTCGCCCAGAAACACTGCGCAATATCAGGCAGGCGACTCCATAGCCGACCATCCAGACATTCACGATCCACCAGTTCACCCCAGAGACACGCTTCGCCACCGAGAATCTTTCCGCGTGGAAACGTTCGTTCAATGGGCTGCACCGCACGCCAGGCACGTGTCCACTTCATGCCTTCTGCGACGTGCTGAAAACGGGCGTCGGTGAGCAACCCATCTTCCTGCGATACCAGATCAGCCTCCGATAAGTCCGGGCGAAAACGTCGATGTAGATCACCCGGGTAGAACAGATCGAGATAGAAACCTGAAGACACAATACAGTAGTGGCCCGCTGCACATGCGCGATCCCGGGAAGTGGCGCCTCGCCAACTCTGCACCACCACCTCAGCAGGCAGGTCGGCGTGCAGCACCTCATCCCAACCGATCACCTCGCGACCCCGGTTGCGTAACATCGTCACCACCCGACGGGTGAAGTACGCCTGCAGCGCGGTCGTATCGGCAAGATCTTGTTGCTTCATAAACGCCTGAACGGCGGGATCATCACGCCACCATGAAGAGTGCACTTCATCACCGCCGATGTGCACATAACGATCCGGAAAGACGGCGCAGACTTCTTCGAGCAGCGACTCAATCGCTGTATAGACCCTCTCATCGGCTGGGTTAAGACACCCTGGATGAACACCAAATCGTTGGGTGGGCGAAACTTGCTGATTCCCCCATTCAGGGTAAGCCGCGAGCCAGCTTGTCACGTGCCCAGGCATATCGAGCTCCGGAACGATGCGCACGCCACGATCTGCAGCGTATGCAACCAACGCCTTCAACTCGGCCCGGGTGTAGTGCTCTATCGAGGCGAGTTTGGGATGAGCCTTCGATTCAAACCGGAAACCCTGATCATCCGACAAATGCAGGTGCAGGACATTGAGTTTGAGAGCCGCAAGACCATCGATCACCTCCTGCAGAAGAGCGATCGGCAAAAACCGACGTGCAGGGTCCAACATCAGCCCACGCCAAGAAAAATGCGGCGCGTCCTCAATATTCACACACGGCAATGTACCGTTCTGATTCAGCTGATTGAGTGTAGCAAGCCCGTGCAGCGCACCGTGCAGCGATGACGCATCCACGCGGATGCCGGCTGCCGATACATGGAGACGATACCCCTCATCTTCGTCAGCCATCGGCCACTGAGTCGCTGTGGACCAATGGATCACGAAGTCAGCATTCTGTTCAAAGCGCCGGATGCCAAGAATACGTGTCACCGACTGCGCCATACGTGCATCGTCAGGGCCTTCGAGTGTGACGTTGTCCGGCAGGTGGCGAACACCGGACAGCAGGGAGACTTGTACGGCACTCGGAAGAACATTCATCAAGATCTCCTTACCTCGCCTTCTTGCCACGTCTATCGCTGCCTGCCTTCTTGCCACGACCCGCTTGTGCCGCTTTGTTTCTCTCAGCCTCCCAAAACGTCGCCAATGCTTCTTCCATCAGATCTTCCTCGAAGTTCTCTTCAGGCGATCTGCCATAGTTGAACCAAACGTTATCGATAAGGCCATCGTCCCAGTCCCTGAGCCAGGCCTTGCGCCATGCCACCGATTGAAAACCGTCGATCACATCATCGAGGGCCAACTGCTCCTGTTTCACCTCTTCAACGGTCTGTGAGAAATGCCGCTCGACACTTTCCGGAGTCAGCGCACTCCGCGAATCCATCGTCGCTTCCCGGTATTTGTGAGTGATCGCGTCCACCTCACCCTTCAACACATCGAGTTGCTTACGCAGCATCTGGCTGTAGAGCTTGAGATGCGACGCCGAGAGTGTCGCGTTGCCTGTGGCATCCGGATTGATCTCCACCTGCAGCCGCAAGAGCGCAAACAGATCTGCACTTTCGTACGCGGCATTGGCGCGCAACATCAACCCATGGCGGCGCTCGCGATCAGCGTCATCCGTACCACGGTCCGGGTGCAACACACCGACAAGCTTTCGGTAGACATCACGCAGCGACTGCTTCGCATCCTGAAACTTATCCGGGGGCGAATCATCAAACAACGACGCTGAGCCTTGTGGGTTTTGCCCTCGACTACTTTTTGAACGTTTCGTACCCGCTCCACCCAATTCACCTGCGTCCTCCCGACGTGCCAGCTCACTCGCGAGGTAAGCGTCGAGATCTTCAGAAGCAATATCTTCCGGGATATCGACCCCGAACATCGCACGTGCGTCATATCGAAAGTCTCTGACTTCTTCCTCGAAGATTCGTGCGTAAGACACACCGGAGTAAAAGTCATGGACCGCGATCACATCAGCGGCGTGGTTGTCCTCCGATTCGAGGTAAGTTCGTAACAGTACTTGCACCAGCGAAAGTAGACGTTTGCGCTCTACCTTCTGGGCAATAGGTTCATCACAACGCCCTTCCAAAATCTCATGACAAAGCAGAATCCACTCACCTCTATGGCGGTTGATTTGGTTCATTCGTGGCATAAGTTCTGCAACGAAACGCTGCTTCTGGCGAACATCAAAGTCTTGCCACAGAGTTAGCCGGTTTCGCAGGCGCTGTACTTCACTCAGCAGCTTGTTGAATTGCTGCTGCGCCTTGCTGAGAGCGGCTTTCGACTGGCGGACGACACGCAAAACTCTCGCGCTGGGCTTCGAGGTTTTACTGTGATCGTGATCAGTGGATCGGGAGGGCATTCGGTTTTTGGTCAGGAGGGTTCGATTGAATCTTACCTCCTGCAAGGCTGAGGATCAGACAGGAATCAGATTCATCCGCCGGTTTTGTTTTGAGCCGGGATCCCGCGCACGAAGTTGTCCACATCCACCGTCAACATCCTGCCCTGCTGACTGGCGCAGTTTGGTCAACACACCGCGTGAGTGAATTTCCTTCGCCATGGCTAGAGCCCGTTCAGCAGAAGGCCTCTTGAACTCAAGTCCATCCAAGCTGTTCCAGGGGATGAGATTGAGCATCGCATAACGCCCCTGCATCAATTCGATAAGGCGGTCGACTTCCTGCGCGCTGTCGTTGACACCTTCGATCAAAGTCCATTGCACCTGCAGGGGATAACCGGTCGCGCGTGCGTAAGCATCACCAAGTGCAATAAGCTCGGCAGGTTCATACACGGGTGCGCGCGGCAACAAACGGGCGCGAAGCGCGGCATCAGTGGTGTGCAGTGACAAAGCGAGCGCGGGTTTCACTACCCCTTCCGGCAGACGTTGGAAAGCCCGGGGATCACCGACCGTTGAAAAAACGAGGTTCTTGTGACCGATGCCACCGGTCGTCCCGAGAAACTGAATCGCGTCGAGAACATTGTCGAGGTTGTGCGACGGCTCGCCCATGCCCATGAAAACGACCTTCTTGACGACACGTTGGCGGCGCGCGAGCACCACCTGCGCCACCATTTCCGCGCTGCCGAGTTGTCGCAACAATCCATCTCGTCCAGTCATGCAGAACTGGCAACCGACCGCACAGCCCACTTGCGACGATATGCAAAGACCATCACGTGCCAGCAACACGCTTTCTACGGATTGACCGTCGGCCAATCCGACCAAAAGACGTTTCGAACCGTCTTTGCTTGGATGTTCCGAACGAAGCGTCGCGATACGGTCGAGTGTGTCTTCAAGTTCCGGCAACGCCGCAACCATCGCTTTCGGAAAGAAGCCTTCGGGTGACCGCCGTCCTGCTGCTTGGGGCTGTGCAGTCACCCACTGCCGCAGGAACTGATCAGCATGCAGCTTGGACGCGCCATGCGCGTGTAGCACTGCATTGATCTGATCGAGCTGTCTCAATGAACTCTCCGGGAACTGCTTCAGTCAGTGCGCGAAGCGTTTTACATCGATCAGATCAGTCGCGTTCACCGATCAGGCCTTCAGACGTGGCCGCCCCATGTAATCACGCTTGCCAATCGGCGCACCTTTCATTCGCAGGATGTCGTACGCCGTCGTTGCATGGAAATGCAGGTTCGGCAGGGAGAACGACAACAGAAAACCCTCCGCTACGAAGGGCATCGTATTGGGGCCGAGTTTGAAGGCTACATCCTTGCCTTCGAGGGCATTCACGTCCGCAGGTACGAGACCACTCAGATACGCATGGGCGTCGTCGACGAGCTTCTGTAGGCCTGCGTAATCAAGGCCGTCGCCGCCCGACGGTGGTGCAAACACACCCGCTTTCACACCTTCGATCGCGCCTTGGGTGTGGTGGGCGATACAGATGGCCTGGAAACGGAACGGCAACATGTCCGGAGTCAGCCGCGTTTCCACGATGTCTGCCAGAGCAATGCCGTTGGCTTGTGCGTGTTCTGCGCCTTTCTTCAGAAAACCGCGCGCTGCTCCGACAGTCTGCAGAAACGACACAACGGTGGCGTCATAAAGGGAAATAGCCATATATGAGACTCCTCAGGTGAACTCGGAGGCGAGTGTATTCCACCTCGATAGGGTTGATCGTTTATCCGTGTATCCGTTTATCCAGGAGCCTGCGCGGCAGAAGATCAACGGGCTGCGGCGGTACCTTCTGCCGCGCAGACTCCTAGCCCGCATTATTCATGAATTGTCTGCTGCGGACGCCTATAGCAGCGAAAACACTGGGCGTGCGCCCTCGCGACGACCCTTCATGAATAATGCGAGCTAGTGTCTTTGAACACGCACCCCCAAGCCAGCACTTCCACCGGCTGGAAGTGCACTCGGCAGGACCCCCGGCAAGAGGAGAAGCAGTTCACAACCGAAAGGTAACCACGTCTCCCTACCCTCACCGCATCGCCGGTGATGACGTGTGGGGCCGATAGACTGAAGCCGTTCCCTCAAACACCTGGCCACGATGACCTGGCATTCTCCAGCGAACGGAATCGCTTACCGACCGGAAGTCGATGGCCTGCGCGCCCTGGCGGTTCTTCCCGTCATTCTCTTCCATGCCGGATTTTCGGCATTCAGTGGTGGCTTCGTTGGCGTCGATGTGTTCTTCGTCATCAATGGTTACCTGATTACCGGGATCATCCTCGCCGAAATCAGCGGTGATCGATTTTCTATCGTTTCGTTTTACGAACGACGTGCGCGGCGCCTTCTTCCCGCGCTCTTTGTCGTCATGGCCGTGACCCTGCCGTTTGCGTGGGCCTGGTTGTTACCGAGTGACATGATCGACTTTGGCGAAAGCCTGATCGCCGTCGCGACCTTCTGTTCCAACGTGCTCTTCTGGCGAGAGAGTGACTACTTCTCAGGTGATGCGAGCCTCAAACCGCTCCTGCATACCTGGAGCCTAGCCGTGGAAGAGCAGTACTATCTGCTCTTCCCGCCGCTGTTGTTGCTCCTGACACGACTACGCACGCAGGTGATGACTTGTGTTCTCATCATTGCGGCCCTCGCTAGCCTGACGATGGCCTCATGGGGCACAACCCACAAACCCACTGCTGCCTTCTATCTGTTGCCGACTCGAGGCTGGGAGTTGCTGATCGGTGCGCTACTGGCTATTTGGCAATCGTCCGGGGATCGGTAGATCAGCCCTCAATACGGGCCGTGGCTGAGTGTCCTGGGATTTCTTGCGATCCTTTATGCGGTTTTTGTTTTTGATGAGACCACACCCGTTCCAGGTCCACTGATGTTGGTACCCACAGTGGGCACAGCAGCTATCATCATTGGCAGCATGACCCCTTCTCCGGTGCGGGCAATCTTGCGCTGGCGGCCAGTGGTATTTGTCGGGTTGATCGGCTACCGCGCGTACCTTTGGCATCAGCCCATGTTCGCGTTCGCGAACTATCTCTACCCGCTCTCACAAGCGACCTGGCTGCCGCCGGTGCTGGTGGCATCGACGATGGTGCTGGCTTTCCTGACCTGGAAATTCGTTGAGCAGCCGTGGCGCAACAGAGAGAAATTTCCGCGACGAGCGGTGTTCGTCACCGCCGCTGCTGGCACGACCTTGTTCATCGCCGCAGGCCTTGGATTGAAGTTGACCAAAGGTATTCCTGAAAAGCTTGCTGCGCCGGTTCTCGCCATCACTAACGAAGTCAGTGAACACGAGCAACTGCGCGACGATGGTGGGTGTTCGCGGAATCGAGACCAGCACGCGTTGGCCGATTGCATCGAAGGCGCCGCTGTCCCACCACGTATCGCGATCGTTGGCGACAGTCACGCAACTTCACTGGTTCCTGCTCTTGAATCCACGCTTCGGGCTCGTGGTGAATCGTTCATTCAATACACAAAACTCGGCTGCCCATTCTCCATCAACGTCGATACCACCGATAACTTCCGCTGCGCAGATTTCTGGGAAAACGTCTTCGCTGACATCGAGCATCGTGAGATCGACACGGTCCTGGTGGTATCCCGGTGGTCCTACTACCTGCAAGACACAGGTTTCAATAACAGACAAGGTGGTGTCGAGCCCCACAGCGGCAAGAGATACTCGGTTGATGGACTTTCTTATGACGCCCCGATCGAAAGCCGTGCAAAAGCAGTGCTTGATGCTTACCTCAGCGCCATCAAGCGCCTGGATCAGCCAGACCGACACGTCTTCGTGATGTTGCCCTTGCCCGAACAGGGATGGGACGTGGCGCGATTGCTGGCACGTATGGCGACCTCGGCTCCGGATTTTAAACCCACCGCCGATGCCATCCCGCCGCTGCCGCGCTCGTTGTGGCTGGCGCGGCACGCTGACGTTCTCCGTGAGTTCCAACAATTCGAGTCCCACTCGCGCATCCATTTGTTTGATCCAACACCTGCCCTGTGTCCGCTCGACAACGGCAACGGATGCCCGGCTGTTTTAGAGGGTTCCGCACTTTTCTATGATGATGACCATCCAACTGTGATCGGCGCAGCACGGGTGGTGCAGCCGTTCTTGGCAAGCGTATTCGCAGCTTCGAAACAGCAGGCCGAAGTCGCGCTACTCGCGCACTGATCATCTTGCTTGAGCAGGAGGCGTCTCGATGCCACCATCGCGACACCTTTGGCAGGAAGCACGGTCATCTCATGCAGATTCAGGAACGTATGCGAGCGGTGCTCGTCGCAGAAGCGGCTGCCATCAATGCTGTTCGTATCGATGACCAATACGAAGCGGCGGTTCGATTGCTCGCAGGGTGCAAAGGCAAGGTGATCGCCACGGGTATTGGCAAAGCCGGCCATATCGCCAAGAAGTTCGCAGCAACGCTGTGTTCAACAGCGACCCCCGCGGATTTCCTGCATCCCGCAGAAGCCGCCCACGGCGATCTTGGACTGCTCTCCAAAGATGATGTGATGATCGCGTTTTCCACCAGTGGCAAAAGTCGCGAAGTGCTGGAGGTGTGTGAGCTCGCGAAGCACATGGGCGTCACGCACATCATCGGGGTGACCTCACATCCGGACTCGGAACTGCGCCGTTATGCGGACGTCGTGCTCAACATGGGCGTCATCACCGAGCCTTGTCCGCTCGGTTTGACACCCTCAGCTTCGATGGCAGTAATGCTCGCGATAAGCGATGCGGTGGCGCTCTCGTTGCTCGAACACAAAGGTGTGACACGCACCGACTACGGACTGCGCCACCACGGCGGCTATCTCGGTCGTGCAGCACGCACAGACAATCTACCGACCTGAAGCGGCGACTACTCCGGGTCGATGTTCATCTGCCAGTTGTCGTAGACCCGGACAAAATGCAGCCGTTGAAACAGACCATCGGCAGATGTGTTTGCGCGCGCAGCAAGCTCCTTCGCACCCCGTGACTCCGACACGCCGAGCGCATGTCCAACGAGCCAGCTACCGATACCTCGGCCGCGCCACGGAGGATTCACAGCCAGCGACTCCATTTGATGTCGTGTCGGCGTGATCACACGGCTGTAGTAGACGCCGACCACTTCGCCTCGACACTTCGCAACACGCAGGAAAGGCTTCTGGGACAGATCCGGATGGTCTTCTTCAGCCAACCCGCCCTGAACCAGCAAGTCCACGGGATACTCATCTCGAAGCGGAAAATAGATACGTACATCTCGGGAGAGAAACTGCAGATCGACGCGTTGTGTCACTTGATCAAATCGCTCCGAGCGCCTCGTCCAGATCCGCGATGAGATCGGCGCACGTCTCGATGCCAACGCTGACACGGATGAGGCCATCGCCGATACCGAGTTTTTTCGCGAACAGCCTTGGGAACACTGGCGTGCGTCATGATTGCCGGATGTTCGATGAGTGATTCCACGCCCCCCAAACTTTCCGCGAGGGTGAAGATGCATGTCGCTGACAAGAAACGTTTCGCGCCTTCAAGATCACCATCGAGTTCCATCGCCAACATGCCACCGAAGCCCGTCATCTGTCGACGTGCGAGCGCATGTTGTGGATGACTGGGAAGACCCGGATACATGACACGTTTCACGCGTGGGTGTGATTCGAGGTAACTGGCAACCGCTGCTGCATTTCGTTCATGGGCCTGCATACGTACGGCGAGGGTCTTCAGGCTGCGCAGACAGAGCCACGCATCTAAGGTGGCCTGCACCCCACCGATGGCGTTGGCCGTGAATCGCAGATCGTTTGCGAGTTCCACGTCATAGGTGATCACGACACCACCGATCAGATCAGAATGACCATTGATGTACTTGGTGGAAGAGTGCAGCACCATGTCTGCACCGAGCTCCAGAGGCCTCTGGAAGTACGGACTCATGAAGATGTTGTCGACCATGACCTTCATGCCGGAGGCATGGGCAATCTCCGAGAGCGCCCGAATGTCCACCAGCTTCATCAGCGGATTGGTTGGGCTTTCCAGCCACAGAAGCTTCGTGTTGGGACGGATGGCACCCTTGAGTGCTTCCGGTTCGCTGAGATCGAGATAGTCGAAGCTGATTCCAAGCTTGCGGAAGATACGCTCGAACAACCGGAGCGTTCCACCATACATGTCATCGCAACAGACCACGTGATCGCCCGAGGAAAGGAGGTGCATCACCGTAGTCGCACCGACACAACCTGAAGCAAATGCAAAGCCGAAACGAGCGCCTTCCAGGTTGGCGACACAGGTTTCATAGGCTCCACGTGTTGGATTGTGCGAGCGGCTGTATTCGTAACCCTGGTGAACCCCTGGGGCGGATTGGGCGAACGTGGACGTCAGAAACAGCGGCGTGACCACTGCGCCGGTCGAAGGATCCGGCACTTGCACTGCATGAATGGCGCGGGTTTCAAATCCAAGTCCGGCGATATCGTTGAACGCACCGAGGAACTGCGTGAAGAAGAGTGGTGCAAACCGTCTTTGACCGAGCAGCCGGAACTGGCCGCTGTGCATTTCTGTCCCGGACCTTTCTTCGCTCAAACGGGCTTATCTCCTCGAATGGTGATGCGAAGCATACGACGGTGTTGTGGGAAGTAGTCATTCACCGGCTTGTGCCACGTCACGCGGTTGTCCCACATCGTCACGGTGCCTTGTCGCCATTGCAGTCGAACTGTGAATTCCGGTGTCACCATATGAGCGTAAAGCATCGCCAGCAGCGCTTCACTTTCATGGCGTTTGAATCCGTCGATCTTTGTCGTGAAGAGTGGATTGACGAAGATCGCTTTGGCACCGGTTTCGGGATTGGTACGAATCAACGGATGACTCACCGGCGGGTTGGCTGATATCGCTGGTGCGAGTCGCTCCGCACCACCGGGTTCCGCAAGGCTTTCCTGGAAGCCATGCCGGAAGTCATGGGTCGCCCGCAAGGGCAGCAGAAAGTCCTGCATGGGTTTTGACAAGGCGGCGAACGCAGCGTTGCTGCTCGCCCACATCGTGTCGCCACCAAAGGTCGGCAATATGTCGGCATACAGCATGGTGAAATGCGGCGGTGTTGCCGAAAACGTCATGTCCGAATGCCAGACTTCAATCTTGCTGGGCTTTTCAGCGGTGCTTTCGAGAATCTGCACCGCCGATTCGTCGCTCCGTGTCGAATAGGCTTCGTGCGGGAGGATTTCGCCGAGTTTGCGTGCACTCGATGCATATTGCTGCATCGACATCGTTTGATCACGAAAGAACGCGACACCGTGATCCGTGACGAGACCACGAACCTGCCGTGTGACCTCATCACTCGAGGCCATATTGGCGAGGTCAACGCCATGAACTTCGACGCCTAACGCGCCCGCTGCTTTCTTGATCTCCATCGGTCCCCGCCGCATGCTATCGAAACTCTTTATTACCCGGGCGTCCGATGTCGGCCGCAGAAGGCGTCATCCGATTCCAGTACCAACTTCACGATGCTCCCGCGCCGGGAACATCGGCAGTGACTTATTCCCGTTTGAACGCCTGGCGCAGCATTCTGCATCGGCTTTCACTGGTCGGCCAGTGCCCGGACCGTTATGACGGTTATGGATTCGGTAACGTCAGCCAACGGTCCTTCTCCGATTCGAACGCTTTTCTGATCACCGCTTCGCAGACCGGTGGCAAAACCGTTTTGAGCGAGGATGAGTGGACGGCCGTGCAGGACATTCAGCTTGAAGATTTTTGTGTATCCGCCGTAGGTCGTCTGCCGCCATCGTCGGAAGCCATGACCCACGCCATGGTTTATGCGGCCGATCGGAGCATCAGCTGCGTACTGCACGTGCACAGCCCGGACATCTGGCAACAGACCACCAAACTCCAACTTCCTTGTACGCCTGCACAGGTTCCTTACGGTACGCCTGAACTTGCTGGCCACGTGCGCGAGTTGCTCTCGCGCCATACTGTGCGTCCGCTTGTTTTCACCACGCTCGGTCATGAAGACGGGGTCTTTGCGTGCGGAGATTCACCCGACAGTGCCGCGCACGCTCTACTCGATGTACTTGCTCGTGCGGTGGAACGGCCATCATGAATCGACTGCCTGACCGTGTCCCCGAGACCATCCGCTTTGAACGGGGCCGCCTCGCGTTCCTCGACCAACGCAAACTGCCACATGAAGTGCACTACTGGCAGATCGATTCACTGGACGACGCCATCGAGGCGATTCGAACGCTTGCGGTCCGTGGTGCACCGGCCATCGGAATTGCAGCGGCCTATGCCCTCGCGATGTCCATGCGTGATGTTCCAGTGGAACGACGCACCGGGGTTCTCCATGCCCATGCGGAGCGCCTCAAAGGCGCTCGTCCTACGGCGGTCAACCTTGCCGCCGCCGTTGATCGCCTGCTGGCGCTCAACACCCATGAACCTGAACTGCTACTCGAAGAAGCGGAACGTCTACATGCCGAAGATCGTGGTATTTGTGCACGTATTGGTCAGTTCGGCATGCCACTCATCAAAGCAGGGGCGAACATCCTGACGCACTGCAACGCCGGAGCGCTTGCGGTTTCCGCGCTCGGAACTGCAACCGCCCCGCTCTATCTCGCCCATCGTGCCGGCCGAAAATTCCATGTGTGGGTGGACGAAACCCGACCATTACTGCAGGGCGCGCGCCTCACCGCCTGGGAGCTTTCGACCGCGGGGATCGAAGTCACGCTCATCTGTGACCATGTACCCGCATCGCTGATGGAAGCCGGGCGTATCGACCTCATCATCGTTGGCACTGATCGAGTGGCTCGCAATGGCGACACCGCTAACAAGATCGGTACGCTGGGCCTTGCGGTGCTCGCGCATCACTTCGGCATCCCTTTTTATGTCGCCTGTCCGTCCACCACCTACGATCCGGACACCAAGGATGGCAGCACTATCGTCATTGAAACTCGTGGCGCAGAAGAAGTGCTCGGCACCCATGCAGCCAAGGTCAATGTTTACAACCCGGCTTTCGATGTCACCCCGGTGAATCTGATCACTGGCTTCATCACCGACCAGGGCCTCATCACGCGACCAACGGAATCCGCGTTGCTTCGCACATTTCGACGGGTCTGACCGAACAAACCGATTCACTTGCCATTCAGGCCGCGGTGCTAAAGTTCGGGAGTATCGTTCGCAGGAGCGAATCCGTGAGCCATCAAATGACGAACCACGAACAGCCAAAAACCCGATCCATTAGCGCTGATCAGGGTCAGGCGCTTTGCATGAGCAACGTCATCGCGTTCGGATTTCTGGCTTGTGTACTGTTCGCATTGGCTTTGCCTGCTGAAGCACGACATCGCGACTGGAACGACCACTATCGCCACCACGATCGGTGGGACGACGGTCGACATTGGGACAATCGGTGGGACTACCATCCCCAACAAGGTCACGGTTATTACTACAACGATGGTTGGAGCCGGAATCACTATGACCGTCGCCATCGCCGCAATCGCAACAATGAAGGTCTGGCATTGATCGATGGGGTGTTGATCGGATCACTGGTCACCCACGCCATTCATGAAAGCCGGCGCGAACCACGGATCTCTCGGCAGCCGGTTTACCGTGAATCGGTCTATGAATCCGGTCCTGTGGTGCGTTCAACCCGAATCGTTCGTGGTGCGGAAGGTCGACGGTTGTTCCGTGATCGCAATGGCGACTGTTTCGAACGGACCTCGTCCGCCTACCGCGAAGAAGTGTTGGTCGAAATCGACCGTGGTGCCTGCGCCTGGTAAGGCCTCGCTTCTGACCCTTTGTTTCTCCGCTCCGGAACAGGACCGCCCGGCGCGGTTCCCTGAGACCTGTGGCTGTGTTGTACTCCGGCGACTTCCCACGAACGTCGTGCAACCCATCAACCCATGACCCGATACCGCCCGCCGCGCGAACACTCATCGCCCTACATCACCTCTGACGGTCACGCTCGGCTGACGGCGGAACTCAAAGAGCTTTGGAAGGTACAACGGCCTGCGCTCACCGCGCGCATACAGGCGGCTGCGGCTAACGGTGATCGTTCAGAAAATGGCGACTACATCTATGGGCGCAAGGCGCAGCGGGAGATGGATGCTCGCATCCGCTACCTCTCCAAATGTCTGGATGCACTCAAAGTGGTGGATCGGCCGCCCCGGGATACGTCCAAGGTGTATTTCGGCGCGTGGGTCACGTTGGAAAATGAAGACGGTAAAAGGGTCGACTATCGACTGGTCGGTGCCGATGAAATCGACACCCCCAATCGATGGATCAGCATCGACTCACCTCTGGCACGCGCGCTGATCGGCAAACGTGTCGATGATGAGGTGAGCATCCAGGCGCCGTCCGGAGAACAGACGTTTTGGATCACGGAGGTACACTTTGAGGTGGCGGACCCACCCAAATAAGGCATTTGCATCATTTGTACAATATTATGTTGCGTTTTAACCATTTCAGGGTTAAAAAAGCGACTTGTGAAGCAGCCCCCAATCGAACAATGACCGCCCTAACCCTTGCGAGCCCCGCCCCCTCAGAAACTTTGACTAAGGCAATGTTAAACGCCGGCAAGCTGCTCGGGCTCAACCAGGACGAGCTCGGAGCGATCATCGGTCGTGATCGAACAGTGTTTCGACGTGGCGGCATCGACCCTGAAAGCAAAGCAGGCGAATTAGCACTGCTACTGATCCGGGTTTATCGCAGTTTGCACGTGCTCGTCGGCGGCAAGACTGAGGACATCACCCACTGGATGCACACACTGAATCGTCACACTGGCGGCGTGCCAGCAATCCAGGTCAAGTCCGTGACGGGCTTGATTCGCGTCGTCGAGTATTTGGACGCGATGAGAGGCAAGGTCTGATCGCTGCCACACGCAGCACATAGAGACCCTCAATCCGTGGATCCCTGGCGTGAACTGAACGGCTCGGACTGGATCACTTCCCTCGGTGGTGAACCGATTCGAGTCGTCGAAAGTCAGGAACAGATCGCAACCAACCAGCTGGTTGATAACCTTGTCGAACAGGCGCTCCTCGAACAGCTATTGGAACTCAACAAGCCACCGCTGCAAGACCCACTCACCGCTCTTCACTACTTGCTTTCAACACCCTTCCGTTATCCTCCACTCCGCCACGGCAGCCGCTTTGGACGTCGACACGAAAGAGGGGTTTTCTATGGCTCGTTAACCCTGAACACGGCCTTGGCGGAAACGGCCTACTACCGATTCGTGTTCTGGTCCGGCATGACCGTGCCGCCACCATCAGGGTCATTCACAACAGAACACACCGCGTTCGGTGCTGGATATAGAACCGATGCAGGAATCCGACTACAGGCGGCACCATTTGATCGGATCAGCACCGAACTCACCCGAATCGATGACTATCAGCTCACTCAAACACTCGGCTCAGCAATGCGCGATTACGGAGTATTGGCCTTCGAATATACCTCCGCGCGTGATCCGGAATTCGGCTTAAACGTAGCACTCTTTGATCCAGCTGCACTCACACACCCACATCCCTCATGGCAATCCTCGTGGCTTTGCGAAACCAATGCCGATCAAGTGACATATCTGAACGTGGGGCGAGGTGCACTCACCTATAAATTCGAAGGGTTTCTCGTTGCTGGCGCTTTACCAACGCCAGCGATCTGATCCTCGTCGACGCATGATCGATACGCTTAACCGATACCTCACTGCACCATGCCGAGCCCCGGCTGTTTAAATCCGAGCAACATAAGGAGCTCGTCGGACGCCCGCATCAACACTTCCGGCTTCATCTGCACAAACCAGTTCTCCGCCGGCATATACAAAGGTTTTTGATAGAACCCGAAGATCGCCGCCCGCACCCCCGCTTTGGCGGTGAACGCTCCAGTCTGATGCCAGATGCGACTTTCAAAGATAAGCAGTGAACCCGCAGGCGCTTCTACCTGAACGGCAGGCACATCCATCTCGTCCGGTTTTGGCAGCCGGTTCATGTGATGACTGCCGGGTACCAGTCGTGTGCTGCCTTTCTCCGCAGTGAAGTCATCCAGGACCCAGCCGCAGTTCACGCCGAGCGGGAAGCTCGGCCACGGTTCAGACGCCCAGATCTGATCGGCATGAAAAACACAGGTCTTGGAGCCGGGATAGTTGATGTTGCCGGACAATGTCGAAATACGCGCAGGCCACCCGATCACCGCACGCACGTAATCCATGGCGAGCGGATGCGTAGCGAGCCGCTCGAACGCCGGGTCCTTGTTGATCAGGTTCCAAACCCGAACGTTGGTGGAGGCTTCGGCATCAAACGGGTGAGGTACGTGGCGCGCGGCACGGCGATCCCGCTCGGCCTCCCGGAACAAGGCTTCCCGCACGTAGGCCAAATCGTCTCCCATGAGCGCGTTGGGATAGATCGTAACTCCGAATTCGCGCAGGTTAGCAAGACCGGTGCTCAGGTCTTGCGTGGGTTCTGGCAGCCGACCCACGATGACCTCTGGCCAACGTGATCCGACCCCCGTGTGTTGTGCTGGTGCGTTCATGACCCCTCCCGAAGAGCCGTATGCAGGGAGTGTAAGGTCACTTTCTTCAAGCGGCGATCCGAGAACACAACTCCAAGGCTAATGAGGTATTTTGAGCGCGACGGAAATCCGCAGGCTCCGCGTAAAACCATTCGGAACCTAACTGAAGGAGGTCCTAAATGATCCGGTTCTCAAAGAAGCCCCTGATGATTGCCCTTGGTGCCGCCGCACTGACCCTCAGCGTCTCTGCCATGGCGCGGCCACCCTTTGCTCCTTCCTCGAACGGGGGTGGTGATGTCACCATCGCTGATGTCGAAGCCAAACAAGCTGAGCGCATCGCCAAAATCGACACCGACGGCAATGGCCTCATCAGCCTGGCCGAGTTCCTTGCCGGTAAAGCGAGTCGTCCACACGAGGCAGGATTCCATGGCCGACCCCCTAGTCCTGGAATGGGAGGTCCTGGCATGCGTGGTGCGATGGGCGCTGACTTCGATATCGACTTCGAGACCGTTGAAGACTCGGTCTTCGCGGAGCTCGACTCGGACAACAGCAGCACACTGTCACGCTCCGAGTTCACCAGAGATCGAGTGGAAGTCGCTCGTGGCAATGCCTTCCGCAAGGCGGTGTTCGCCGAGCTCGATACCAACAACGATGGTTCGTTGTCGAGCGACGAGATGCCAAATCCTGTGGAGCGTCTCCGAGCACTCGATACCGATGGTGATGGCACCGTGACACGCGAAGAACGCAAAACCCACTGGCAGAACCGCGGCACAGGTCGACCGGGCCAGGCAGGCCGACCAGCAGGCGCTGGAGCCTGAGCGGCGCCGGTTGAAGTCCAGGTTTGGAACTCACCGACGAGTCGCTGATGGCGCGCATCCAGAAGGGCGATCACGTGGCGTTCGAACATCTGGTCGAACGCCACTTGCGCCCGATTCACGCCTACGCTTTTCGCCTGTCGCGTTCACGAAACGATGCCGATGATCTCGCGCAGGAGACGTTTCTCAAGGTGTGGCAACGGGCGGAGACCTGGCAACCGGGACCTGTGCGGGTGACCACGTGGTTGCATCGCATCACGCACAACACGTTCGTGGATGCATGGCGGCGGCGCGACACCGCGGAGTCACTCGACGACGACGCCGACGTGGTGACAGATACCGGAGAGGATGAGCAGGGTGAAGATCGGGCGCTACTGATCAACAAGGCGCTCAACACACTTCCTCTCAACCAGCGTACTGCCGTAGCGCTCTCCTTAATCAATGGATTTTCGACAGAAGAAACAGCCCACGTGATGGGCATGACACCTCACGCGGTGGAATCACTGATCGCGCGAGCGCGACGTGCACTTCGGCAGCGCGCGCAGCAGGAACGTAGCAAGGAGATCTCAGCGGCATGAATCACACGACGAGCCATTCCATGAATCTGACAACCTTCCTTGAGTTGCTCGACCGCCATGGTCCTGAGGATTCTGCCTGGCCACAGAACCATCGCGATGCCATGCTCGCCTTCGTTCGCGAATCCAGCGAAGCGGCACGTCAGCTCGAATACTCCCGGGAAATCTATGCAGAACTTCACGCGCTCGAGCACGCCGTCGCGCCTGGACTGAAGAGCCGGATCCTGGCACAGGCGACGACCGAGAAGCCGTCTGCCGTCGATCAGTTCTTCAACTGGCTAACAGCCGCACTCTGGCGACCTGCACTGTTGTCCGTGGCACCCCTCGCGCTCGGCACCTTGCTCGGTATGAATCTGCCGGTTGTTGATGATGCATCCTGGAATGTCGCAGGGCTCCTGCTGGATGAGGTCTATTCCCACTATGAATAACCGAACGCGAAATGGCCTGATCATCGCACTGGTCATCTCGTTGGCACTGAATCTCCTGCTCGTCGGTATTGGCATCGGGCAGCGCTTCTACGGTGGACCACCGATGATGCGAATGAATCCGATGATGGGGCTCGCTCATTTCACCCAGGAACTGCCGGAGACGCGGCGCAAGGATTTGACTAATGCGCTTGACGAGTTTCGAGACGCCTCGCGACCGGCCATCGGTGAAATGCGTTCGTTGCAGAAGCGCCTGCGTGAAGAAATCCGCAAAGATCCCGTCGATCCAGCAGCCTTGAGGGAAGCGCTCATCGCCCTGCAGACCCATATGCAGGCTAACCAGGCCAGCAGTGCCGAGGCCTTTGTCCGCCTCATGCAGGCGCTCACACCCGAGGAAAGGCAGGCGCTCGATCAGTCTTTACGTCGTGGTCCACCTGGATTCCGTGGCCCACCCCATGATCGCGAACCGCCGGATCCGTTAAATCCACCCACGCTGGATGCACCACTCGAGGTTCCGCCCCCACCCAACTAGCATGGGCGCATGCGCACACTTGCCGACGCCCTCGACGATTTCATCAGCGACTATCGAAAGTCCATTCACCCGTTGATTGAACCCTTCGATCCGGACTGGCGTTCGCCCTGTGAGACGGGTGAACCACAACCAGGAGATCAGGGATCGGTAGTCACCTGGCAACCGGTTCGAAGGGATGACCCTCATGTTCTCGCCCGGCTTGAGTCTGCCCTTGAAACCACCCTTCACCCTGACCTCAAGACCTGGTGGGGACGCTGGTTCAGCGCACACCTCGAAGCCGCAGCACCCGACGGCGCACTCACTTTGCTGCAGCTCTGGAATGCGGCGGATGGAGATCGCATGGTGGAAAACCAGATCGGACATGTTGTGGCGCAACGTCGCGCTAACGCGCCGCTATCCCTTTTCATCGCTTGTACAGAAAATGGTTCCGACCTCCAGCTCACCGTCGACAATCTGACCGGCGCGGTGATGCTCGAACCACCCGGGAAGAAGCCGCTGCGAGTCGTGGCCTCGAATCTGGCTGCCTTCATTGACGAGCTGGTTCCGCGAGTGCCTAACGCACACAGTTGACCGACATGATGTGGCTTTTCGGCAACCTGCCGTCGTGTGTTTCCGCCTCGTCATGTAAAGTGCGCGGCCATGGACGCACTCCACCTCGCACCGATCACCGCACTACAAGGCAGCATTGATCTGCCGGGCTCGAAGAGCATTTCCAATCGTGCGTTGCTGCTCGCTGCCCAAGCTCATGGGACAACACGGCTCATCAACCTGCTTGAATCCGACGACACCACGGTCATGCGCGCAGCGCTTGGTCGGCTCGGCGTGCGTGTCGAGAACTTTGATGATGACGTGCTGGTGCATGGCGTTGGTGGACCGCTCTGCACACGGGATCAAGCGGACCAGCTCGACCTTGGACTCGCTGGCACCGCGTTCAGGCCCCTGGTTGCTGCGCTCACGCTGGGACAAGGTCAGTTTGTAATGGATGGCACGGCACGCATGCACGAGCGGCCTGTGGGGCATCTTGTTGAGGCCCTGCGGGAACTCGGTGCCGATATTCGTTATCTCGGTGTGGATGGATTCCCACCGCTTGAAGTCACCGGCACTGGCTTGACGGGTGGTACGACCCACATCGCCGGACACGTCTCCAGCCAATTCCTGACCGCATTGCTGATGGCGCTCCCGCTGGCACAAACAGCGACCACAGTGGAGCTGACATCCGACCTGGTTTCGAAGCCGTACATCGACATCACGCTGGAGTTGCTGGAACGCTTCGGTGTGGAAGTGACGCACGATCACTACCAACGCTTCCGCGTTAATCCACAGCCGTTAATCTCCCCTGGCACCTTCCTCGTAGAGGGCGATGCTTCATCCGCTTCCTACTTTCTGGCAGCAGGCGCGATTCGTGGCGAAGGCATGACGGTGCGTGGTATCGGCGCGCGCAGCATTCAAGGGGATGTGTCATTTGCCCATGTGCTCGCACGTATGGGCGCCATAGTTGAGATCGACCTTGACCGGATTACGGTGCGGCCGGGTGAACTCAAAGGTCTCGACATCGATCTCAATCACGTCCCAGATGCAGCGATGACCGCTGCAACTTTGGCGCTTTTCGCCAACGGTCAGACAGTCATTCGGAACATCGGCAACTGGCGTGTGAAAGAAACCGATCGGCTTGCTGCAATGGCAACGGAGCTGCGCAAGTTCGGCGCGTCTGTTGAAGAAGGCACAGACTTCATCGCGATTACCCCTCCTTCAAAACTCTCGCCAGCAACCGTCGCCACCTACGGCGATCTCCGTATGGCGATGTGTTTTTCGCTGCTCGCACTGAGTGGCGTGCCGGTCACGATTCTCGATCCGGGCTGTGTGACGAAAACCTTCCCAGAATACTTCGACGAGTTTCGACGGTTAGCTGTTTGACGTCACAGCGGAGAACGCCGCTACAACAAGGGTGTTCTGCCTTGCTCGAGATCCAGCAGATATTTTTTGGTCGGCAATCCACCACCAAACCCCGTGAGCTTGCCCTTGCTGCCAATCACCCGATGGCAGGGAATGATCACCGGTATGGGGTTGCTGCCATTTGCCGCACCCACTGCACGCACGGCAAGTGGTGAACCGATACGCATGGCGATGTCTTTGTAGCTGCGTGTTTCGCCATAGGGAATACCTCGCAGCGCATCGAGTACCCGCTTCTGGAATTCGGTTCCCCGGACATCCAGTGGCATCGTGAACTCCCGGCGTTTGCCTTCGAAATACTCACCGAGCTGTTTTCTCGCTTCTGGAAACGCACCGTTCTCACGCTGCCACTTGGGATCGGGTGCATACGCTTTGCTGCCTTCAGGAAAACTGACCCGCGCGAGATGGTCTTCACCCGCTAGCAAGAGCGGACCAATGGGCGTGTCCATGTAGGTAAATCGCATCATGTTTTATCTTCGCGTCTGTTCAACTTTGAACGCTGCTGCTCTTGTCGTTCTGACCCGACCTTGTTCCAAAGCACCATCACAGCGTAAGCCCGCCACGGACGCCATGCATCCGCTTGTGTACGGCTGGGTGCATCTTCGAGCGCTTTACGTATCACCCAATCCGAATCAAGGAAAGTATCGGGATCACGTGCAATCCTCATCGCGATGTAACCGGCGGTCCATGGACCAATCCCTTTGATCGATGTGAGCGAATGCTGGAGTTCGTCGGCGTCGACACATTCGTCGAGGCCAATCAGATCGTCGACGACTGCTCGTGCGAGGTTGCGGACAGCATTACAACGCGCAGCAGGCATCATGCCAAGTCCGACCACATCCGCATCAGCAAGTACCGCCGCTGAAGGAAACTGTCCTGCTCCGAAACGATTCACCAGTGCCTGCGCGATATCCCTCGCTCGTGCAACGCTCACCTGTTGTCCGAGAATCGCACGCACTGCCGTTTCAAAGCCGTCCCACGCGCCAGGCACCCGAAGTCCCGGCGCTGCATCCACATGCGGCGCCAACCAGGGGTCCTCGCGAAGTTGTTGATCGATGGCCGGACCATCCGCATCGAGATCAAAGATTCGTCTGAGCCGCCGAACGATGGCATGCACCGGTTCAGTGACTTGATCGGGAATGGACACCACGAGGCACTGATCGTGAAGTTCAGCCTCCACCCACGCTGTACCCGTTCCCTCGTTAACCACGACGCAGCGCCGATAGGTTCGGCCTTCTGTTTCTTCTACGCCTTGCAGGCTTCGCCCCCTCAGAAACTCAAGAATTGCCGCATGGTGATAAGGCGCACGCACCGGCAGTGAAAGACTGATTCCACTGGATTCCGAGCCACCCCGTCGTTTGATTTCACCCGGTGGAACCTGATACACGGCACGAAACTCGTCATTGAACCGACGCACGCTGCCGAAGCCCGCATGCATCGCCACATCCGTCATTTTGAGGCCGGGGTTATCAATCAGCCGTCTCGCGAGTTGGACGCGAACGGCTCGCGCGACCGCAAGAGGTGTAGAACCCAGCTCCTGCTGAAACAACCGGTTGAGTTGGCGAACACCGAGCCCGACAGCCGTCGCCAGATTTTCAGTTTTTTGTTGATTGAGAAAACCCGCATCGATCATGCGTAGCGCGCGCTGCACAGGATGGGTAAAGCGCGCGTTTCCAGGTGGCGGAGCATCGGTATCCGGGCGGCATCGCTTACAGGGACGAAAACCTGCAACTTGGGCCGACGCTCCCGTCGGAAAAAAACGGACGTTGTCTGCCTTCGGCATGCGCGCCGGACACACCGGACGACAGTAGATTCCCGTGGTCAGCACGCCGATGAAGAAGCGGCCGTCATAATATGGATCTCTCGCCTGGCGGGCGCGCTCACAGAGTTCGTCGGACAACATCAAAGCGTGCTTATTTCTTCCCGGATTGAATGCAAGACTAATCTCAACGATTTTCCGTTGCTGGCTGAATTTGGACATTTCCCGGAAAATCCCTGCATGAAGATTCAATACACGCAGCCCGTCCGTCTCGTCCCCGTTTCTGTGCCCAAACCTTGGGGCCAGGAGATCTGGTTTACCGGCATGGAGGTCCGCGGCGAGAGTCGTGTGCTCACTACGGACGGTCAAGCACTACCCATCTCCACGTACTTGCAGCACGACACCCATGCCGCTTCAGCGAACGAATCAGTTCTGCTGCTGAAAATTCTCGATCCAAAACCGGACCCTGTCAGCGGTGACCTGTATTTCGAGGTGCACTCGGAGAAACGGGAGGTCTATATCGTCACTCACGTCGACGCCGCTGCGTGGCCTAACGGATTGGGAGGCATCCGGTTCGGCATGTCCCAGGAGAAGCGGGCAGAACTCGGTGACGAGGCGTTGCGCACGGAATATCTGAAGGCTGTGCAATCCTACGAAAAAGTTCGTCGCGCCATCGATGCAGGGACTCAATCACCTTTCCTTGTAATGCAGGAAATGGCGCTACGCAAGCGGATGGAGTCCTTTACGCATCTTCGCCCGCTGCGCGTGGGTGAGGTGGTGCACGTGCCAATCTGGTTTCCTCATGCACTGCAACATGGTGTGCGGGTGGTTGAGTTTCAGACCGCAACTTATGAACGGCTCATCGTTTCATTCGCGCAAAAAGTCCTGACTCAGGATCACTGGGATACTGAGACCGCAATTCGCGGCATGTCACTCGATCCTGGTGTCGTGCAGCCACCTGAAGTGATTTCGAAGGGCATTGAACGTATCGCACGTTTCGATCATTTCAACGTTTGGCGTACGCAGCATCATGCCGGTGTGTTCAGCCTGCCAGAACACATTCCATACGCTGTGGTCATGGCCGTTGGCGGTTCAGCCCGCGTTGGCGACCTTGCACTCGAAGCGGAATGCGCGGCGTTCATCCCTCACGAAGCCCTCGCAATCACCCGTCTGGAAACTTCTGCGGCTGACAGTGCATTGCTGATCGCCGCCCCCGAGCTGTAGGTCAGTCTGTAGGCCTATCCACCTGCTGTGATAGGGTGCGGCATCCTCATTCCGGAGTTTTTTGATGAGTATTCCTGACTACGAAAAGGAGCTGATCATCGAGCAGATCGAGATCGGCCCGATGCAGAACTACACCTACATCATCGGTTCACGCGAGACCCGCGAAGTCGCGATCGTCGATCCGGCATGGGACATCGGCGCACTTCTTGATCACATCGACGAACGCGACTACAAACTCACTGCGGCGCTCATCACCCACTACCATCCTGATCACTGCGGCGGGTCGTTTCGCGGCAACAACATCGAAGGCGTGGCAGAGCTCATCGCCAAGCGTGGTGTAAAGGTTTATTGCCATTGCGACGAGTGTACGGGGCTCAAAAAAGTCACAGGGCTTTCTGACAGCGATATCGTGAAAGTGAACTCCGGTGACAAACTCGCTGTTGGTGACGTTGAAGTCGAGTTCTTGCATACACCCGGACACACGCCAGGTTCCCAGTGTTTTCGCATCAAACGCACATTGGTTTCCGGCGATACGCTGTTCATCACAGGCTGTGGCCGTGTCGACCTACCCGGATCAAACTCTGAACACATGTTCCAGAGCATGCAGAAACTCGCGGAGCTTCCCGACGACACTTTGTTGTTACCTGGCCACAACTACGCACACATTCCAAATGCCACGATGCAGGAAGTGAAACGAATCAACACGTACATGCGCGTGAAGGACCTCGCGACCTGGCACATGTTCATGGGCGACTGAAATCAAAATTACTGGGGAGGGAAACTGTCATGGGAATGCCCACCGGAAAATTCTCGGGCTTTGAAGTAGAGATGCGCGAACCCGGCATCGCCTGGTTCGAATTCAACACGCCGGAACGCCTCAATGGCATGACCACCGCCATCAAGCGCGACCTTATCGAAGCGGTCACTCAGGCACAGATGAACGATGACGTGCGTGTGCTTGTTTTCACCGGTCAAGGTCGTGGGTTCTGTGCAGGTGATGACCTCAAGGCGTACAAAGGCGCAGAACTCGGCGGGACCCCACTCGTCCAATCGATTCCGCCGGGACACCACAACGCGCTAGGCACCTACAACGGACTACGTACGATTTCTCAGGCGTTGAACACTGCCGTTCGTAATCTCGACAAGATCACCATCGCCGCGATCAATGGTGTTGCGATTCAAACCGGATTGTCCCTCGCCTTGTCCTGCGACTTCCGCATTGCCTCTGAATCAGCCCGTCTCGGCAGCGCCACGTTGCGATTCGGTCTACTACCGGACGAGGGTGGACAGTTTCTGCTGGTGCAACTGCTCGGACTTTCTCGTGCACTGGATTTTGTAATGCGTAAGCGCATTGTCACTGCGCAGGAAGCTCACGAAATTGGCCTCGTTCACGAGGTGGTTGCACCAGCGGACCTGCAGACGACAGCAATGTCGTGGGCGAGGGAGTTTGCCACCGGGCCACAGGTCTCCATGCGACTGCTCAAACGCTCGCTCTACAACGCCGCAGAACAGACCTGGCAACAGGCGCTTGATGACATCGCCGCAAAAACAGCGATTTCTGATCATCATCCTGATATGAAAGAAGGCGTTGGTGCTTTCAATGAAAAACGCGAACCCAAATTCAACGCCTGGCTTGATGGCAAATAACGTGGGCGACGTCGTCGCCTATTCGTCAGCGAACCGTATCGCAACCATCACGATCAATCGCGCTGCGCAGTTGAACGCGCTTAATGAAGCCGTCATCGTAGGTTTACAGGCAGCGTGGCGACGATTCGAAGCGAGCGACGATCGGGTCGCGATCCTTCATGCTGCGGGGGATCGTGCTTTTTCCGTCGGCGCCGACATCAAGGAACCACCGCGCGAGATGTGGCAGGGTGTGCCTTCCATTGGTGCCGAGGTGTCCAAGCCCGTCATCGCCGCTGTGCATGGCTGGTGTATCGGCGGTGCTTACGTGATCGTGCAAATGTGTGATCTCGTGGTTGCATCGGAAAACACCGTGTTCAAGTACCCCGAGGCCCAACTGGGTTTCACCGGGGGTCTCATCGCGAGTGCCGTTGCGCGGATCCCCCACAAGATCGCCATGGAATTCATGCTGCTCGGTGAAGATCTCGGCGCGGAGCGCGCATTCGAAGTCGGCATGGTGAATCGAGTCGTGCCTCGCGGGTCTGAACTCGCGGAGGCGGAGCGGATGGCGTTGATTCTCACGAACTCGGCACCCCTCGTAGTGACCACTCTTAAACAGTTCGCCATGCAGACGTTGAACAAGAGCCCCGCGGAAGCCGGTGCGATCAGTCGTGATCTGCTGCTCCGCGTCAGAGAGAGTGAAGATGGTGCAGAGGGACGTCTGGCATTCAGGGAAAAACGAACGCCAAATTTCCAGGGTCGTTGACAACCGAAAATCTCATGGCACGTCGTGCCGTTGCTCAGTCCGTCTCAAAGTTGATGCGGTTAAGCACCCCATCTACCAGCACACGTTTCCCATCAACAACCTTCGGTAGATAACGGAACTTCCGCGCTGCCGATATCGCGGCCTTGGTAAATAGACCCCTGGGACTTTCCTCCACGACTTCAGGATTCCGTACACGTCCGGTTTCATCCACAGTAAAGCTCAGCACAACGTATCCGGACTGCTGTCGTAAGAGCGCTCGAGTGGGGTACTCAGGCGCTACTTTCACCACAGGCATCTGATCCCAAACCTCTCCGGACTCTCCGGCGGATCTGGCGTAGGCATCAAGCCACTCCTGCCTCGGTGCTCCTTTTTGCCGTTGAACAATCAAGGACGCGGAGACAAGCCCCAGATTGTTGTCCGGGTCACCGTGGGTAATCAGCAATTCGAAAGCTTCCTCAGACAATTCGCGGCCTGATCGTCCACCGTACTCGCGAACATCACCGAGAATTGCGAGAACGTAGGCACCTACCGCTGAGCTGCGAATCGCTGTGGGCAGGCTTGCAAGGTAGCTTTCAACATACTCAGCGAGCGGTGCCTTTGTCAGGCGCCAATCACCAAGTGCGTCCCGCCAGAAAAGGAAATCAGCGCTTTGAGCCGGGGCGCACAGATCCCACAGCGTAGCGACGTTGAACGCCAAAAATCGCACTCGTTGCTCGTCAACCGCTGGCGCGACAATTCTGACCAGTGCGACCGCCTCTTCCAGATCCGCCGAAGGCTCCCCGCGCGACTCAAACTGAACTCGCAGTGCCTTGCTGAGGATCCCGACTTGATAAGGGTCCGCACAGATTCGGGTTTTTGGATGATCTGCCAAAACAAACGGATTTTTCGAACTCTGGACATCCTTGTCCAACATTGGTTCCGCCGCACTGGAAGGGCGCATAGCTGTGACGGCAACCAGGCAAATCGCAACAGCACGCAGCAAGGCAGACAAGCTACTCTCCAGGAATGTTGTGCTACCCATGCATCGTCAACCCCCCCGAAACACTGATCGTCTGCCCAACAATAAATCTGGCTTCTTCACTCAACAGAAACGCGACGATCCCGGCGATATCTTCCGGTTGTCCTAATCGACCTAGCGGAATCGAACGCTCGAGGCTCGCCCGAAGTTTCGCGCCGCCTTCACCATCGCCAGCAAAACTCGCAAAAAGCGGGGTATCCGATGGCCCCGGACACACCGTATTAATGATGACCCCCTTGCGCGCCGTCTCCCGAGACAATGTCTTGCCGAAGGCGATCACGCCTGCCTTGCAAGCGGAGTAAACCGCTTCACCGGAACTCCCGTTGCGACCAGCATCTGAAGCAATGTTGACGATGCGTCCGCCACCCTGCGCGATGATTCGCGGCACCACGATGTGGTGCAGATTGAGAGGGCCATACAGGTTGATGTCGATGATCTTTTTCCACAGATCCGTATTGGTGGAAAGAAACGGCATCGCCTGGTCCCAGCCGGCATTGTTGACAAGGCCACTCACGGGTCCGAGGTTGGCTTCGATGGCATCTACAGCGCGCTCAACAGCAGCGTAATCGACGATATCCGCCAGTGCAGAAAACGCCCGTGCGCCAGCTGCTTCCACCAACGCCACCGTTTCTGCTGAGCCCGCCGCATTCAAATCGATAATGCCAATCCGGGCATTGACCTCTGCCAGCCGGTGCGCAATGCCTCGGCCGATGCCGCTGCCCGCTCCTGTCACGATGATCACCTTGCCTTCCAGTCCACGCACGCTTCTCTCCCCGAAAATGACGCTTCGGTCCGATTGTACGGCGGCGCTGTATGATTCGGGCTTACACCCAACAAGTACTGATGCGGAGTCTTGCAACCATGGTCCGGGAAGAAATTCTGAAACGTCGGGATGTGATCACGAAAACGCCCATTCTCCAGCGCATCGCCGCGATGAAGAGCGAGTTGCGTGCAGCGGGTGATGAGGCGCAGAAACTCAGGCATCTGCCAGCCTGGGCTTCACAACTCATGGCAGAACAGGGTTTGTATCGATTTGCGCTACCGCTCGAACTCGGTGGCGAGAACCTCCGGGCGCGGGATCAGATTGAAATCGTCGAGGCAGCATCCGCTATCGACGGCTCGGTAGGTTGGTGCACACAGATTTCATCAGAGATCAACGCACTCATCATTCGCCGCATGGACCCATCGCTCATCAGCCGTATCTTCAACGATTGGAGCGTGCTCGTATGCTCCGGCCACGGACCTGCCAACGGCCCCAATCCAGGTCGCGAAGCGCGACGAGACGGCGAAGGCTGGCGAATCAACTATCAGGGTTCCTTCGCCAGCGGATGTCACAACGCGACCTGGAACTTTCTCATGGGTGCGATGACCGTCGATCCGGCGACGGGTCAACCTGCTCAGGCCTCTTTCATGTTTCCGCTCGGAGAATTCGAGATCATCGACACGTGGGACACTGCAGGTATGCGCGGTTCGGGAAGTCACGATGTGCGCATGACGGAACGCTATGTTCCGCCCGAACATCTGTTGCCCTTTCGATCACTGGGACCGAGTGAGATGTTCGAGAATCCGACCTATCGCAATCCCACACACGCGATCTACAACAAGGCCGCAGTGGCGCTGGGTGTGTGTCGCGGTGCGCTGGATTCATTTATCGAACTCGCTCAGGAAAAAACACCGTGGGGGGCGGGTTCGATGCTCAAAGACCAGGCTCAAGTGCAATACCGCATCGGTGAAGCACAGGCAACACTGCTGGCCGCTCGTACGTTTGTGCTCGATACACAGGATCGATTGGAAGCTCATTTAGGACCGTTGCCCTCACAAGGTGGTCGACTCGCTCCGGAATGGTCCTTCTTCTGGCCGGCGCTGCTCGCATGTGCGCACGCTGCACAATCCTGCAGGCAGGTCGTCGACATGCTCAACAACACCGCCGGCACCACAGGGAGTCGCATGGACAGTCCACTCGAGCGGCAACTGCGAGATGCGCATCAGGCGGCGAATCACGCACTGATCTCCTATCGGCACTATGAGGACCTTGGCAAAACGTTTGTAGGATTCGAACCCAGGGCAAACTACATGGAACTCACGAGGGCCTGAGCCGTGCCGGCCGCTTGGAATCGGTGTCTTCCGTTGAAATTGTCTGACGGGTAACACGCGACAGGACGGCCTCCAGAACCGCTGTCATCAGATCGAGACGCCGCAGCTTGATAACGAGATTCCAGAGGGGCTCAAACTTCTTCCAGCCACCTGCGTAGAAGAAATGTTTGAGCTGATGTTTTGTCATGCCGTGAAAGAGACTGCTGCGCGCAATGTTGCTCCAGCGATAAAACTCTTGATACGCCCAGTCATAACCTGATTTAAGGGCATCTGCAGTCATCTGCTTCGGCAGGAAAACAACATGCCGGGTGTCGTTGTGATCCCGTTTTGAATCGCCCACTCAACGGTCCGTTTGAATACCCCTTCATCGTCACCGTCGAGCCCAAATACAAAACTGCCGTTAATCATGATCCCGAGGTCATGCAGCCGCTTGATGGCTTGTTGGTAGTCTCGACCCAGGTTCTGCCGCTTGTTGCTAAAGATCAGACTCTCGGTTTGCAGGCTCTCAAAGCCCACGAAGAGGCTGCGTAGTCCTGCCTCCGCCGCTCGCTCAATCAAATCACCTCGCAAGATCGAATCGATGGTCGCCGCACCCTGGAAGATACGACCCATTCCGCGCATCCCCGAGAATAGTTCCCTCGCAAAACGTTGTTGTCCCAACAGGTGATCATCAAGGAAGTAGAGGTGTTTACCCGGCAGACGCTCTATTTCTGCCAACGCGGAATCTACCTGTTGGGTGTAGTACGAACGCCCGCCTTCAAAAAACGCATCCTTGTAGCAAAAGTCACAATGGTGTGGACAGCCACGGGTGACGACGATGGAGTTCGGGACAAGGTAAAGCTTGCGATCAATGAGATCGCAACGAATAGGTGGCAATCCAACAAGTGTTCGCACACTGGATCGATAAACCGGTTGAGGTTCACCACACCTGAAGTCTTCGAGGAACCGTAGAAAACTCTCTTCTGCGGGTCCGAGCACGATCGTGTCGGCATGTTGCGCGGCTTCCTCAGGTAACGACGTGACATGAAGACCACCAAGAATCACGTACACGCCCTGACGTCGGTAGTGATCAGCGATGTGATAGGCGCGTGATGCGTTGGTAATGTACACCTGAATCGTAACGAGGTCAGGACTGTCGTTCAGTTCAAGGGTTTGTACATGCTGATCAACTATCTCTGCGGAGTCGTCTTCTGCTAGAAATGCTGCAAGTGTCGCCAACCCCAGCGGAGGGAACAGTGAATACTTGATGGGACGCCACAACGGACTCTCTGCTTCGGTCAGTGCAGGCAGGATGAATTTGCATCGCAGTGAGCGGCGTCGATTGAATAAACGGATCACGCTGACAGGTCCATCGGTGAGACACGTCACCTTAAGGGGCATGACGGAGTACAAGCTATGGAGTCCATCAATTCGCCACGGAATCCCCACAGAACGTTCGTGCCTGAGGATCAGCGGCCCCTTGCAGGTGTCGTCAGGATGATCCGAAAAAAAAGGCCCGGGGTTAGCCGAGCCTTTTTTGGAATCAGCGGTGATCAGGGAAGAAGATGCGCTACTGCGTCGCGTTCTTCCGCGAGTTCAGTCTCCGTCGCGGTCATCTTGCCACGGCTGAAGTCATTGATTGCCAAACTCTGTTCGATCTTCCAATCACCACCCGAGCAGCGAATCGGGAAGGAATAGATCAGCCCCTTGGCGATCCCATAACTACCGTCGGAATAAACACCCATGCTGACAACGCCATTGCTGCCGAGCGCCCAGTCATGCATGTGGTCAATCGCGGCATTGGCGGCCGATGCAGCTGAGGAGGCGCCACGCGCTTCGATGATGGCCGCACCGCGCTGCTGAACCGTTGGGATGAAAGTACCTGAATACCAGGCCTGATCGACCAGGGACAACGCCGCCTTGCCGCTCACCGTCGCATGATGAAGATCAGGGTACTGGGTCGCCGAGTGGTTACCCCAAATGCATGCGCCTGCCACATCAGTGGTATGAGCATTGGTCTTCTGGGCCAGCTGCGCCAAGGCACGGTTATGGTCGAGACGGGTCATCGCCGTGAAGTTGCGGGGATCAAGATCCGGCGCATTTCGTTGGGCAATCAAACAGTTCGTATTGGCCGGGTTACCCACAACCAGCACCTTGACCTTGCGGGAAGCGACCGCGTTCAGAGCCTTGCCTTGCACCGAGAAAATCGCAGCATTGGCTTCGAGCAGGTCCTTGCGCTCCATACCTTTGGAGCGTGGACGCGAACCTACGAGCAGCGCGTAGTCCGTGTCTTTGAAGGCGACGTTCGGATCGTCTGTCGGAACGATACCGCGAAGCAACGGGAAGGCGCAGTCGTCGAGCTCCATACACACACCCTTCAGTGCGCCAAGCGCC
>SXGR01015634.1_pt1 | contig 63108 bp, 50 predicted proteins | sample 3174711 | NCBI WGS metagenome assembly SXGR01 (sample SAMN11356860, study PRJNA531348) | freshwater metagenome | isolation source: freshwater sample F1-60 | place: China: Fuxian Lake, Yuxi | collected 2017-12-25 | reverse complement strand
GGTCAGGCCGTACACGCCATTGTTCTCGATCACGTACAGCATCTGCACGTTGCGGCGAATGGCATGGCAGAGCTGGCCAAGGCCAATGGACAAGGAGTCGCCATCACCAGAAATGCCGATGTACATCAACTCACGGTTCGCCGCATTGGCGCCGCTCGTGAGCGACGGCATCCGTCCATGCACGCTGTTAAAGCCGTGCGACTGCTTCATGAAGTACGCCGTCGTCTTGGACGAGCACCCAATGCCGCTCATCTTCGCCGCGCGGTGCGGCGGCACATCGAGTTCCCAGAACGCCGTGATCAGCGCCGCGGTCACGGAATCGTGGCCGCATCCGGCGCACAACGTACTCATCGCCCCTTCGTAGTCGCGCTTGGTAAGGCCGAGCGCGTTCTTTTGGAGACTGGGGTGTTTGACGGGAGGCTTCGCAATCGACGTCATGACTTTACTCCGGCGAGCTGGCCGGCCACGGCGTCCACCACGACCTTCGCGGTGAGCGGCAGGCCTGCATAGTCGAGTACGGGGATGAGTGTGCCGGGCGAGCAGTTGGTCTCGATCATCAGCATCGAGCGCAGCTGTGCGTCACGGTTCTGCTCCACGACGAAGATGCGTTCGTGGCTCTCGAGGAACGCGATCACTTCGTCACCGAACGGGAAACCGCGGATCCGCATATAATCGCAGGCGATTCCCTGTTCTTTGAGGTGGGCGACCGCTTCCTGTACGGCGCCATTCGTGCCGCCAATCGCGATGATGCCGGCGTCGGCGTTCTTGACCGTGGAGATCACGGGCTTGGGGAGCGTGTTGCGTGCCGTTTCAAACTTGACCGCGATGCGGTCCATCACGGCCTGGTACTCCGGCGAATCCTCGGTGTACGCGCCGTTCAGGTTGTGGCCCGATCCACGCGTGAAGAACGCGCCCTTACCGCCGCTGCCTGGCAGCGTACGCGACGGAATGCCACCGCCGGTGTCTTGGAACCGTCCCCACTTGGGCAGCACCGCGACCTGCTCGGCCGTCAGCACCTTGCCGCGATTGGGTGTGTACGAGTCGTCCCACCTGAGTTTCGGGATCATCCAGTCGTTCATGCCGATATCTAGGTCGCTGAGCACGAACACCGGCGTCTGGAAACGCTCGGCGAGGTCGAACGAGATGGGCGCCATCTCGAAGCACTCGCCGGGGTCGGCGGGATAGAGGCAGAGGTGTTTCGTGTCGCCATGCGACGCATACGCGCACGAGAAGAGGTCGGCCTGCTGCGTGCGCGTCGGCATGCCGGTGCTGGGGCCCACGCGCTGCACGTCAACGAGAACGGCGGGCACTTCCGCGTAGTACGCGAGGCCGAGAAACTCCTGCATCAGCGAAACGCCCGGGCCAGCCGTGCAGGTGAAACTCCGCGCGCCGGCCCAATTCGCGCCGATCACCATTCCAATGGCCGAGAGTTCATCCTCGGCCTGGATGATGATGTAGTTCTTGGTGCCGTCGGCGTTGGTGCGGTAATCCTTGCAGAAGGCGGTAAACGCCTCCATCAGCGAGGTTGAGGGCGTGATCGGATACCAGGCACCGACGGTCGCGCCGGCGTAGACGGCGCCGAGCCCGAAGGCGGTGTTACCGTCCATCAGGATGTGGTTGTTCGTCTCGTTCATCCGCTGGAGCGAGAATGGCAGCGGGCACTGAAAATTGGCCTTGGCGTAGTCGTAGCCGAGCCGAATGGCTGTGAAGTTCATCTCGAGCACTTTTGGTTTCTTGCCAAACTTCTCGCGCAGCAGCTCGCTGATGACGTCGAGGTCGATGTCCAACAGCGCGGCCAATGCGCCGGTATAGACGATGTTGCGGAGCAACACGCGATCACGGTCGCGCTGGAAGGTGTTCACGCAGAGTTCGCCGCAGGGCACGCCGATAACGGTGATGCCCTCACGCGCCAGCTCAGCGTCCATCGGCCACGACGCATCGTACAGGAGGTAGCCGCCGTTCCGAACGGTGGCCACGTCCTTGGAATAGGTCTCCGGGTTCATCGCGACGACGAGGTCGATCTCTGCTGGACGGGCGTTGTAGCCGTCTTTGGAAACCCGGATCTCGTACCAAGTGGGCAATCCCTGAATGTTCGACGGGAAGATGTTCTTGCCCGTGACGGGGATGCCCATGCGGAAAATGGATTGCATCAGCAGGGTGTTCGCTGACGCAGAGCCTGTGCCATTGACGGTCGCGATTTTGAAACTGAAGTCGTTTTGAGACGGCATGTGCGGTCAGGAGAGGTCTCGGCCCTATCGGTTGATTCGGAGCGTGCCGGATGCTCCGGATTCTTCGGGTTTCGCGAAGGCATACGGCACGACCAGCTCGAACTTTCTCATATCCCACGCCGCGGTCGGGCAGCGTTCGGCGCAGAGACCGCAGTGCAGACACATGTCTTCGTCCTTCACCATCACGCGCTTGGTCTGCGGTAGCGCGGTGCTGACATAAATCTCCTGCGACATGTTGAGCGCTGGTGCCATGAGCCGCGTGCGGAGCTCGTCTTCCTCACCGGCTGGCGCGATGGTGAGGCAGTTCACCGGGCAGATGTCGACGCAGGCGTCGCACTCGATGCAGAGCATGTCTTCGAAGTGCGTCTGGATGTCGCAGTTGAGGCAACGTTCGACTTCGCGCGCGGTCTGCTCTGGCGTGAAGCCGAGCTCGACCTCGGTGTGCACACTGGCAAAGCGCTTCACGAGTTCCTCGTGATTCATCTTTTGCCGCTGCGACGGGTTGTAGTCGTTGCTGTAGCTCCAGGCGTGCATCCCGACCTTGGCGCTGACGAGATTCATGCCGTACGCCGGTCGGTCGGTGACGGGCAGCGACTGGCAGTGTTGGTGGATCGAGATCGCCGCCTGATGCCCATGTTCCACCGCCCAGATGATGTTGGCCGGGCCCCACGCGGCGTCGCCGCCAAAGAACAGGTGCTTCAGTGTGCTCTGGTGTGTGGCTTTGTCCACAACGGGCATGTCCCACTTCTTGTCGAACTCGATGCCGATGTCGCGCTCGATCCACTCGAACGCGTTGTCCTGACCGATCGCGAGAATCACGGCATCGCACGGGATGACCTTCGTTTCGAGCACCGTGCTCGTGGCTTGGCCGTTCTGTTCGGTCCACTCGAGTACCTCGAACTCCATGCCGACGAGCTTGCCATTGGCGTAGACGAAGCTTTTGGGCGCGTGGTGCTCGATGATCTCGACGAGTTCCTCCTCGGCGTCCTCGAGTTCCCACGCGCTGGCCTTGAAGTGCTTGCGGCCGCGGCGCGCGATGACCTTCACGTCGGTGGCGCCGAGCCGTTTGGCGGTGCGACAGCAATCCATCGCCGTGGTGCCGACGCCGATGATCAACACCGTGGGCTCAATCTTTTCGATGTGGCCGAAGTGCACGCCGCCGAGCCACTCGATGCCGATGTGAATCACATCGCTCGCGTTCCCGTCGTGGCGACCGGGGAGCACGAGCTCCTTGCCCTTGGGCGCACCGCTTCCGACGAAGATCGCGTCGTAGCCTTCGGCCAAGAGCGACTGCATTGACGTGACGGGCGAGTTGTACCGGAGTTCGACACCGGTGTCGAGAATTGCGTTGACTTCTTCGTCGAGCACTTCGGGCGGCAGTCGGAACGACGGAATGTTCCAGCGCATCAGTCCGCCGGACTGGTCACGCTTCTCCAGAATCGTGACGGCGTAGCCGAGTGGGCGGAGATCGTTGGCGACGGTGAGTGACGATGGGCCGCAGCCAATGAGGGCGACGCGCTTGCCATTCTCGACAGCCGGTGGTTTCGGGAGAAACTCGTCGATATCACCCTTGAGGTCCGCGGCGACGCGTTTGAGTCGGCAAATAGCGACGGGCTTTCCGTCGATGCGGCCGCGGCGGCAGGCCGGTTCGCAGGGGCGATCGCAGGTTCGTCCGAGAATGCCAGGAAAGACGTTCGATTCCCGGTTCAGCAGGTACGATTCGGCGTACTTGCCCTGGGCAATCAGCCGGATGTACTCGGGGACGTTGGTGTGGGCGGGACAACCCCACTGGCAATCGACGACTTTGTGGTAGTAGCGCGGATCGGCGACGTTCGTCGGCACAGAAATTAGTCTTATGAGATAAGAAATAAGAACTGCGATTTGACCGGAAAGGCCTATCTTCTAATGATTGTGGCAGCCCGCGCAGGGGATTTCAAGGAGAGATTCCCAGCCAGAATCGCACCAATCGGCGATGCAATCGATTGATCTTGCGCGAGATGGGCTGATGACGCGTACGCGGGACGGTTCACGTATCGTTGGCCGATGCGCCCGCGCGGCTCGAGGCTGGCTTGTAGCGACCGAAGTGATTACTATGTAATCACTTCGGAGGTGCGAATGCGTGCGAAGCTGGTGCGGATCGGCAATTCGAGGGGAGTGCGCCTCCCCAAGTCGATGATCGAGGAAGCTGGGCTTGGCGACGAGCTCGAGCTCTCGGTGCGCAATGGCGAGATCGTAATCGCGCGGGTGAAGGGCGTACGCGAAGGGTGGGCGGAGGCGTTTCTGCAGATGGCGAAGCATGAGAAAGATCTGTGGCCGGAGTACGACTTCGAGGAGCTCCTGTCCCCAGAAGACTTCCAGGACTCACCGAAGGCGCAGCAGGCATGAGCGTCATTCGCAGGGGAGATGTCGTCAGCCTGTCGATGCCGCGCGCGGTCGGCAACGAAATCAAGAAGGATCGTCCATGGGTGGTGCTGTCGCCGGACAGCATGAACGAGGCCGAATTCGCATTGATGGTTGCCCCGTTGAGTACAGGCCGCCATCCCTATCCGTCCCGCATCGCATGCACGTTCGACGGCGAGGCCCAGCACATCATTCTCGATCAGGTGATGACGGCGCATATTCGAAGGGCACGAAAGCGGCTTGGCGCCATCGCGCCGCAGGCCCTGGGAGTCGCGCTCGCCTGCCTTCGCGAAATGTTCGCCGAGTAGCCGGTTGCCCCCCTCATGGCCTGGCGTTGCGCTCTACCTGGCAGCGATCAGGCCTAGGCGCACGGATCCCTACGGGACGATGCCCTTGATCGTCGGGTATTTGATACCCAGCTGTTCCATATACGTCCCGTACTTCGTGGGATCGTAGTAGAACTTCTTCATCTCGTCGCGGTACTTGAGCATCTTGTCCGCGTTGAGCCAGGTGGCCGGCAGGTCGATGGGCGCGATGAACGGTTTGTACTTGGTGGTCGCGGTCTGGACATCGCGGAAGTAGGTCCATGCGTCGGTGACGACCTTGGGCGTGAGCATCAGGTCGAGGATTGTCATCGCCGCGAGCTTCGCGCCGGCGACCGCCCCCTTGTGGGCGATTGGCGTCGCCATGGCGATCGAGTTGACCCAGTTGTGGCCTGGCAGACCGGGGATGTTTGCCGGGAAGGTGAGCGTCACCGTCGGGACGTTCCAGCTCACGTCGCCAATGTCGTCAGAACCTACGGCCCCGCCGAGTCGTTGGTTGGCCGGTGTGCGCAGTGGTGCGACGGAGGTGCGCAGCCCGGAATCGGGCACGCCGATCTCGCGCTGTACCGCCTTCGCGAGCTTTTGATCGTCAGCGCTCCAGAGGGGCATCCCCACCTCAAGAGCGTTCGCGTGCATCACTTCGGCGACCGTGCGATTCATGTGCGGCTGCCAGGCCGAACCGAGAATCTGCGCGCTCTCGAGTTGCGTGCCGGTCATCTTGGCGGCGGCGGCGGCCTTGGCCTTCGCATCGTCGTACATCGCCATCGTTGCTTCGTACGAAGTATTTCTGAAGTAGAACCATATGGATGAGGTCGGTGGCACGACGTTTGGCTGGTCGCCGCCATCGGGAATCACGTAGTGCGACCGCTGCGCGAGTTCGATATGTTCGCGCTGGAATTCCCAGCTCGTTGCCATCAGCAGCACGGCGTCGAGCGCGCTCTTGCCGCGCGAGGGTGCGCTGGCTGCGTGCGAACTCGATCCCTTGAAGTTGAACCGTGCCGAGATGAGATAAAGGGCAGGCTGGAGGCCCCAGTTGATGTCGTAGCCGTCGCTCACATGGGCGAAGAGCGTGACGTCGACATCCTTGAACAGGCCGGCGCGCACGAGAAACGCCTTGCTGCCAAGCTGTTCTTCAGCCACGCCGGGCCAGAGCACGAGCGTGCCTTGGATCTTTTCGCGTTCCATGATCTTCTTGACCGCGAGCGCCGCGGCGATCTGCACCGGCATGCCAGAGTTGTGGCCTTCGCCGTGACCCGGCGCGCCCTTGATGATCGGATCGAAGTAGCCAACGCCGGGCTTGTTGCTCGCCTGTGGGATGTCGTCGATATCGCTGCCGAGCGAAATCACCGGCTTGCCAGACCCCCATCGGGCGACGAACGCGGTGGGAATCCCCGCGACGCCCCGCTCAATCGTGAAGCCGTTCTTCTCGAGAATGCCGGTGAGGTACTTCGACGTCTCGAGCTCCTGGAATCCGAGCTCGCCGTACGAGAAGACCTGATCTACCATCTGCTGGATGTTCTTGGCCTGCGCGTCGATTGCCTTGACCGCCTCGGCTTTGAGTGCGGCGAGTCGTGGATCCTGCGCTGGCGCGATCTGGGCTGAGCCGAGGATGGCTGCGGCGAGGACGAGCATTCGGAGCTTCACGAGTGGTTCCGTTGCAAAATGTTTGGCAGAGATCTCAGGGCCGTCAGGTGATCGGAAAAGGCCAGATGGTCCGGATCAAACGGATACTGAGTATCCGAGGAATCCGCATCATCTGGCCTTTTCTGATTCGCGCGCTAGCGCCGCGACGCCGACATCACCCGTAGGGACGAATCCGGAAAAGATGAACCGCTACGGGACGATGCCCTTCAGCGTCGGGTACTTGATTCCGAGTTGTTCGAGGTAGCTCGAGAACTTGGTCTCGTCGTAGTAGAACTTGATCATATCGGGACGGTACTTCTCCATCCGCTCCTTGTTGAGCCAGATCGGCGGCTGGTCGGTCGGCGCAAAGAACGGCTTGTACTTGACGGTCGCCGTCTGCTCGCCGAAGTAGGCATGCGCGTCGGTGACGAGCTGCGGCGTGGTGAGGATGTCGAGTATCGTCATCGCTTGCACCTTGGCGCCCGCCACGACGCCCTTGTGGGCGATGGGCGTGGCCATCGCGATCGCGTTGGCCCAGTTGTGGCCTGGCGTGCCGGGGATGTTCGACGGGAATCGCAGTGTGATCGTCGGCATAGACCAGGCGATGTCGCCGATGTCGTCTGATCCGCCACCGGTGCGGCTGGCTTCAATGGCCGGGCCACCGAGCGAGCCGGTGGTCGCGGTCGAGAGTCCGGTCTCGCGGACGCCGAGTTCCTTCTGTAGGCCCTTGGCGAGCATCTGATCCTTCTCGTCCCACTTGGGCATTCCGACCTTGCTCATGTTCGCATACATCGCCTCGGCCACGGGGCGGTTAAAGTGCGCGCTCCACCCAGAGCCGACCATCATGATCGTGTCGATCTGCGTGCCCGTCATCATCGCAGCGGCGCGTGCCTTGACCTTGGCATCCTCGAACATCGCCATGGTGCGGTCGTAGTCGAGATGGCGGAAGTAGAACCAGATCGACGAGGTTGGCGGCACGACGTTTGGCTGGTCGCCGCCGTCGGTGATCACGTAGTGCGAACGTTGCGGCAGGTCGAGGTGTTCGCGCTGGAACTCCCAGCTCGTGGCCATCAGCAGCACCGCGTCGAGTGCGCTCTTGCCGCGCCATGGTGCGCCGGCGGAGTGTGAACTTGAACCCTTGAACTTGAAGATCGCGGAGATGAGGGCGTTGCTTGATGACTGGCCCCAGGACACGCCGAGGTCGTTGCCGACGTGTGTGAACAGCGTGACGTCAGCGTCCTTGAAGAGCCCTGCGCGCACGTACCAGGACTTGCCGCTCATCAGTTCCTCGGCGACACCCGGCCAGAGGATCAGCGTGCCGGGCATCTTCTCGCGTTCCATGATTTTCTTGACCGCGAGGGCGGCCGCAATGTTCAGCGGCACGCCGGCGTTGTGTCCTTCGCCATGGCCCGGTGCGCCGGTGACCAGTGGATCGAAATACGCGACGCCGGGCTTGTTGCTCGCTTGCGGGATGTCGTCGATGTCGGAACCGAGTGTGATGACCGGGCGCCCAGAGCCCCAGCGTGCGACGAAGCCCGTGGGAATACCGGCGTATCCGCGCTCGACCTTGAAGCCGTTCTTCTCAAGAATTCCCGAGAGGTACTTCATTGTCTCGAATTCCTGGAAGCCCGGCTCAGCGAAGGAGAAAACCTTGTCGACCATCACTTGGATCAACTTGGCCTCTTTGTCGATCTCGGCGGCGACTTCGGTCTTGAGCTGGTCAAGCTTTGGCGTGGAGGCGTACTTGTACTTGATCGAGTCGGCGGCGCCGCCTCGACCACCACGGCCCTGTGCCGAGATCAGCGCGGGGGCGAGGAGGAGTGCGGCAAACGCGAGAGAGAACAAGCGGCGGGGCATGAGTGCTTCTCCTGTTGGGATCACCGGTGGAGCAATGTCATGAAACTACGACTTTGTGACGCAGTTGACCACAGAGTGCACGGACCAAGCGGCCAACAGCGAGCTTCACTTCGAATGGCACAGCACAGGCCGGCCAGCACCCGCAATGGATGATCCGTGTGCGTTGTGGTTGACTACTTCCTCACCAGTCGACGGGTGATCAGGTACACCGGGTAGCTCGCCACGACTACGTAGGTCGCATGGAGGCTGTTCGCGGTGTCCGTGACATAACTCCCGGCGAGGAACCCCAGCGCGCCAACGAGCACGATGGCCGGAATGACCGGGTAGCCCCAAGCGCGATAGGGCCGCGGCGTGTCCGGCTCCTTGTAGCGGAGCACGAAGAGCGACGCGAAGGTGGTTGCGTACTGCACCACATAAAAGAAGGCCGCGAGCGCGATCACGGTCTGGAAGGTGCCCGATACGATCAGGATGATGCTGACTATCGCGCTCAGGAAGAGCGCCGTGGTGGGCGTGCCGCCGGCGTTCACCGTCGCGATGCGACGGGAGAGCAGGCCATCCTCAGCCATGGCGTACGGGACGCGCGGTGCCTGCATGAGGATGGCACTCGCGTTGCCGAGCAGGCTCACGGCCATCACGACGGTCACGATCCGTTCACCGGTGGCGCCAAATACCGCCTTGGCCGCCGCCACGGCGGCGAACTTCTCACCCGAGAGGCCGTCAATTCCGAGTACGTGCAGGAAGGCCCAGTTGAGTGCGAGGTAGACAACGGTGACCGCGATCACACCCCACATCATCGACTTGGGAATCTCGCGGCCGGGATCCTTCACTTCACCGCTGAAATAGACGAGCCCATTCCAGCCGTCAAAGGTGTACAGCACACCTTGGAACGAGAGCACGAGCGCGCTCGCGAAGAACATCCCCGACGGAATCGTCCACGCGGCGGCGTCGCTGGCGGCGTCGCTGGCGGCTGAACGGGAGAGGCAGGCGGCGGCAATGGCGAGGAGCGCGAGGGTCTTCAGAACACTCAGGAGCTGCTGCGTGCGGTCGCCGGAGCGCACGCCGATCCAATGGATGGCGGTGAACGCGAGCGTGGTCATGACGGCGATCCTCGTCTGATATGGAGCGAGCGATGGGATTAGCGTTGCGCTCAGTTCGCCGAGTGCGATAGAAGCGAGTGCCGTCGCGGCGCAGACCGAGATCCAGTCGGTCCAGCCAATGACGAAGCCCGGGTACTCGCCGAGCGCACGGCGCGCATACACGTACTGTCCGCCCGACTTGGGGATCATCACGGCGAGCTCGGCCATCGTCATCGCGCCGCAGAGCGCGTAGAGTCCGCCGGCGAACCAGAGGCCCATGAACCAGCCAGCAGACGGCAGCGCGGCGGCGATCTCCCCCGGTGTGCGGAGGATGCCGGAGCCAATCGTGTTGCCGACGATAATCGCGATGCCGAATGCGACGCCGAGGACGTTGAGAAGGCTGCGGGCGGCGGGTTTGGCCGAACTGGTTTTGGGCATCGGGTGAAGCTAGGGGATCGCTCCCGCCGTGCCAGCGCGCCGCGGATCGGCGCCAGCCGTCACACGTCGTCCGTCAATCGCGATCGCCGCGCCGTAGCCTTCACGCAGTTCGCCTTTGAACGAGACGAAATCGAAGTCGTAGCCCATCTCGCGTAGCCGTTTGATCACCTCGGGTGAGAATCCGTCTTCCACCTGAATGGACACAGGGCCGGCCGGCGCCGCGCCGCGCCCGCCCGCCCCACCACCGCGGCCACCGGCGTCACCTGGCGCGGCCGCACTGAGCAACGGCGCCTCGGTGGGAATGAACGCCCCCCCCCCACCGCGCCCGCCGGGAAGGAATCGCGGCAACTCGAGTGCCTGCTGCGGCGTCATACCGTAGTCCATCAGGCCGAGCAGCGTTTCGTACACCGCCGACGTGATCCAGGCATTGCCGGCCGCACCCACGGCGAACACCGGTCGCTTGTCACGCATGACGATCGTCGGCGCGAGCGTACTGCCGTGCCGCGCGAACGGAAGCCGCGCGCCGTACGCCGTTGGATCTGTTCCGTACGATGTGAGCTTGTCGTTGTAGATAAATCCGAGGCCGGGCGTGACGTAGAAGTTGCCGCCCCAGGTACCAAGCGTTTGCGTGACGGAGACGGCATTGCCGTCATTGTCGGCAACCACGAACGCTGTCGTGCCGGCCGCGTGACAATACGTCACCTCGATGGCATGGTCTGGTCCGCACCCGCGTTCCTGTACGATCTCGGCGATCTGTTCGATGAATGGCCGAGTTGCCGAGCCGAGTTCCAGTGGAGCATCCGACGCGCGCGCGGCGGGCGGATTGCACGCGAGGGTGTCCGCGCGGAGGTCCGTGGCGCGAATGGCGCGATCAGGGCGGAAACAACTCCATCGCACCTTCGCCGAATCCTTGCTCGTCATCGCGGTGATGTCGACCGGCCAGAAACCGGGATCGGCTACGCGTCCGCGTGGTACGAGTGTCCACGAAGCAAGCGCGGCGTGCAGCGACGCTGCGTCATCGGTGTACTGGCGCACCGGGCCGTACTGCTCGAGCATGTTGAACTTACCCACGAGGTCGGCACCACCGGAGACTGGGGGCGCGCTCGAATAGATCGTATATCCGCGATAGGTGCCGCGCACCGGTTCGCGATCGGCGGCAAAATAGCGATTGAGGTCGCTCACTTTTATCGCATTGCCCTTCGAATGCAAATCGTCTGCGAGCTTCTGGGCGACGACTCCGCGATAGAATCCATCGGCGCCACGCTCGGCGACCTGCTCGAGCACCCAGGCGAGATCGGGATTTTTCAACGTGTCGCCCGCGGTGAGCGGCTTGTTGTCGCGGAAGAAGAGCTTCTTGCTCGACTCGTACTTGAGAAAATGCTCGCGCTCGGTGGACAGGGTCGTGGCGAGTCCATCGCTCACGATGTACCCCTCTTTCGCCGCGCGAATCGCTGGCGCGACGATCTCCTTCCACGTGACCTTGCCCGACCCGTACTGTTTGAACGCGCTGTACATCCCGGCAATGGTGCCGGGTACGTTGGCGAGCACGGGGCCGTCGCTCGGATACCGGCCGTTCTGCAGGAGCGAGGTGTTCTGCAGGCCCGCGTCCTCGGGTACGCGGGTCATGAAGTCGATGAGCTTTGGGCTCTCCAGCCTCGCCAGTGTGATCACCATCTGACCATATCCCCCAGGGCCGCTGGCGTCGGGCTCGACAACACCGAGCGCGAAGCTCACGGCCGCTGCCGCGTCGACGGCGTTGCCGCCAGCGCGGAAGATCTCAAGGCCGGTCGCGGTCGCGACGGGATGCGCGCTCGATACGGCCGCACGTCCCGTGGCGGCTTCGCGGAGTGGCGGCCGCTCGCGAATCATCCGATACAACACGCGCTGCAGTTCGTCGTCGTCCTTCGCCGCTTCGGCTTGCGCCCGAAACCGGTTCTTCAGTTGCGACCACTGGGCGAGGCGATCGGCGGCCGCCGGCGTGGAGAAGTAGAGTTTGGCCGACCGTTCCCAGATCTGGTCGAGCGCATTGCTGTTGCGCTCGGCGCGGTCACGCGGCGCATCGATCACCGCCTCGCGGCGGTCCGCATCGGGAGCAGTCGGCGCGGCGAGCAACACGAGCTGGCTTTGTGTGCCAAACGGATCGCGCACCGCGCGGTCGCCGAGTCGAGCGGGGTCGCCGTTATACCCGGGGCCACCCTCGTCGATTTCGGCGATAGCGAGCTGCGTGCCGCTGGGCGACCACGCGACGTCGCCGCGACGCGAGGCGACGAAGTTGGTGTAGCTGCCATTGGCGGGTACGGCGTAGATGCCCGCGCGACCGCCGATGGCCGGTGTCGAGAAGACGATACGCGATCCGTCGGGCGACCAGGCGAGGCGTTCCGGGGCGCGATCGGCTACCGCAACGCCGTCGCGGCTGTTCGCGAGCGTACGGATGATCAGGCGTCGGCCCGTCTCGAAGAGCTGCACGTACGCGATGCGCGAACCGTCGGGCGAGTACGCGGGCGCGATCTCGGCCTGCTCGCGTGTGGTGAGTCGTGTCTCGCTGCCATCAGCCGCGCGGGTCCAGATCCGGGCGCCGCCGCCGAACCCTCGGACGAATGCCACACTGCCATCGGGCGCGAGGCTCGGCGCGCTGTCGTCATCCCGCGCGTTTGTGAGGCGCTCGGGTTCGGTGCCCATGATGGCGACGGGTATGCGCCAGAGTGAAAAAACGCCCGCGCGGTTTGACGAATAGATGATCGACTTGCCGTCCGTGCCCCACACCGGATCGCGGTCCCACGCGGCGCCCTTGGTGAGCGGCATCCATTTTCCGCCAGCCGATTGCTGGACGTAGAGGTCGCCATCGATCGAGACGGCCATGCGACCGTCGGTGGCGAAGGCCGGTGTGCGCGCACCCTTGAGCGCGGAGTCCTGCGGCGCGATGACGAGCGCGAATAGCAGTCCCCAAATGCTGTTCATCGTCCAATCACCTCGATGCGGGCGATCACGTCGCCTTCCAGCACTCCGTCGGCGACGTCGATGCCCTCAATGATTTCCGCAAACACCGTGTAGTCGCGATTGAGCCTGAAGTTGTCGCGCAGGTTCACAAACCACTGGGCATCTCCGGTATCGTGCTCGCCGGTGCTCATGCCGATGGTGCCGCGGGCGTGCGGGACGATGCCGAGTTCGTCGCGGAAAAAGCGCGGAAACCCGAGGAACTCATTGGCGCCCGGGGCTCCACCCTGGGTCACGAAGTCGGGTTCAACACGGTGCCAGGTATTGCCGTTGTACCAGCCGCTCTTTGCGAGCGCGAGCACCCGCGCGGCCATGACGGGCGCATTGTCGCCACGGAGGCGCACGACGAATGACCCCCCGCCGCTCGAGTCCGCCATCACGACGCGCAGACGGAGATCCGCGCCGAGGGCGAGGCGCGCGGCGTCGGCCGGGAGCGCGATCGGCAGTGGCGTGCATTGTGCCGCGGGGCCGCTGACGCCGAGTGTCGTCCCGATGTCGGCGTAGGTGCGGGCGATCGCACAGTCGAAGTCCGCGGCGAGCGGCGCTACGCGTGCCCAGTCTCGCGCTTGGGCGAACTCGGCCACGCGCTCGGCCACCGCCGCTCGGACGCGGCGGGCGGTCTCACTGGAGTCGCGCTGTAGCTGCAGGCCGGCATGGATGGCTGCAGTGAGGGTCGCGTCGCCACGTGGTGAACCCTTGAGCGCGCGCGCGGCGGCGCGGATCACCGGATTCCCGCGGCCGGTCAGCGCGGCGAGCAAGAGGTCGTCCGCCGAGTGGCCAGCGACGCGGGCGAGCCCGTCAATGGCCGCCTCCTTCACGTTGTCGTCGGCATCCATTGCGAGTGCGCGCAACGCCGCGGTGTCGGCGAGGGTGGAGGCCGCGCGTGCGGCGTACACTCGCAGCGTGCTAATGCGACTGCCGGCCAAGCGGGGAAGGGCGGTGCGTGCGTCGGCGGGCGCGATGCGCGCGAGCGCGGTCAGTGCGTGTGCCGCGGCATGCCACGACACACTGCCCTTGGCACGCACGGACGAGGATGGCGCGCTGTTCGTCCAGATGCGGAGTGTTGCGACGATCGCGGCATCTGTGCCGCAGGGCGCTTGCAGCAAGTCGGTCGCGCGCAGGCGCACCTGCCAGGTGCTGTCGGCGAGCGCGGTGCGGAGTGCGTCGCACTGGTCGTTGCGTGCGCCGAGCGCGCGATAGCGGAGGCGCCACGCCGGGTCAGTGTACGCGGGCGGTGCAGGGAGCGGCGGTAGCGAATCGCGCCGTCCGAACAGTGCGTCCCTCGATCGGCCGAGTCCGCGTTGCGCGATGACTCGAATGCGAGGGTCGGCGCTGCGCAGTCCGTCGGCGTAGGCGCCGGCGGTGGTGTCGCGGCGTTCTTCGGCGAGTAAGAGTCGGGCGACGAGTGCGCTGTCGGCGGACGAGGTGCTTCGCTGCGCGAACGCAATCGAGCTCGCGATCAGCAGGGCGGCAATGATGGGCAGTCGGCTCATGGTTGTAATGATATGTGCCGCCTTCGCGGTTGGCAGACGAAGCGTCCGGGTGCCACTGTTGGTCCGTGGAAGTAGGTTCATGCCAAACCGGAATCGGAGTCTGCGCTGTGAATTTCCGCCTGCCCACCGTCGCCCTCTTGTTCGCGTTGGCTGCCTCACCCGCTGGCGCACAGCAATACGACATCGTTCTCGCGAACGCCACGATCATCGACGGCACCGGCGCGGCGCGATTCACCGGCGCGGTGGGTATCACCGGCGACCGGATCGCGATCGTCTCACGCACGCCGATTCCGGCCGTACAGGCCAAGCGCGTGATTGACGTAAGGGGTCACGTCGTGGCGCCTGGATTCATCGACCTGCACGCGCATCTCGAACCGCTCCTGCAGATGCCGGGCGCCGAAAGCGCCGCCCGGCAGGGTGTCACGCTGGCGCTCGGCGGCCCGGATGGCGGTGGCCCCTGGCCGTTCAAACCCTATCTCGATTCGGCAGAGAAGGCCGGGCTCGGTATCAACGTTGCATTCCTCGTGGGGCACAATACGGTTCGCCGCGAGGTCATGGCCACCGCGAATCGCGCGCCCACGGTTGCTGAGCTCGAGAAGATGAAGGCGATGATCGCGACGGGAATGAAGGAAGGGGCGTTTGGCATGAGCACCGGATTGCGGTACGTCCCGGGCTACTACTCCAAGACTGACGAAGTCATCGCGCTCGCCAAGGTCGCCACCGCGTCAGGTGGCATCTACACCTCGCACCTGCGCGAAGAGGGACTTGGTCTCATCCGCGGCGTCAGCGAAGCGATCGACATCGGTAAGCAGGCGCGCATCCCGATCGTCCTCACGCACCACAAAGCGGTAGGGCAACCGACGTGGGGCAAGAGCGCGGTCACGCTCGCCATGGTGGACTCGGCGCGCCGCGCGGGCATCGACGTGATGATCGACCAGTACCCGTACACGGCGAGCTCGACGAGCTTCAGTGTGCTGATGCCGCCGTGGGCACTTGAGGGCGGCAATACCGAGTTGCGAAAAAAACTTGCGAACCCGGAACTGCGCAACGCGATCGAGAAGGGGATTCTTGAGCTTTTGCTCAACGACCGCGGCGGTGGCGACATCAAGCGGGTGCAGTTCGCGAGCGTGAGCTGGGACCCTTCGCTCAACGGCAAGACCCTCTACGACTGGGCCGTGAAGCGCGGTGTGCCGCCAACGGCCGAAGGCGCGGTGCAGCTCGTCATTGAGGGAGTGCTGAAAGGCGCGCCGTCGAGCGTCTTCCATGTGATGGACGAGAAGGACGTCCGGCGCATCATGGCCCACCCGCAGACGATGATTGCGAGCGACGGCCGCCTCTCGGAGCCCGGGGTCAGCGTGCCGCACCCGCGCAACTATGGCACCTTCCCCCGCGTGCTCGGCGAATACGTGCGCGTGCAGCAAGTGCTTACGCTCGAGACTGCGGTGAAGAAAATGACCAGCATGCCGGCCAAACGACTCGGACTTGCCGACCGCGGCTGCCTGCGCGAAGGCTGCGCGGCGGACATCACGGTGTTCGACGCGGCGACCGTGGCGGACAAGGGGACATTCGCGAGCCCGCACCAGTATCCGGTCGGTATCGAGTGGGTCTTCGTGGGCGGGCAGGCCGTGGTGGCTGATGGGAAGTTCACGTCGGCGCGACCAGGCCACGTCCTACGAAAGCGGTGAGGTGTCGTCGGTAGACGCTGCCGCCGGCGCGGGTTACCGCTTTTGCACCCCACTCGAGTCTGGCACCGTCACCGCGGCAACGGCCGCCCCCAGCATCCGCACCCGCAGGTCGTTCTGATTCCGTGCGACCCGCTTGGCCATCCGGTTGAACACCGTGCGCGCCTTCTTGTACTGCCCCGTTCTGAGCAGCGACACGACGGCGCCGTCGCGGAAGGTGTCCGGATCAACCCACTTGAGGTCGTTCTCGATGGCGAAGAGCAGCGCATCCACCTGCGACGAGGCCTCGAGCCAGCTGTAGGTCGAAACGCCGTGCATGAACTTGATTGCGGCCATCGCATCGGCAGGAGCGTTCTGTGCCTTGGCGAACTGTGTCAGTGATGCGTAGAACGATTCATCGGCCCATCCCATCGTGCCGCTGTGAAGATCCTGCTCGACGTCCATCGCCAGTGTCATGAACTCGGGCCAGTCGCTCGGCGCGTGGTTGGCGGCCATGCGGTCCTTGAGTGTCTGATACTTGGCCATCGCCGCCCTGAAGTGGGGGCGATCCTTGCTGTCCACGGCAGGACCACGCCCAAGACGCATCGCGGCCGACACCGCACGGTACCGTACCCGCTCGACGTCGAGCGGAGCGAGCGGCTCATCGCTTGGGCCAGTCTTGCGACCGGTGAGCAGTGCGCCGAGGTCGAACCGGTCGTCGCCGAGCCCGGCGAATCCGCGTGAGAACCGCTTTTCGTAGCGTGTTTGCTCGCTCATGAGGTCAAGGGTCGGATAGAAATCCGAGTTCGCGCCTTCGGCGTCGCCGATGAGCGGCACCAACGCCTCGCGCGTGACCAGCTTTGTCCCTTCGGCCGCCTCGGGTGTGATCAGGTGAAAGTGCTTGAGGTCGGCTTGGATGTTCGGCAGTGAGAACACCGACCAATCAGGCTTCGGCAGTTCGGGTTTGTTCGACGCGACGATGAGAATGTCCACGTCGGCCGTGCGGTAGATCTCATACGACGGAAAGTTCTTGTGCACCGCTTTGATCACCGAGAGCACGAGACCATCGTCGATCTCATACAGGTGCAGCCACTGGCCGAAGACGCCATCGGGCGTGAGGTAGGTGCGGACGCGTTTGTAAAATTCGTCGGTGAAGAGTCCGCTGACGCCGCTGACCCAGGGATTCGACGGCTCCGATAGAATCAAGTCGAACGTCGAGTTCGACGCGGCGAAGTAACTCTTCGCATCGTCGTGCACATAGCGCGAGCGCGGATCATCGAAGACGCGCTTGTTGACCGGATAGAACAGGCGCGAGCCGTTGATCATCTCAGGCTCGATGTCGATCGTGACGAGTTCCTCGATGGTCGGACTGCCGAGCAGGAAGTGACTCGACATACCGGAGCCATTGCCGATGACCGCGCCGCGCTTGGCGTTCGGGACGTGGGCGAGCGTGGTGAGCGGCAGCAGCACCTGCGTCGACTCGTCGCCGTCGAGCCGAGAAGGGGCGATCGTCGACGTATCGCTGGCAAACCACTCGGGCGACAGCGACGCATCGGGCTTGCCGTTCGTCGAAATCGAGTAACTGCCGTCGTCACTTTTGCGTACGCTCACGGTCGCGGTGCGCCCGTCCTCATAAAAGACAATGCCGTGGTCGCGTTCGCCGGGCTGAGGGGTCGTGCCGTACCGGAAGACGCCGCTCGTGAGAATGCCGCGATCGAAGTCGGCGTTGATGAACCCGCCGGCGACGACGAGCACGGAAGCGCCGACCAGCGCGACGGCGAAACGGTGGGTGCTGGCGTTCGTGCGCCCCGCGATAAACATCAACCAGACGCCGAGTGCCATGTCGATCACGCCGCCCAAAATGAGCAGCGTCTTCAGTCCAACGACTGGGATGAGGACCAGCGCTGCGAGGGTGACCCCGACGATGGAGCCAAGCGTGTTGACGCTGTACACGGCGCCGATGGACCGCTCGCCCCCGCCCGCGCCGATGAGGATGCGCGTGATGAGGGGGAGCGTGATGCCGGCGCAGAACGTCGCCGGGACCATGACCGCCATCGCGATGCCGTACTTGGCGACGGTAAAGAATTGGTAGCCTTCGGCATTCTGGTCGAGTCCCTGAATCAGGAACGCCATCCAGTCGAAGCTCGAGAGGTAGGCCGTGAGGGTCGCGATGGCGAGAGCGCCCATGGCCCACTGCGTGACGGCGAGGGCGCGAATTGGACTGCGGAAGCTGTCGGCGCGGCTGCGGACCCAGTAGGCGCCGAGAGCGAGGCCGAGGATGAACGCCGAGAGCATGAGCTCGAACGAGTGCGTGGCGCTGCCCAGGACGAGCGACAACATGCGCACCCACGCGATCTCATAGATGAAGCTCGACAGGGCCGTCCCCGCGGCAACGCTGAGCATGATGCGCCAGAGCAGGGGGAGCTCAATGGCGATCGTGGGCGTTGCGGTACGGGTAGCGACTGGCGTTGGCGCCGAGACAGCAGTTGGCGTGGCCTCTGACGGATCCGGCATCTCGGTAGATCCGGCGGCTGAAGCAGGGACGCCAACCGCAGGCGCCGCATCCTGCGTGAGTCGCACGCTCGCGAACACCGCGAGTCCGACGAGGATATTGATGATGGCCGCCGTGAGAATCGTGCCCGGCAGTCCCAGGACAGCGATCAGGTAGAAGCCCGCGATGAGCACGCCAGCCGCGGCGCCGATCGAGTTGGCGAAGTAGAGCAGGCCGAGCACTCGTCCGCTTTCACGTGTACCGTCTGACGACAAGAGGCGGAGAAACCCTGACGTCATGAGCGGGAAGGTCATGCCGAGCAAAACCGACTGCGGCAGGATCAGCAGCGATGCTAGCGTCCACTTGACGATGACGAGCGTCGTGCCACTCGTGAGCGCTGGGAAGATCGACGTGTACGTGAACGCCGTCGTGCTCTCGAAAATGCCGTGAAAGAAGAGCCCGAGGATGCCTACGGCCACTTCGATGGCCGCGTATCCGACGAGCGGTTCCTTGATTCGGCTGGCGTACCGCGACGCGACAGCTGCGCCAGCCGACATGCCGCCCAGATAAATCATTAAGACGATGACCTGGGCGTATGCGGAGTGGCCGACGAAAAGGCCGAGGTACCGGCTCCAGATGGCCTCGTACATGAGGCCGGCGGCCCCCGAGAGGATGAAGCAGATCGTCAATAAGACCGGCATATGCGGCTCAAAGCTACGTGAGAGTGTTGCGGGACGCTTCTCATGTCCCGCGCACCATCGTGACGCGGCGGTCGGTCTCCCGCGGTGCGACAGTTTTGCGGGCATGGACTGGATGCATATTCTTCGCACTGCTGACTCACCTTCTCGACCGGTGCGCCCGCGCAACCGAACACAACGCGCGGTGTCTCATACGCACCACGGAGGGCCGATGGCCGAACGGTCGCAGGTGCTTGGTATCACGCAGATCGCCATGACGGTGCGCGACACGCCAGATACGCTCTGGCTCATGAGTGAAGTCATTATCAATCAATGAGTTAGCGTAACAGACTGGCCACGAATATATGCACCGCGACAACGCCCGTTGTGTGCAAGTACATGCTTGCTTATGATGCAAGCAGTCATTTGCATGCAGCGTTTTTTCACCACGGACGGGTCATGGCTGCTCCAACTCGCAAGCATATTCTCACGGCCGCGGCGCGGCTCTACGCCGAGCACGGCTTTCGTGGCACCACCACCCGCGCGATCGCCGAAGAAGCGGGGGTGAACGAAGTCACGGTGTTCCGGATTTTCGGAAGCAAGGAAACCCTGATCGTCGAGGCGATGCGTGCCCACGGGGTCCCCGTGAATGTCGGCCCGTTACCGGCCACGCCGGTCGACCCCGAGCAGGAACTCGCCGCGTGGGCGATTCAGACGCGCGAGGTGCTCGTCTCCATCCGTGCGATGATCCGCCAGGCGATGAGCGACGCGGAGCAGAATCCTGAGATGCCGCGTTTTGTCACGCGCGGAGCCGAAGCGATGTTCGACACGATCCATCAGTACCTCAAGCGCCTACGGGACGCGGGTTTTGTGCCCGAGGCCGCCGAAACGCAGGTGGCTGGCGGCATACTCGTGAGCGCGCTCTTTCTCGACGCGATGTGGCGCGAGTTTATGCCACAACACTTCTTGCCCGTGGCGACCGCGCCGGCCAGCTACGCCCGGCTCTGCCTCAAGTCGATCGGCTTCAACGCCGCGGTACGAGAGCAACGGGTGGCGTCGTGATCGCGCATGGGATTCCTGTTCCCGATTCACGCCCGTCCATGACCCGCATCCATTCAGCACCCGACATGCCTTCCCTCCTCTCGCGCCGAGTGGGCGCCCTGATCCTGATTCCCGCCTTCGCGGCGGTCGCGTTTGCGACCGCGGCATCCGCGCAAGGCGCGGGTGGCGCACCGCCGATCGCGGTCTCCCTCTCCGACGCACTCCGTATGGCCGCGGGCGTTTCGCACACGGTGAACACCGCCGCGGCCGGCGCACGTCGTGCGCGGGGCCAGCAGCGGCAGGCCCGCGCGCAGTTCTTTCCGCAGCTCTCGGGCGGCGCCGGATACCAGCGCACGCTGCAGAGCCAGTTCGCGGAAATCCAGAAACGCGACGACGCATCGAAGCCGGCGTCCGGCGGCAGCGCCACGTCGAATTCGTCCGACAGTTTCGGCTCGATTACCAAAATCTTCTCGTCCGAAGTGACCGAGACGGTCACGCTGAATTTTTCACAGAACGTCTTTACCGCTGGCCGCGTGGAAGCGTCGAATGCGCTCGCTGATGCGGCACGCACAGCCGCAGACATCGGCCTTGATGCCGCGCGCGCTCAGGTGGCGCTCGATGTGGCGCAGGCCTATTACGACGCGGTCGCAGCCAAGCAGCTCGCGCTGATCGCCGACAGTACGCTCGCACAGGCGGAGCGTTCGTTGCAGCACACGACGCTTGCTAACGAAGTCGGCTCAGCGTCGGAGTTCGACCTCCTCCGTGCGCGCGTGGCCCGCGACAACCAGCGCCCGGTGGTCATCCAGGCCAAGGGCCATCGGGAGATCGCGCTCCTCCGGTTGCGACAGCTGCTCGGTGTGCCGCTCGCGCAGGCCCTCGTGCTGACGACGCCGATTCGCGACGAAGGCGCCGCGGAGCCGGTGTTGCTTGAGCGGCCGATCGAGATTCCCGGCGCGAATCGCGCGCTGGTGCCTGATACGTCGTCGGCACGGCGCTCCACGGTTCGTCAGGCCGAAGCGAACGTGGAAGCGCAGCGCGCGGCGTTGCGTGCTGCGCGCTGGGAACGGTTGCCCTCAGTGCAGGTGACGTCACTCTACCAGCGTTTCGCGTATCCCGCGACCGGCGCGATCCTCCCGAACTCGTTCGGGCTCTCCTATCCGAACTGGGCGGTCACGGCGGGGTTCTCGTTTCCGATTTTCACTGGCGGCCGCATCGCCGGCGACCGGATGGTGGCGGAAGCCAACCTGACCGAGGCCGAGGAGTCACTGGCGCAGACAAAGGAATTCGCAGCACTCGACGCACGCACGGCCGTGATGCAGCTAGAGCAGGCGCAGGCGGCCTACGCTGCGAGTGTCGGCACGGACGCGCAGGCGGCCAAGGCGTACGCGATCGCTGAAGTGCGCCAGCAGGAAGGAATATCGACGCAGGTGGAGTTGCAGCAAGCGCGGACGCAGTACGAGCAGGCCCAGCTCAACCGGGTGCTGGCGGCGAAGGATCTCGAGATCGCACGGCTTCGCTTGGCGCTGCTGAAGGATCTGCCGCTCGCGACCCCGACCCCGGCCGGGAGACGGTAGTGGGTAACGGCAATTTCGAGCAGGCTGCACACGGTACGCCGTAGCACGGCTACCGCCAACGACCAAACGACCCGAACGGACTACGGTCCGCGTACGACGAACCCAACAGCGAACCCAACTGAGACCAGCGCCGATGTCACCGAAGAACCAAATTACCGCTGCAGTATTGATGACCGCCTCCGCCATCCTCGCTGCGTGCGGCGGGCAAGGCGCTGAATCCAACACCCCGGTCGCCGCGCCCATGATGAGCCTGAGCCCGGACAACATCGCGATCGCGCAGCGGTCGACGATCACGTCGGGTCCCGCGATCTCGGGCACGCTCGTCGCCGACCGGACCGCGTCGATTCGTGCCGAAGTGCCGGGTTCCGTGCTCGCGGTGCTGCTCGACCCTGGCTCACCGGTGAGCAATGGCACGCCGCTCGTGCGGATCGACGACTCGGCGATTCGCGATGCCTTTCTCTCTGCGAAGAGCGGTGTGACGCAGGCCGATCTGGCCGCCGATATCGCCAAGCGCGAACAAAGCCGCGCTGAGAAGCTGCTGGCCGCCGGTGCGATTGCGGCCAACGTGGTTGAAATCGCCCGCCGCTCCGCGTTTGGCGCGGCTGCGGCGCTCGACGACGCCAAGGCTCGACTCGCCAGCGCGCAGAAGCAGATGGACCACACGGTAGTGAAGGCGCCGTACGACGGCATCGTGAGCGAGCGGCAGGTGAATCCCGGGGATGTCGTGGCACCGGGCGCGCCACTGGTCACGATCGTGGATCCATCCACGATGCGTCTTGAGGGTTCGGTGCCCGCTGACCAGCTCGCCAACATTCGGGTTGGCGCGCCCGTGACGTTCACGGTGACGGGCTACCCGAACCGCACATTCCATGGTTCGGTCAGCAACATCTATCCGAGCGCCGATCCGGGCACGCGTCAGGTGCGCCTCTACGTGCGGATCCCGAACGCTGGTCGCGGGCTCGTCGCGGGACTATTCGCGACTGGCCGGGTGGCCTCGTCAACGCACAGCGGCATCGTCGTGCCGATGACCGCGATCGATCAGCGCGGACTCCGGCCGTCGGTGTCGCGCCTCCGCGGCGGAACGACGGAACGGGTGGACGTCACGCTCGGCACGAAGGACGACGCCACCGAACAGATCGAGATCACGACGGGCGTCACGCCGGGTGATACACTGCTCCTCGGCGCCGCGCAGGGAATCACGCCCGGTACGCCGCTCAGGATTTCCACTGGCAGCGACAAGGCTGCCGCCGCGCCGGTGCCCGTGCTCGACGCGCCCGCGAAAGCGACACCCAAGACGGCCAAGCCGTAAGGACGACGACCCATGTTCATTTCTGATTTTGCCATCAAGAAACCGATCGTCACCATCGTGTCGATGGTGGCGCTCGTGGTGTTCGGACTCTTCGCGCTGGGTCAGCTGCAGACCGATGAGTTCCCCGACGTCGTCGAGCCGATCGTCAACGTGGCCATCCCGTATCCTGGTGCGTCCCCTGAAGTCGTCGAACGCGAAGTCCTCGATCGCGTCGAGGAGGCTGTTTCCGGTATTTCCGGCGTGGACCGGATGGAGGGCACGGCGCAAGACGGCTTCGCGAATGTGACGGTGTACTTCGTATTTGAGAAGGACATCCAGCAGGCGTCGCAGGACATCCGTGACAAGATCTCCTCGATTCGCGACCAGCTTCCCGCGGAAATCAAAGAGCCGATTCTCTCGCGCTTTGACCCGGAGGACCAGCCAATCGTGCAGCTCTCGCTCAACTCGAGCTCGCTTGACGCACCGAGCCTGACGCGGCTCGCGGATCCCGGGATGACGAAGGATCTCCGCTCTATTCCAGGCGTGGCCGACGCCAACGTCGTGGGCGGTGTGCAGCGCGAACTGACCATCGAGATCCGACCGGACGCCATGCGCGCGGCTGGGATAAGTGTGGGTCAGCTCGTGGCGGCGCTTCAGTCGCAGAATCTGGCGGTGCCCGTCGGTAAGCTCACGGGTGCGCTCGATGAACGCGCGATTCGCCTCCGCGGCAAGCTGGAGACGCCGGCGGATTTTATGAGTCTGGTGATCGCCGAGCGCGCGGGCCGGACGATCCGGCTCAGCGAAATCGCGACGGCGAAGGACGGGACGGCTGAGCCGACGACCTCCGCGAATTTTAGCGGCCGCGAGTCGATCGGCATCCTCATCAGGAAATCAAAGGGCTACAGTACGTCCGAAGTTGCGCGTGCGGTGCTCAAGCAGGTCGAGGTCATCCGTGCGGCGTTGCCGGCCGGCACCAACCTCGACGTGGTGCAGAACGCTGGCGACCGCGTCGAGGCGTCAGTGCGCAATGTGAATGAGGCGCTGCTCGAGGGCGCGGCGCTCACGGTGCTCGTGGTCTTCCTTTTCCTGAACTCGTGGCGCTCGACCGTCATCACCGGCCTGGCGTTACCGGTCTCGGTGATCTCGGCGTTCATCGCGGTCTGGGCGTTTGGTTTCACGCTCAACACGATGTCGCTGCTCGGACTCTCGCTCGCGATCGGCATCTTGATCGACGACGCGATTGTCGTACGGGAGAACATCGTGCGGCACATCGAAATGGGCAAAGACCATTTTCGCGCGTCGCACGAGGGCACCGATGAAATCGGACTCGCCGTCGCGGCGACGACCTTCTCGATTGTCGCGGTCTTCGTGCCGATCGGATTCATGGGAGACGTGCCCGGTCAGTGGTTCAAGCCGTTCGCGCTGACGATCGCGTGCGCCGTCATGGTCTCGTTGTTCGTGAGTTTCTCGCTCGACCCGATGTTGTCGGCGTATTGGGCAGACCCGCAGACGGAGGCCCACGAACGTCGCAATCCGATCGCGCGCGCCCTTGATGGATTCAACCACTGGTTCAACCGCCAGGCTGACCGTTACACGACGGTCGTGGCGTGGGCGCTCGACCACCGCTGGTCGATGGCTGCGTTGGCGACGCTCACCTTCGTTGGCGCGCTCTGGCTGCAGGCGACGTATGGCGGATTTGGCTTTGTGCCGGAGTCCGACCGCAGTGAAGTGTTCGTGGAAGTGCAGACGCCACCGGGCTCGAACCTTGAGTACACCAAGATGAAGGTCGAGGAAGCGGCACGTATCGCGCGCACGCACACCGATCTGGTGGCGTATACGTTCTCGACGATTGGCGGGAGCAGCATCACGATTCCTGGTGCCAGTCTCGCTGCCGCGGATCTGGGCAGCCTCTATGTGCGCATGAAGCCCAAGGCCGAGCGCCGTGTGAGTCAGTCGGAGCTCGGTGAAATTCTCCGCAGTGAAATGCCGCAGGTGGGTGGCGCGACGGTCTCCGTGTTCACGAGCGGGTTCGGCGGTGCGCGCAAGCAGATCCAACTTCAACTCCGTGGCAAGGATGCCGCCGTACTCGGCCGGCTCGCGGACTCGGTGCTCACTCTCGTGAAGGCCGTTCCCGGTGCGGTGGACGTGGGACTCTCGACCAAGGGCAAAAAGCCGGAACTCGAGATTCAGCTCAATCGTGAGCTCGCTGGATCGATGGGCGTGACCGTGGGACAGGTGGCGCAGGCGCTGCGTCCCGCGTTCGCGGGCGTCGATGCCGGTGACTGGGTGGATCCGTCAGGCGAGAACCGGAAGGTTCGCGTGCGGCTCGCACCCGAGTCGCGCCGCCGTGCGGCAGACATCGAGCAGCTTCCGCTGTTGGTGGGTGGACAGAACGCTGGGCCGCCGCGCACGATGCCGCTCGGCCAGATCGCTTCGATCCGTCCGTCGCTCGGACCCGCCGTGATCAGTCACCTGAGCCGTGAAAACGTGATCGTGATCGAGTCCAACACCCAGGGTCGTTCGCTCGGTGAGGTCAATGCGTCAATCCAACAGGCCATCGCGGGGATGGTGTTGCCAGCTGGGTACCGCTTCTCGTCGGGTGGCGAAGTAGCTGATCAGGAAAATGTGTTCAGCAAAATGCTGGCCGCGATGGGCATTGCGGTGTTGCTGATGTACCTCATTCTCGTGGTGCAGTTCGGCTCGTTCATCGAACCGCTCGCGATCATGGTCTCGTTGCCGCTCTCGTTGATTGGCGTGGTGCTCGCGTTGCTGTTGACCGGCAACACGCTCAACATCATGTCGATGATCGGCGTGCTGATGCTGATGGGCATCGTGGCGAAGAATGCGATTCTGCTGATTGACTTCGCGAAGTGGGGGCAGGAGGGCGGAAAGGACCGGCGTACCGCGCTGATCGAGGCGGGCCGCGTGCGGCTCCGCCCGATCATGATGACGACGATCGCGCTGATTGCCGGCATGATTCCCGTGGCACTCGGTCGCGGCGAGGGTGCCGATTTCCGCGCGCCGCTCGGGATCGCGATCATCGGCGGCGTGATCACGTCCACCTTCCTCACGCTGCTGGTGATTCCGACGGTGTACGAGGTCCTCGACGATTGGCGTCTGAAGTTCAGCGCGATGTTCAAGTTCCCGGAGCGGCCCAATACTGAGGAGTACATGATTCCGAAGGACGTACGCGCCACGGTGCACACCGGGCACTAGTCGGAGTTCAGCAGGGCAGGCAACGCAAAGGGGAAGCGCGGTGAGAGCGCTTCCCTTACAGACGAAAGATGCAACTATAATGCGGTAATTAAGTATGTGACGATTAGGAAATTAAAGCATCAAGAAGACTACAGAAAGTTTTAAAATGTAACTAATTCCCAAAGCCAGGCATCACCAATTTCGTGGTCTTGAACTACTTTACTATAGACAAATCCATTCTTTCTTAAAATTCGAGTAGATGCATTTTCTTCTGGTGCTGTTTTAGCACAAATAACAAGACTTGGGTTTTGATGCTTTGCTATTTTGATTAATTCCTTACACGCTAACGACGCAAATCCCTTCCTCTCATATTCTTGAAAGGTGTAATATGAAATCTCAACCACATTATTTTCAGGTTTGCCATTAAAGCCTGCTGCTCCCACAATTACATTCGAATCGAAGACTAAGTATCCAACCCAAGGCTTATGGAAACCTTTATTTTTATAAAAATCAACAGTGGCTAAAATTACTTCTTGGCAATCTTTAATATCATGTTTTTCAGCAAGGTTTGAGCCTTGTTCATCTATAATTTCCAAATGAAATTTATTAGTCATCGTATTATAATTTTTATTCAAAAATTAATAAAAAAAGATGCAACTAGCCTAACTCACTGATAGGCAACAAAAAAGGCGACATTTCTGTCGCCTTTTTGCACTTCTGCTCCCCCTTCTGCGTTGCGTTCACTCTCCGCCTTCGCGGAGCGGAGACGTTACGGCGTCCTGGGTGGACGATCCGGCTTGTGCGCGTCGAGCCAAGCGCGCTGCTCGGTGGTCAGTAGGGCGTGAATTGCCGTGCGAAGCGCGGCGGCGGCGGCGTGCACACGATCGGCAGTCGGTTTGGCTGCAGCCAAAATGGCCCGAATCTCGTCTCGCGTCTTGCCGGCCTTGTGCGCTTGCCGTGCGGCGATGTGCGCGGCCTTCATGACAGCGATATCGGCGGCATTGGCCGTGTGAAAGGCTGTGACGAGGGCCTTGATCGCAGTCCGCTGCGTTTCTGTGAGCTTGAGTTTGTGGGGCAGTGCCGGGACGGGGCCTTTACCGGTTGCCGCGCCCATCGGACCGCCAGCGAACGCCATGCCACCCATGAACGGCAGTGCGCCAACTGCGCTAAATGGACCACCGGGAAGGCCCTGAGACGCCGAGAAGGTGGCGACCACCGGATCCATCATGTCGAACTCGGCCTGCATCGTGTCGGGGCGCGTCGGCCAAACATCGCAACCGGCGGCGAGCACTGCGGCCCCGGAGACGACGGTCATCAGCTTGAACAACTTCATCTGGGATCCTCCTGTGAAGAGTTGGTGCAGAGGTTTGTTTGCGGACAGGACCATCCGCTCGATTAATACGACGCCACCGAGAGGGTCGACGTTAACCCCGCGCTGGTGCCGTGGCGCCGGCCGCCTGCTGGAGGAGTGCCCAGGCTCGGGCGAGATGGCCCCGATCGGTTCGCAGGTTCCCGATCGCCACCCGAAGGACATATCGCCCCCTCAGTACAGTATGGGACAGAAACACCTCTCCCGAGGCGTTCACTCGGTCGAGAATCCGGGCATTGTGGGCGTTGGATTCCGCGAGCGAGCCACCGGCGTCGTACCGGAAACAGACGACCGAAAATGGGTGCGGAGCCTCGACCCCCCAGCCTGACGCAGCCTCGCTCCGCACCCAGCCCGCGAACTCCTGTGCCATCGCGCAATGATGACGGATTCGGTCGGCAATGCCGCGCGCTCCAAATGCCCGAATCACCATCCAGAGCTTAAGCGCCCGAAACCGGTGCCCAAGCTGGAAGCCGTAGTCCATATAGTTGAGTACGGTGTCCTGCTCGGCGGTTTCGAGATAGGCGGCGACAAGCGAGAAGGCCCGCTTGAGCGCCTCCGGACGGCGGGTGAGAAAGACCGAACAGTCCATAGGGGTGAAAAGCCACTTGTGTGGATTCACCACCACCGAATCCGCCCGATCCAGCCCGGTGAAATGGTGGCGCATCTCCGGCACCGCGCCAGCGACTCCGGCGTATGCCGCATCCACATGGTACCAGAGCTGCTCGCGCTCGGCGATGTCGGCGATGGCATCAAGCGGGTCGACGCTGGTCGTGCTTGTGGTGCCGAGGACACCGACAACAGCAATCGGGCGATAGCCTGCGGCCCGGTCGGCGGTGATCGCGGCTTGCAATGCATCCGGCTTCATCCTGAACTCGGCGTCGGACTCGACGGTGACGACGTTGTCGGAGCCGATGCCAAGTGTTATCGCCGCCTTGTGCACCGACGAGTGCGCTTGGTCTGAGCAGTAGACGCGCAGCGTCGGCAGGTCACGGCCCGCGAGTCCCTTTCGGCGGATGTCGAGCGCGGGGTCGGCCTCGCGCGCAGCCGCCAGCGCATACAGAGTCGACGTGGATGCGAGGTCGGTGATCATTCCGAACCAGCCGGGCTGGAGCCCGATGAGCTGGCGGATCCAGTCGGTCGTGAGCTGTTCGAGCTCCGCGGCGGCTGGGCCCGTTCGCCAGAGCATCGCATTGGAGTTGAGCGCGGTGGCGAGCAGTTCGCCGAGTATGCCCGGCACACAAGCGGTGTTGGCGAAGTAGGCGAGAAAGCCCGGATGATTCCAGTGGGTTAGTCGAGGAACGATGTCACGTTCAAAACCGTCGAGGATCTTCCGCATCGGCTCCCCATCGTCCGGCGGTGCAGTCGGCAGCGCAGCGAGCGTCGCGCCGGGGACTAGCGGTGGGAGCACGGGGTATCGTTCGGGGTGTCCGAGGTAGTCGGCGATCCACGCGACAAGCTCGTTTGCGCGGGCGCGGAATTCGTCGAGCGGGAGGTCGCCTGTGTCGGGCGAAGGTGTAGTTTTTAGCAGCACGTTTATGGCGAAGCCTCGAATGATGCGAAACATTTTCTCTGTCGCAACGTATCATACGGACACGATCACCCACCACGTCAGAATTTTTCGGGATACCAAAGCCACCCATGGTGCTGTCGCTCGTCGTTCCATTCGCGCTGGCCCTGCAGGTCCAGATTCAGGTCGGGGTTGGCACGAAGCCGGCCCTGGATTCTGCGCGCCTCCGTGCGGCGAGGACCGAGGCGTTCATGGAGGAAATGCGGGACGATTCGTCGCGGCAGCGGCAGCCGGTCCGGCGCATCGCGCTCACGCCAGAACATGTCGCGACCGCGTTTCGCGATGCGGATGCGGAGGCGCTCCTTCTGCGGGCGCGCCTGGCGCGCATGAACCAGGATTCCGCGCTCACCAGCTATGACGCCAAGGCGTACGAGCGCGTGTCGGTCGGGCTGGGCGCCAAATTTCTGGGCCGTGACCGTCTCGCGTTCCGGCAAGAGGAGGCATCGCGCGTACAGTGGCAGCGCGGCAAGGGCGTCCGGGTCGAGCTCACGGGAAGTCGCTCGGTGGTGCCCATCGCTAAGAAGTCCAGCGTCGGGGGCGACGCCGGCTTGAGCAACGTCGCCGTGCCCTACTATCCCGGCCGCGACAACCTGTGGTTGGGCAGCGGCATCGCGCGCGCGGAAGTGGACGAGCGCAACTTGGTGCACCCGCTCGCGACCGGCGCCGAGGCGTACTACACGTACGCCATGGGTGACTCGGTGACGATGACGCTGCCCGATGGGCAGAAGCTCACCTTGCGAGAACTGCGCATCGTAGCGCGCGAGCCGAAGTGGAATGTGACCGTCGGTTCGTTTTGGTTCGACATGGCATCCGCGCAGCTCGTGCGCGCGGTGTACCGCCTGAGCACACAGATCGACATCTGGGCGGTATCCAGGGAGCAGCGTGCTCGCGAACGCGCCGATACGTTGGCGAACGGCCAGGGTGCCCGCCCGGGCCGGCGCAATCAGGACGGTGCGCCGCCGGCGTGGGTCAAGGCTGTGGTGTCACCAATGAAGGCCGACATCACGGCCGTTACGGTGGAGTTCGGGCTCTACAATCAGCGATTCTGGCTTCCACGCATCCAGGCGGTCGAGGGATACGCGCAGGCGAGTTTCATGCGCGTGCCGATCACCTTCGAGCAGCGGTTCACCTACGAGAGCGTGAACGGACTCGACTCGATTGCCACGCTGCCGCCGGTGGAGCGGAGTCGCGTCGCTGTATTGCGCGACAGCTTGAGAACCGCCGGAGTGGACTCGGTGAAGCGCGACTCGATTGTACGCGAGGCGCGGCGTGAGCGGACCAAAGAGCTTGTCGCGGATCGCGAGCAGCAGTGTGCAAAGACCGGCACCCGCACGACGTACCGGACCCGGTATGAAGGATCGCTGCGGATTGCCGTGCAGGTGTCCTGTGATTCGGCCAAGCTGGCGAACTCATCCGACCTGCCCGGCTCGATCTTCGATTCAAACGAGGAGTTATTCGGCGCGTCGGATCGCGACGCACTGCTGAAGGCGCTGACGTTCGGGCTCCAACCCGGCTGGGGTCCGCAAAAACCGACGCTCGAATACGGGCTCGCCCAGACGCGCTACAATCGCGTCGAGGGGCTTTCGACCGGTCTCACCGCCATCAGCGCACTCGGCAAGGGGTACGCGGCATCGCTCGGGGTACGCGCATCGTACGCCGACCGCGAGCTCAATGGCGAGGCCGCCGTCTGGCGATCCAACGGCCGCACGACGGTGCGTGGCGCTGTGTACCGCCGGTTGCAGGTGTCCAACGACTGGGGCAATCCGCTCTCGTTCGGCGCCTCCATGAGCTCTCTCCTTTATGCACGCGACGAAGGCGCGTACTACCGCACCTGGGGTGGAGAACTCACGAGCACTCCGGTGACAGCGGGTTCGCTGGAGTGGCGCATCTTTGGCGAGCAACAATGGGGCGACAGCGTGCATTCGCGCTGGACGTTGTTCGGTCCCGGCAACGATCCGCGTTTCCTGGCCAACCCGATGGGTGCGCGTCTGACGCAAGCCGGCGCGTCGGTGCGTACGCGACCGCAGTGGGGGCTCAATCCCGACGGTCTCCGCCTGATGACCGACTTCCGGGTCGAAGCGGCGAGCGGTGACGCGACCTATGCTCGTGCGCTGTTCGATCTGACCGGAAGCTCGGTGCTTGGACCCATGGCGGCCGCGCTCACGCTCAGTGGCGGCGTAGCGGCTGGTGGAGTGCCCGTGCAGCGGCGCTTCTACCTCGGTGGATTGCAGTCGGTCCGAGGGCAGACGGCGCTCACGGCCAGCGGCGACGCATTCTGGCTGGCCCGCGGTGAGATTGGCACGCGCAGTACCGGTGCCCGCGCGGTCCTGTTCGGTGACGTAGGCTGGGCGGGTCGGCGCGAAGATTGGAACCGCCCAGGGCGTCCACTCGGTGGTGTCGGCACCGGCACATCGTTCCTCGACGGCCTGATTCGCATCGATCTCGCACGCGGTCTCTGGCCCACCAAGCAATGGCGGCTCGACCTGCATCTCGACGCAAAGTTCTAGCGGTCCGGTACGCCTGTGAGCGCGATCACGGCCCTTGCGTTTGACACGGAAACCGCGTCCCTTATCCGGTCAACCATACCCTAGAACGGGCGCGGCATCGTTGCACGATCACACGCCACTCGGCACGCAGTTGTCGATCGCGGAAACTCTCCTCTGGCAGGAGAAGTTCCGTCGTGCGTTGGCGGTCCTCGTCGGGTTCATGGCCCTGAGCCTCATTTGGATCGGCCCGGTCGCGGCGCCGTCCGTGCTGTCGTTGCGCACTGGCGTCCAGCAAGCGCTCAGTGTCGCGGCATTGGCGGTTGCGGCGTACCTGCTGTTCAACGCGATCATCAGCCGCCGGGTCGCGAAGTCTGGCACGGCGAGTCGGGCGCTGCTTTACATCGTGCTGGCGGTGGACGTTGTGTTGCTTTTCACCGTGTTGTTCGCGGCGACGCCTCCTAGCGAATACGTGCGAGGGCTGATTCTCGCGACCTTCGCGCTGCCGTTCACACGGCTCTACTTCGGCCGGCGCGCGACAGTGGTGAGCGTGGCGGCGGTGGCTCTCGGTTACACGACGTTGATCGGGGTCGCGACGAACTTCGGCTTGCTCGATGCACCCCAGGAACAGTTCTGGAACCTCGGGATCTTCCTGTTGGGGACGCTGCTGCTCGGCGAAATCTATGGCGAGGTGGCCGGCCGGATGGACCGGATGCTCGCGCTATTCGAGCGTGCGCAGGAGGGCGACTTTTCCGGCGCGTACGATGAGTCGCTCGACCGAATGCCCGATCCGATCACGATGATCGGACGCTCGTACAACACGATGCGCGTGAGACTCCAGTCCCTTGTGCTCACCGACGCGCTCTCGGGTTGCTTTAATCGGCGCGGATTCGACCAACTGTGCGCGCGCGAAGTGTCCCGGGCGGTACGCGGCCGCTATCCGATCGCGTTACTCGCGATCGACGGGGATCAGTTCAAGCGTGTGAACGACGAATTCGGGCATCTCACCGGCGACGAAGTGCTGCGTGGCATCGGGGCGCGGCTGCGCGAGATGGCGCGCGCGGGCGATGTCGTGGCCCGGACTGGCGGCGACGAGTTCGAGATCCTTACCCCCGACACGAACGCCGCCGGCGCGCAGATCCTGGCCGACCGCGTGCAGGCCGCCTTTCGCGGCAAGCCGTTTGACAGCCTGGGCGGCGTCCGCTCGGTCAGCGTGAGCATCGGCATCGCGTCCGTCGACGCCGATACCGACCAGATCCTCAGCACGCTCATCGCGCGGGCCGACGAGGCGCTCTACGTGGCCAAGCGCAACGGTGGCGACCGTTGCCAGCTCTGGGAACCGGGATTGCGCGGATTAGACGACCCACTGCCGGGGCAACGCTCGATCGACGCCACGCCGCTGACCGAAGACCAGTAGCCTGCGTCGCGGTCTGCCTGTTAGGGCAGGCGGATCGTGCCTTCCATCATGAAGACCGCATGGCCGCCGACGCGGATTGCCGTAATCGCGCCATCGACTTTATCAGCTTCGATCTCGATGCGGCTTGGCCGACCCATCTCGACGCCCTGCGTCACGGTCCAGCCGAATGTGCCGGTGCGCTTTGGTAACCGTGCGGCGAGGAAGCCGGCGAGGCAGGCGCTCGCCGAGCCGGTGGCGGGGTCCTCAGGAACGCTCATGCTCGGCACGAAGCAGCGAGCGCGATACTGCGCGGTGCCGCGCTCGGTATCTGCCGCGAACACGAAGAGGTCTGGTGCCCACGAGTTGCGCATGGTGGTTTCCCACTGGTCAATGCGAACGCGCGCGCGACCGAGGGCTTCCACCGTCTTCACGCCGACCATCAGGAAGGGCAGGCCGCACGAGATGGCCTGTGGTGCGCTCACCCCGCTCACGATCTCTTCGGAATCGAGCGAAAGGATCTCTGCGAGGGTGTTGCGTGTCGGGGCCAGCGGGCCGAGTTCGGGAAACTTCGCCACGGAGAACTGTGCGAACGGGGCCGGGCCATCGCCCCGCACGATCACGGAAATCGGGCCAACCCCTTCTTCGAGCACGAGCGTCGCGTCGGCTGAGCCCTGCCCGCGCGTGGCCTGCAGGGCGATGGCGGTGCCGACCGTCGGATGCCCGGCGAACGGCACTTCGGCGCCGGGCGTGAAAATCCGCACGCGCGCGGTGTTCGCTTTGTCGGTCGGCGGATAACAGAACGTCGTCTCGGAGAAGTTGAACTCGCGCGTGATCTCGAGCAGCGCCGATTCGGGAATCCCCGTCGCGTCGAGGAAGACCGCGAGCTGGTTCCCGCCGAAGGGGCGGTCCGTAAACACGTCCAACGTGACGTAGTGACACTCGGGCATTCGCTTGTTACTCCGCCTCCATGAACGGGTACCGATAGTTCGTCGCTGGCCCGAACGTCTCCTTGACCGTGCGGGCGCTGACCCAGCGCAGCAGGTTCATCTTGGAGCCCGCCTTATCGTTGGTACCCGACGCCCGTGCGCCGCCGAACGGTTGCTGGCCGACGACCGCGCCGGTTGGCTTGTCGTTCACGTAGAAGTTGCCTGCCGCGTTGCGAAGCGCCGTGTGTGCCTCGGCGACGGCCTTCCGGTCGCGCGCGAAAACGGCGCCGGTGAGCGCGTACGGCGACGTCGCGTCCACCGTCTTGAGGATCTCCGACCACTTGGCGTCGTCGTACACATGCACGGTCACGACCGGGCCAAAGATTTCCTCGCACATCAGGCGGTACGACGGATCGTCGGTCAGCACGAGCGTGGGCTCGATGAACCAGCCGGTCTCGCCCTTGGCGCCTCCGCCCGTAATGATCTTCGCGTTCTTTTTCGCGTCCTTGAGGTAGCCACTGATCCGGTCAAATGCCTTCTGGTCGATCACGGCGCCCATGAAATTGCGGAAGTCCGCCGTGTCGCCGACCCGAATGTCCTTGGCCATAGCCACGACTTGGTCGCGTACCGACTTCCAGAGCGACTTCGGGATGTAGACGCGGCTCGCTGCCGAGCACTTCTGACCCTGGTATTCGAATCCGCCGCGGACGATCGCGACCGCGAGGGCCGTTGGGTCCGCCGACGGATGCGCCACGATGAAGTCCTTGCCGCCAGTTTCGCCGACGATGCGCGGGTACGAGCGATAGCTGCCGATGTTGCGGCCGATCGTGTCCCACATGCCGTTGAACACTTCGGTGCTGCCCGTGAAGTGCACGCCAGCGAGGTCGCGATGGCTCAGGACCGTGTCCGAGATCGTCGCGGCGTTGCCGGGCACGAAGTTGATCACACCCGGGGGCATGCCGGCTTCGCGAAGCAATTGCATGGTGTACCAGGCGGAGAGCATCGCCGTGCCGGCCGGCTTCCAGAGCACCGTGCAGCCCATCAGTGCGGCCGCCGTCGGCAGGTTGCCGCCGATTGCCGTGAAGTTGAACGGGCTCACCGCATACACGAACCCTTCGAGTCCTCGATAGTCGAGCTGGTTCGTCATGCCCGGGGCCTGCGCGGGCTGGTCGGCATAGATCTCGCCAGCGAACTGCACGTTGAAGCGCCAGAAATCGATCAGTTCCGGGCCGGCGTCGATCTCGGCCTGATACGCCGTCTTGGACTGTCCGAGCATCGTGGCGGCAACGATTGTGCTTCGCCAGCTGGTGGCGAGGAGGTCGGCGGCCCTGAGCAGGACGGCCGCGCGGTCTTCCCAGCGCCATGAGGCCCAATCACGTTGGGCCTTCTTCGCGGAGGCGATGGCCGCGGTGACGTCCTTCTGGCGCGCCTTGTGCCACTTGGCCGTCACCTGGCGGTGCTTGTGTGGCGAGACCGCGTTCGCGATGTCGCCGGTGCGGATCTCCTCGCCGCCGATGACGAGCGGAATCTCGGGGCACTCCTTCTGCATGGCGGCGAGGCGTGCCTTGAGTTCGGCGCGCTCGGGACTGCCGGGTGCGTATTGCCGCACCGGCTCGTTGATGGCCGGGCCGAGGGTACGGATGCCGTTTGAAGGAGCGGACATGGCGGACTCGCTTGACAGAAGGAGGAGGAGGAAGTCGCTCGTGTGCGTGAGCGCCGGTTCGTGGGAACGGCGCAGACCTTAAAATCTACCAGTTCGCGCGGGTGGGCCCAACCGGACGACAGACCGACTAGACTTTTGGGCGATGTCAACGAATCCCCTCACGTGAGCACCCTCTTGAGCGGCCGGATTATCGGAGCGCATACGCCAGACGCTGGTGGGATGGTGATGGCGGTACGGCGCGCGGCGGCATCGCAGATGCAGGCGATGCAGTGCTTTACGGCGCCGCCGACCTACTACGGCGACAGGGTCACGGCCAAGCCGGACCGCGTGGCGAAGTTCCGCGAAGCGCTCGCGGCGGCCGGTATCGAGCCGCGCCATGTGCTCGTCCACGGTGCGTATGTGCTCAACACGGCGTCGGCGGAGCCGGAGAAGGCCGCGCGTGCGAAGGGCGGGCTCGCGAAAGAACTCGAACGCTCGACGGCGTACGGCGTCGGTGCCTGCTGTTTTCATCCCGGCTCGGCGGGTGAGGGTGACCCCGGTGAGGCCTGCGACCGCGTTGGCGATGCGATCGTCCACGCGATCGAGACCGTTCCCGAGGGAGAGCGCCGCACGCGCGTGCTGATCGAGAACACCGCTGGGGCAGGCCGCACGATGGGTCGATCGGCCGAGGAGATCGCGCGGATGCTCGCGCGGGTGCCCGCGGCCCTACGGCATCGCACCGGCTATGGACTCGACACCTGCCACCTCTTCGCGAGTGGGAAGGACATCGCATCGTCCCGCGAGGCGCAGCGGGCCGTGCTCGACGAGTATGAGCGGATCATCGGGGAACGGCCGGCGTTTTTTCACCTGAATGACAGCCAGCATCCGTTCGGCTCCAACAAGGACCGGCACGCCTGCATCGGCGACGGCGCCATCGGAGTGGAACCGTTTCGCTGGTTGTTGGAAGACCCTCGTACAGAGGGGGTTCCGCTCGTCCTCGAGACGCCGCAGGAGCGCAGCGAAGCGCTTGATGATGATGCGACGGCTGACCCTGCGGACGAGCGAATGATGATGCTTTTGCGCTCGTTTCTCCCTGGCTGAAACCGCGTTTCACTCGGCGAATTGAGCGGTTTTCGATCGTCACGCCGCCTCGCGTGAGGAGAGCGCCCTATTGCGCTCTCGGAGAGCCGGTATAGTTTCGACTCATCCCACGGGGATTTCTCAGTGCGGATACCGGGATCCATTCACCACAATTCCTAGGAGCACATCGATGGCCGCCAAGAAGAAGGCGAAGGCGAAGACGAAGCGGAAGCCGAACGCCGCGTTCATGAAGCCGGTCCAGCCGGATGAGAAGCTCGCGGCCGTCGTCGGTAGCAAGCCGCTCCCGCGCACGGAAATGACGAAGAAGCTGTGGGCCTACATCAAGAAGCACGGCCTGCAGGACAAGAAGAACCGTCGTGATATCAATGCCGACGCCGCCCTGAAGGCCGTGTTTAATGGCCGCGCCAAGGTGAACATGTTCGAGATGACGGCGCTCGTTTCGAAGCACGTCAAGTAGGTCAGTTGTTGTCGCTGCCTCCGGGTAGCTGCTCTGGAGGGGGTGCGTCCTCACGGGTGCGCCCCCTCTTTCACCTCCAGATCTCTCGTCGTGGCCCTTCGCAATTCATCTGGCAAGGACAAGGAATCCGACAGTAAGGGCTCCGTCGCGGCCGTGCGGTCGAAGAGGGGCGGCGGCCTGTCGGCGCGGAAGTTCTGGGAAGGTTTCAAGTCGATCGCCGGCACGATCGCGATCTTCCTGATTCTCCGCACCTTCTTCATCGAGGCCTATCGTATTCCTTCGGGCAGCATGATTCCCGCGCTGCTGATTGGCGACTGGCTCTTCGTGAACAAGCTGCGCTACGGGCCGCACATCCCGTTTTCCTCGATCAACCTGCCGGGGTACGCCGAGCCGCAGCGCGGCGAGGTGGTCGTTTTCGAATCGCCGCCGCAGTACGACCAGCCCGACGACCTGACGCCGACGCTCGTGAAACGCCTTGTGGGGATGCCGGGTGACACGATCTATATGCGCGACGCCGTGCTCTACGTGGATGGCATCGCACAGCAGATCGGCTATACCTCGCCGGAGCAGTTCAAGGGCGACCCGACCGAGGTAAGCGCGCTCTTCGAGTGGCAGCACAAGTTCGAAGTCGTCAAGACACGGTTCGGTGAGCCGCCCAAGCAGCCCATGCACGACCACTGGGGCCCGCTCGTCATCCCGAAGGAGTTCTTCTTCATGATGGGCGATAACCGGTACGACTCGAAGGACGGTCGTTACTGGGGCCTCGTCCCGCGAAAGAACGTGCGCGGCCGGCCGATGTTCGTCTACTACTCGTTCGTTCCGTCCAGCGCGAGCGACCGTCCGATCAGCTTCGTCTCCGACATTCGCTGGGGCCGGCTCGGACACTGGATCAAGTAGAGACAGGCAGCAGGAGAGCGGCGCCGCTGCCGCTGCCGCACGCACACCCGTGCGCATGCGACCACCCTACCGAACGGAGTGCCTGATGCGTCAGCTTTTCGTTGCCCTCGTACTGGCCCTGCCTGCCACGCTCGCCGCGCAGCAGCCCGAATTCCTGCAGCCATACGGCCCGCCGACCCGGCCGTTCTCGCCGGCCGTGAAGGTCGGCAATGTGCTTTACCTCGCCGGCCAGATTGGGACTCCGCCCGATGCGTCGGGCGCGCCGGTCGCCGGCGGTATCGCCGCCGAGACGAAGCAGACGATGGAGAACATTAAGGACGTGCTCGCGAAGACGGGCTCGGACCTGGACCACGTCGTGAAGTGCACCGTCTTTATGGCCGACATGAAGGAGTGGGACGCGATGAATGCCGTGTACCGCACCTACTTCAAGAACAACAGGTTTCCTGCGCGCAGTGCGTTGGGCGCCAACGGGCTCGCGCTCAACGCCCGCGTCGAGATCGAGTGCATCGCGACGGTCAAATAGGGTGAGGCAGCCGGCCGGGCGCCGTCGCGTTGGCCGTCGGGTTGGCCGTGGCGTGCTCGGCGGGTTAGCGGCAGCGTGCGTCGTGACACTGACTTCGCACCCGGCGGCGACGCAGGAGCTGCGACAGGGCTCGGTTGTCACCGACACGGCGTGGTCGCAGGCCCTCGGCGCGAGCAAATCACTCGTGGTGTACCTCCCGCCGTCGTACGGCACCGATCGTACGCGGCGCTACCCCGTGGCCTACTATCTGCACGGCACCGGCGGTGACGAGACCAACTGGGTGAAGCTGGGCGGCATGGCGGTGGTGATGGATTCACTCGTTGCCGCGGGGATGCCGGAGATGATTGTCGCGATGCCCGACGGCGACAACTCGTATTACACCACCTACAACGTGCTCCTCGACGCCGCCGGATGCCGCCGGATGCTCGCGCCGACCGCAAATGCCGACCGCGACTGCGTAGCCTGGCCGCACTATGACGACTACGTCGCCTACGATGTCGTGCGGCATCTGGACGCGAAGTACCGCACGCAGGCGGCGGCCGCGAACCGTGCGATTGCCGGGCTCTCCATGGGCGGGTACGGCGCCGTGACGCTCGCACTCAATAATCCCAAGACCTTTTCGGTGGCCGCGTCGCACTCGGGCGTGCTCTCACCGCTCGAATTCGCCCCAGCGCCGTTCGGGCGCGCCCCGTTCACCCGTTCGGCGGGCGACTCGACGGCGGCTGCGGGGTTTGGCGCGCGCAACGCGGCTCGCTACCGCGTGATTTTTGGCGCCGACAGCTCGAGCTGGCGGTCGCGCGACCCGGCCACGATTGTCTCGCGGATCTTTGATCGTGGCGCGCCGATGCCAGCCCTGTTTATCGATTGCGGCACCGCTGACATCTTCCTGCCGCAGAACCGGGCGTTCGTTGAGGCGCTACAGTCCCGCAACGTGCCGGTCGAGTACCGGGAATGGGCCGGCGCGCACAACTGGACCTACTGGCGCGCGCATGTCGGCCAGAGCCTTCGCTGGATCGCGGCGCGCATCGCGGCGCCAATGCCAAGCAGCCGCTGACGGCGTAGCTTCCCCGCATGGCTGATTTTATCGAGCGACCATCGATCGCCTCGCGCATCGAAACGCCGCACCCCCTGAGGCGCTTGGCGCTGTCTTTGCCGCAGATGGCGCTCGTCACGGGCATCGTGATTCGCCTCTGGCGGTCGTACACGCTGACGCACGGATCGTCGGACAGCTGGGCTTGGGTGGGCGGCACGTTCCTCGTCGGCGTGTGCCTCCTCTTCCTGATGTGCGCCATTCATCTGGCCAACTATTCGCTTCGCCATTGGATCTGGCGTGCGCCACTCTTCGCGATCTTGGAATCCGGCGCGGAAATCCTCGTGAGCCTCACGCTCACGACGATGAACCTTGAGCCGCTCGGTGCGGAGATGGCCGAGCTCTCGGACTGGCTGCCGACCGCATCGCGAATCATGTTCTGGCGCCTGCTCGGTGTCGGTGCCTTCACCGGCGTACTGGCCATCGTGGTGTCGGTGGTACGCCGCCTCATCCTCGTCGCGGAGGATCGCAGTCACACGGCCCGGGCGGTGCACCGCGCCAGTACGGAACAGCTGACCCTACCCGATACCCAAGAAGGAGCGAAATAGGTGATGCATCGATTCCTGCCCCTCACGCTCGCGATTGGCGCACTGCGCCTCACGGCACAGGACGCCCCCAAGCGCACTGAAGTCCTACCGCCGCGTGGTCTAGCGATTGTCGCGCGGCCGTTCGGTACGCAGCGCGAACTGGCGGTACTACAGCAAGCCTGGCTCAAGAAGCGGCTCGACACCTTCGTGCCCGGCTTGATGCGCAAGACCGGCATCGACTTCTGGGTCATCACGATGCGCGAGTACAACGAAGACCCGGTCTTCAACTCGATCACCTCGCCAGAGACGATGGCGGCCCGCCGCCGGACGATCTACGTGATCTTCGACCGGTGCGCGGCGGCTGGCCAGCCGCCGCAGGCGTCATGTATCGAGCGGATCGCGCTCGGCGGCAGTTCGCAGGGCGGCGTCTGGGAAGCGCGTCGGTCCACCAAGCCGGTGGAGGCCGCGGTCGGTGGGCGGCAAGCCGAGCTCTGGGGGGACGAGCAGTGGCAGGCGCTCAAGCAGTTGATCGAAGAGAAGAACCCGAAAGTCATCGGTATCAACCGCTCGAAAGTGTTCGCCTTCTCCGACGGACTCTCGAGTGGTGAGTTGCTCGGCATGAGCGAGGCGCTCGGCGACAAATGGAGGGCGAAGTTCAAGGATGCTGAGGGGCTGCCTCTCGAGCTGATTGCGTCGCGATTACCTGAAGAGGAGGCCTTTTTCGGAAAGATGACAGAGAAGGTCTGGGCGATGACACAGGAGATGTTCTCGGCCCGCGTGATCGTGCCGGGCAAGACGCGGACGAGCGAGTTGGTCTGGTGGTGGCGGCAGCGCGTGGCCGATCAGGGCATGGGCACCTGGTTCCAGCCGAGCATCGAGGTCCAGCGAAAGGGCCAGACGTCGGAGCAGGTTGGTGAGGATCCGATCATCCAGCGTGGCGACGTGCTGCACTGCGATGTGGGCCTCACGGTGGCGCGATTGAACACCGACACCCAGCACAACGCGTACGTGCTACTGCCTGGTGAAGCCGACGCGCCGACTGGGCTAAAGAAGGCGCTCGCGAATGCCAACGCGTTGCAGGACATCGCGATGGACGAGATCAAGCCGGGGCGCAGCGGCAATGAGATTCTGAAATCCGTGCTGGAGCGGATGCGCGCAAAAGGCATCGATGGCACGATGTACTCGCATCCCATCGGCGTGAACGGACATGGCGCTGGTCCGTTGATCGGTCTGTGGGACTATCAGGACGGCGTGCCCGGGCGCGGCGATGCGAAGGTGACGCCGAGTATGTGGTACTCGATCGAGTTGCAGGCGACGACGCCGGTGCCGGAGTGGGGCGGGCAGTCGGTGCGGATGGCGCAGGAAGAGGACATGATCATTGGCGCGGACGGGCGTGTGCGATGGGCGCTGAAGCGGCAGGACAAGCTCTTTCTGGTGAAGTAGGACATTCTACACACAGCTCGTAACTCCAAGTGCGAGTAGGCGGTACGCTGCTGTCGGCCGCTGTTCAACTGCAACGACGGGAATGGAATGAAAAAGGGATTCAAGGAGCTCTTGGTGGTCGGCGACCGCGTGCTGATCAAGGTCGAGGAGGGCGAGGATCGGACCAAGGTCGGGCTCTACCTGCCCGCCACTGCTGTCGACAATCAGGCGGTGCAGGGTGGGACGATCTTGGCGACTGGGCCGGGGCATCCACTGCCCTCAGTCGAGGAGCATCTCGATGAGCCGTGGCGAATCACGGGGATGAAAGACACCCGTTATGTTCCTATGCAGGCGCACGTGGGTGATTACGCGCTGTTTTTCCGGAAGGCGGCCGTCGAAATCACGTTCGAAGACGAACGGTTTCTCGTTGTACCGCAGGCAGCGATTCTCGCGCTCGCGCGGAAGCCGGCCCCGGCGCCACTGTTCTGACCGACCCAATAAGGAGAGCGTTTTCATGATGTACGATGAGCGATTCATTACGCCGATGCGCCAGGAGCTGACCTGCCTCGGTATCGAAGAAATGCGCACGGCCGCGGACGTCGACGCAAAACTTCACGATGCAAAAGGCACGACGCTGGTTGTCGTGAACTCGATGTGCGGTTGTGCGGCGCGCAATGCGCGTCCTGCGGTGGCGTCTGCGTTGCAGCACGCCGTGAAGCCAGATCATCTCTATACCGTGTTCTCTGGCCAGGACGCCGACGCCACACGCCGCGCCCGCGAGTTCTTCGTTGGCTATCCGCCGAGCTCGCCGTCGATTGCCATGTTCAAGGACGGCAAACTCGTGTTCATGGTCGAGCGCCACCAGATCGAAGGCCGCTCGGCTACGGAGATCGCTACCGACCTCGTCGGGGCGTTCGACGCGCATTGCGCAAGCGGAGCGACGGCGTAGTACATTCGGTTCAGGCAGCGCGCTGCCGAGTTCGTCAAGCCCCGCGGTCAAATTGATCGCGGGGCTTGTTATTGAAAAGAACTTGTAATCGCAGAGAATGCGCGGTAAACTCTGCGCGTGGCCAGGACTCTCCGCTCATCCCCAGTTGCCCCGGCGCTCGACCGCGTCATTCACGAGCCCATTCGCCTCGGGATTATCAGTGCGCTGGCCGTGAACGCGAGCCTCTCGTTCAACGAGCTGAAGCAGCGCCTCGATACGACTGACGGCAACGTGAGCGTGCATGCCCGCAAGCTTGAGGACGCTGGTTTCCTCAGCTGCCACAAAGGATATGAGGGCCGCGTGCCGCGCACCGAGTACAAGCTCACGGCGTCTGGCCGCAGGGCGATGGAGCGCTACTTCGCTCAGATGACGGCGCTCATTGAGGCCGCGCGCGCGAAGTAGGCCTGCGCTGGCGCCACCGGTTTCGGCGGCGCATCCTTTGCCTACGCGCTCAGGCGTACCGGATCTACCGCACGAGGAGCGTTCACGAGCGTTGATGAGTATGCGCGAGTAGTTGCTAAACCTATCAACGCTGCAATGAAGTATCAGATAGAGAGATTCTATGGGTATGGGTTCATGCGAAAAGATGCGCTCAATGCGGGCAAGTCGGTTACTGAAACATTTGATGGATTTCGCCACATGGCCCCTCGCGCTCGCAAGTGCCACGACGTGGGCCTCACCGTTGGATTATCCCTTGGGAGGCATGCGAATGGCGAACGAGCTCGATGAAATCGCAGGGCCGACTGACCGCAAAGGACTCGAGACCGGCGTCAACTATTTGTCGAAGCCGTTCGCGGCCGATGCGCTCGCGTGCATTCAGCGCAACGTACGCTCCCGCAGATCGCTCCTCTGGACGTGAAGGGACGCCGCGCGGCCGTTCGTTTCATCTTCATCACCGTCGTCCTCGATGTGATTGCGATGGGGATCATCATCCCCGTACTACCGTCGCTGATCCGTGAGTTCGTGCACGGCGACATGGTGCGGACGTCCACGTACTACGGCGTGTTCGGCACCGTGTGGGCCCTGATGCAGTTCTTCTGCTCGCCGATCATCGGCATGCTGTCGGACCGATTTGGCCGCCGCCGCGTGATTCTCCTCGCGAACTTCGGGTTGGGGCTCGACTACATCGTGATGGCACTCGCACCGTCAATCGGATGGCTGTTCGTCGGGCGAATTGTTTCGGGGATCACCGGGGCGAGCTGGACCACGGCGGGCGCGTACATCGCCGATATCACGGAGCCCGAGCATCGTGCCAAGGGGTTCGGCATACTCGGCGCAGCGTGGGGCGTGGGGTTTGTGCTTGGTCCAGCGCTCGGCGGTGTGCTTGGTGGAGTGGATCCGCGGTTGCCGTTCTGGACGGCGGCCGTGCTGACGTTGGCGAACGCGATGTACGGATTGTTCGTGCTACCGGAATCGCTGCCGCCGGAGAAACGCACGGCATTCAACTGGAAGCGCGCGAATCCGGTGGGCTCGCTCATGTTGCTGCGCTCGCATCACGAACTCCTTGGCCTCGCGGCAGTCAACGCGATCTACTTCCTCGCGCACCAGGCCTTTCCGACTGTGTTCGTACTCTACGCCGGCTATCGGTACGGCTGGGGGCCGCGCGCGGTGGGGCTCACCCTCGCGGTTGTTGGGGTGTGCACGGCGATCGTGCAGGCCGGCCTCATCCACAAGGCGGTGGTCCGGTTCGGAGAGCGCCGCTGCCTCACGGCCGGTCTCGCGTTTGGCGTGGTGTCGTTCTCCGTATGGGGCTTTGCGTCCATCGGATGGGTGGGCCTATTTGCCATTCCGTTCGGATCGATGATGGGACTCTTCAGCCCATCGGCGCAGGGGCTGATGTCCAAACGCGTCAGCACATCGGAGCAGGGGCAGCTCCAGGGCGCGGCGGCGAGCATCATGGGCATCACGGGTATGATTGGCCCAGCGCTCTTCACGATGACCTTCGCCGCGTTCATTGACGGCAAGGGCTTTCAGTTGCTTGGCGCACCCTTCTTTCTGGCCGCCGCACTGTCCACGCTAGCCATGCTGCTGGCGTGGCGAGTGACGCGACCGCAACTCACTTGACGTCTCACGCGATGCCAGGGCAGGTTAGTTACACAATTGTGAAGTCGTGGTCATTTGCCGCCTATTGCAGCCACGTAAAATAAATGTAAAAAAATGCGACTGCTGGGCAGCGTTCCTCACTGACCCGGCGATTTTGTTTACAGGCGGCCGTGTCTCCTCGAGTGTTTGGAGACTCGGGTTTTTTGTTTGATAGAGGAGTGGTCAGGTCGAACCGATCCTCAATGCGATCGTTGCATTCGCGCGTTCCCTGTCTCGCTTAGGGCGTTTGTGTAGATAAGTCGCGTCCGCAAGCAAGACACTCCACAGTCTGGTACAACCCGCTGCGACGGCATTCCACGCGAGGCAACACGAGTCCGATCAAGTACGAGCGGGCGGCAGTGGCTTAGCTCACCGTCCGCTGAACCTGGGGCAGCTCATTAATGCATGTCAATAACGGCGTCCTAACTTGATGACTAGCAGGATGTTAGCGATGCTCATTCGTTTGCCGGTCATCAGTAACCCGACGCGATAAATCCGCGCCGACACCCAGATCGCGCCGAAGCAGGCGAGCAGAAGGCCCGCCAGTGACGTCCCGATCTGCCACGTCGGCACCTGCGTGCCGCTCATGACGAGCGGCATGATGATCGGCGAGCTGAATGGCAGGAGGCTCATCACCGTCGCCATGGTGCCCGTCGGTTGCGCCAAGATTGGCTGCACGAGGATGATGCTCGGCAAGAGCAGCAATATCACAGGCTGGGCGGCCTGCGCGGCCTCTTCCTGGCTGTTGCACATGGCGCCGACGGTCGCGAAGAGCGAGGCGTAGAACGTGTAGCCGAGGAGGAAGTAGAGCACGAGGCAGACCAGCTGGAACGCCGAGACCTGCGGCATCGTGATGGTTGTAATCCCCATCGATGCCGCCATACCTAGGCCGTACGCAGAGATGGCGACGGCGAAACCAACCCAGACGAGCTGCTGCGTGAGGCCCACCGCGCCGACTCCGATCACCTTACCGGCAAGGAGCGTCTCCGGCGAGATGCTCGACACGACGACCTCGGCAACCCGCGTCGTCTTTTCTTCAAGTACGCCGCGGAGAATGTTCTGGCCGTACAACATGATCATCATGTACAGCAGAAAGGCGATCAGAAACCCGAAGATCGCGCTCACGAGTCCGGAGCCGCCCCGCCCCTTGGACGTGATGCGCTCTGTACTCAAGTCGGCCTTCACGCGCGCGAGTGAATCGGCGCGTAGACCGGTGATGCCGGCGTCCTCGAGACGCTGGGTGAGCAGCGCGGAGCGGAGGGCCCCCTCGATCTGGCCCATGGCGCCGAGTGACGAGGCGTTTTTACCCGCGTAGCGTGCTTTGGCGGTCGCGACCGTGGCCGAATCGAGCACGAGATACCCCTGCGTCACGCCACGCATCACATCGATCGTCGCGGTGCTTTCGGCGGCGGCTAATGCGGTGCTGGCGAGCCTGACGATCTGTGGATCGATAATGACGATCGGTGTCGAACCACTGACGACCTTCTGGAGCGAGTTGTTCTCCGCACGCTCGCGCATCGCCCTGACCACGCGAACGCCGAGTTCGCTGCCCGTGGCATCGAGGATGCGGATGTCGGGGCCCGACGCCTGCTGCACGCTGCGCACCGTGAGCAGAGCGGGTAGCACCGAAATGGCCAGAAAAAACACCGGCCCGAAAACCGTCGTGAAGATGAACCACTTGGTGCGCACCCGCTCGACGTACTCGCGCTTGATCACCGCCATCAGCTTGGACGCCTTAACCATGACCGCTCATCCCCGGCTCGACACCCGTCGCGCCGACCTTTTCGAGGAAGATCTGGTGCAGCGACGGCTGCACGAGTTCGAATCGCTGGACTTCAACGCCCGCCGCGATGATCGCGCGGAGCAGCGCCTGTGGATCGGCTCCCTTGTGGAGCTTCACCTCGAAAAACCGGTTCTGGTCGTCGACCTTGTCGATCATTCCCTGGTCGGCGAGCAGTGCGGCGAGCCGCTCCTGTCCACCCGCGATACTGAGCGCGACGTTGTTGCCGCCGTGCGCTCCCTTCACGCTGGCCACCGTGCCGTCAAGGATCTTCATACCGCCGGCAATGATGCAGACCGAGTCGCAGAGACGTTCGGCGTTGTCCATCAGGTGCGTCGAGAAGATCACCGTCTTGCCGCGCTTTCGGAGCTCGACGACCGTGTCCTTGAGCGCCTGGGCGTTGATCGGGTCGAGGCCGCTGAACGGCTCATCGAGGATCACGAGGTCTGGGTCGTGCAGTAGCGTGGCGATGAACTGCACCTTTTGCTGCATACCGCGGGAAAGTTCGTCGACCTTGGCTTTGCCCCAGTCCTTGTCGGGGGTCTTCAGCGAGAGGCGTTCGAGCCATTCGTCGATGCGATGGTCGGCGTTCCGGGCGCTTACACCTTTGAGTTCGGCGAGGAACCGGAGGACCCGTCGCACTTCCATCTTCTTGTAGAGGCCGCGCTCCTCAGGGAGGTACCCGACGCGGTCGATCGTGCGGTAATCACGGTTTGAGGCGCCAAATATCGAGATCGTACCCTCGTCGGGCGCGATGATGTTCAGGACCATACGGATCGTGGTGGTCTTGCCGGCCCCGTTGGGGCCCAAGAGGCCGTAGACAGTTCCCTTGGGTACAGCCAGCGACAGCGCATCGACGGCTGTGTGTTCGGCGTAGCGCTTGCAGACTCCCCGAATATCGAGGGCGAGTTCCTTCATATGTGTGTGTGGTTCCATCCCTTGTTATGAGCGGGGCACGCTCCGAATATACGTAGATGCCAGATACTGAGTTTCTGCTCGTATGCGCATCGCTGCTCGTGGTGGCATTCCTGTACTCGGCCGTCGGACATGCCGGCGCATCGGGTTATATCGCCGTCCTGACACTCTTCGGATTCGCGGCCGAGGGCATCCGGCCGGTCGCCCTGATGCTCAACATACTCGTGGCGACGATTGGCACGATTCAGTTTGCGCGCGCGGGCCATTTTTCGTGGAAACTCTTCTGGCCATTCGCGGTGGTTGCCGTTCCGCTCGCGTATCTCGGAGGGTACGTCACCTTGCCCACGCATTGGCTGAAGGTGCTGATCGGGATCGTGCTGCTCGCCTCGGCGGTGCGGTTCCTGATCACTCCCGGTCCCGAGACTGAGGTGCGTCCACCGTCAACGCGCGTGGCGGTTGCGGTCGGTGGTGGACTTGGCCTGCTGGCCGGACTGACCGGAACGGGGGGCGGCATTTTCCTCACGCCGATCCTGATCTTTATGAAGTGGTCCAGAACCAAGCAGGCGTCGGCGGTGTCGGTGGCGTTCATCCTCGTGAATTCCATCGCCGGACTCGCCGGGTTTGCGACGAACGCCGGGACCTTTTCGCTACTGCCAGCGAATGCGGTGTGGTTTCCCGTGGTGGCTGTCGCCGGCGGGGCGGCCGGGTCGTACCTCGGCAGCCGAAAGCTGGACGCCACGATCATCAAGCGCCTCCTCGCCGTCGTCTTGACCATCGCTGGGCTCAAGCTTGTCCTCACATGATCTCCGCTCTGTTGTTCGACTTCGACGGAACGCTCGTCCATACGGCGCCGGGCATCCTCGCCGGGTTTCGGATTGCGCTTAACACCGCTGGCGTGACAGCGGTTGAGGCGATCGACGAGCGTGTGATTGGTCCGCCGCTGATGACGACGCTCAGGCGGCTGACTGGCCTCGACTCGGCGCCGGAACTCGACCGACTTGCTACGCTGTTTAAGGCGACGTACGACACAGCCGGTGTGCTCGAAGCCGAGCCCTACGATGGGCTTGCCGACGTACTTCGAGCGCTCGACGAAGCGAAGCGCCGGGCGTTCGTGGTCACGAACAAGCGCCTGGCTCCTGCGCGCGTGATCGCGGCCCGACTCGGCATTTTGCCGCACCTGAAGGGCCTGTATTCCCTCGATTCGTTCACGCCGCCGGCGCCGCGGAAAGCGGTTGTTGTGGAGCGACTGCTCCACGAGCACGGCATCGACGCTGCGACGGGCGTGATGGTCGGAGACTCTGTCGAGGACGCCGCCGCGGCGGCCGCGAACGGCCTCCGGTTCATCGCCGCGACCTATGGGTATGGCACACCGCTCCTGTTTCAGGGAGCGGCGCCGGTGGCCTCGCTCGACCGGCTCGCCGACTTGTCTGATCTTCTGCGCCAGCTCGACTGAATTGCGCTGGCTACATTCTTGACGTGACCGCACTGGGAGTGATCGATGAAGCTGACGCGTAGAGTATTTGTCCGCTGGTCCGCGTTGACCTCGGCTGCGCTCGCCGTTGCAAGGCGAAGTGTTGGTGCCCAGGCCAAGCCGGCGGCACAACAGCCCGGCGCGCTGAAATGGCTTGACGTTCCGTCGCTGCTGCCGATCGCATCCGTTGTGCTCCCAGCCGAACTCGGCGCAGGGTGTGTCGAGCGTGCGGCGATCGAGTTCTCGCGCTGGATCGCGAACTATCGCGAAGGTGAGGAACTGCTCCATCCGTACGGATCGGAGCGGATTTCCACGACCGGCCCCTCACCGGCGACGAAGTGGGCTGAGCAGGTGCGCGCGCTCAACGAGTCGGCCGTGGCGAAGGATCCGCAACGCAAGCCGTTCGCGAATCAGACGCTTCGTGACCGCACGGCCATCGTGGCCGATGCGCTGGCCAGCGTACAGTTTGCGGCGCGCGTCCCGTCACCGATCGCGGCCCCGCATGTGGCGCTTGCCCTGCTGGCACATTTCCTCGATTCGCCCGACGCGACGAATCTCGCGTACAACAAGGAGATCAACGCGAAGCAGTGCCGACCGCTCGCCGATTCATCCAAGGAACCGGTCACGCTCCGCAAGGCCGTCAATGGAGGGCGCGCTTGATGTCACGCGCACTCATCGCACGTCGCGTGGTTGAGAGCGACATCTGCATTATCGGGAGCGGCATCTCGGCGGCCATGGTGGCCGCTCAGCTGGCCGGCGAGCGTCGAGCGAGTATCATCGTGATCGAGGCTGGAGACGACCAGCCGCAGGTGAAGGACTGGGCTGCCAACCGGAAGCGATGGATGGACTATGGATCGACACCATGGCCCAACGACCATGTCGAAAGCCTCGATGCGAACGGGATCCAGTCCCGATCGATGTGCGTTGGCGGGATGGCCATGCATTGGGGAGGTGTGACGCCGCGCTTCGCGCCCGAAGACTTCAAGACGAAGTCGCTCTGCGGCGTCGGTTATGACTGGCCCCTGTCGTACGAAGAGCTTGAGCCACACTACTACGAAGCCGAAGCGCTGATGGGCGTGAGTGGCGAGCAGGGGCCGCGCGCGATGGATCCGCGCGCGAAACCATTTCCCATGCCGCCGCTCCCGCTGACCTACAACCTCGGCATCCTAAAGAAATGGGTCAACGATGCCGGCGTGTCGATGTGGAGCCAGCCATCGGCCAAGACCTCGCAGCCCTATCACGGGCGCGGCGCATGTTGCCGGAACGACACCTGTTTTCCGATTTGTCCGGTGAGCGCGAAGTATTCACCAGACCAGACTTGGAATCCGCTCCGCGCGAAGAAACAGGTCGTCATGCACACGCGAACGGTTGTGCGGCGACTCATTGTCGATGAGCGAAGCAATCGGATCGTTGCGGCCGTGGCGGTTGAGCGCGACCGGCCGGGGCAGGAGGTCGAGTTTCGCGCCAAAACGTTCGTCGTGGCTGCTGGCTACGCGTGGTCTGCGCACCTGCTGCTCAACTCACGCAGTGCGCGGTTCCCCAACGGCGTGGCCAACCGGGCGGGCCTCGTCGGCAAGTATCTCACCGGCCATCGCAATGTGCAGGCGTTCATCGACCTGCCGCTTACGCTCTATCCCGGCATCAACGAGCAGCATTCGCTTGTGACCAAGCAGTTCATGCGCAAGCCGCTGGGCGAGAAGTATCTCCGCCACGACCTGCGCGTCTGGGAATCCGCGGTGGGTCGCGAACCGCGTCTGAAGGATGAATCGGGCAAGCCACTCCTCGGTGATGCGCTCCTCGCCGACTGGCGGTCGCGACTCAAGACCAGCACGGCGCGCGTACGGTCCTACTACGACATCATTCCGGCCCGCGACAGCGAGCTGACGCTCGACGCGGCGAAGAAAACCCCGTGGGGCGATCCCGCGCCGCATCTGGCATTTGAGGACGACTCCGTGTCCCGCGACCTCCGCGGTTACTCGGAAGACTCCATCCGTGCGTTGTTCGGCAGGCTCGCGCAAGCTGGCAACGGCAAGATCATTCGCACCAGCGTGGACAACTTCCAGGATCATCCGGCGGGTGGCTGCCGGATGGGTGCCGACGCATCAACGGGCGTGGTGGATTCCCACGGACGCGCGTTTGACCACGAAAATCTGTTCGTCGTTGGCGCACCCACCGCGGTGAGCGGCAGCTGCGCGAACGGCACACTCACATTCTGTGCGCTCGCACTCCGCTCGGCCGAAGAGATCGGCAAGACCTTTCCGGCGGCCAAGTAGTTCCAATCAGTTCGCCGTCTGAGCGAATCTCGGGTTGTGCTCCGTGAATCTCCGCGGTTCCGCAGTAACAGTTAGCGTTTCGCGCGCAATGCCGGTGTGCTGCTGGGCGCACGTCGATGGAGTGTGGTGCGCTCGTAGTCATACGAGAGCGCGATCAGTATGCCCTCGCTCCAGGCCCGCCCGAAGAAGGTCATTCCGGCCGGCAGACGGTTGCCGCGCGTGTAGCCCATGGGGACCGTCATCGACGGAAAGCCCGTGGTCGGAGAAAAGAGCTGGCTATTATCGCCAGCGGGGGTGCTCTGGTCGCCGATCAGCCGCGGTGGATTGCTCCACGTGGGATAGACGAAGGCGTCAAGTCGCAGCGAGTCCATCATCTTGGTCACGGCGGCACGCACGCGCGGCTTGACCACTTCTTCACGAAAGGTGCAGCCAGGCGTGGCCTCGGGTGCGACGGTCACGGAATCGCCTGACACGAGGCGCGCCTCGATGCTGGGGTGGAACTTTCGGCTCCGCACGACCTCGCGCAACGTCTTCACTGGTGTGCCCTCGCCGCGCGCCGCGAAGTAGCGTTCGAGGTCGAACTTGAAGGGGTTACATCCGCCCTGTCCGCGGGTGAGCGCGTTGAGGGAGTCCACCATCACGGTGTCGATGACGGTGGCGCCGGCAGCCCGCAGCTCGGCGACCGCCTTCGCGAACAGGTGGACGACTTCGCTGTCGAGCCCCTGCCGTTCGTACGCTTGCCGAAGCACGCCAATGCGGGCGCCCTTGAGTGCCCCGAGCGCGACGAAGCGATTGTAGTCTGTTTCGCGTTTCGCGTCGGCGCCGGCCGTCACGGCATCGTCGGCATCCTCGCCGGCAATCACATTGAGTACCATCACGGCATCGGCGACGCTTCGTGCCATCGGACCCGCGATGTCGGCGCGGATGTTGAGCGGTACCACGCCGGCGCGTGAAGTGAGCCCCATCGTCGAGCGAATGCCGAACAGCGCCTGGTGCGCCGCCGGCCCACGGATCGAATTGCCGGTGTCGGTGCCGAGCCCGACGAGCCCCAGGCTGGCTGCGACCGCCGCCGCTGTGCCGCCGCTCGATCCGGCCGTTACGCGATTGATGTCGTACGGATTGTGCGTGTACCCGGGAAGAATCGAGTTCACGGTCTCGAGCGGTGAAAATGCCCACTCCGCCATGTTCGACTTGGCGAGCACGATCGCCCCGGCCGCCTTGATCCGTCCGACCATCGTGGCATCACGCTTCGGGATCCAGCCTTCGAGTGCCGCGCTGCCCGCCGTCGTCTGCAGGTCGTTGGTCTCGAAATTGTCCTTCACGATCGTCGGCACGCAGTGCAGGGGACCGATGAGCCCCTCTTTGGCGTAGCGTCTGTCGAGTGAGTCCGCGATGGCGAGTGCTTTTGGGTGTACCACGACGATGGCGTTTAGTCCCGGTCCCTGCTTGTCATAGGCCTCAATGCGGTCGAGATACGCCTGCACCAGTTGGTGGCAGGTGAGGGTTTTGGCCTTGAGCGCGGCGTGCACGCCGGCGATGGTCGCTTCGACGACGTCAAAGGCCGCGCGTTGTTGTGCAGCCGCGGACGATGATAGTACGAGCGCCGCCACGGCGGCGCGGGTCACGGTGCGCATTAGGCTCTCGAGGTTACGGGTTGAACCAGTACGACAGTTTCACTAGGAGCGTGTTTTGCGGCGGCGACGCGAACAGGTCTCGTATGTCGCGCTGCCCCTTGAACGACCCACGATTGAGGTCGTCCTGATTGCGTCCCTGCTGCCAGACGAGGAACAGTGTGCTGGCTGGACGATACTCCCAGCGCATCACGGCGTTGGAGTTGAACTGCTTGACATTGAATCCGTTGGGACGAGCGCCGCCGCCGTACGGACGGAACCGGTCGTCGTAGTTCGGCGCGCGGGGTTGGTTGAGCTGGCGCCATTCCGAATACGACCCGGTGCTGATGAACGGTTGTCCATAGAACTGGAACGAGAGGGCGGGCGTGGCGGTCCAGTTCATCCGCATCGTGATGCCCAACGTGTTCTGATCGAGGCGGGCAAAGGTGTAGTGCGTGGTGTCGCTGAGGAGCGCCCCGTAGTTGCCTACCCACTGTTGGTCGTTGGTCGTGCGGTCGTAGCCGAGCGCCAGCGACGCGGAAAACTGGCTCGCGACGCGCAGGTTGCCGCCAAGCTCAATCCCATTGTTGAAGGTCCGCCCCCCGTCGCCCATCGCGGTATGCACCTGGCCCTGGGGTTGCACATCCATCCGCGGATCGCCGATGATATCCAGTCGAAGCGATCCCCCGGGCGAGCGGCGGAGCGCCGGGCCACCGCGTGCGCACGACACGCAGTTGATGCCGCCGAGATCCACGGCCTGTATGTTGATCGCGCCAGACCAGTTGTTGTGCAGCGATGCGCTCATGTTGAGGGTCATATTGCGTGCCGATGGTAGCCCACCCGTGGTCCAGTGGGCGTCGCCGGCGAGTGAAGAGAAGGATGAGCGGATCCATCGGTTGGGCGTTGGCTGTTGGTAGTCCACGCTCTGGCGAAGGCTCATATTGTTTACCGTGGGGACGAGCCCGAGGTCATTCATTTCTTGACCGGGTGAACTGCGGCGCACGAAGGTCTCGAACTTCACTGCGCCACGGATCTTCTTGATGCTTGCCCCTATCGCGCCACCTGCAAGCGACGTGCGCGTCGGGTCGTACTGTTCTTCGTGGTCAAGGCGTTGGTAGTAGTGCACGCTGCTCCGCTGCGTCAACGCGATGGCGCTCTGACTTCCGCTTACAACACTACCGCCAGCGTAGGCCATGAACTCGTACTGGTTCTGTGCGAATCTCGTGATGCCCTGCGCGACCGCCACCGTGGCCTCGCGGCGGAGCAGCGGATCGGTGGTCTTGTCGAGATGGCGACGCATGTTGGTGAGCAGGAACCCAATCTGCCGAGTTCCATCTTGTGATTCGTTCGCCCCGCGTATCACCAGATAATTCGTCAGCGGCTCGATCACCGCGCCGCTGACGCCGTGCTCCTCCCGTGTCGTCGCATTGAGCACAGCCAGTGTGTATCCATTGCGGAACCGACCGGTCAGCTTCGCGGCGCCAAGGATGCTCGTGAACGCCGGGTCGTTGGCCGTTGTGCGCAGTTGCGGCGCGCGGCCGATCCGACGGGTGTAGAACGATCCGTCGCACGGTGGACCGCAGCGGAACAATCCGATCCCTTCCTGAAAGAAGGGACGCTTTTCTTCGAAGCGCGTCTCGAACGCCGTGAGATTCAGGATCGACGGGTCAGCCTCGACCTGTCCGAAGTCGGGATTGATGGTCGCATCCACGGTCACACTGGTGCCGAGTCCCGCCTTCGCGTCGAGTCCTCCAGTGAAGTCACTGCGGTTGCCGCTCGTGCGGGATACGAGATCGGGTACACTCTTGGCCACGGCGTATGGCATGACCTCGATACGCTGGGCGCCCGGGACGCCGGTGATGCCGCCGATCGTGCCAAGCTGCGAGACAATCGTCCGCGTGGATCTGTTGTACAACGGCCACGCGTCACGCTGGTTCAACCGCGCGATGTCACGCCAGACGCCAAACCCAAACGTGTTCGATTCCCGCGCCGTGAATCGCAATTGACTGAATGGCACCCGGAACTCGGCGACCCACCCCTTGGCGTCCACCACCACACCGACATCCCACACGCCATCCCACGAGGCGTCCTCGACATGGTCCGAATAGATCGTGGCGTCGCGCTTCACGCCAGCGGGATTCACCATCAGCTCGATGGCGTTGCGGTGGTCAAGGAATCCGTCGATGATGATCTTGATCTGGTCGGAATTGGTCCGGACGTCGCGCCGGCTGAGCAAGGTCTTGAGACTGTCAGGATGCGGATCGAATGCCCGCACCAGTGCGTAAAAATTATGGTCGTCGTAGGCGATTCGGAATTCGGTTTCGAACGTGGGGAGTACGTCTTCGCTAGGATCGAACTGCCGGAACCCGCGAGTCGGCTTGATGGATGTCCAGATCTCGTCATCCTCGCGCCCGTCGATTAGTGGCGCTCGTGCTGCGCGCGTGGCCGACGCTGATGTGCGGTCCATGAGGCTCGGCAGGTTTCGTGCGCTGTCGCGCGGCGCGGTGTTCGGGCCGCGCTGCGCCCCGAGCGACGAAAACGCGAGACAACTAGCGATCCCGGCGATCCGGGCGAGCAGCACTGGACAGGGCATCGGAGGGGCGATGGGGAAGTGCAACCTGGTGAATTTGCCTACAGGCATGATGCGGCGTTACGTCCCGGGCACCCAGCGTGACAGCTGGATGCCTCCCAAGACGCCGCGCCTCTAAATAGTTGATATCGCTCGCGCCCCAAAGCCGAAAACAGGCAGGTACCTGCAGGTACCTGCCTGTACGGGTTCTCAATGTTGCCCCGAGTGGAATACTCCCTGGGCGAGTGACTGATGCCGCCGATGCTCGGGATGAAGATCATCCTCATCGGCCCCACGACTGGGTGTGGCGCCACCGAATAGCCCGACCGCCGCGCTCCCACCGGCCGTCGCCGAAACCACCCGAACAAACGATCGCCTTTTCATATCAGTGGCAAGAGCTCACGATCCGTCGCGGCCCGTACTGCCGATCCGGTCGGCACCATTGACCTAGACGGTGTTAAATATTATTATATCATTATATATGTATATAATATGGTATTCTACGACCTCGCACACCACGCGATTCCCTGGACTCGGCCGATGATCTGGGGTTTCGCCGCGCTCATTGGCGTATCGCTCGGATTGCTCGGCGGCGGCGGCTCGGTGCTCACCGTGCCGGTGTTCGTCTACGCCGCGGGCTTTGACCCGAAAATGGCGATTGCGATGAGCTATCCAGTCATTGGGATCGCGAGCCTTGTGGGCGCCATCAGTCATTGGCATGCTGGCCATGTGGCAACCCGCGTGGCGCTCCCCTTCGGATTCGTGACGATGGCTGGTGCAGTCGCAGGGGCGCGACTCGCCACGCTCGTCAGCGGAGCTACGCAGCTCGCCATTCTCGCCATCGCCATTGTCGCTGCCGCCATGTCGATGCTGCGCCGAGGCCCCGTTGCGACAGGTCAAGAGCCAGCAGTAGCGGGCACCCCGGCCGGCGGCACAGTCGCCAGCGCGCCGGCCACGATGTGGTTCTCGCTGCTTGTCGTAGGACTTGGAGTCGGCGTGCTGACCGGACTCATTGGAATCGGTGGTGGTTTCCTCATCGTACCGGCGCTCATCGTGCTCGTGCGCGTTCCGATCCATTCGGCCGTTGGCACATCGCTTGTGGTCATCGCGATGAACTCGGCTACCGCCTTTGCCGCACACGCTACAGCGACGCCGATTCCCCTGGCTTTTGTCAGTGCGTTCACCGCGGTGGCCATCGTCGGCTCACTCACCGGCTCGAGGGCAGCACGTATTGTTCCCGCGGCCGCACTGCGGCGTGCGTTTGCCGCACTGCTCTTGATTGTCGGCGGTGCAATCCTATATCAAAGTCGCGTCGTCTTGTATGACGCTTTCAGCAACACCACAGCTCGATGGAGTGCCCCGTGATTGTCCGTCGTTTTTTCGATGTCAAACTTGCGCAGACCAGCTACCTCATCGCCTGCGGCAAGGCCGGCGTTGGCGTCGTCATAGATCCGAACCGTGACATCGAGCAGTATGTGGAGGCCGCAGAAGCTGAAGGCATTCGCATCGCCTCGGTCACCGAAACACACATCCACGCCGATTTTGTCTCAGGCGCACGTGCGCTTGCCGAACGGACCGGCGCGACGCTCTACCTCTCGGACGAAGGCGACGCGAACTGGAAGCACGCGTTCGCCAAGGCCGCCGGAGCCGTGCTGGTGCGCGACGGCGACGAGTTCGGCGTGGGCAATATCCGTGTGCAGGTGATTCACACTCCCGGTCACACGCCCGAGCATGTCTCGTTTCTCATCACTGATCGCGCCGCCGCCGAGCCGATCGGCATCGTGACGGGCGACTTCGTGTTTGTGGGCGACGTTGGCCGTCCGGACCTGCTCGAACGCGCCGCGAATCTCGAAGGGACGATGCGCACGGCGGCGCGATCACTCTTCGCGTCGCTGAATAAGTTCAAGAACTATCCGGACTGGCTGCAAATCTGGCCCGGCCACGGAGCGGGCTCTGCGTGCGGCAAGGGTCTCTCGTCTGTTCCGCACAGCACCGTCGGATATGAGAGGCGCTTCAACTGGGCGTTCTCGATCACCGATGAAGAGACGTTCGTGGACGCAGTGCTCGACGGACAGCCAGAGCCGCCGAAGTATTTCGCCAACATGAAGCGCGTGAACAAACTCGGTGTGCCGGCCTTCGACTTTGGGGCCGTGCCGCGCCGCGCAGGAATCGCCGAAATCCGCCAGGCGCTCAAGTCGGGCGTACCCGTGGTGGACGCCCGCCTCGCTGACGCATTCGCCGCAGGGCACATCCCGGGCACGATCAACATTCCGCTCAACAAGTCGTTCAACACCTGGGCCGGTTGGTTCATCCCGTACGACGCGCCGTTCCTCCTCATCGCCGCCGACGCCGACGCAGTTACAGCGACCGTTCGCGACCTCGCAATGATCGGACTCGACCGAGTGGCTGGTGCGGCGCACCGCGACGTTCTTGACGCGTGGACGGCGGACGGTGGAGCACTCGACACGATTCCACAGATCTTGGCCGCGGAACTCGCCGAACGGCTGCGCAACGGCTCAGTGACCGTGCTCGACGTACGCGGTCGCACCGAGTGGGAAGCCGGGCACATTCCCGGCGTGGCAAATGTTCCCGTTGGACTGCTCCGCGATCGATTTGCCGAGGTTCCGCGCAATGGAACCGTTGTCCTCCAATGTCAGGGTGGCGGCCGGTCTTCGATTGGCGCGAGCGTACTTCGTGCGCTCGGCATTCGCGACGTCGTCAACCTCAGTGGCGGATTCCGTGAATGGGCCGCGTGTGAACTTCCAGTCGAGCTCGCGTTGACTCCCGCCTCAGCCGCGACGGCGGGAACCAAGTGAGCACCCGAACCGTTTTTTGGTCGCCCATGCCTCGCCCCTTGATAGACCTAGTGGCAGCCCGGTTCCGCGCGCTCGGCGAGCCGGCGCGGCTTCAGATTCTCGACGTCCTCCGCGAAGGCGAGCTGACCGTGACTGATATCGTCGAACGGACATCACTGAGTCAGGCGAATGCTTCGCGCCATCTTCGGCAGCTGCACGATCTGGCTTTCGTATCGCGACGTAAAGACGGACTTCATGTCCACTACTCGATCAAGGACCGCAAGGTCTACCAGATGTGCGACCTCGTGTGCGGGCAGGTCGACTTGGAACTCACCGCGCGGCAGCGTATCGTCGCAGCACATTTCAAATCCTGAGGACTTTCGTGAATCTCTTGAACGACCCGTGGCCGTGGTATGTCGCCGGCCCGATTATTGGATTGTTTGTTCCCGCGCTGCTGATCGTTGGCAACCGACTGTTTGGAGTTTCGAGCAGCCTGCGCCACGTGTGCGCGGCGACGGTACCTCGCGGCGTTGAGTTTTTTCGCTATGAATGGCGGCGGATCGGCGCGTGGAACATCATGTTTCTCGTCGGGATTTTCATTGGCGGCTGGGTCGCCGCTCAGGCCTTTCCGGGCGCCGGCCACGTAGTGGTGTCCGATGCCGCGCGGGCGACCTTTGCGGGCTACGGCGTCACCGAGGTCACCGGCTTCATACCGGCACAGCTCCTGTCGTGGGAGATGCTCGCGACGTGGCGCGGCGCGCTGATGCTCATTGGCGGAGGATTTCTGGTTGGATTCGGCGCAAGCTGGGCCGGCGGGTGCACGTCGGGCCACGCGATCGCAGGGCTCGCGGACCGCCAGTTACCGTCGTTGATCGCGACGTTGGGTTTTTTCGCCGGCGGACTCGTTTCCGCCTGGATCGTCCTTCCCTGGTTTGTGGGCGTATGAACGAACCCAAACGATTCACCCTCTCATTCCGCACCGCGCTCGTGGTCTATCTCGCGATAGGCGTGCTGTTCGGCATCGCCCTCACAATGTCCGAAGCGCTTTCGTGGTACCGGATCCAGGAGATGTTCCGGTTTCAATCGATGCATATGTATGGAATCATCGGCTCGGCCATCGCGACCGCTGCACTGGGGTTCGCGGTCCTAAAGCGCGCGGGACTCCGGTCGCTCGAGGGTTCGGAGATCAGCGTGCCGCCGAAGGTTCTGGGCCGCGGGACTCGATACTGGGCAGGCGGGATTCTATTTGGGCTCGGCTGGGGACTGGTCGGTGCGTGCCCAGGGCCGCTCGCGGCGCTCGTCGGGTTCGGGCACACGATCATTCTCGTGCCGTTCGTGGCTGCCTTCAGCGGAACCTGGCTGTACGGCCGGCTCCGGTCGTCATTGCCGCACTAAAGGCGAGGCGTTCACGTGCGGCTCGTCGCCGCTGGGCTGAAGTGGCGTCTGCGCGCCGGCGATCGAAACGCCGGCGACGACCGCCAAAAGGATTCCAAGGCTATGGCGCAACTGACGCATGGCGGAGTGAAGTCGGTCCAGCGCGTGCAAGTTCATGAACGCCGCACCGCACCAACACGTGTCAGCGCGTTACGCCCCGGCAAAGCGGAGGCGAGCGGTATCCACGGACGCAGCCAGTGCGTCGACATCCGCGACATCGTTGTACAGGTAAAAACTCGCGCGGGTGGTAGCGTGAACCCCGAGTGCGCGCATGAGCGGCTGGGCGCAAAGATGGCCGGCGCGAACGCAGACACCGTCGGCGTCAAGCATCTGGGACAAGTCATGCGGATGCACGCCTTCGAGCGTGAAGCTCACGACGCCGCTCCGCCGATCCGCGCCTGGTCCGAGTACGGTCACTCCTGGAATCGCCGAGAGCCGTTCCATTGCCAGCGACACCAGCGCGCGCTCGTGTCTGATCACTCGGTCCATGCCGAGTGCCGTGAGATAATCGCAAGCCGCCGCGAGGCCGATGGGGCCTTCGACATTCGGCGTGCCGGCCTCGAACTTGTACGGCAGCACGTTGTACGTGGTGTGCTGGTCGCCGACGTGCGCGATCATGTCGCCGCCATACTGGTACGGCGGCATCGCTTCGAGCAACTCGCGTCGCATCACCAGGCCGCCGATACCCATCGGGCCGAGCATCTTGTGTCCGCTGAACGCGTAGGCGTCGACGCCGAGGGAGTCCACGCTCACATCGAGATGCGGCGCGCCCTGTGCGCCGTCACACACGGCGAGTGCGCCGACGCGTTTCGCGATCGCGACGAGATCTGCCACGGGGTTTACCGTGCCGAGCGCGTTCGACACGTGCCCAAACGCGAGCACTTTCGTGCGCGGCGTCACGAGCGACTGGAGCGCGTTCATGTCGATCGTGCCGTCGGTGTTAAGTTCGGCGATGACGAACTCCGCGCCCGTCGCCTGCGCGAGTTTCTGCCAGGGCACGAAGTTGGCGTGGTGCTCGAGCCGCGTGACCACGATGCGGTCGCTGGCCTTCACATTCGTGCGGCCCCACGCGGTCGCCACGAGGTTCAGCGCCTCAGTGGTGCCGCGCGTGAAGAGCAGTGTGTCGGCGTCCGCGACGCCAAGGAATGTTGCGATGCGAGCGCGGGCGCCGTGATACGCCTCTGTTGCCGCTGCGGAGAGCGTGTAGGCCCCGCGGTGCGGATTGGCGTTGGTCGTCTCGTAGTAATGCTGGATGGCCCTCAGAACTGAGGCCGGCTTCTGGCTGGTCGCTGCCGAATCGAGATAGTGGAGGCGCGGGTTGGCCGCGAGTAGCGGAAAGTCCGCGCGGCGCCCGAGCGCGTACGGTGCTGCGTCGAGGTTGCCGGTTCCTGTCATGCGCCCTCTGGGCTTGGGCCGTCTGCTTCGGTGCTCACCGCGGCTGAATCACCAGGCCGCGCAGCGAGCGCCGATTTCATGGCGTGCCATGCCAGCGAAGCGCATTTCACTCGCAGCGGAAACCGCGACACGCTGCCGAGTGCCTTGAGCGGTCCCACGTCGCCACCGGTGGGCTGGCCGGTAATAAGCGCGTGCACGTCACCGAACAGTTGCTCGGCTTCCGCCCGCGACTTGCCCTTGATGATCTGGGTCATCATCGAGGCGCTCGCCTTGCTGATGGCACAGCCCTGTCCGCGGAATGACACGTCGGTCAGCTGGTCGCCATCGAGCTTGATCCAGACGGTGAGCTGGTCGCCGCAGAGCGGATTCACGCCGTCGGCTTTGACCGTGGCGTCCTCCATCTCGCGAAAGTTCTTCGGCCGCCGATTGTGGTCGAGGATTACGCTTTGGTAGAGCTCGTCGAGTTCGGCGGACATAACGGCAACTACTGCTGTGTGCTGTTCGTGAAGCGTTCGAATGCGATCCGTTCCAGTCCGTTGCGCAGTGCGTCGAGCTCCACCGTTTCCAGGACATCGGCGGCGAACGCATACGTGAGCAGGGCGCGGGAGTTCTCGTCGCCGATGCCGCGGCTCTTCATATAGAAGAGCGCGAGCTCGTCGAGGCGCCCCACCGTCGAGCCGTGCGTGCACTTCACATCGTCGGCGAAGATCTCCAGCTGCGGCTTGGCGTCCACTCGCGCAGTCGGCGAAAGGAGCAGCACATGATTGCTCTGCTTGCCGTCGGTCTTCTGCGCTTCGGGGTCCACGAACACCTTGCCGTTGAATACGCCATGTGCGTGTCCGTCGAGGATGCCCTTGTACAGTTCGCGGCTCGCGCACGACGGCGCGATGTGCTCGACCCAGGTCTGGTGATCGGCGTGTTGCGTCCCGTCCACGAGATAGAGGCCGTTGAGGCGTGTTTCCGCTGCCTCGCCGAGCAGCCGGGTGTAGATGTTCGTGCGTGAGAGCGCCGCGCCAGAGGCGTACGAAAACGAATGGAACAAGGAGTTGCGTCCCTGGCTTACCTGCACCGTACCGACATGGAACGCTTCAGTGCTTTCGCGCTGCACCTTGTGGTGGTGCAGGCGCGCGCCATCGCCGACGGAAATCTCCGCGACCGCGTTCGTAAAATACTCCGTGCCGTTGAGCGAGACGAAGCTCTCGACGATGTTGAACTGCGACAATGGCTCGGCCACGACTAGTAGCCGCGGATGGAGCATGCAGCCGGCGGCCTGCGCATCGGCCACGTGGATGATGTGCAGCGGCAGGTCCACGATCAGGCTGCGCGGCACGTGCACGACGAGTCCGTCCTGAGCGAACGCAGTATTGAACGCGGTGAACGCCTGCGCGCTGAACGTGGCGAGCTTGCCGAGGTGATCGGCGACGAATTCCGGCGTGTCCTTGATCGCCGCCGTCAACGTCGAAACGCGCACGCCGGCGGTTGTCAGTGCGCCCAGTGTCGACAGGGTGGGGTCAAACTGGCCGTTCACGAACACGGCGCGCGGCCACGAGGCATCACCGACGGTGAGCGCGAGAATCTCCGCCGCTGTCGGGGCGCCTGTAGACGTCGCGTTGCGGAACGTGCGATCGGCGATCGGCGTCACGCTCGTGAAGTGCCAGTCCTCGTTGCGCGTGGTCGGGAAGCCGAGCGCGTTGAATTCGGCGAGCGCAACCGTCCGTAGTGCGGCGAGCCACGGTGGCGCGGCTGCCGTGTCGAGCTGCCCGAACGCTTCGGCGTACCTGGTTGCTGCCGGAGCGTTCACGCCGTCCCCACCAGCCAGTCGTAGCCCTTGGCTTCGAGCTCAAGCGCGAGTTCCTTGCCGCCCGACTTCACAATTTTTCCGCCGGAGAGCACGTGCACGAAATCCGGCACAATGTGGTTGAGTAGCCGTTGGTAGTGCGTGACGACGATCGTCGCGTTGTCCGGGCGCTTGAGCGCATTCACGCCGCCGGCCACAACGCGCAGCGCATCGATGTCGAGGCCGGAGTCGGTCTCGTC
>SXGR01523969.1_pt1 | contig 63730 bp, 49 predicted proteins | sample 3174711 | NCBI WGS metagenome assembly SXGR01 (sample SAMN11356860, study PRJNA531348) | freshwater metagenome | isolation source: freshwater sample F1-60 | place: China: Fuxian Lake, Yuxi | collected 2017-12-25 | reverse complement strand
TCGATTTCCGCCGGTGGCGATTCACTCGCCACTGGCGGAGTCGAAAGCGAGCGAGGATTCTGCTGCTTGGAGCAGAATCCAAGTCGCGAGCGCTCAAGAGAAGCGGGCAAAGGGATTCGTTCCTGATGCGCAGTATCAGGCCGTAATTCCAGTGCGAGATGCCGTGCACCTCGCACGATGCGTTCGCGTCTTGGACGCGAACGGATGTTGACCGCTCTTGAGATTGGAGCGCGAGGCGTTTCGCCTCGCAGTCGCCGTTCTTGGGCGCTCGATTTCCGCCGGTGGTGATTCACTCGCCACTGGCGGAGTCGAAAGCGAGCGAGGATTCTGCTGCTTGGAGCAGAATCCAAGTCGCGAGCGCTCAAGAGAAGCGGGCAAAGGGATTCGAACCCTCGACATTCAGCTTGGGAAGCTGACGCTCTACCAACTGAGCTATGCCCGCAGTCGGTGCGCGTGAGTATAGCGTTCACGGTTCCCGCATCGCCTTCACGCGGTCATGCGGCGAGAACCCTCTTCTCGTGCCTGCTCGCGGGGTGACTCGTGGTATGGAACCGAATTGGCGCGCGAGTGGTAGCCTGCACTCGCCGTTGTCCCGCGCACACCTCATCGGAGAACCTTCCATGCGTCCATTCGGATTCGTCGGCGCACTCGTCTTGTTCATAACCGGAGGCGCCTTTGCGCAGAGTTCGACAGCAACAACTCCGGCGCCGGCTTCGCCGCTCGAGCCATTCAAGGCGATGAAGGGAATATGGACCGTGGACATGGACGGCGACGGAAGATCCGACGGCACGGTCGAGTATCGCGTCATCGCCGCAGGCAGCGCGGTCGCGGAGACGCTCTTCAAGGATACGGAGCATGAGATGATCACTGTGTTTCACATGGACGGTGATCGACTGCTCTGCACGCACTACTGCGCCGCAGGAAATCAGCCGCGCCTCGTGGCGAAGTCGCCCACGGCCACGCGCGCGGCATTCGAGATGATCGACGCGACGAATCTGCCAGACAAGAATGCGATGCATATGAATGCAGTTGTGTTTGAGTTCATAGACGCGGATCATGTGACTTCGAACTGGTCGAGCTCGCAGGGTGGAAAGCAGGGGGAGCACGCAAGCTTCGTGATGAGTCGCGCGAAGTCGGATACCACTCCTGCCTCGGTTCAGGCGCCAGCGGGTGCGAAGTGATGGCGGACGCATCGAGTGAGAAACTTCATCCGTTTCTCGTCCTCATGTACGAGGACGACGATGCATGGGCGACGCTGTCGCCATCGCGCCAAGCGGAGCTCATGACGCTCTATGGTGGCTGGGTTGCGGCGCTCCGTGCGCAGCACCTCTTTGTCTCTGGCGCGCCCGCCGGTCGCGAGCAGGTCTTGCTTGAGTCCGTCAATGGCTCGATCGAGGCGCGTTCTCATGCGCCCACTTCGAATGTTCTGACTGGGTACTTCGTCATACGCGCGCGGGATTTCGCGCACGCGGTTGATGTCGCGAGAGGTTGCCCCGCGCTGCAGCACGGTGAGCGCGTGGTGGTTCGCGCTGCGGTGCACGATGGTTCCGTCGGCGGACCTTGAGGTCCCGCACCCGCGAGTCATGCAACCCGCGTTACCCGTGGGCCGGCCTTGACGGATCGTCGGCCTGGAAACCCGCCAACCCCGTTTTTTTGCTTGGATTGAGGGTTTTCGGAGGCGACGGCTCGGCAAGTGCCCTCTCGGTCGAATAATTACTGCCAAAACTTCGCGGGATTTCCGCGATCGAACGATAACAGTCGTGGAGGCTCTGCATCGTGCGGGGCTTCCAAGGACCAGAATCCCCAGGAGTCATCAAATGCAGGCATTCGCTTCGGTCAAAGGTTGGGCCCGTGAACTGATGGACATCATGCTTCTCTTCATTGGCCTCGGTGTTCTTGTGCAGATCATCTTCGGGTCGAACAATGTCGGATTTTTCTCAGGCATTACGAGCAACCTCATGGCGTTCGTGACTGAGCTCGGCAGTGGCGGATTCGTGGGTCTGATCGCGCTCCTTGTGATCATCTCTGTCTTTACGAAGCGCAGTGCAGCCGCCTGATTCTGTTCAAGCATTCGCCATCGATTGATCGCTGGGGTCGGAGCACCTTGCTTCGACCCCTTTTCATTGCCTCGGGCCTCGTTCGTTGGTGATACGAGTTTGGTCGCCAACCTCCGGCGCGCCGAGGCCGATCCCAACGATCGCGTTCTTCATATCCGGCGTAAGCGAAGTGGGAAGTCCATCCGCGTGCAACCATAACGCGCGGAGGTCGCGCTGTTACGCGACGATTTCAGGAACAACGCGACCCTTCACATCCGTGAGGCGGAAGTCGCGACCGGCGTGATTGAAGGTCAGCGTCGAGTGATCAAGACCCATGAGGTGCAAGGCCGTCGCGTGCCAGGCGTGAATGTCCATGACGCCGTCGACCGCTTCGCCACCGGTTGCGTCAGTACTTCCATAGCTGAGGCCGCCTTTGACGCCGCCGCCCGCCATCCAAATGGTGAACCCCTTCGCGTTGTGATCGCGACCATCGCCATTCTGCGCGTATGGAGTTCGACCAAACTCGCCGCCCCAAATGACGAGCGTGTCATCGAGCATGCCTCGTTGCTTGAGATCGGTGAGGAGCGCCGCAATCGGTCGATCGACCGCGCCGCATTGTCGTTCCAGGTCGGTGCGCAGATTTCGGTGGGTGTCCCATCCGCCTTGCGAGACTTCAATGAATCGGACGCCCTCTTCGGCGAATCGTCGGGCGAGCAGGCACTGCCGCCCAAAGCCGTCCGTTGCAGCTTGGCCGATGCCGTACATGTCGAGCGTGGACTGTTTCTCGTTCGTGAGGTCGATCAACTCGGGAACTTCTGCTTGCATTCGGAAGGCGAGTTCGTAACTCTCGATGAGTCCCTCGATCGCGCTGTCCTTTTCACGACGCTGGCGTTCTTTATTGAGTGTTTGGACGAAGTCGATTTGCTCACGCTGGGCGCCTCGTGTGTAGCGATCATTGCGAAGGTCCTCGACAGGTTCATCCGGCGTTGCCTGTCCGCGACCCCCGCCGCCTCCACCCCGATTTCCATTGCGACCGACATCGACGCGCGTGCCTTGCACCGACGCTGGGAGGAAGGACGCGCCGTAGTTCTGCGCGCCGCCATTGCCCGCGCCCGGATTGATCGTGATGAAGCCGGGCAGATTTTCGTTTCCACTTCCAAGTCCGTAGAGCACCCATGAACCGAAGCTCGGTCGCACAAACTGGAACGAGCCGGTGTGCATCATGACACTCGCTTGCGCGTGTGCAGGGACGGCGGTCTTCATGCCGCGCAGGAGGCAGAGGTCATCCGCGCGGTTTCGAACATTTGGGAAGAGGTCGCTGATCCACAGTCCGCTCTTGCCTCCTTGTTGAAACTTCCATGGGCTCGCAAGCAGTTGGCCGCTCCCTCGACCCACGGAGAGATTCTTTCCGTCGGCGTTTTCGAGTTCTGGTTTGTAATCGAAAGTGTCGAGGTGGCTTGGTCCGCCAGCCATGTAGAGGAAGATCACGCGTTTGGCTTTTGCGGACATCCCTCCCGAAGCGCGCGCGGGGCGACCGTCGGGGCCGAGGATCGCGTTCGCCATCGAGTGCTGCGCCAACATTGCGGCGAAGGCCATCGCGCCGAATCCGCACCCCACGCGAGTGAGCATCTCGCGGCGGGAGAACGCTGTTTCAGAATTGGAGCAGCAATCAAAGTGCATTGGAATCTCCTTCAATCTCAATCGAGGGTGCGAAACTCGGCGGTCGCGAAGAGAGACTGGCAGAACGCGCTCAGCGCAATGAGTTCTGGATCGTTGGGAATGGTGGAGTCGCTTCGCCCCATGCGTTCGCGGATGCGCTGCACAGCCGGCTGATTGCCACGGCGATTACCGCGAGATTGCGCCGGGGCCTCTTGGGGTTGCGCGGCGCTCGAGCGTGACGCGAGTTGCTCGAAGTGCTTGATGAACGCGCGTGACGCGGTCGCCTCTGCCGAGGTCGGCTTCCGACCGAGCGCGAGGAGGAAGCCGCGCTGCACACGCTCGTCGGCTGTGCCCGCCTCACGCTGGAGTCGCTGCGCAAACGCGTCTGCGAGACGCAAGACATTTTCGTCGTTGAGTAAATAAAGTGCTTGAGTGGGCACGGTGGTTTCGTCACGGTCGCCAGTTACAAAGCTCGATTCTGCAAAGTCAAAGACCTGCATAGACTGCGGGATCGCATCGCGCACGACCGGCAAGTAGAGACTTCGCGAGCGGCTTTCGGGGATGAGGAGTTGCATGAATTGGTCAAGGCGCGCGGAACCTTCGACCATGTTGACCATGCTGCCGACTGGGCGTTCGAGTTCGAGCGTTCCGGCGGCGGCGAGCATCGAATCGCGAATCGCTTCGGCTTCGAGTCGTCGGTGCGGCATGTGGCCATACCAATCAGCATCCGGGTCGTTTTTCGCCTGTGCCGCATCAGGCGTGCTATCAAGTTGATACGCATGGGAGAGCACGAGTGCTTTGATGAGCGCCTTCGTGTTCCATCCGTTCTCCATGAAATCGACCGCGAGCGCGTCGAGGAGTTCGGGGTGCGTGGGCGCTTGGCCACTCGAACCGAAGTTGTCCGGCGTTCTGACGAGCCCCTTGCCGAAAAGATGGAGCCAGACGCGATTGACCCAGACGCGGGCTGTGAGCGGATGCGTGTCGCTTGCGATCCATTGCGCGAGCTCAAGCCGTCCGCTCGTCGCACTCGGAAGTTCAGGCGTGCCGCCCGCGCACAGGACTTCAGGCACGCCGCGCGGCACGATTGCGCCAGCTTTATCAATCTCACCGCGTTCAAGCAGTGGGACGGCGATCGCGCGTCCGGATTCAGCGACACCCATCGCCAGGAGGTTGCCCGTTGTGGCCTTGCCATCCGTATCAAAGCGCGTCGCGAGGTGGTTGTAGACTTCAAGCTGGCCACGAGCGATTCGGATCCGTTGCGCCGCTTGCAGATCGATCTTGGGTTTCTCGCCACGGCTCTCGGCAAGGCGCGCTTCGCGTAGTTCGGCCTCGGTGGGGGCGCCTTCGATCGCTGCTGTGATGCGATCGTACGCGGCCGCGAGCAATCGCTGCACGGACTCGGGCTGCGTTGGTCCGAGTGGAAGCCCCGCGTTTTCTGGGAGGCGAATGAGTTGTGCGGGGTGGTTGTTCTGTTGTTGGGCGACCGTCCCGTAGCGCGTTTCTGTGGAAGCAAAGATTCCCGCGAGCGCGTAGTAGTCCTTCTGTGGTATCGGATCAAACTTGTGATCGTGGCAACGGGCGCAGGCAACGGTCGTCGCCAAGAGTCCTTGGCTCACCGCGTCAATCTGTTCGTCGATGAGATCGGCTTGGAACTGCGCACGCCCCCGCGCGTTGTGGCTCTTCGTCCCGAGCGCGAGGTATCCAGTCGCAATCCATAACTGCGCGAACTCTGCATCGTCGTGCGCGGGCAAGAGGTCGCCCGCAAGCTGTTCGATGAGGAAGCGGTCGTAAGGGGTGTTCTTATTGAATGCGTCAATCACCCAGTCGCGGTACCGCCACGCGTGGGGATACAGAACGTTCGATTCCTTGCCGCTTGACTCTGCGTATCGCGCCACGTCCAGCCAGTGTCGACCCCAGCGTTCACCGAACGCGCTCGAGTCGAGCAAGCGATCGACCGCCTGCTCGTAGGCGTTGTCCGACTTGTCGCGAATGAATGCGGCTACCTCAGGAGGCGACGGCGGCAGACCGGTGAGGTCGTAGGTCACCCGCCGCAGGAGTGTCGATTTGTCTGCATCCTTCACCGGAGAGATGTCGTGTGCTTCCATGGCGTGGAGCAGGAAGTAATCGACATCGGTGCGTGGCCACGCACTCTGCTTCACTTCGGGCAGCGCGGCGCGGGTTGGGAGTTGGTACGCCCAGAACTCTCGACCCTTTTCGATATCCATTGTCCCTGCATGCGCGGTCGGCGTCGAGGCGGTCGTTCCGAGAGTCTCTCTCGCGCGTGGGTCTGGGCAGCCCATTTCGACCCATCGCTCGAAATCCGCGATGACCGCGTCGGAGAGCTTTCCCGATGGTGGCATTTCATAGTCTTCGTCCGTGTGTCGCAGTGCGAGAATCAAGATGCTCGAATCGGGGTCGCCTGGCACGATTGCCGGTCCACTCTCACCGCCACGCAACAGGGCGTCTGGTGTGTCGACACGAAGTCCGCCACGGACGCGCGAACCTTCACTGTGACACTTGAAGCAGGCGCCGCTGAGCACCGGTCGAATCTTGCTCTCAAAGAAACTGATTTCCGCCTGCGTGAGTTCAGACGGATCCTTCTGCCGAATCTCATGCATGCCCATCTCGCTCATGGCGGCACCGTTCATCGAATCATCGTGCATCATGCTCTCTCGCCTTTGCGAGGCGGGGCGATCGGGCGATGGAGGTGGCGCTGCAACACTCGCGAGCGACGCGGTCAAGACCGTCGTTGGCAGCAGGATCGCATAGCGCACCCCAAGTGGGCGTGATGGCGTCAAACGCATCAAAGCGAGGGGTTCCATGGTGGGGATAACGCGTTCAAGCTCCGAGTGATTGCATGGCAATCGAGAGATTGCCGCCTCTGCGTGTACCTGTCGGAAATGCCTGCCCCGCAGAGGGCGTTCGACCATCGGCGGTTATGGACTCGCATCAGCGCGAAGCCAGAACCTCTTCGGCCAATGCTTCTGCGGGGGTTTGAGGCGCGTGCATGCTTGTGGTTTGCGACTCGGCCGCTGCGGCATTCGCTTCCGCGACCGTTTCGTGGTAACCACCAAACGCGGCGATCACGCCATCGCCGACTCCCAGCAGCGCCCATCCGGCGATAAGACCCGCGCAGACCGCTTCCTTGGAATCAACCCACAGGCGCCATCCGAACGATCCGATCTTTTCGTGATACCTCCGTTCGAAGAACGCAAAGATCAGCGCGCCGAGGAACATCATGAGCGTGGAGTCAGGAGGCAGCACGACGCCAAGACCGATGCCGACGGCGCTGAGTGGGAAGCGACCCTTGCTCGCAATGCGCCAGGCCTCAAACAGAATCGCAATGATCGCGCCGAGGAGCATCGCCCACGCCGCGGAAACCGGAAGGACTCCCCAGAACTTTGCGATGCCATCGGCACCGGTTTGCACGAGTTGGACGCCTTCCTTTCCCATGCCGCCGATCACATCAGAGATTGCAGCCCACTGAAGCGCGCCAGGAACCGCCCAAGACTTCGTGATGTGATCCTTGATCGAGACATCCGGCTGCTGGTTGGACATGAAGAGAATGAAGAAGAGTGGCGTCGAAGCGAGCGCTCCCGCGAGGATGCCGATGCAGTGCCCAACCGCCTGCTGCCGCGGCTTCGCACCGAGCATGTAGCCGGGCTTGATGTCCATCAGCAGGTTCGATGCGTTCGACGCTACCTCCGTCGTCACGCCAGCGGTCATGAGATTGGTTGCGGGATTTGTTGGCGCCATCGTGCCAAAGGTGAACTGGGTGATCTTCGAGAGTGAGCCGGTGGGTGTTGTCGAAGTCAACGCGGTCGCGTTGGCGGCGATCAGGGTGAGCAGAATGATGAGCGGAATGGAAAGGGCGCCGATGAGCGGATCCACATCGAACCAAAGCCAGTTGAGCCAGATGATCGCTGCCGACGCGATGGGGATTCCGATGACGCTCCACTTGACGGGGAACTCGATGTGCTTGACGCAGTCCTCGGATTTCGCTTTCCTCGAGAACAGTCCACCGAACGCGCTCAAAATGACCTTCGGCTTGGCGAAGAGTCCCACCATCGACGCCGTAACCATCATCGCAACGCCCCACCAAAGGCACCAAGAATTGGTGAGATGCGGCCGACCGAAGACTGCATCCGCCATGGCGTAGGTTCCATCCGGTTGGACAATGGTTTTCCAGTTCTTTGGGACGATTTCGCCCGCAGAAATCATCATCGGGGCGACGATGAGGAAGTTCACGACCATGCCGATGAAGACGCTCGAAGCGACGCGCATACCCATCAAGCCGCCGGCGCCGACCATGGAGAGGTCGAAGACCACATGGGCGCCGAGTTGATCGAGGCTCACGCCCTTGACATTGGGCACCCAAAGGCCGTGGTTGTTTTCGGCCAGTTTGTAGTACCACGCATCGAGGCGGTCGGGAATCTTGACGAGCTGCTCCTTCGCGATCTTTGTTCCAAGCATCGAGATCTGCAGAATCGCCATGTATCCGCCAGCGGTGACGAGTTGCAGTCCCGCGCCGAGCATCGCCGCAACGGCGAGGGCCTTCGCCTTGAACACGCCATCATCGACGCCCTTCCCCGCACTCCCATGTGGATTGCTGAAGGGTATGTCATTGAACATGTTCTTCGTGCCACCCTGCGGGGCGTCGGGATAGAGAGAGTCAAGAACGACCGCACAGGCGCGTCCTTCCGGAAATGGTTGTTGCTCATCATTGATGAAGCGGCGTTTCATCGGGAACGCGACCATCACTCCTAGGAGGCTGGCGATGACATTCCAAATGAGCATCTTGTGCCACTCCATCGTGGAGTTGGTCACGAACATGTACGCCATCAGCGCTGAGATGAGGGGGCCCGTCATGTACCCCGCGGCCGTCGCGATCGATTGCACCGCGTTGTTCTCTAGAATCGTCATGTCCCTGCACGCCGAGGCCCGTGAGAGCGCGCGAAAGATCACGAAGGAGAGAATCACGCTCGTCACACCGACACCGAGCGTCCAGCCGGTCTTCGCCCCGATGTAGAGATTGGTTGCCGAGAGAACGCCGCCAAGGAGGAAGCCGGTGAGAGACGCGCGCAGCGTTAGTTGCGGCATGCTCCCACGGAAGACATTCTCCAGCCACCAACGATCCTTCTGTTCACGAGTCCAAGTGCGAACCGCTTCGTCCGTCAGGTGGGGCAATGCCATAGGCGGGCAATGTAAACCCTTCCGCGAAGTTTGCGGGTGCACGCACCGGGTGCGGGGCGTCAGGCTTCCACTGAGGGGAGGCTCGCGTGGCGGGTGGGGGATCGTCGCGCGGGCGAAGTGCCATTCTCGATTTCTGTCACTCCGAGGAGGAGATTCACTCGGACGACGGGTTCATCGTGCTTGCGGCTGAGCCCGCGCAGAGTCGCCGCGTGGAATCTCGCGCGCAGCGCGTCGAGTTCAGCGACAAGCTCATTCGCTTCCGCTTCCGTCAACAGGGCCTCGTCAGAAGTGAGGGAGTGTCGGTTTGCCTCTCGGGCATGGGCTCTGGACGCGCGGTCGGTATAGACCCGCTCTGCCGTCCGAAGCGTCCCACGAATGACCTCATCCCAACCCTCAGCGCCTGCCTCGGTGCTCTCATCGAAACTGAAACTTATGCCGTCGAAAGGAAACGCGTACTGGGTCGCGCCTTCTATGCCCAATCGGTTCAGCACGCCGGCCCTCTCGAGCGCTTCCAGATGCGGATAGACCGATTGCGGTGGCTGCCCGAGCCAGCGCGCGGCATCCGCCACGGACCGCGGTTTCTGGTCGAGGAAGGCTCGAAGGACTCGGCTTTTGGCGGCACTTCTGAACAATCGCCACTGCTGAGGCGTTCGAACTTGGTAGATGCGTGGGGAGTGCACGACTCAAATATAGCGCCGTACATAGCCTATGCACGAATTCTCGGAACTTTCTACACAGATCGAGGGGGCAGAGGCAGCTCCGGACAACCCGGAAGTGCGCCATTCGTCGCTGAAATGGCGACACGCGAAGCTTATCTGTAATCATGGATCCCGATATCATTGTTTTCCCGGCGGCTGTTTGAATGCGCCGAGTTTTTCTGCCATCACGAACTCAGAAAGTGACCACTCATGTACGGAAAGCAGACCGAGACAGCAATCGCAGCAATGAGTCGGCTCGCGGAAGTCTGGGATGGCGGAACAACCCGTCTATCCGCGGTGGAAATCGCTGATGCGCGCGGGCTGCCCCATGCCATGGTCGCGAAGCTGCTCGCCACACTCTCCCAGGCGCGATTGGTCGTTGGCGCTCCTGGGCCAGGGGGTGGTTACACGCTCGGCCGAACTCCGAAGGAGATCTGCCTTGCGGAGGTTGCGCGGTTGTTCGAGCGAGAGGACCAGAGCGATCTCTGTCCGTTCGGCGGAGGTGTGTGCGGGGTTGGAACTCCTTGCGCGATTCACGACCGCCTAGTTTGGATGCAATCTTCGGTGAGGAAGTTCTTGACGGACACAACTTTCGAGGAGTTTCGAGTTGCCGTGCAAGAAAAGGGATTGAAGCCGGTTGCGAAAGGGGTTCGCGCGCCAAGTGCTCGCGAGAGCTACCGCGCGACCCGAACGCGCAAGACTCCGTAATGATCCTCGCGTTCGCTCTGCTCGCGCTTGCGCATCATGTTGACGCGCGGCATCATCCTTCGCCATGAGATGGAGTGCATGCTTCCTTGCCGCTGCCTGTGCCGTGGTTCTTTGTGCGTGCGGCGCGCGAGTGAAGGTCGAAGGAAACGCCGAACGCGCGTGGCAGGTCACGCTCGCGACGCTTCGCGCAACCGGGGCGATGACCGAAGCGGATGAGGCTCGTGCGCGGATCGGGGGAGTGTCGCGCCCGCGCATTGATCGGGATGTGGGGGAGATTGACCTTTCGTTTGTCGGGGACTTCTACCGTGGCGAGAGTGCGCTCTTTGTGTTCGTCGATGTCTCCGATCCCGAGGTCATCGTCGAGCGCGAGATCCGGTTTGGCATCGACTCGGAACTTGGAAACTTCGTCGTGCGAAGCGGGCGTGCGTTACAGTCGCGCGCCACAGAGCAGTTCGCTCGTCGATTCGAGGCGGCCTTGAAGGTCGTCGACCTTGAGGTTCCGCAATCGATCTTGGCTGAGCCCACTCCACAGCGTTGAGATTCCATTGGTTCCACGGCAAAAACATCTCGCCCCGAAGCAGCGTTGGGACCTCCCGCGGTTTCCTCGCAAAGTGGTGTTGCTCGGCGCGGGGGGCATTGTGACGAATGCGCATTTGCCCGCGTACCGTGCGCTGGGGTTGGAAATCGCGGGAGTGTTTGATCTCGATGCCGCGCGCGCCCATGACTGCGCTTCAATCGCGAACGCTCGCGTGTTCGAGTCGCTTGACGCTGCGCTCGACTATCCTGGGGGCGTCTTCGACCTCGCGGTTCCACCACAGGCGATCGAGTCGATTCTTCCCCAGATTCCTGAAGGATCGGCCGTGCTCATTCAGAAGCCGTTCGGTCGGGACCTTGCGGAGGCGTCGCGGCTTCTCGAGATCATTCGTGCTCGTCACCTCGTTGCGGCGGTCAACTTCCAACTGCGCTTCGCGCCCTCGATGCTGGCCATTCACGATCTTGTGGCTCGCGGTGCATTCGGGCGCATCGTCGATTGCGAAGTCAGTCTGCATTGCGCCATGCCGTGGGAGAACTGGCCTTTCATGGCGCAGTATCCCCGCATGGAGTTGCTTATGCATTCGATTCACTACCTCGACTTGATTCGTCACTTGTTGGGCGCGCCGCGAGGGGTGTGGGCGCAGACTGTGGCTCATCCACACGCGCGGCAATTGGCAAGTTCTCGCTCAGCGGTGATTCTGGACTACGGAGCGGAGATGCGTGCGTTGGTCGCGACGAACCATCATCACAGTTTCGGTGCTCAACAGCAGCGCAGTGAACTGCGAATTGAAGGGACGAGTGGTGCGGCGATTGCGAGCATGGGTGTGAATCTCGACTACCCACATGGCGCGCCGGACACCTTACGGGTGCATTTGTCGTCAAGCGAGGGCTGGCAGCCTGTCTCACTGCGCGGATCGTGGTTTCCCGAGGCGTTCGAGGGTCCAATGTGCAATTTGCAGCGGTATTTTGCGGGCGAGGATGAAGTCCTCGTGTCAAGCGCGCAGGATGCGTGGAACACCATGGCGCTCGTCGAAGCGTGCTACGCAAGTAGTCATCACGGTGCGACGCCGATCGCGCACTTGTCGGATGCCGCGAGAGAAGGCTCGTGACTATGCAGCGGATCGATGCACACTTGCATGTGTGGGATCCCGCGCGCGGAGATTATGGTTGGCTTGCGGGCGCGCCGTCGGCGTTGCAGCGAGCGTTCTCGATCGAGGAGGCGCTGGAAGTACTCGACGAAAGTGCGATGCAGCACGCCGTGCTCGTGCAAGCTGCGCCGACGCTTGCGGAAACCGAGTACCTGTTGGCAATCGCTGCGCGCTGCAAGCGAGTCGCGGGTGTTGTGGGATGGTTGCCGCTCACGGGCGCAGGCGACACGCGCCGTGAACTTGCGATGCTCCGCGGGAAGGTTGGTGGAGTTGCGCTCATTGGGGTACGCCCGATGCTGCAAGACCTATCCGAGGACGCGTACCTCTTGCGTGACGAAGTTGTGGATTCACTCTCAGCGCTCGCGCACGAGGCACAGCCTCTCGTGTTCGACGCGTTGGTGCTTCCGAAGCACCTTCGGGTACTGCGGGCGTTCATGGATCGCGCCGAGCGTTTCAAGCGTCCGTTGACGGTTGTCCTCGACCACCTCGCGAAACCATCGGTCGAGTCCGGATCACAATGGCGCCACTGGCGGAGCTGGGTCGAACAGCTCCGCGAAATCGCAAGGTGCCCTCACGCGTTCTGCAAAGTCTCAGGCCTTCCTGCGCAGGCGAGCGCGAAAACGAGCGCAGACTCGTTTCGCCCTTACATTGAAGCTGCGCTCGAGTGTTTCGGTGCAGAACGCTTGATCTGGGGCAGCGATTGGCCTGTCGTGACGCTCCATAGCTCCATGCAAGCGTGGCAGGAGGCTGTTGGGGCCTGCCTGAATCAACTGTCGCAGTGTGAACGCGATGGAGTCTTTGGCGCCAACGCGCAACGCGCGTATTCGCTTCGGTCCGCGCAACTCGGATAGGCTCTCCCGCGATGCGCGACGCCCGGATTCTTCGATTCGAAGTCATCGACCTTCGATTTCCAACGAGCGATTCGCTTGATGGATCCGATGCGATGCACCCCGACCCGGATTACTCCGCTGCGTATGTGCGCATCATCACGGATGACCAGACGCTGGAGGGTCGTGGTTTCACCTTCACGATCGGGCGCGGCACAGACCTCTGTGTCGCGGCGATCAAGCTTCTCGAACCGTTGGTGGTTGGGCGCTCGCTCTTCTCCATTCGTCAAGAGATGCGCGAGTTCTGGCGCACTCTGACGAGCGATTCCCAGTTGCGGTGGGTCGGACCCGAGAAGGGCGTCGTGCATCTTGCGACGGCGGCAGTTGTCAATGGCGTGTGGGATCTACTCGCCAAAGCGAGTGGTTTACCCCTCTGGAAGTACCTCTGCTCGATGCGTGCGGAAGAACTCGTGTCCGCGATCGACTTTCGATACATAACGGACGCGCTCACGGAATCCCAAGCGCTCGAACTCCTTCGCGCACAAGAGTCAGAGAAGTTGGCTCGCATGCGGGAGATCGAGGGGCGTGGGTACCCCGCCTATACGACGAGTTGTGGATGGCTTGGTTACTCCGATGAGAAGATTCGCCACCTTTGCCGCGAAGCGATCGCCGATGGATTCAGCCACTTCAAGGTAAAGGTCGGAGCCGATCTGGAGGACGACAAGCGAAGACTTCGGATCGTGCGCGAGGAGATCGGACCGGCGCGGAAGCTGATGATCGACGCGAACCAGCGCTGGGATGTGGAGCAGGCGATCTCGTGGACGAAGGAGTTGGCAGCGTTTGATTTGTGGTGGATTGAAGAGCCGACTTCGCCCGACGATGTCCTCGGACACGCTGCGATCGCGCGGGCGGTCGCCCCGATCGGTGTTGCCACTGGCGAGCAGTGTCAGAATCGCGTGATCTTCAAGCAGTTGCTGCAGGCCAACGCGATCGAGTTCTGCCAGATTGACGCCTGTCGGCTCGGTGGTGTGAATGAAGTGCTCGCGGTGCTGCTTCTGGCACGCAAGTTCGGCGTTCGCGTCTGTCCGCACGCAGGCGGCGTGGGGTTGTGTGAACTCGTCAATCATCTCGTGCACTTTGAATACTGTTGCATTACGGGCAGCGAAGCGGGGCGGGTGTGCGAGTTCGTCGACCACCTCCACGAACACTTCGAGTCGCCATGTGTCGTGCGAGGCGGTCGGTATCAAACACCGACTCAGCCGGGGTACTCATCCGACATCATGGAGGCATCGTTGCGTGCGTTCTCATTTCCGCAAGGGACCGCGTGGCAGGCGCGGCGAACGCCGCTCCATGCCCGTGAAGGAGCGAAAGCATGAGTGATTCGCGCGGACGATTGTTGGGTAAGCGCGCCGTGGTGACTGCCGCGGCGCAGGGCATTGGTCGAGCGAGTGCGATTGCCTTTCTGCGAGAAGGCGCGGAAGTGCTCGCGACGGACATCAATGAGGCTGCTCTGGCTGGACTCGCCGCAGAGTTTCCAAAGGTGCAAACCCGTCGCCTCGATGTGCTGTGCGCGGCGAGTGTGCAGGAAGCATTTGTCGCCTGGGGCCGCACCGATGTGCTTTTCAATTGCGCAGGCATTGTCCATCAGGGATCGATTCTTGATGCGAGCGAAGAGGATCTCTCGCTCGCGCTCCATCTCAATGTTCGATCGATGTTTCGCACGATTCGGGCGTGTTTGCCGTCGATGCTTGCGCATGGTCGCGGATCGATTGTGAACATGGCGAGCGTCGCGTCAAGTCTGAAGGGTGTGCCCAATCGCTTTGCGTATCAGACTTCGAAGGCGGCCGTGATCGGGCTCACAAAGTCGGTCGCGGCAGACTTTGTGGCGCGGGGAATTCGCTGCAACGCAGTCTGCCCAGGCACGGTGCAGACACCGTCCCTCGACGAACGGATTCAGGCACTCGGTGGAGGGACCGAGGTTCGCAACGCCTTCGTCGCCCGCCAACCGATTGGGCGATTGGGGACACCCGAAGAGATTGCAGAGTTGGTGTTGCATCTCGCAAGCGACGAGAGTTCGTACACGACGGGCGCGACATTTGTGGTCGACGGAGGTTGGAGTTGTTGAACACGCAGGTCCCCGCGCACGCGTTTGATCCCAAGCAGTTTCTCCGAGTGGAGGAGTTTGAAACTGCTGCGTATGCACGCATGACCAAGATGGCGAGTGATTACTTCCGTTCCGGTGCATGGGACGAGCACACCCTCCGCTGGAATGTCGAAGCGTGGCAAGCGATTCGCATCTTTCATCGGGCGATGATCGATGTGAGTCAACGATCGACGGCGACCACACTGCTTGGATCGCGATCCGCATTCCCGTTCATCATCGCTCCCGCTGCGTTGCACAAACTTGCATGCCCTGAGGGTGAACTCGCGACCGCGCGGGCGGCATCTCGGCGAAGCGTGCCGCTCATTCTCTCCAGTCTCAGTTCCACGGGCGTAGAAGAAGTCTGCCGCGCGGCGAAGGATGTCGATGTGTGGATGCAGCTCTACATCGGCAAGGAGCGATCGCATGTGCTTGACCTCGCCGCACGCGCGCAGGAGGCCGGATGCACCGCGCTCGTACTCACCGTGGACGCGCCGGTTTGGGGAGTCCGTGAGCGCGACATTCGGAATGGGTTCTGTCTCCCCGCGGAGATTGAAGTTGTAAATCTCATGCGGAGCGGGCGCGCGGGTGATGTGCACGCTGCCAAGGGAGGGCTCAGCGGACACTCAGGCGCTGGGATCGCGGAAGCATTCGGTTGGACAATCGACGCATCACTCTCTTGGAAGGACCTTGATTGGTTGGTTTCAAAGCAATCACTCCCGATCATGGTGAAGGGGATTTGTCGCTCGGACGACGCCGAACGAGCGGTGGATGCGGGCGCGAGGGGCGTGCTCGTTTCGAATCACGGTGGGCGGCAACTTGACGGCGCACCAGCGACAGCCGACAGTCTTGAGGCAGTCGCTGATGCCGTGCGTGATCGGGCGTGCGTCATCGTTGATGGTGGGATTCGCCGAGGGACGGATGTGTTGCGAGCGCTCGCACTTGGTGCACATGGCGCAAGTGCGGCCCGACCAATCCTGTGGGGTCTCGGCGCCGGGGGCGAAGAGGGAGTGCATCGCGTGCTCGAACTCTTGCAGAACGAGTTTGATCTCGCCATGGCACTTGCGGGTTGCGCTTCGCTTTCAGAAATCACCGCGGACTTGCTCGTTGGCTAAGCCGCGTCGCATCCGAGACGCGACGCGAGATCCTGCGAAGTCCCTCTTGACACTCGCGAATGTTGGTAAGGCAACGCTCGGCGACTTTGAGCTTCTGGGGATTCGTTCGCGCGCGCAGCTCGCGCGCAAAGACGCATTCGAACTTTACGAAGCGCTTTGCGCATTGACGAGGGAGCGCCATGATCCATGCGTCATCGATGTCTTTCTTGCCTCGATCGCGGAATGTCGCGGTGGAGTTCCCAAGAGTTGGTGGCTCTGGACGGCCTTTCGAAAGGCTGCCTTGCGACGAGATCCGAGTCTGGCGCCCACTGTGGCGCGCCCGCGCCGTGGATTGGCGTGACGGAGTACTGTCGCGCGTCGCGCGTCGCGGGCGCGAGCGGTCGCAGATCTTTGGAACTCGGGTCGACGACCGAGGCACGCGCGGTCGTCACGCGAACCCTTGGAGGAGGAACGCGCCTATCCTCTGCTCCTGATTCACCTTGGCATGGACTTTCCTTCGATCATTCCCTTTGTCGTCAATGCGAGCTATCTTTGGAGCGGCTGTGCGTTTGCGCAGAGTTCTGAGATTCCGAGTACGCCGTCGCCGAGCACTTCGAAAAGTGCCGAGGTCCAGTCCTCTGAGCCGCCGAAGATTTTCGACCCAACCGCCCCGGATGCGGCGAGGCCGGAAGCGGAAGCTGGACCAAATGAGATTCGAAAACCAAGGGCGCTCTGGAATCCGCTCGTTGCTGCCGACAGTGAGTTCGGGAATCTGGAACGGTGGCAATTCAGTTTCGAACCAAGTTCGTGGATCCCCCTTCGCGGGATCGATGTCGCGTCGAGTGTGATCGCGATGCCGGTTGCGCAACTCGACGCCATCGATGCAGAGACGCCCAATCGGTTCGGTTTTTCCGGGCGAGGTGAAGCGTGGTATGACGACCTCATTGGAGTCGTCCTCGATGGTCGCGTCGTGCAGCTTGACGACGCTGACTTGGGCAATGGTCTTGGAACGCGGAGTATTTTCGTGGACGCGCAGACGGCGGTTCGTGTGTACAGCGACGACGAACAGGCGATGGGTGGAATGAAACTCGACTTGCTCGCTGGGACTCGCGTTTATGCGGTTGAGCAGGGGACGCTTGCGCCTGGGTCGGACATGGAAGCAATCGCGGGTGCGCTCGTCGGCGCTCGAGCGTCGTGGAAGATTCTTGGCGGAGTGCGATTCGCCGTACAGGCCGACATGGGAGGCACGAGTCTCGAGGCAGACGCATCGTGGGGGGCGGTCGCGCAGCTTGCCATCGATCTGCCGGAGCAATGGTCGTTCTCGCTCAACGCGGGTTGGCGAACTCTCGATGAGACATTCATGGCTCCGATTGGGAATCAATCCGGAGAAGCTCCTGCTGGCGTTGCGACGGGCGCCCTTTGGTTTGGCCTCGAACGCCGGTTCTGAGATCGTTGTGACTGCCGAGTCGCATCCATCCAATCTCGAAAATCGTTGTTTTTATCAGACGACCTACGCTCGCCGTCTTAACTTATCTGTTCAAAGAGCGTGCGGATCCTCGAACTGGGTGGACTCGCCCCGCTCTCGGACTACCTTTAATTGGTCATCGTTGGTGCCCCCTCACCACGATGTTCGCTTCAGATTGGATCGCCCAGTTTCCCTTTTCCCTTTTCCCTTTTGTTCCCTTTTCGAAGACTTCAGGAGAGACCAAGATGACGAAGCAATTTCTGTTTGCCGCGACTGTCACATCGATGATTGCCGCTGGCGCGTCTGCCTCCCTCGTGGCAGGTTGGACGATTCCTACACCGGTTCCCGCCGGATCGGTCAGTGGCTCATATGTCTATGGCGCCGCGGATGTGGGTGATGCAGTCGCGGGCACGATGCTCCTTGGCGTACACGCCAGTCTTGCGGCCGCCTATTCGAGTCCAGCTGGAAACGGATCGAGCTATTCCCTCAGCAGCAATAACTGGACTCTCGGGGATTACTACCAGATCTCGTTCTCCACCCTTGGAGTGGAAGCAGTGGATGTGACTTGGGATCAAACGCGAAGTGGCACCGGACCATCGAGTTTCTCGGTGCTCATGAGCATCGACGGCGGCGTGAATTGGACAACGTCGCTCGCGAGTTACAGCGTCCTCCAAGCAGGAAGCGCGGGCAGTGGCACGACTTCGTGGAACACCGTAACGAATCAACCGGGCTTCTTCACGACGACCGTGGCATTGGGGGAAACCGCTTCGAACCAACAACAGGTGCTCGTGCGATTCTCCTCGCTCGTCACGACTGCAGCCGCAGGCACGAGCCGTATTGACAATATCATGGTGAATGCAGTGCCAGCCCCTGGGGCGATCGCGCTGCTCGGCCTTGCATGCATTGCAGCTCGCCGTCGTCGCTGAGTCTCTCGACCGAACACCGCCTCGTTATCCTCGAACGCCCGAGCCTTGCTCGGGCGTTCGTGTTTCGTCGAGCTTCTGATACCGTTCCCGCATGCGCATTCGATTTCTCGGAGCCGCGGGAGAGGTCACTGGATCAAGTTACCTCGTTGAATCGTCGCAGGCGAAGGTGCTTGTCGACTTCGGCATGTTCCAGGGAGCGCGCGGTGACGACGATCGCAATCGAGACCTTGGCGATCTCAAGCCAGAGGCACTTGATGCGGTGGTGGTGACGCACGCTCACCAAGACCACACCGGCCGCCTTCCTCTGTTGCGCGGGCTTCGCGCTCAACTCCACGCGACGCCCGCAACGGTTGAACTCTCTCGCATCTTGCTTGAGGACTCCGCTCGCATCCAGGAATCGGAAGCGGATCGCGAGAACCGTTGGCGGGAGCGGGAGGGTAAGCCGCAGGTCGAGCCGCTCTACCGGCGCGAGGATGTCGACGCAATCCACGGTCGATGGAGTGCCCTCGCACTCGGCAACTCAAGGGAGATCGCACCCGGCGTGCAACTTCGATTTCAGGAGGCCGGGCACATCCTTGGGTCGGCCTCGGTTGTTCTCGAGGTGACGGACGTCGGTGGCATGTCAAAGCGAGTTGTCTTCAGCGGCGACATCGGGCAGAACGGGATGCCATTCATCCGTGATCCTGATCTCTGCGCGCAAGACGCAGATCTCATCGTGTGTGAGTCAACCTACGGCGATCGTGATCACCGGCCGACTTCGGAGACCTTCGAAGAACTCGCGGAAATCCTGCGGCAGGCAGCATGGGCGCGGCACAAGGTGCTCGTCCCGGCATTCGCGGTCGGTCGTGCGCAACTCATGATTCACGCGATGATGGAACTCGCGCGGGACGGGCGCTCGCCGCAAGTGCCGGTGTATCTTGATTCCCCTCTGGCCGCGAAGGCGACCAAGCTCTACACATCCTTTTGCGATCTGCTCGACGATGAACTGCAAAACGCTTGTCGAGTCGGTGCACTCGCGCGGGATCTCGCGATTGCGAAACCCGTCCTGAGCGGCGCCGAGTCGCGCGAACTCAACACTTTGTGGGAGCCGATGGTGGTGATCGCGGGCTCGGGCATGTGCAACGGCGGCCGCATCGTGCATCACTTGCGCCACAACCTTTGGCGGCATGGCGTGCAGGTGGTGCTGCCAGGCTTCATGGCGCAGGGAACGCTCGGCCGCGCGCTCGTCGAGGTGTCGCAAGGACACCGATCGCATGTGCGAGTGATGGGACAGGATGTTCTCGTGCGCGCACGGATTCACACCATTGGCGGGCTCAGCGCGCATGCTGGAAAGACCGGATTACTCGAGTGGATCGCGGGCGGTTACCAAGGGAAGTCGAAACCGAAGCTGGTGCTCACGCACGGCGAACCAGATCCACGGCACGCACTTGCTGTCGCGGCGCAGGCCCGAGTGGGCGTCACGGCGATCGAACCGATGCGTGGCGATGTCATCGAGTTGTGATGGCCTGACGCGTGGTTTGACAAGGGCGCGAGCATTCCTTGCGTTACGCTCTCCTGCATGCAGCGCATGCGAATCCTCGTGACGAGCTTCGATCCCTTTGGAGGAAGCCCAGTCAATCCGACGATCGCGATTGCGGCAATCCTTGCGCCACTCGTTGCATCAAGAGAGGTCGTCTTCCTGCAGTTGCCGGTGGTGGGTGGCGATCATGCGCAGAGTGCGCGAGGATTGAGTCGGCACGCGATCGAAGTTGTCCGCCCTTCGACGGTCGTGCACCTTGGCGAGGCGCAGACCCGATCTCGGATTTCGTTTGAGCGCGTGGCGATCAACCTTCGTGATGGACGAGTCAAGGATAATGCTGGGATCTTGACGACGGATCTTCCAGTGGTGGAAGGTGGTCCATCGGCGTATTTTTCAAACCTCCCGCTCCGGGATTTGCAACAAGCGTGCGATCGAGTTGGCGTGGCGCAGGAGATTTCGCTGAGCGCGGGCGCATTTCTTTGTAATGAGGTGATGTACGGCTCGCTCCACGACATGCATGTCGGTACCTCGCGAGTGCAACGCTGCGGTTTCATTCATGTGCCTCAACTGCCGGAGCAAGCGCTCGCTCGCGGCGGCCCATCGCTGGATGCGGAGACATCTGCCCGGGCGATCCACGCGATCTTGGAGTGCTTGCTTGACGGTGAGAGTGGATGAGTCGATCCCTGCAGCGCGTTGGTGAACTTGCGGAACGGAGCCATTCTCGACGAGGATGGACGGATGCAGAGCGATTCGTTGCCGGGGCCGCGTTCGTCCGCCGAGACCTCAACCAGAGCTGAGGTTCAAGGTGGTATTGCCATCTTCCTTGCGATGGCCTACATCATGGTCATCGAGCCGGCGGTGCTCTCCGGCCGCGCGGTCGGCATGGCGAATGGGATGCCGGAGGGTGCTGCCTTCACCGCGACATGTATCGCGGCGGCGATCGCCTGCATCTTGATGGGTTGCGTCGGACGATTGCCGATCGCGGCCGCTCCCTACATGGGAGAGAACATTTTCTTCGCGACTGCGCTCATTCCCGCTGCCGCAGCTGCTGGATACACCGAGCCGTGGCGAGCAGCGCTTGGGACGACTCTCCTGGCGGCGTTGCTCCTGCTCGCGATTAGCCTCACGGGAATGCGACGACTCCTCGCGCAGGCGATTCCGCCATCACTGGTCTCCGCGATCATCAGTGGTATCGGCCTTTTCCTCGCATTTCTAGGCCTGAAGGCCGCAGGCGCGGTGGTTGCGAGTCCGGGCACCTTGGTCGGATTCACTCCGCACCCTCTGTCTCCTGATCTTGTGGTTGCGACGATGGGCCTGATCGCAACCATTGCGCTCTATGCTCGCGGATTCAAGAGCGCGGTCGTCGTCGGGATTGCACTGACCTTTTCCCTCGGACTCCTCGCGCGCGAGTCGATGCCGTTTGTTCCCGATGCAATCGCACACTCGCAATCTGTCGCATCGAGTGTGACAATGACCGGACTCGCGACACCCCAAAGCATCCTCGCACTCCCCCCGTCTCCCGCGCCGCTCTTCCTAGGGCTCGATTGGAGCGCGCTGTTCGATCCAAGCCTTTTCCTCGGCGCAATCGTCTTGCTCTTCATGATTCTTTTCGACGCGACTGGGACGCTCGTCGCCGTCAGCGGTGCTATCGCTTCCGACGGAAACGCGGAGCCGTCGGATGGGGGGCGAAATGATCTGGATCCTCGATTTCAACGCGGGCTCCTCGCCGATGCACTCGGCTCCGTCGCGGCGCCGCTCGTTGGAACAAGCTCGGTTGGCGCGTTCATGGAGAGTGCAGTGGCCGCGCCCATCGGCGCGCGCCGAGGGCTCTGCGCCATCGTGGTGGGAGTTTGCTTCTTGCTCGCGCTCCCGTTTGCCCCGATTATCCAGAGTTTCGGCAGTTACCCACCAGCGACCGCGCCCGCGCTCTTGTTCATCAGCGCCTTGCTCCTCGCGTTCGTGAAACGCGTGCCTTGGGATGACGCCACCGAAAGCATTCCCGCACTCGCCGTCATCGCTGGTGTGCCTCTGACATTTTCCATCGCGCATGGCATCGCCTTTGGATTTCTCCTCTGGCCGGTGATGAAATTGGCTGCAGGTCGTGGAAGGGAAGCCGGTTGGCTCTCGTGGGGTCTGGCGCTGATAGCCGGCGCAAGTCTTTGCTTGCGCTGACTACTCTCGTAGGCCTCAACTCAGTTTGTATTCGCCTGGTCGACGAACGAACGGGGTCGGCGCACTGCCATGCAGGTCGATCGTGGTCGGGAAGAGCGCGAGCTTCGACTCTTGCGTCATGAACTCCCAACTCGCGACGGTGCCCGAGTATGCGGCTTCACGGCCCATCACTGCCATCAAGGATGACTCCGCAGTCTGCCGGAGTTCAACGATCGGCTTGCCGGAAGCGATGGAGGCGACGAGCGCCTTGTGCTCGGCCACATACGCGGCGCCGATATCACCCTTCGTGCGCCAGAGCTCCTTGCCGCTGTGATCGCGGATGACGGATCCTTCCGAGAATGCGCGAATGGTCGCGACGCCCTTCGAGCCATAGACAACATTGGCGAAGTCATTGGTGGAGTTGGGCCAGTGGCGACATTGCAAGGAGCAGATTTTCCCGTCGGCCCATTCGTAGTCGACGGAAAATCCATCCCACATTTCGCTGTCCGCTGGGCGTTGCCAGCGACTTCCAGAAGCAAACGCACGAGTGGGTGGTCCGCCCATGACCCAGTGGATGCAGTCGAGGTTGTGCACGGCCTGTTCGGTGATCTGATCACCCGAGAGCCATATGAAGTGCATCCAGTTGTAGATCTGATACTCCATGTCACTCATGCCGGGCTTGCGATCGCGATACCAAATCCCGTTGGAGCAGTAGCGCGCGGTCATCCCGACGACATCGCCAATCATGCCCTCTCGAATATTCGCGATGGCATCGACGAAACTGTGTTGACGGCGATACTGCGTTCCGGTTGCGATGGCCGTGCCTTGCGCGAGTGCCGCTTCATGCGCAGCCAGACAGATGTGGTATCCGGCCGTGTCGACGCACACGGGCTTCTCTGCGAAGACGTGCTTTTTCGCGGCTACCGCGGCAGTGATGTGCTGCGGACGGAAACCGGGAGCGGTCGCGAGGATCACAAGATCGACATCCGCGCGCGCGAGCACCTTTAGGTAGCCGTCAATGCCGTCGAAGATGTCCGCGTCGGTGGCGGTGACGCGATCACCGAACTTCTTCGCGAGTTCGTCTCGTGCCGTCTTCGCCGTGGTGGTGTTGATGTCAGCCAACGCGACGAGTCGCACGCCGGGGTTGCCGGTCAGCGTGTCGTTTGCTGCGCCTGCGCCCCGTCCACCACACCCGATGAGGGCGACATTGATGAAACCATTCGCCGATGGACGAGTGCCCTTACTGATGGTGCCGAAGGCGTACGGCGCCACGACACTTGCCGCGCCAATCGCGAGCGTGTCGGCCATGAAATTGCGGCGGGAGCTGTCGTTGTCGTGGTTGTTTTGCAGCGTCATGTCGGGACTCTTGTTTGCGTGGGTAAGGTGGACTGCGATGGCCATCAGAACGATACCGCAGGTCGAGCGGATTAGGTGCATCACCATTGCGGGCGTGGAGTTCGCGCCCGCGGCGCGCCTGATGCTTCGTGGATGACATTGAGCGTCATTGATGTCCTCGCGCGTGTTGTCGAAGCAACCTCGCGGATGGTCTCAACACCGGTTCCACCTCAGGGTGCACCGCCCAGGGCGCACGCGTCGATCACTCCAATACCTCGATCCGATGCGGGAATACTGGAGCGACAAGCACTCGGCGTGCAGCTCGCGAAGGAGAGTGAGCCCGTCGCACTCAGGTTCCCGCGAAACTCGATGACGCATGGATGGGAGGGCGAAGGCACAGCGATATGGAAGGCGCAGTTCGCGCCGGAGGGAGCGTTGAATCTTGGCGTCAGCGGTCACCGCACGGAGTATGTGCGCCATTGATTGCAAGAAGCGCCGCTCACACGGCTCAAGCCCAAAGCGGTCATGCTGCTCATCGGCACGAACAGCTTTGGTCACGGAACCGCGAATGCGCGCGCGACCCGCGACGGGAGGGTCAAGGTGATCGAGACGATTCGTGAACCAGTGCCGGACTCGATAATCATCGCGTGCGCGACCTTTTCCAGAGGCGACTGATGAGCCTGTGCCCTGTATTGACTTGGGATCAAGCTTCGTTGACGCCGACGGATCGATTCCGCGCACGCGCATGCCGGACTGCTTGCACCTCTCTTCAGAGGGGCGCGCGGTGTGGGCTGATGGCATCAAACGCGCGCGCAAAGGTTTGAAGTGAACTCCCGCGCAGTGTGACTAGCAATGCGCGACGCCCACGGGGGCACCGACTTCAATCGGGAATCCTCGTCCTGCCCACGGCCAGTACCCGCCGCGCAGATTCGCGACTTTGAAGCCGTGGCGGCGCAAGTATGCGCACGCGAGTTCCGAGCGATTGCCGCTGCGGCAGTAGCAAATGATCTCTTGATCGCGAGGAAGACTCGCGAGTCGATGCGGCATTTGGGTGAATGGCGCAAAGATCGCGCCGGGCAGGTGACCGGCCTCATACTCGCCACACAATCGCGCATCAAGAAAAGTCGCTTCCCCGCATTCGAGCCGCCGACGCGCCTCTCGCGGGGAAATCTCGTTGATGTCCGTCTCGAAAAATGCGTCGTCCGGCAAACTCTCCAGTTCGCTCGGTGTCGTCCATGCGAGCAATCGATCCACGCCCACGCGGAAGAGCACGCGTACGGCCTTCTCAAGCAACGCGGGTTCGACGACCATCAATACGCGGTCGTCGCGCTCGAGGTAACTCCCCGCCGCAGAGGCGAACCACTTGTCCACGCTTACCGAGATCGAGTTGGGGAGGGACGCCTCACTGAATCGAGTGAAGCAGCGCGTATCAAGGACAACACAGCCGGGTTCGCGCGCGCGATTGAGGAAAGAGTGCGCGTCGAGGTACTCCGGTTGGGGAAGCTCTTGGGCATCCGCGCCAAGTGCATTCATCGCCTTCACGCGAGAGAAGTAACTTGGCGGATCCGGCAGTCCGCGCGTGACTTGTTCGACAAAGACTTCTTCATCATGCGCGCACTGCAATGACTTGTTGATCCGCCGTTCGATCGCCATCGAAGAGCGGGGGAGGGTGCAGATCTTTCGCCCACACATGCTGCCGGCAGTGTGTCCTGGGTAGAGCGGCACCTCGCCGCTGAATCCTTCAAGCTTGAGAAGCGCCTCGCGAAGCGCGCGAGCCGCAATGCGCGGATCCGTGCCTCCAAGCAGGCGTGAACTGAGGTCGGGTCGGCCGACCTCTCCCGCGAATATGAAGTCGCCCGTGAAAAGCCCGAGGACTTGGCCTCCATCGCCAAGCGCGGCGAATGACATCGACTCCGTCGTGTGCCCGGGAGTATGGATGGCTCGCAAATGCAACGCACCCGATCGACCGATGGACACTTCGTCGCCGTCGCGGAGTGCATGCACGCGATCGGAGCACTTGGCAGTCCACGCGGGAAGTTCGGTGCCTTCCGTGCTCAACCATGCGTGGACGCCATGTCGCTCCACGAGTGTGCGTAGTCCACTCACAAAGTCCGCGTGGAGGTGCGTCTCAATCGCGCCGAGCAGCTTCCAGCCCGCCTCTTGGGCTGTCGAAAGGACGCGATCGACATCGCGAGGCGGGTCGAGCACGAGGCACTCGTTGCTTTGCGTGCATCCAATGAGGTAACTCACTTGGGAGAGCGCGTCGTCATGGATGCGGACAACTTTCACGCGGTCTACTCTAACGGCAACGACGCGGCGAGCGGTTTGGTCGGCGCCCGTCCGCATGGAAATCGAAGGGGCGTTCGCCCGATAGGATGCGTGCCATGGAGCCACGCCTGGCGGCGATTACCTTTCTGCGCAATGGAGTGCGACTGGGATATCCATTCATTGAGAGCATCCGTTCGGTATTGAGCATCGTGGATGAGTTTGTGGTTGTCGTAGGCGAAAGTGATGACGGCACACTCGATGCCGTTCGCTCGATTGGCGACTCGCGCCTTCGGGTGGTGGAATCGGTTTGGAACACTTCGGTCCCCAACGGATTTGTGTACGCGCAGCAGACCATGCTCGCGCTTTTTCAGACGCGCGCGCGGTGGGTCTTATCCATCCAAGGCGATGAAGTCGTGCATGAAGACGATTTGGAGAAACTCCAGGCGGCCATCGAAGCAGCCGACAGCGATCCACGCATCGAAGCGCTGACCTTTGAATACCTGCACTTCTATGGCCGGCCGGATCTCCTCGGGAGGGGATCTCGGTGGTACCGACGGGAAGTGCGGTTACTCCGCAACGCGAAGCGATTCATCGTGCCCAGTGATGCACAGTGTTACACGATCGTCGAGCGCAATCGGCGGATGCGATATCCCAACACGCGGCCGTCCGGCGCGCGCATGTTTCACTATGGTTGGTTGCGACCAACCGAGGCGCATCTGTCCAAGGCATTGGAAGTTTCCGCAATGTGGGGCGGAAAAATCGTGCCGGCCAAGCCGTACGCGCAAGTGGACCGTCGAGCGCTTGAGTCGTTCCACGGGACGCATCCGCGCGTCGCGCAGACTTGGCTCGCGACGGTTGCGAATCGCGAATTCGCGCCGGATCGAAACTACAAACTCACCCTTCGCGACCGGCGATTTCGAGTAAAGGATTTTGTCGAACGCGCGTTGCGCGCGGACTTTTCTATCAAGCACTTTCATCAGTTGCGAGCACTGTCGTGAAACTCCGTGAACTGCTCTACTTTGTGCGCAAACCGGCGCCACGGTCCTTTGAGGGCGTTCCGGAACCGCGCGCACTCGGCAAGTACGGTGCTGCCACGATCGCGCAGTGGACGCATCCCAGAGCGCAACCGCTTCGATTGACGGAGCGCATGATCGACGAGATGCGCCAGTTTGTGCGGGACGGAGACTTTGCCATTGATGTGGGCGCGCATTGCGGCGACTCCACGCTGCCCATTGCATTTGCGGCGGGTGCGAGTGGAGCGGTTGTCGCGCTTGAGCCCAATCGATTCATCTTTCCTGTGCTCGCGCAGAATGCCGCGCTCAACCGTGCGCTCACCAACATCGCTCCCTACCCACTTGCTGCACTCGACTGCGCTCGCGAGGTTGAGTTTGAGTATGGCGATCCGGACTTCATGAATGGGGGAGAGGCGGTCGCCGCCTCGCGCTTTCGTCCGAAGTTTCGCCAGAAGGTGCAAGGAGCCAACCTCGCCCACCTCCTCGCCGAGAAACATGCTTCGCGGCTCGCTTCGCTGGCGTTTGTGAAGACGGATGTCGAGGGGCACGATCTCGTCGTGCTTGAGACGATTCGCCCGTTGCTTGAGATTCACCGCCCCGTCGTGAAGAGCGAGGTCTTCTCGCACCTCTCTCCCGAGTCGCGTCGTGCGCAGTATGCGTTCTTCGCGGATCTGGGCTATCGCGTGCATCGCTACGGAGGCGATGAATCGATGCTCGGGGAGCGAATCGATGTCACCGGAATGGCGAGCGCGCACGGCTTCGATGTCCTTTGTGTTCCGCGCTAACTCGACTTGGGATATCGTCGCGCACGACTTCTGCCTGAGGAACTTTGCATGGATGCAGTGACACTTATTCTGGACTTCGACTCAACCATCGTTGCGGCAGAGGGCCTCGACGAGATCGCGAAACTTGCGCTCGCGAAGGATCCTGATGCCGAGTCCAAGGTGCTGGCGATCGAAGGTATCACGCGAGACGGCATGGAGGGGCGCATCGGCATCGATGTCTCACTGGCTCGACGGCTTGCGATGCTCACGATCACGAAGGCACAGATCGCAGCAACCGTGAAGGCGTTGAAGTCGCGGCTCTCACCGAGTTTTCGGCGACACAGGGCGCTCGTCAAGCGGAATGCTGAGCGGTTGTTCGTGGTGAGTTCGGGTTTTCGGGAGTATGTCGTTCCGGTCTGCGCGGAACTCGGGATTCCGGAAGATCGGGTGATCGCGAACTCGTTTACCTGGTCGAAAGAGGGCGTCGTGACGGGATTTGATCGGAGTTCTCCACTCGCCCGGGTGGGTGGGAAGTCCGAAGCAGTCAAGCGCTTGAAACTTCGCGGGCGCGTCGTTGCGGTCGGCGACGGCGTGACGGATTGCGAGATTCGTGATGCCGGCGCGGCCTGCGAGTTCGTTGCGTATTGTGAGAATGTGGAACGCGAAGCGGTCGTCGCGCGCGCCGATCGCGTCGTGCGTGGCGTGGACGAATTGCTGTGGATTTACAGCCTTCCTGGGGCGCCGAGTTACCCAAAGTCTCGCATGGTTGCGCTCCTGCTTGAGAGCATTCACCCTGATGCCGCGACGCGACTTGAGTCGGAGGGCTACCGCGTGGAGGCGATTTCGGATGCGCTTCCTGAGGCGGATCTCTGCCGCGCGATCAAGGGCGTGTCGTTGCTGGGCATTCGATCGAAGACTCGCCTCACGAAGGCGGTGTTCGCGGAGGCGGACCGCTTGCTCGCGGTCGGGTGTTTCTGCATTGGAACGGAGCAGGTTGATCTTCGGGCGGCGCAAGAACGCGGAGTCGCCGTTTTCAACGCGCCGTACTCCAACACCCGAAGCGTGGTTGAGTTGGCCATCGGGGAAATCGTCATGCTCTTGCGTCGCGCGACGGAGAGCGATCGAGTGTTACAGGCGGGCGGCTGGCGAAAGAGTGCACAGGGCTGCGCCGAGGTGCGTGGAAAGGTGCTCGGCATTCTTGGGTACGGCCACATCGGCTCGCAATTGAGCGTGCTCGCTGAGGCGATGGGGATGCAGGTGATTTATCACGATCTTGCGGAAGTCATGCCGCTTGGCAATGCGCGCAAGGCGAAGTCGATGGCAGATCTGCTGACTCGCAGCGACATCGTCAGCGTGCATGTCGATGGTCGCAAAGAAAACACGCACCTCATCGGCGAACGCGAACTTCGCCGAATGAAGTCGGGTGCGATCTTGTTGAATCTCGCACGCGGTCACATTGTCGATCTCGACGCCCTCGCGCGTAGCCTCCGGAGCGCACACCTCGGCGGCGCAGGCGTCGATGTCTTTCCCCACGAGCCCAATTCCAACAAGGAGCCGTTCGACTGCCCATTGCGCGGCATTCCAAACACGATCCTCACCGCGCACATTGGTGGGTCGACTGCGGAGGCGCAACAAGGGATCGGCGCGTTCGTCGCTGGACGACTGGTGGACTACATCAATCTCGGCGCCAGCGCCGGGGCGGTCAATCTTCCCGAGATCTCATTGGGTTCAACACCGCGATCACATCGATTCCTCCATCTCCATCGGAATCAACCTGGGGTGCTCGCGCAGATCAACGGCATTCTCGCAGCGCGAAAGATCAACATCCTCGGGCAGTCGCTTCGAACGGATGAGTCGAGCGGATATGTCGTTACGGATGTGAATCGCAGTTATGACGAAGCGGTTGTCGGGGAACTCCGCGCTGTCGCAGGGACGATCCGTTTCCGAGTGCTCTACTGATCGTCGCGCGGCTGCGGTGCGCAGTTTCTTCCCATGCGAGCGTGCATCAAAGCAAGTTCTTTGCGTCGAACAATTCGTTGGTCGTCACGGCGTTCTTCATTCGGCCAAGCGCGTAACTGAATCCGCTCTGCACACTCGCCGCGCCAACACGACCTTGGAAGTCAAGCGCGAGCATGCCCACTTGGTAACTCTTGGGATCAGTTGAGTTCTTTCGCATGATGATGCGAAGGGCTTCTTCGCACGCCTCTTGCGGGCTCGCTCCCCGACGCATGCAATCGGCGGCGATGAACGCGCCGAGTGTACGAAGCACCATTTCTCCAAGTCCTGTGCAGACCGCGCCACCCGCGTTTGGTTCGACATAGAGGCCCGCGCCAATGATTGGCGAATCGCCGACGCGACCATGCATCTTGAAACTAAGCCCGCTCGTCGTAGAGGCTGCGGCAAGGTGTCCGTGCGAGTCGAGTGCGAGGAGTGAAATCGTGTCGTGGTTTTCAGGGTTGATGAGCGGCGCGTATTGCTTTTCCACCAACCACTCGCGCCATGCCTTTTCACGTTCTGGCGAGAGGCTGTTCTCGCGCACTTCGAGATTGCAGGTGCGTGCGAACTGTCGCGCGCCATCCCCAACGAGCAAGCAGTGTGGAGTGTCTTCCATCACTCGGCGCGCGAGCGCGATCGGATGCACGACCCCCTCAACGGCGGCGACGGCTCCGCATCGACCGTCATCGCTCATGATCGACGCGTCGAGCGTCACAATGCCATCACGGTCGGGCATCCCACCGAGGCCGACCGTCCTGTCTGGGCAGTCGACTTCGACCACTTTCGCGCCTGCCTCGACGGCATCGAGCGCGGTTCCGCCGCGCGCCAAAACTTCGAGCCCCGCGACATTCGCAGGGATTCCATGCTTCCAAGTGCTGAGCATGACTGCAGGGATGTGGCGTTGCATTGTCATGTCGTGGCTTGGGAAGGGGTCTGTTGCACACGCACTCAATGGGACGAGTGCGGCGCCAATCGTGGAGGTAAGCAGTGCGCGGCATGCGTCGCGTCGTCCTTGAGCGTTGGGTTGCACATGCATACGGTAGCGCGGGTTGGCGTTCTGGCGTTACGCTGTACCAATGCTACGAATTCCCACACTTTGCGCGGCATTCATCGTTTCCTCCTTGCTCCCTTGCTCGGGCGCAGACGCCGCGGATCTCAAAGTCGGCTCCGCCGCGCCAAAAATTTCCGTGGATGGCTGGGTGAAAGGTGAGCGGGTTCGAAAGCTTGAACCGGGAACCGCGTATGTGGTGGAGTTCTGGGCGACCTGGTGTCCGCCGTGCGTCGCAAGCATTCCGCATCTCACCGAGTTGCAGAAGGCAAATCCCAACATCATTTTCATTGGCGTGGCGGGCAGCGAGCGCACGAAGAACGCCGCGGCCGGAGTGAAGAAGTTTGTTGCCGGTCAAGGTGAGAAGATGGAGTACAGAGTTGCGATTGATAGCGACAATTCCATGAGCAAGGCATGGATGCAAGCTGCCAAGCAGGGCGGCATTCCCTGCGCATTTGTCGTGGGCACGGACGGAAAGATCGCGTTCATTGGACACCCAACAAGCGATCAATTCTCCGAGGCCATTGCAGTGCAATCGAAGAGCAGCAAGCTGCCGGAGAAGAAGCCGGCGAAGTCTGACGACAGTGATGCCGGTGAAGCAAGAGAAACCGCACCCGTGGAAGAGGCACCGGCGAAGCCCGCTGGTTCCTCTGACGCGCCTGCAAAGCCGATCTGAGCCGAACTGCGAAAGACTGATTGCTTGCGAGGATTGGGATTCGATCGTGAACATCTTGGTCCCGTCGTCCCCGCCTCAGTAGGAACGGGCAACACCTCGCGGGACCACTCATGTCGACCGAATCTCCGCTTTGCCATCGCGCTTCATCCTCCCTGCGAACACTCTCGAGTGCCGCGCTTGCATTCGTCTGCGCGACCTCCGGGCTCGCGCAGACTGGCTTCATCAACTTTGAATCACCGCAGTCGCACCCGATTGATGTCACGCCGGATGGAAGCAAACTCGTCGCGGTCAATACGGCGGACGGCCAGTTGGAGGTCTTCGACCTCGTCGACGGAATGCCGGTGCGGCGAGGCGCAGTTCCGGTTGGTGTGGATCCAGTTTCCGTGCGCGTTCGCAGTAACGGTGAAGCTTGGGTCGTGAACCAGATCTCCGATTCCGTCAGTGTGGTGGACCTCGCCTCGATGCGCGTGATGCGCACCATACTCGTGGGCGATGAGCCGGCCGACATTGTCTTTACGGTGAAGCCCGCGCGCGCGTTTGTATCACTCGCCGCATCGTCGAGGTTGGTGAGCTTTGATCCCGCGAGTGCGACGCCGAGCCTGACGACTACGGTGATCAACGGCGCACAGCCGCGCGCGCTCGCAGTCAGCCCCTCCGGCACGCTTGTCTATGTCGCGATCTTTGAATCGGGCAACAAGACAACCGTCATTCCACGGACCACAGTGAACAGCCCGGCAAGTCCCTACGCGGGCGTCAATCCTCCGCCGAACTCGGGGAACGCATTCAATCCACCCCGCGCCGTCGGTCAACCACTGCCGCCACGAGTCGCACACATCGCGCGCAAGAATGCCGCGAATCAGTGGATCGATGACAACAACCGAAACTGGACCAGTCAGATCACTTGGGATGTCGTCGACAACGATATCGCGGTTGTGAACGGGACAACGCTTGCGACGACTTATGTCACTGGCTTGATGAGTTGTGTGGCAGGGATTGGCGTCGCGCCGAGCGGAACGATCTTGGCAGTCGGCATCGAGGCGAGTAACGAGATTCGATTTGAGCCCGTGATTGACGCAAAGTTCGCGAAGATGTTTGGCGCATTCGTCCAATCCGGCGGTACTGGCACGCCAGTGATTACGGATCTCAACCCGCATCTCACCTACACGACATCCTCCATTCCTGAACTCGAGCGGTATCAGTCGATTGGCGATCCGCGCGGCGTTGCGTGGTTGCCCGACGGCAGTGCCGCGTTCGTGGCATCGCTTGGTTCGAACGCAGTCATCGCGTTGAGCCCCTCCGGTTCCCGACTCGCGAAAGTCGCGGTGGGAGAGGGGCCCAGCGGTCTCGTTGCGTCGCCGAGCGGGGACTTTGTGTATGTGCTGAATCGTTTCGACGGGTCGGTGAGTGCGATCAGCTCGACATCGCTTGCCGAGTCTGCGCGCGTGGCCTTCCACGATGCGACGCCGATCCTTGTGAAGAACGGTCGTCGCTTCATCTTCGACACGAATCTCACCTCCGGCCTCGGCCACACAGCATGCGCGACGTGCCACATCGATGGTCGCAGCGATCGACTCGGGTGGGACCTTGGGGATCCGACCGGCGCGGTGCAGGCATTCGATGAGACCTGTCAAGTTCCGGGTTGCATTGCGTGGCATCCCATGAAGGGGCCTATGACGACGCAGACACTCTTCGGCATCATCGGGAACGAGCCGATGCACTGGCGCGGCGAGAAGGATGACATCACGGAGTTCAACGCGGCGTTTACACATCTCCAAGGTCGATCGGCGGAGCTGACGATGGCGGAGATGTCGTCGATGACCGACTACCTCGCGTCCCTCACCTTCCCTCCTAATCCGAACCGAAACCTCGACAATACACTCAAGACCTCGCTGCCGATCTTTGGCGGCGTGGTGACCGGTATCGGCGGCACGGGCAATCCGGTTACGGGGCAAACGATCTTCAACAACGCGCAGATCTTTGGCGCGCCTCCTGGGCTGACTTGCCTCAATTGTCACGCGGGGATCATCGGCTCCAACAATGTTGTGGACATTCCTGCTCCCGGTGGCGAAGCGCAGAATCGCAAGAACGCTCCACTTCGCGATGTTTGGCGAAAGGTAGGCGCGAATCGAGGCTCAACGACGGCGCTTCGCGGTTTCGGGTTTGACCACAATGGAGAAGAGGCGACGATTCAGGACCTGCTCTCGGTCGGGTTTGCATTCCCCGGGGGCGCGGTTGGTGCGCAGCAGCGTCGTGATGTCGAAGCATTCTGCCTCTCGTTTGGCACGGAGACACTCGCAGGTGTCGGAGCGCAGACGACGGCGACCGGAGTCGGCAACGACACGGCGCGCATCAATGCATTCGTGGCATTGGCGTCGGCCGGTCAGGTTGCACTCATCGTGAAGGGCAATCAAAGTGGTGCCGCGAGGGGATGGGTGTTCCAAGGCGGAAGTTTCCGAAGCGATCGTGCGGCAGAGCCGCTGCTCTCGCCCGCGCAACTGCTCGCGCTGGCCTCGGTTGGGAGTGAATTGACTTACACACTTGTCCCCGCCGGAACGCAGTTGCGACTGGGCGTCGATCGCGATACCGACACGTACTTCGATGCGGATGAGATTCTCGCAGGCAGCGACCCCGCGGACGCCAACAGCATCCCTAGTGTCTGCCTCGCCGATATCGCGCCGACGCAACATGATGGAGTTGTCAACGCGCAGGACCTGTCAGCGATGTTGTCGCAATGGGGATCGGGGGGATTTGCCGATCTCAATCATGATGGGATCACCGACGCTGCCGACATGTCAATACTTCTGAGCGCATGGGGAGATTGCAACTAGTTCGTGCCTGTGCATCGATCCTGTCTGCACCGGTGCGCCGAGTGGTCGCGTATACTTCGTGCTCGCTCGGAACTTCTCATGTCAAACATCACGGAACCCACTGGCTACAGTCACGAAGACGCACGCTTTCACGAACTCGACGCGAAGGCCCTGGAAAAAATGCGCGCTCAGTTAGACGCAAAGCGGAAGGCCGCGGCGAGTGCCGAGGCGAAGTCCGCACATTGGCTTCGCTGCCCAAAGTGTGGCGCGGAGATGAAGGAGCAGGCGTTTGAGAATGTCGCGATCGATCAATGCCAATCCTGCAAGGGCGTGTTCTTTGACAGCGGCGAACTGGAGTTGCTCCTCAGCCACTCGAAGGCGCGTGCTGGTTTGCTTGGACGGCTTTTCAATCGATGAATCGCACTCTACTGGCGAATCGACCTCCATCACCTCCCATACCTCCAATACCTCCATGACCTCCACCCATCGAATCTCCCGACTCTCACTCGCCGCACTCGCAGCGACCACAACGATTCTCCTCGCAGTCGCGATGCCGGCGATCGCGCAGGACGCACCAGTTTCTTCGAAGTCCGTCCCAACACAGGAGGCGCCCGGCGCGCAGAACGGAGAGCAGGCACCCGTGCGCGGTGGTTCTCGTCGAGCAGGTCAAGACGGCGGCGCGCCTCGCGGTGGTCGCGGCGAGAATCCAAGCATGGGTGGTTCGATGAAGGCGATGAACCGAGCGCTCAAGTCACTCACCGGATCGATCGAAGATGCATCGAAGACTGCGGACAATCTGAAGCTGATTGGTGAGATGGAGCGAGGTTGTATTCTCGCGAAGAACGCGCCGCTCCCCGCGGACATCCTGAAGGACGCGGCGGGCGATGCGGCGAAGGCGGAAGTTGCGACGCGCTTCCGCAAAGACATGATTCGGCTTGCTCAAGCGCTGCTTGAACTTGAACTCGCCGTCATGAATGGCAAACTTTCCGCTGCGAAGTCGATGCTTGCCAAGATCGACGCTGAGAAGGACCACGCGCACGAAGAGTTTGGCGTCGACGAAGACGAGTGATTCGCACGCGAGGTACGCGGTACGCGCTCAAGAGCCGTGGTCGGCGTTTGATTCGAACAGTAGCCACTGCATCATCGCGCCGCGATCTTCAATCGACCAACGCTCGTCATAGATGCATGCCCAGACCATGCGCCACTGTGCGTTTTTCTCGCCGTCAAGCTTCCAGTAACGAGCGGACTCCTCGGCGGTGATCTCGTTCGACCCGAACTTATGATCGAGTGGCAGCATGCTCCGCACCGTCGCGAGGTATGGCTTCGCGAGGTTACGGAAACTCTCGAATCGCGTCTCGGAGACGATTTGCTGTGCTCGAACCCGAACTTGTGCTTCGCTCACAGGGGCGGCAAGGCCGGTGGATCCCATGTCGTCGACCGAAATCTTCGTCACGGGGCTAACTTTCAAGGATTCGAGTTCTTGGGGGGTGAGCGCTCGGCTCTGATTTCCGCTCTCAACCGTACGCGCCGCACTTGCCGGAGGCGTCGCATCACCCGCAGCATTCGTGTGCTCGCAGCCAACGACGAGAAGCCCTGACGCCGCACTCGCTGCAATGGCTCCAATCAGAGATAGAGTATGCAAATCTCGGCGGATCACCAATCTTGCCCTGGATAGAGGTGGAGGACGAGCCACTTGTAATCAGGAGTTTCGAAAAAGAAACTCTCTTGTTCGAGATTCATGAAGTGGTCGACGTCCGCCTGATTAGACGCATGATGGAACGGCTCGGTATGCCCGTCCATGTACGAGAACTCCCAATACCCTGGATTCCAGTTGTGCAACTTGTCGCGCCAGACAAAGCTGAAGTTGCCCATGATCATCCAGCCATCGTGGTTGTATTTGCGATGATCGAACTCGCTGACGCAGCAGAGTGTTTCGGCTGGATGCACGACTTTCGACATGCGGTCGATCTGCGCGCTTGGAGGGCCGCCCCAGAAGACTGCGGTTTCGGTCGAGGCGAGGAATCCATTCAGTGAGTAACTCCGCAATCGATCGGTTGCCGAATGCGGATCGAACGGACTCTTGTAGGCGGTGAGGTCTCCGATGTAACTCCAAAGCGCGCCATTCGTCATGGCTGATTCCGTTTCGAAGCCTTCTTCGGTCGTGTTGCCAGCGACAGAACTCACAACCCAGTCGTAGGTAGGGTGCGCGCCAGTGTCAACCCCCGCAAACTTGCCACTATTCTCAACGAAGTAGGAGAGAAAGCCTGTCGTAATGGTTCGCTGATGCTGCATCGACTCAGTCATTCGAACTTGCTGCTTCAACTTTCCGGCGCCGACTAGAATCAGGGAGAGGAGGAACCCAACGACCGCGACTACGACGAGCAATTCAACGAGCGTGAAGGCGCGTCGACGCGCTTGCACGAGCCCAGCCGGAGCGGCGGAAATTGTGAGTCGTTGTGCGTCCATACAAGGAACAATCGCTCAAGAAGCGGGTGCAGTCAAGGGTAGGTTCGCACCGAGTAGCGCGTTAGTTCCTGGTTTGAGGCAATCAGGGGTAGGGCAGGGTTGCGGAGCGGTGTTGGTTGTAGTAGTTTCTGATATCGGTTTCTTCGGAAGAACCGCTCGGCCCTGCGGCGAGAAGAGTGGAAAGCCTTAGGTGTTGCTAGGAGTGTTGGTATGCGGATTCGAATCGTTTGGGGCGCTGTTTTCATAATCATTGTCGGGCGGGGAGCCGCATTCGAGGCAGCCGACCTCGGGCAGTCCGCGCCCCCTCCCGCGCCTCAGCCCATCGCGGCACCCCCAACGCCACCTCCGCCAGCGACGCCGCCAACCTGGCGCCGTGCCCGCCCCCGCCTCTTCCCAGCGGCCAAGGTCGCATTTCCGCAGATCGCATCCTGGGTGCAGGGTGGCCCGGTCGTTGGCTGGGAGCCGGGCAAGGTGTACCTCATCGAGTTTTTCCTCACGACCTGCGGGCATTGCGAGGAATCAGCCCCGCTCGTCGCTGAGTATGCGCGCGCATTCGCCGATCGCGGCGTTGTGCTCTTTGCAGTGACTGAAGAGGAGCCGGGACTCGTCACCGCGTGGCTCGGAGAAGAAAATCGACGGGAGGTACTCACCTACCCAATCGCCGCAGACCCAGACAAGTCGACGCTCTCGCAGTTTCAACTCGCCACGCTGCAACACACCACGCCGAGAGTCTTCGTTGTGCAAGACGGAGTGGTGCAGTGGTATGGACATCCCGACGAGCTGGACAAGCCGCTGGGTGCGGTGCTGGAGGGGACCTGGAAGCCGGAGTTGATTCGCGCGGAGTTCATCCTCAACTCGCAAGAGAAGCGCGCGCGGGATGAAATCAACCAGGCCTATGCGGCATGTGAAAAGAGTGGAGACTGGAGCCAACTGCGCATCCTTGTCGATGCGATTATCGCCGGATTTTCGGAACGAAAGTCAGTCTTCGAGTTGATTCGGTTTGGGGCACTTGTCGGATCGATGGGCGAAGAAGCGGAGGGGTACGCGTATGGACGCACGCTTGCGAGTCAGTACCAAGCAGACGCGACCGTGCTCCGGTCTATCGCAAAGACAGTCTTAAGTGCGGCGTATGTCCAGCATCGAGATGTCCCGTGGGCGTTTGAACTTGCGCAGCGAGCCGATGCCCTCTCAGGCGGAAACGATGCGCGCGCCGCCGAGACGCTCGCGCTTGCATTTTGGTCGATGGGCGATCGCGCACAAGCGCTTTCGAATCTGGAGCGTGCGATCTCACTCGATGCGACGGGGAAACTGCGACCGCAGTGGGCGCAGAAACTTGCTCGCTGGAAGGATGCGGTTCCTGGCCCAGAGCCGAGTAAGGCGCGCAATACTGTCCGGGGGAAGACCGCCGACGATCCGAACGAGGATGAGTCCTCAACGACCGCAAAGTGAATCGAATCTCGCGGGGAGAAGCGTTGCGCATCCGTGGCGGTGCTCGGGAAGGCGCGTGGATGACTCGGAAGAAGCATGCACACGGACCGAGGTTGCGCTGCGCACAGAACCGTGAAGGTGAGCAGTCGCGTGAGTTATGATGGATCGATGCGCGTTTCCAACTCAATCGTCAAGCACTCATTTGTTTTCGTCGGTCTTTTCGCCTGCGCTGGATGTGGGGGGCAGGGGCCGCTCAATAGAGATCCCATGAGTCCGAGCGTGAAGGACTCATTGGTTGATCCGGAGCCTGACATCACTCGCGCGATTGGCGCGGATTTCTCGACCTTCAGTTCCGTACTTGTTGAGTTTCCAACCATCGCGCCTGATGCAACGCAAGGTGATGATGTTGAGTCGGCGCAACTCGACGACTTGCGCGCGAAACTGCAGAAGGACCTTGAGTCCGCGTTCTTCAAAAGGTACGCGCGGGCGTCTGCCGCAGGGCCGCAGGTGCTCGTCGTGCGCGCGAAAATCGTGCGGGCGGTTCCGAACAAGCCGTTCCGAAATCTCGTGCCGGCTAGCCGCGTGATGGGATCGGGGCGGGGTTACGCGGCAGTGGAGGCGACGATTTCAAACGGCGGTGATGGTGCGCTGATGCTTCGCTTCCGCGACACAGACGCGACGAGTCGGGCCGGCTTGGAACAGTTCAGTACGTGGGGAGCGGTTGAAAAAACCTTCGAGCTTTGGGCGGCTGCCATTGAGGGCGCGACGGGTCGCTGACATCGTGCGCGAAGGAAATCGCGAACGAGGATCCTCGAAAGCGGTTCAGGCAGTTCGCCTAGGGGCAGTGACACTTACAAGCGATGCACGCAAAAACGAACACGGGGCGGTTCTTGCGAACCGCCCCGAGTCATGTGTCAACTTGGCTTGACTCTCTCCAGTTCCGAGAAACCGTGCGAGGTCAACCGATTCGCGATTAGCGGCGACGACGGCCAGCGAGGCCGGCGAGACCGAGAAGGGCGATCGCGCCTGGAGCTGGAACCTCGTTCACGCCGTGAAGCGTGATCGTGCCACTCCATGTGCCGGAGGTGCCAGCAGCACCGTAACCGTTTCCGATCCAGACCGACATGGTTGGATTTGCAGCCATGTCAATGCCGGTCGTGAAATTCACGGTGCCGATCGAGGTCGTACCAACCGCAGAGCTTCCGCCGTTTGGCCAGAAGTACCGCTGACCGGCTTGGAGGTTCGAGTACCCGCCGCACTGGAGCATGCCGCCCGCTGCGAGAGGCGTACCAGCAACATACACGGCCAGATCGTCGGCGTAGGTCCAGGAAACCGAGGCGTTGAGGACGACGTTGATGGAAGCGCCGGTGAGGGTGCCCGAGAGGCTGCCCGCGGTCGCGGCTTCCACAAAGTTAAATCCTGCGAACGTTTGGCTCGTCAAGGTGTAGGTCACATCGGCCGAGGCGGCGGATGCAACGGCGGCAGCGAGCGTGCCGACTGCAAGCATGGTCTTCATGAGTCTCTCCAAAGAAAAAAGGGTGTGATTTCAGACGGTCAAACAAACCAGTGCAACCGTGAAACGAGCACGCTCTCAATCGTGCGCGAATCCAGCGGTAACTCTCAACGGGGAGAGTGACCCAACGAAGCCAGGGTGCAAACGAAACACCCGGATTTTATGAGAATTTACAGGGTCGGTATTGGGACGCGCATAACTAGAGCAGCGCCAACGCATTGCGATGCAACGCTGGCGGTGAGGATTGGATTGTGCGGCACAATTGGAAGGACGGCTGTGCTCGACCGTTTCCGCAATGCGAGCGGGGAAGGCGCGCCGCTAGATATCGGTCGGGGAACCTCTGAACTGGCACGCGCTGCCTAGTCAGAGGGGCCTGGATTGGAGTTTGAGCCGTGGGACTGGGTCCAGTTGCGCCTCGATGCCCCGTGACGGGTCAATACCCAGCACCTATAGAAAGCGGGGCCTTCACCGACCACTTGTTTCTGGACTCGGGAGTCTTTGCGGGACCGCTCGTCTCCCCTTGGGAAGGGCTACAAACTTGGAATTGGGACGCGGTATCAAACCCCCGAGCGGATGACCGACCGCCCACGCACTTTGAGCTCACCGAACGCAATCGCCGACACGCAATGCGCGAAGGGAGCGCGCTCGTTCATCAGAGACCTGCACTCGCCGAGCGTCGGGTGGCTTCGGAAAATCTCCGGCACGATGTGTTCGCCCCGAGCGAGACTTCCAACCTCGGTGCTCGCGTGCGCTCGGGGCTGGCCGCCAGGCGCGAGTTCCGCTTGTAGGCTGTCAGGTCGATGCCGCCTTTGGAAAGCAAGGTCAACCAGCTTTTTACGCAAGCAAACGCAGCACTCAGTCGTGGCAATCTCGACGAGGCGGCCGAGATCGCCGAACGCGGGCTCGCTCTCGAGCGGGCGCACCCATTTCTCGGATTGGTGCGCGCGGTCGTCGACCATCGACTCGGGCGAACGACCCTCGCCGTCGAGAGGCTGCGCGCCCTTCTTGCGCAGAACCCATCGAACGCCGTTGAGATAACCATCATGCTCGCGGAAGTCCTCTCTCGGAGCGGTCGCCGAAGTGAAGCGGATGCGCTCCTCGCTTCACGCACTGACTGGAAGACAGATGAGCGGGGAGCGCTGCTTGAAGCGAGGCAACTCGCTCGGAGTGATCGACCCCAAGCGATTGAGAAACTAATCTCGTGCGTGGCTCACAGCAAGCATGTGTCGTTCAAGCGCATCGCCGGATTTGAGGCGGTGCGGATGCTCGACGCGGACGCGCGATATCGAGAAGCGTTTGAACTTGCGGATTCGATTCACCAGCAGACGACGCCACCGTTTGACATTCTCGGGGTGGAGGCCGACGCGCATGAGCAACTGCGGCTGCTTTCGCGCGCCGTTCGAGTGGGCGCAGGTCCGTACACGCGTCGCGCCTTGCCACCTGATTGCAACCAAACGGCGATGATCGTCGGGCTTCCTCGCAGTGGAACGACGCTTGTCGAACAGATGCTCGACCGTCATCCCTCCATCTCGGGAATCGGCGAGTTTGAAGGCGTTTCCAACTTGGGTGAGGCACTTGTTTCGAAGGGCGTCTGGCCGGATCGCCTGCGCGATTTGTCGGCGAGAGACGCATCGCATCTGCAATCCGAGTATCTCGCGGGAGCCCATGCGAGGAGGCGCGCGGGTGCGTCGCACACCTTTGATAAGACGCTGCGTGCGTGGCGATTGCTTCCGGCGGTGGCTGCGGTGCTCCCTGGGATCTCTCTCGTGCACATCGAGCGGGAGGCGCGTGATTGTGCGATCAGCATGTTCCTGTCGAATTTTCATCCGAACTCCTTCGGGTTCACCGCAAACCTCGACATGATTCGCCGCGTGATTGTCGCGGAGCGAAAACTCGTGGCACCATCCTTCGAGGCGTTGGCCCTGCGTGCGGTGCGCGTTCGGTACGAAGCGCTCGTCGCGAGTCCGGAAGTTGAAATCCGGCGCGTGCTTGAGCACCTTGGCGTAGGATTTGATCAGCGCGTAATGAGTCCGGAAGCGAACGAACGAACAGTCTTGACGCTGAGCCACGAGCAGGTGCGCCGAAAGATCAACAACGCGAGCATCGGCCGATGGAAGAACTATGCCTTTGCGTTCGATGCTCAATGGGACTCGCTTGATTTCGCGTAAGAAGAGCCATGCGCGGGCGGACAAGAGCGATTTCAACCACAACACCCGTTCAATTGCGCATCGAGCGTGACGCTCCGTAACAACGCAGTCAAACTCGCACGCTCTCGTTGGCGGGCACCATGCCCAAGGCCGAAGCGGAGGCGCCTGATCTCCGTTGACCCTCCGGATGGCTTCATGTCCAATCCGCGAGAAGTCTTGTGAGATCCGTCGCACCGACGACGCCATCGCAATCAAGATCGGCAAACGGATGCTGTGTCTGCCACGCGGCGAGCAGCGCAGCGAGGTCCGCGGCGTTCACGACTCGGTCATTGTTGAAATCTGCGCAAGGCGGCGCAGGTAACTGCGTGAAAACCACCTCAAGGCGTGGCCGAAGAATGATGTTCGCGTTCTCTCGCGTGCGGATTTCGATTCCATCGTCGTTGCCGGTGATCACTTCAGGGACAATGGCCACGCCGAAATTGGGATGTCCCTGCTGCCAGAGCGAGACGGCCGCCGTCACATCGATGCGCCGCATCGTGTCGGTGTCTGGGACATTGTCGCCAGGAAATGTCGCGAGGAGTACGCTCAGGTCGCTACCAACCGTGAGGCCGCCGATGAGGGAGTTCCATGTGGAACTCTCCTCCCACGCGCGCTCCACGAGATAGACGAAGAAGTCAGGGCTATAGAGTGCGCTATCGATGTCGTCAGGGAGATCGAGAACGAGCGTGGCCGAGAGAATCGTCGCATCCAATGGGATGCTTTGCGCGCCGAAGATGTTTTCGAATCGCAGGAGCGCTTGGCCTTGCGCGTCGCTGAAGAACGCGTTGGAGACATCGTCATCCGACACACGCGTGTTCGCCTGCCCGAAACTCGCATCCGGTGATGCTTCGCTCACCCAGGTGTCGCGCGCGCCGCTGTAACTCCCAACACCCTGTTGGAACGCGCGGAACTGCTCGCTTGGGGGAAGCCGGTACTCGTCGAAGGGAACCGAGAGGGTGAAATCACTCTCGTCGGTTGTGCGAGTTGCGTTGAGCGTGGGTGAGTAGGTATCGAAGTCAATCGTGTTCCGCTCGGTATCGAACGCCAAGATGCGCATCCAGCCATTTCCGCCATTGGGATCGTCTTGAAAATCAGCGAGCACCTCGTGGATCAACCGCCCTTCGATGTTGGGGCTTGTCTGGCGATACTCCGCGTGAAAGTGTCCGCACTGCACGAGGAAGATGTTGGTGTTCTTGCGCAGAAACCACGCGTAGAAGTCCTCGGACTGAATGCCACTGGGGTTGTAGAAGGACTCGATGGTGTACCAACTTGAGGGATAGCGACCACTCGGGACGATCGGAACGCCCGACGAATAGTCCTCCGCATCTTGAAGGTACTTGTGCGTGGTGACGATCGCTGGTCGACCCTTGTGCGTGTCGAGGATTCCTTGCGCCCACGCGAGTTCCACGATCGGGGTATCACAGTCGAGGTGCAACGCAAGGAACGGGATTCCGCCCGCATTGAAGTACTGGAACGAACTCATGCCTGAAGGCGACGCGCCACCAAACCAAGGCTGATGACTCGATCGCTGCGGTCCGAAGTGCGCGAGGAACTGCTGTGGGACATAGGTGCTGCCTGGCACGCCATCGGGTGTGATGTCGTGGTTTCCAGGGCACACGCCATAGATCACGCCCGCCGCATCGAGCACGGTCATCGCCGCGTCGGCATTCGCCCATTCCCATTCTTGCAGCGCATGGTTGACCACATCGCCGAAGTGCGAGACGAATCGGATGTTGAGTTGGTCGCGATTCGTCGCAATCCAACTGGTTTGCGCGAGAAATGTCGCGGGAATGAACTCGCTGTAGTTCTGCGTGTCCGGCAGGCCAGCGACCGTGAATGCCGCTTCATTCTGGGTGAGTGCTCGTTGCAGCAGCGGTGCATCGAATGGACGCGTCACCGAATGAGCCGGCGGCACCTTCCGCTCGACTGACTCTCGTGCGAGTGCGGGCGGCCTCCTCCGATGCGCGTGCGAATCAATGCCGTCGTGCGCAAGCACTTGAATACAGACGAGCAGCACTACTCCCGCAGCGCTCGTCCGGGGGGCGGGAATCAACGATCGAATCTTTTCCATGCGTGACATTGGACCACGCGACTGACCCTGAATCGAAAAACTCTCCCAATCTTCTGCCCGAATTCTCGACGGAGTTTGCGCGCCGCTCACTGCAGTTCTCGTCGCGCACTGCAGCGAGTTCAGGAGAGTGCGGCATCGATTTGTGGCGCGGCCCACAACGCCTCCGTCAGCGCAGTTTCCACTGCGGGGAGCAACCAATTGTCTTGGTTCACGAACCACAGTCGGTCGCCAAGCGGGCGGCGGAGCTCGTCTGGGAGTCCGCTCGAATAGGTACCTGGCTGCGCAAACGGCATGGCGTGCCCCCAACGCGCAAGTCGTACTTGTGCCACCGACGCTGGATCAACCTGAAGCAGCGCGAGCATCGCTTGCAACTGTGGCGCGGCGCGAATTGCCGATGCACGCCAGTCGGATTCCTGCACGATCGTGAACCGCGCAGTGTGCCAAGGCAACGGCCAGTAGACCGTGAGGACGCCCTTGTTGTTTGGGTGAAGCGCGAATCCGCCATTGACTGCATCCGTGATGATGCGCGCGGTCTCGAACTCGTTTGCGTCGGTGGGGAACACCGTGCTCCCGTTGAGGTAGAGGTCGTAGAAATCATGTCCGAGTGGCGCATCGAGCACCACATTGGCGACCAGATACGGCACGGTCGGGACGAGTTGCATCGCTTCGCGCTTCGCGGGGTCGGCCTCTTCCAACCATGGCAGCATGTGTCGAACGATGTGCTTCGCGTTGGCGAAGGCAACCTGCCGAGCGAAGGTCGTCTTGCGTTTTCCTTCCCCATCGCGCCAGTAGACCAATGCTCCGCCCGGCGTGAGTTCCACGGCACCGACCGTCGCTTGGGCGCGAAAATGAGCGCCTTGCCCGCCGTTTCCATTCGTCCGCGCGTGCTGCCACAGCGCCCGCGCGAGGCCTGCATTTCCAGCCGGAAGGACATTGCGGCCGAACTCTTCAGCAGCAACGAAATTCCAACCAGCAGCTGCGCTGAGTTCGTCTGTGCCGACACCGAGACTCGAAGCGCAATACGCCTGCAAGAGGTACTGCAGGCGAGGCGGGAGTTCACCGCAACGCAGCAGAAGATCTTCGCGGAAGGTGCGGCTATCGAGTTCGAGTATCTGCGTGGATGGTCTGCCATCGAATGGAATCTCGGGATACTCGCCGAACGCGAACTCCTTGACCGCAGCTTGATACGCCGCGAGCGCCGCACGATCCTTCGGGCTTGCATCGCGCCCGAGCAACGATTCGGTCACCGCGCCGTCGTACTCAAAGGCGAATTCACCATTGTCTTGCCGCCAGAGCGCGGGAAGGCGGAGTTCCTCGTAGAGGTCTTGCAGGGGCGTGCCTGGATCATCCTGCATGAAGTACGCACTCGCGTGGCTCCAGGATTGCGCACGGAAAGACTCGCCCATCGCGTTGCCGCCAAGGCGTGGACGCAACTCAAAGAGCACGGTGTTGCGATGTCGGAGTTGATGCGCGAGTGCGAGGCCGGAGAGTCCGCCGCCAATGATGGCGACATCGATGCGCTCTTCGACCGCGGGGTACTCAGCGCAGTGCTCGCAAGAATGGAACGGCAGCGTTCCCGAGCCAAATGCATCCCCTAACCATGTTGGTGCGAATGGAAGTCCGCCGATGACTTCGCTCGTTCCAAGCGAGTGCAGACGAAGAACTGGATCGATCCTGAATCGGGGCGGGGACGGAGGAATCATGGACGGATGCTCGCGGGCGAGAAATGCGCTTGCATTTACTTTCCCATTGAACGCACCCATAGCGATGAGCGCGCCCAATCCACTCTTGATCGCATTTCGTCGACTTGGGTCGCGCGGCGTCATCCCCTCTAAAGTAGTACAGAATCGCACGCGAGGCATGCGAAGGTGCAACTATCTGCGGAAGTCCTCGATGCGAGGTCGCACATGGATCAGCGCTGGAGTGCCAATCGAAGTTGGACGGCGAGCCGAGGAGAGGCGGCGATTGCGTTTCCGCCGTCGAGCCTCCTTGCTCCAGACCAGTCTGTGATGACGCCGCCCGCTTCAGGCATGATCACCGCGAACGGGCCAATGTCCCAAGGGTGCATGATTGGATCCACCATCGCATCCGCCCGCCCGGTTGCGACGAGGAGGAGGCCATAGCAATCGCTCCACCCTCGGATGCGTCCGCAACAGTTTGCAAGTCGTACGAACGCATCGACGCGATCGGCCTTGATGTAATACTCGCTTCCGCTCGTGCAAATGAGCGCATCCGCAATTCGATCACACTGTCGCACCTTTGCCACTTGCGTCGCACTCCCATCGCGAATCCATTGCGCACCGGACCCGCGCTGCGCGATCACGCGCTCGCCAAGGGCGGGAAAATCTGCGACCCCCGCGAGAACGGTTTCGTCCTGGCCGTTGGCGTTTCGGTGCGCAAGGGCGATCAGGATTCCGAAGAGCGGAACGCGATTGGCAAAGCTCACCGTGCCATCGATCGGGTCGAGAATCCAGCGGAAGGCGCTCTCGCCACAGCTCTCGCCAAGCTCTTCACCGAGAACCCCGTCGTGTGGGAAACGAGATTGAATGGTGGTGCGGAGATACTCTTCGATGCCGCGATCGGCCTGTGTGACTGGAGATGCGTCAGATTTCAACTCCACGCCGAGGTCTTGGCGTCCATAGAAGTGCAGCGCAATCTTCCGCGCGCCATCGGCGAGTTCATGAAGCAAGGCTTTGCGCGATTCGAGAGCGTCGTCCACGGACGCACTCTACATCGTTCTCGTCTGCGGAGACCTGCTCGCGCGTCAGTGACCGATCCAGACGCCGTCGACGAGGCGATAGCGAACGGCTCGCGCGATTTGTCCGGTGAGTTGTCGTGTGGCGGTGGTGGCACCGCTCGCGTCCACTTCGAATGCCGTTCCAGTGTTTGTGAGCGTCACGAGTGTCGAACCGTTGCTTTGGCGGAACGCGCCGCACTGTGTGGGTCCGCCGTAAAACCCACCGACTTGTCCCACGCTCCAGATCGGAGTGGCGGGTCCAAATGCGCTCGATGCGGGCACGATGTATCCACCACTCTTGTCGCGTGGCGGGACGATTTCCACGAGTTGCGACCAATCGTTGGTAGTGCCGATGCGATCGCCGTTGTTGAAGGCGAGCAAGTTCCCTGCGCCCGGCATTCCTTCATCAATCCATGTTGCGCCATGCACGACGCGAAAGTACTGATCGGCTGCAGTGCCGCGGCGAGAAACTTGGGGGTTTCCCCATCGATAGAGCAGATCGCCGCCCTTCCCACGCGCGCCTCCGGTGTGTGATGCGGCTTCCTGCGTGGTTGTGGAATGATCGATGACCCAGAGCTCGTTGAAGGATCGCGAACTCACAACGATCTCGTCGCGTGCGGGGTTGTAGTCAATGGCGTTGAGATGGACCCAATCACTACTGACGATCGCGCCGAAGTTGATGTCAACGAGTTGCGGTGCTTGCGAGACCACGCCGAAGTTTGCCGCCGCCGGGTTGGCATCTTGAATGAGATGGTTCCACAAACTCCAACTCCAGACGATTTCATAGGTGCTCATGCCTGTTGGACGCACTTCGATGATTCGTTCGGAGTACATATTGGCAGTGATCGTGCTGCGTCCGGCCGCGATCGCTTCCGCTTGCGTGCGCAGATCCCACACGATGCAGAGAATGTTTCCATTCGGCAGTGGGCAGACATCATGATGCTGTTGGAACAGCGCGGATGCGATGATCAGATCGGAGGTCAACACGCCGGCGGGGGAAAAGATTTGCAATCGGCCACCACGCCCTGCACCGGTGAAGCTTCCTTGTGCATAGTTGCAAGGCCGAACCATCGATCCATCCGGGAAGAGGTAGCCGACGCTTGCGCCATTGGTTGCGCCGGTCCAGGTTCGGACCGTTGCTCCATTTGCGTCGATCGCGGTCGTCGTGTTTGTGTCGAGGCGCGTGAGGAGCGTCCACTCAATTGGCGCAGGACAAGTCCCCCAGTTGCCAAGCAGCAGCGCGAGATCCGCAGCGTCGGTTGCGCCGTTTCCATCGATATCGCCGCTCGCCCCGCCCCAAGAGGACAGGAGTTGTGCGATGTCTTCGGCGTTTACGGCGTTGTCGCCGTTGAGGTCGCCATCGCAAGCGCCCGCTGCGGCGCTGCCGAGCATGATGCCGATCATGGCAGTCCCTACGCGCAGGGCGAGAGGAGTAGAAATGAGCGCGGTTAGGAGTCCCATGAAGTCAGGTGACGAGTGTGGCTCGACTGCGGCATGTTTGTCGGATGTCCGGGGACGGGGGACAAGCGCAAGGGGTAAAACGCGACGACCGTGCGGAGGCGCACGGTTGTCGGAGACATTTCGAGTCAGACGATCGTCACGGAGCCGCGCTCAGTGACCAAGGAGCGCCTGAACGACAATTCGCGCGGCATCTGAGAGCGCAGTGCTCTCTTCCTTTGCGGTCGAAGCACGAACACCACAACCCGGCGGGTCGTTTCGATTCAGCGCTAGGCTGAAAACACGAGTAAACACGGGCGAACCCTCCCTTACGCTGTGCCGCCAAGTGCCGCCTTTCGGCAGCGATCCACATCGCCTACGCCCTTTCCTAGCCGGGTAGCCAGGTGCTGCCTGCTTGGCAGCCGCAAACGATGTCGGACCCCTTGGTCAACCTCCGAGCGGAGTTTGTACCGCATCGCGTCCGAAGCAAGTGTTTTTTCAGAATTGGGGCAACAAAACCGCGTTACCTTGGGCAGGGGGCATGCACGCGGAAGACATAGGTCGCGATTCGTCCTTCGCCGACCGTGTCGGCGGTTCCATCCGTGAGCGCGGAGGTCGGCGCGGTCATTGGTTCGACGGCGATGTAGTTGGCGCCTAGAGGGGAGAAGACTTGCATTGCGCGGTAGCCGTCGACAAAGTCGATGGCGAGGTCGCGATGGGGTTGGCTGACCATCGCGCGGACTTGGGTCGTTGGAAGTTCAAAGAGTGCGTCGATGGCGTTGCCAACAGGGACCGCCATGTGCGCCTTCGCTTCGCCCAGAATGAGTGGCAGTGCAGGGAGGCCAGAGGCGAGAAGGCTGACCTCGCGCGCGATCGGCAAGTCTGCGTGCGCGTGCGACGCGGATTGGACGAGAAAATACGGATGCCACCCGAACGCGACCGGAACCGCCATTCCTTGATCGGCATGAATCGCGGTGCTGATCGTGATTGCAGCGCGCCCTTCAAACTCCCCCAACTCCCAGCGGAGCGCGAGCGTGTGGGCAAAGGGATAGGCGTCCATGAGCCATGCGTGCGCGCCCCAATCAAGCCTCGCCTCAAGAACGCTTTCGCTTTGACGCGAGATCACCCAGTGCGGCCATCGCAACAAGAGTCCGTGCATCGGAAGTCCAGACGCATCCCGTTTGAGCGAGAGTTCGCGCGAGAGATCAACTTCGCGGCCAGCGCAGTGGAACCGATCGTGTCGCAGGCGATTGGCGTACGGATAGAGCAGAGGGATTCCGCCAGTCCGCGTGGAGCGCAAGAACTCCTCCCTCGGTGAAGGCAACGCAAGGAGTTCCTCGCCGTTGATGGTCCAACTCGTCGCCACGCAGCCGAAACTCGGCTCGATGGTCAACGCAGATCGCAATCCAGCGCAACCAAGGGTGATGGGAGAAGCATCACTCACGGTGTGAGTGGTTTGGCGGGAGGCGCATTCTCCGCGGGTTTTCTCGCGCCATCCACGCTGAGGCTGTCGACGCAGGTCTTTAGCGCAGTCGCGTGTTCCTTCCAACCAAGCGCTGACGCGCTCGCCGTCGCGAGAACAATGTTCCCTCGGCGCGTTCGCGCCTTGGCGTAGTAGTGCACCATGCCGTCGCCTGCATCGCCTTCGTACTCCATGACCAGCGCCTTCGCGTCGTCAGTGCCACCTTCCGTGTTGGTCGTGAAGCCTTCGCCAAGAACAGTCCAACCCGCATCCTTCAGTCGGCGAAGCGAGTTCACTCTGTACTCCTCCATCGACTCCGTCAGTGGTTGAATCACCACGCTGACATTGGGCGTGAATCCATCTTCCGCCGCGGGGAGGCTCATCGAGAGGGGCATGTAGTCGGTTGCGCTCAGGCCGGCGGTGAGCGGGGCGATGGAGAATCCCATCGATACGAACTTCAACGATGGCGGGGCAGACGCGATGGAGGCAGCGATCGAAACAAGTGCAACGGCAGTGATGGCGATGGTTGATGTCCGCATGGCGCGAAATCTCTTGGAAAAGGAACTCTCCGTCGCGAGGATGCTATCCGCCCCGTCGATACCTCCAAAAACAAGACCGCAGCGGAAGGGGTTGAACCTCCTGCTGCGGTGCTTCGAAGCGGGCGAAGGGATTCGAACCCTCGACATTCACCTTGGCAAGGTGACACTCTACCACTGAGCTACGCCCGCAACTCAGGCAGTGCGTCGCACTGCGGGTCGGGAAGAATAGCAGGTTCGACAATTTCGGCAAGCGGCTTTAGAAACAGTTCGGAAGAGGGATTTCCGGAGGCGATGGTTATCTCGCGTCGTTATGCAAAAATCTCCGAGACAACCCTTCCATGGACATCGGTGAGTCGGTGATCGCGCCCAGCGTGTCGATAGGTAAGGCGTTCATGGTCGATACCCATGAGCGCCAAGATCGTGGCGTGGAGATCGTGCACATCGCACTTGTCGACCGCTGCGTAGTACCCGTAGTCATCGGTTTCGCCGTAGGAGAATCCGCGCTTCACACCCCCGCCCGCCATGAACATCGTGAAGCCGTGAGGATTGTGGTCGCGCCCATCACCCCCTTGTGCGGTTGGCGTTCGACCAAACTCGCCGCCCCACAGCACGAGGGTGTCCTCAAGCATTCCGTGGCATCTCAAGTCCTCGATCAATCCTGCGATGGGGCGATCGACTTCAGCGGCATTGGTCGCATGACCGTTGCGAAGGTCTCCGTGTTGATCCCACTTGTAACTGTGCGTGCACTGGATGAACCGAACGCCCGCCTGCGCGAATCGGCGCGCGAGCAGGCACTGCCGACCGAAGTTTTCTGTCTTTGGATCATCCATGCCGTACAACTTCTTGGTCGCATCACTTTCGCCGACGAGATCCATGACCGGTGGCGCGGCCGCCTGCATGCGATACGCAAGTTCGAAACTCTCGATGCGACCTTCGAGCGCGCTGTCGCTGCCTGATCGCGCGAGGTGCTCCGCGTTGAGTGCCTGGAGGAAGTCGAGTTCTTTGCGCTGAATATCTGGTGGAAGCCCCGCAAGCATGTGCTCGAATTGCGCGTTGGACGCGGGCACGCCCGCGTGACCGATCGGCGTGCCATGCGTGCGCGCCGGAAGAAAGGAACTGGAGAAGTTGTTCACGCCGCCATGCCCGAGCGTAGGGCAAATCGTGATGAAGGCGGGGAGATTCGCGTTCTCCGTGCCGAGCCCATAGGAGATCCATGCCCCCATGGATGGTCGGATGAAGGTGTCACTGCCCGTGTGGATTTTCAAGAGGGCGCCGCCGTGCGCAGGATTGGAGCCATGCAAGCTCTTGATGAAGCAAAGATCGTCGACGAGCTTGGCGACATTGGGAAAGAGATCGCTGACCCATGCCCCGGATTGTCCGTACTGGCGAAACTTCCAAGGACTCGCGAGAAGGTTTTCGGTTTGCGCAAACTGCACGCGGGGCTTCGCGAAAGGCAGGGGCTTGCCGTGATCGCGTTGCAAGAGCGGCTTGTAGTCAAACGTATCGACTTGCGAAGGCCCCCCGTGCATGAAGAGAAAGATGACGCGCTTCGCTCGCGGCACGAAGTGCGGACTGGCAAGGATGCCGTCGCCCGCCGACGCTTCCTGCGCGAGCAACCCAACGAGTGCGAGCGATCCGAACCCAGCGCAGAGACTCGTCAACGCATCGCGTCGCGAGATCGGATTGTGTCGGTGATCGCAGAGCATGGTGAGCGGCGAGACACGCCTATTCCATCGTGACGAACTCGTTGGTCGAAAGCAGGGTATGGCAGAGACGTGTCAGCGCCGCATCAGGCGCGAGTCCTGCATGCGCGAGAGCGGCGAGAAACACATCGGACCTCGTCCGCTCCTCCGTTGTTGGTTCCCGCGCGAGCGTGATGCGAAAGGCCTGTTGGATTTGCGCGTGGGTCGGCGCGCCCCCTTCGAGGGCCAGTGACGCGATGCGCTTCGCCGCGTCTTCCACAAATGGTGCGTTCATGAAGAACAACGCCTGCGGCGCGACCGTTGTTCGGGAGCGACACTCAATCGGCGTACTCGCGTCGGGATAATCAAACGCCGTAAAAAGTCCGAACATCGCGTTGCGAATGACCGGCAGATAGACCGTTCGCCGAGGCGCGTCATAGTTCGCAGCATTTCCCGATTGGTCGTTCGTGACATAGTCATGATCCGACGAGCTCAAGAGCGTGCCGCCCATTGTCGTGTCGAGGGCTCCCGATACCCACAGCACCGAGTCGCGGAGGACTTCTGCCTCAACCCGTCGACGAGAAAAACGAGAGAGCAGTCGATTGTCGGGGTCCGTGACGGGGAGTCCTTGCTCCGACGCGCTTGCCTGCCGATAGGTTGCGCTCGTCATGAGGAGTCGATGCATCGCCTTCATGCTCCAGCCACCCTGCATAAAACGCAGCGCAAGAAAATCGAGAAGTTCAGGATGCGAGGGCTTCCCGCCAAGAATTCCAAAGTTGCTCGGCGTATCGACGATGCCGACGCCGAAGTGCCACCCCCAAAGCCGGTTCGCAATGACACGCGCGGTCAGTGGATTCTCCTCGTGCGCGATCCAGTGCGCGAGTTCCAGGCGACCGCTCGCATCGCTCGGGAAACTCGGTCCGGCAAGCGTACGATCGAAAATCGCGGGAACGCCTCTCGGAATGGTCGGACCCTTGGGAGTCGTGTGATCGCCGCGGTCGTGAAGCGGCGTTTCATCGACCTTGGACTCCTTCACCACAAGCCCGTGCGGAAGAGGGGCAGGCTTCGCTCGCTCGTGCTCGTCGCGACTCGCGCGAGCAGCCAAGAAACTGTCGCGCTCTGGGAGCGCGTTGTTCGCCCCGCGCTCGGCCGAAAGCGCGAGCGACAGCCACGGGTTTCCGTCGCGGCGATCGATTGCGTAGAGGAGGCGTTGCGCGTGCGCGTCGTGCTCGCGACGCCGTAAGTTTGCGTGTGCTTCGTTCCGCGCCTTGTCCAACAGTTGCGCGCGGTCATGCCAATCCTTCGAGCGCTGCACTTCGACCGCCGTCGCGAGCGGGCGTTGGGCGACCCGACCAACCGTCGCGATGCTATCGAAGGTCGAAACACTACGGAAGACGCCTGACAATGCAAAGTAGTCGGACTGCGAAATCGGATCGAACTTGTGATCGTGGCAACGCGCGCAGGAGATGGTCTGGGCAAGGAATGCCTTCGAAACCACATCGATCTGTTCATCAACCACATCGACGCGCTCCTTTTCCTTGTCGGGCTCCGCGAGCATCTTGGGGCCGAGCGCGAGGAAGGAGAGCGCTGCGAGCCGGCCACGCGTCCGCGCGTCATCGTCCTTTGACGGCTGCGCTTGCTCCGGGATGAGGTCTCCGGCGAGTTGCTCGACGATGAACTCGTCGAAGGGCATGTCGCGATTGACTGCGTCGATCACATAGTCGCGGTAGTGATGCGCATTGGCATAGGCGATGTTTTCGTCAACGCCATTGGAGTCCGCGTAGCGAGCGACATCGAGCCAGTGGCGGCCCCATCGTTCGCCATACTTCGGTGATGCGAGCAGGGCGTCGATGCGTTGTTCATAGGCATTCTCCGCGCGATCGCGCTCGAATGCCTCCACTTCCTCAACGGTGGGAGGGATGCCGAGGATGTCGAGATACGCGCGCCGCAAGAGCAGTCGCCGAGGAGCCTCGACTGCTGGTTCCAGGCGTTCGAGTTCAAGGCGCGCGAGAATGAAGTTATCGATTTCGTTGCGGATCCACGCGGAGTTCGCGACGCGCGGACGCGCTCGAGGAGCGATGGGTTGGTAGGACCAGTGCCGTGCGTGCTCTGCGGTCGATACCGGAAGGGGGCGCGTGATCCCATTTGACCGTTCGACAACCTTTGTGGCGCGCGTTCCTGCCGCAGGAGTTGCGCTCGTCATGGGCGCGGCGACGAGAAGCGAGATCGCCACGACGCAACCGAAAACGACGCGCATGGGCAATCGCGCGGTTTGGTGCATGTGCGGTGGTGCAGTCAACACATGCGAAGTATCCACAGATTCGCCCGGTGGGCAAGGCGAGCACGCCGTGGCGGCTACCAATTGCGGATGACGGCAGCGCCAGCGAATGTGCCTCCGACGATCTTCGCAACCAGAAACGCGTTGGGGTCGAGGGTCAGCGGATAGATGGGATTGAGCGTGACGGCGAGTGCCGCGCAACCACCGCACCAGATTGCGAGTCCGTCCTTTCCAAAGACGATCGCGGAGATGGCGAAGGTCACCAGCGAGATCCAGCGCGCCACATCGTTCCCGACCTTTTCAATGGGAATCACCTCAAACGCATGCAGAAAGAGAAACGCACTCAAGAGTGCGAGTGCGATGAGGATGCCTTTGCCTGAGTCAACATGCTTTGCCATTGCAGGACTATCGGCGATTCGGCCGCACTATGAAAAACCGCGCGCCACTCGAGGAATGGCGCGCGGTTGGAAACCTGAACCGGCGCGAAACTCAGCGATCTGTCGTCGGAATGCCCATGCCTCGGCGATCGGGGTAGGCGGGTTTGGGCGTTGGTGTGTAGGGGCGCTCGCCGAGTTGTTGGAGAAGGACTTCAACCGCCTTGGCAAGTTGCGGATCCTTTCCGTCCGTCATGAGCGCAGGGTCGTCGAGCACTTCGATGTCGGGATCGACCCCGTGGCCCTCGACGCCCCATGTGCCATCCGTTTCATAGAAGCCAAAGGTCGGAACGCTGATGGTGCCCCCATCGAGGAGCCCTGGATTTCCAGAGATTCCAACGAGTCCACCCCAGGTTCGAGTGCCAATCACTGGCCCGAGTTTGTTCGCCTTGAAGAGCCAGGGGAACATATCGCCGCCCGAGCCCGCGAGGCCGTTGATGAGCATCGCCATCGGACCTCGGTGTCCGTCTGGTGGCCACGCATAATCACGCGCATCACGCCGAGCCCAGAAGTTTGTCACTGGTCGATTGAGCAGTTCGATGAAGCGCGTTGGAATCTGCCCGCCGCCGTTCCAACGATCATCGATCAAGAGTGCCGGCTTCGTGCGTTGACCAAAGAACTGGCGGACGAGTTCGGTTTGCCCATCCGTTCCCGTGTTTGGGACATAGATGTAACCCACCTTGCCGTCGGAAAGGGACTCGACCATTTGTCGCTTGGATTCAACCCAATCGCGATAGTGGAGATTTTCTTCACTCGCTATCGTCGCCACCACGATGTCCTTCGCGTCGGCATCGAGTACTGGTTTTTTGGAAACTGTCAGGACCACGGATTTTCCCGCAAGTCCGACAAACGGCGCCCAAGGATCGACCATGGGGTCGATCGCCACTCCATTCACCGCGAGTAGGTAGTCGCCCTCGCTTACGCCGAGCCCCTGCTCTTGCAGCGGGGAGCGTGCGTCGGAATCGAATGCGCCGCCGTGGAAGAACTTCGCAAGTTTCCATGCTGCCGCCGTGGAGCCATCTTCGTTGGTTGCGCGCGCGAACGCCACGCCAAGAAGTCCGACTGCTCGATTGTCCACCTCTTCGACATCACCGGTGCCTTGGAGGTACGCGTGCCCGACATTGAGTTCCGAAATCATCTCCGCGATGAGGAAATTGAGGTCTTCGCGCGTGACGACGGAGGGGAGCATCGCTTCATACTTTGCACGAATCGCGAGCCAATCCACTTTGTGCATTCCAGGGTCGTAGAAATAGTCTCGCATGATGCGCCATGCATCGGTGAGGATCTCTTTCCACTCATGCGCGGGAGCGACAACCGAAAGCATCGGGGTGCTCACGATTGGCTTGGGTGTTGCGCCTGCGCCTGCAGTCGCGATGGATGCGCCTCCTCGGCCGCCGAGCAGTAACTTCTTGCCGTCCGCGCTGATGTCGAAACGGAGGCCGGTCGCGCCGGTCTTCTCGGCCAGGGTTTTCTCGGAGAGATCAAGAATGCGCACGGAGCCATCGCGGCCGTAGAGCAGTTCGTTCTTGTCATTGAAGCCGAGCGAACCGAATGCGCCCGCAGGGACTGGGAGTTGCACAGCGCGCGCCTCGAACCCATCGAGGTCGATGAGGACTTCCTTCCTGCTTTCCTTCTTCGCGCCGTTACCAGATCCATCAGCGGCGCCCTTGTTTGCTGCCACGCGCGTGGCGGTGAACGGGGAAGCGATGCGCGCGCCTTGCTCGTCGGTCGTGAACATGTTTCCGCTCATGCTGTCGCCAGTGATGGTGCCTTCGATCTCAAAGGTCTGTGCATTGAGTGAGCCAGTGAGGCGCAGTGTGTTGGTTGCTGCTTCGAAGGACCCCTTGACCGCCGCAGTTCCATGCGCCGAGACAGTCGTGCCCTCGGCCGTGCCGTCGGCAGTGATGGAGAGTGTCATGGTGAAGTCGACAGAGACTTCGCCGACCTTGCACGAGCCTTTCCAATCACCAGCAGCGGGTGAAACTGGTGACGCGTCTTGGGTGCGAACTTCAACTTCGTCTGACGCGGCTGTGTCGAACGAATCGAATGCGACGCTCAACTCGCCTCGTCGACGGCGACCGCCCTGTGGTGCGCCGCCTTGTCGAGCGCCATCTGCGGGCGAGGGAGGTGTCGCTCCCGCGCTCGCTGGTTTCGCGTCATCCTTCTGTCCCTCTTCGTCGCTCGTTGGGAGCCACGGGAGTTTGAAATCCCTTTTGAGCGGTACCGCAAGGAGTACCGTCGAGTTGTCGTAGATCCACGTCGTGTCAAACTCCCCGTACTTTGGCGCAAAGTTGCGACTGCTCTTGAACGCGAGCCAATCTCCCTTGCGATCAAAGGTGGGTTCGCTGTCGCTGAAAAATCCACTCGTCACTTGGGTGAGCGCCTTGGCCGCGTCGGTTTCCTTGGTGTCGTAGAGATAGATCGCCTCAAGCTCCGTTTGGTCGCAGGATCGACTCCACGCGATCCAACGAGAGTCGTGCGAAATCGAGATGTCAACGGGGCGGGGGCCTTCGGGATTGCGATCGAGGTGCGTTGTTACACCGTCCGCAAGTCTTACGAGATCGATGTTGCCAGACTTGTCCTGCAAGACGACCGACTTCGAATCCGGAGTCCACGCGATCGCGGTGCGGAACGCATTTCCATCCCTCGTGATTTGCACGGCCGGGGCGGGACTGGCGCTGATTTTTCCATCCGCGCTCTTCTGATCCGCCGACATTGTGTACAGCTCATACTCGCCGGTCGCATCAGAGAAGTAGGCGATGGTCTTGCCGTCTGGGCTCCACGAAGCGCTCCGTTCGAAGACGCTATCGGTGCGTGTGAGATTGCGCGGCGTGCCGAGTTCTGCAGGAGCCGACCAGATGTCGCCCCGCGCGACCAACGCCACGCGCTTGCCGCTGGGTGAAATCGAACTTCCCTGAATCTCCGTCGCAGCGTTGACGGTCGTCGCGCGCATCGCATCGCGATCTCCGGGCACCGAGATTTCGACGGGTACGCTCTGCTTGGTTGCGAGATCGAGGCGATAGATGTGGTCGCCCCACTGAAAGACCATCTCGCCCGCGCCATCGGTGTCAGGGCCAATGGCACTCCACTTCACATCGGTACCCTTGAAGTGCGTGATTTGCTCGGTCTTTCCGCCGTCGATGTCATACGAGAAGACATTCAAGACATTCGTGTCTTCTGCGTTTCGATCGGAGAGAAAATAGACTTTGCGCCCGTGCCACATGGGCAGCGTGTCGGTGCCTTCCCAGTCCGTGATGCGCTTGGATTCATTCGTCTTGATGTTGTAGATCCACACATCCGTGGCCATGCCGCCTCGGTAGCGCTTCCAAGTGCGAGTATCCGTGGAGTGGGGGGTGTAGGCGAGCCACTCGCCGGTGCGATCAAGCGAACCATTTGCTCCGTAGGGCACAGGAAGTTGCGTCGGGAGTCCGCCCGCGGCTGGGACGGTGTAGAGCTTCTGCGCTCGTGCGAGTCCCTCGAGCGCGCTTGACGCGAGGATGAGGCCGGAGCCATCGGGCGTCCAATCGCACAGCGACTCCGCGCTCGGATGGTGGGTCACTCGTTGGGGAATGCCGCCAGAAATGGGAAGTGTGTAAATGTCGGCTGCGGAGTCGTAGTTTCCTCGGAATGCAATGCTCTTGCCATCCGGCGAGAAGCGGGGCGAACCTTCAAAACCGGAAGGGTTCGCGATCGGGCGCGCAACGCCGCCCGCTTTTGGGACGAGCCACAAGTCGTTGCCGTACACAAAGACGATGGAGTCCTTCGAGATGTCCGGATAGCGACAGAGACCCGAACTCCCCTGCGCCAAACTCGTACTGCTGGCTGCGCAGCCGAGCAGCACTGCGCAAACCCATCCGACTTGTCGGTTGATGCGAAAAAAGAAGCGACGGCGATTCGGAGTCGAGTTCGACTCAGCGAGAGTTGCATCCATGCCCAAAGCGTACAAGTCAGCGTCGTGTTCCGCATTTCGTCGGGGAAATGCGTTTCGCGATTGCAACGAGAGGAGTGCCGATGGAAACGCAAGAGGGACCGCCAAGTCTGGCGATCCCTCATGCATCATCAACGGTGGAGAAGGGATTCGAACCCTTGAAACCCTGACGGGTTTACCAGTTTTCAAGACTGGTGCGTTCAACCACTCTGCCACCCCACCTTGAGGCCTCGAATACTAGCAGAGGCATGAGGATGGGCTCAGGAAGCTACAAGGGACGAATCGATTGATCGGTGTGGACGCCCGACTGTTGATGTGGGGCGCTTGGATCACCCAACCGACGCGGAAGCGTCAACTTTGCGATGACGGCACTCCATCCTGTTTGGTGCGAGGCACCGCAACCGCGACCGGTATCGCCGTCGAAGTATTCGTAGAAATTGATGAGTGTCTTGAAGGTCGGATCTTGCGCGAGTGCCGGATGCACGCGCATGCATGGGCGCACCCCCTCTGCGTTGGGGAGGAAGAGCGATGCGAGCCGCCGAATGATTTCATCTGCGGCCTCGAGAATCGTAATGCGGCTCTCGCTTCCCACGGGGTACTCGAGTTTGAAATCGTCACCATAGTAATGATGGAACTTCTGAAGACTCTCGACGAGCAGAAAGTTGATGGGGAGCCACACGGGTCCGCGCCAGTTTGAGTTACCTCCGAAGAGTCCGCTTCGACTCTCCGCGGGCTCGTAGGTCACAGTGTGGGCTTGGTTTTCCGACCAGAACACGAAAGGGCGATCGCGAAGATCCGCGGACATGCTTCGGATTCCGAAGGGGGAAAGGAAGTGCGTTTCATCAAGCGCCTTGCGAAGCAGGGCCTTCATGCGATGCCCACGCAACAGGGAGAGCAGTCGACGATCGCCGCGACCGGGATCGGTCCACCGCGAGACGAGGCCGGCAAGTTCCGGTCGTTTCTCTAGGTACCACTCCAGTCGCTCACGGAACACAGGAAGTCGTTCGAGCACTTCCGGCTCGATCGTCTCGACGCAGAAAAGTGGCATCAAACCGACGACGGAGAACAACTTGAGCGGAATGACCTTGTTGTCTCGATCCTCGATCATGTCAAAGTAAAAGCCATCTTCCTCATCCCAGAGTCCCTGCCCAAGGCCGGCGGAACTCATGGCTTCCGCGATTTGTAGGAAGTGCTCAAAAAACTTCGCCGCGAGATCTTGATAGTACGGACGATCGTGGGCGAGTTCGAGCGCGATCTTCATCATCGTCAGGGCGAACATCGCCATCCAACTTGTGCCGTCGGCCTGCCGCAACCGTCCGCCCGTTGGAAGTGGTTGGGAACGATCGAAGACGCCCACGTTGTCGAGTCCGAGGAACCCGCCTTCAAAGATATTGCGCCCGTCTGCGTCCTTCCGGTTTACCCACCAAGTGAAGTTCAGCAAGAGGCGATTGAAAACGGACGCGAGGAAGTCAAGATCTTCGACGCCATTGGCGCGTCGGTCCATCTGGTAGACGCGCATGGCTGCCCACGCATGAATCGGCGGATTCACATCGCCAAAGGCCCATTCGTAGGCGGGGATCGCGCCGTTGGGATGCATGTAGTGATCTGTGAGCAGCTTGCGAAGTTGGTCCTTCGCGAAACTCGCGTCAATCGGTGCGATCGCGACGCAATGAAAGCAGAGATCCCAGGTTGCAAACCATGGGTACTCCCAAGTGTCGGGCATCGAGAGCACGCTCGACGCGGCGAAGTGAGGCCAGTCGTGGTTGCGACCTCGTTTGCGTGCTGCAGGCGGTATGGGCTGCCTCGGATCTCCCTCAAGCCACCGCCGGATGTCGTACTCGTAATACTGCTTGCTCCAGAGTACACCTGCCCACGCCTGTCGCTGCATGCGTGCGACTTCCGGATTTGGATCGAGTGCTTGCAGGATCTCGTAGTAATCATCGGCTTCGCCAAGGCGTTGCTCGACCACCATCCCTGCTTGCTCCACTGGAAAGGAAGCCGATTCTGGTGCGAGCGTGATGTCGATCGCATGTCGGCCGCCTGCGGGAATTGTCAGTCGATGCCAGACGGCGGCCTTGGTGCCACGCATGGCAGGATTGACGGCGTCGAGTGCGCCATGCACAACGCGTTCGTGAATGCCGTCCTTGAAGTAGCGGCCATTGCGCGGTTCGCGCGCATGCCGCATGGCGTTGGTGTCGTTGTCGCAGAACAACTGCTCGGCCCCTGCATCGTGACGCAAGACGAAGTTTCCAAGTGTCGCGTGCCGTGCGATGATGGTTCCTGCTTCGGTTCCGCGCTCGAGCAGAGGCCGTGGGCCATCATTCCATGACCACGAGTTGCGAAAGAAAATCTGCGGAAGCAGGTCCAGCGCAGCATCGTCCGGGCCTCGGTTCACCACTTCAATGCGGAGCACTGTCTCGCTCGGCGTGCGCTTGGCGTAGGTGATCCACACTTCAAAGAAGCGCTTTTCGTCGAGAATTCCGGTGTCCGCGAGTTCAAACTCGTCATCGGCCTTCGTGCGTCGCTTGTTTACTTCGACCAGCGTGGCATAGGGAAACGCTGCTTGCGGGTACACATACATCATGCGATTCCACGCATGGCTCGGCACCGCATCTTCGTGGAACCAATACTCCTTCACATCCTCGCCGTGGTTTCCCTCTTCATTCACGAGGCCGAAGAGCCGCTCCTTCAGGATGGGGTCTTTGCGATTCCAGAGCGCAATACTGAGGCAAAGCGTGCAGTCTTTGTCCGACCATCCACCAATTCCATCCTCGCCCCATCGATACGCGCGGCTCCGTGCGTCATCGTGGGGGAAGTAGTTCCACGCGCTTCCATCGGCGGAGTAGTCTTCGCGGACTGTTCCCCATTGCCGCTCGGAAAGATACGGACCCCAGAGCCGCCACAGATGGCGCTCGTCGTTGTTGAGCATGCGTTCGCGTTCGCTCGTCGTCATGCGGTGATGGGCTCGTCACGGATCATGCCAGGCGTTGGATTCTCCGCGATGTCGAGCACATGGTGCAAGTCAGGGAAGCGCGCGAGCAACTCCAGTGGTGCCGCGACGCTCCACGCTTGCGCGAAACATCCTTTCGGTGCAAAAGGCGCTTGAGGGTCGCGGATTTCCGCAATGCTGCCAATACAGCCATCGCGAAGTTGCGTTCGAAATGCGAATGCAATACCTCGAACGAACAGATTCTCTCGGCGGAGTCGCCAATGCGAACTCACCAGCAGAAGGAGCAAGAATGGCCACGCCGTGCCTTGGTGATAGGCCCCGTCACGGGTTGCCTGATTCCCTCGGTACTCGCGCACATAGCGCGGGTCTTGCGGCGAGAGCGTTCGGACACCGTAGGGTGTTAGGAGGTCGCGCAGCGCGACTTTGAGCACGGAACGGGCGCGATCTTCGTCGAGGATGGGGAATCGCAAACCGGTGGCGAAGAGTTGGTTCGGACGAATGGATGCGTCGTGGCCATCGATACGCACGACGGCGGGGAGGTCTGGGTCTTCTGTTTCAAGCACATCGAATAGGCATCCATCCCGGGCATTCCAGAAGCGCTCGAACCCACTGCGAGTTTGCGAGGCGAGCGCGCCAAGTGGGATTGGATCTTTGCCAACTCGTGCAGCAAGCGCCTCAAGCCCGCGAAGGGCTTCGTGCCAGAGCGCGCTCAATTCAACAGGCTTTCCTCGGCGCGGGGTCACGACATGCTCCCCAATCCGTGCGTCCATCCAAGTCAATTGCACGCCTGGTTGCGACGCATACACCAATCCGTCCTCTTTCACGCGCACGCCATTAGCAGTGCCATGAAGGTAGGCGGCGATGATCTCCTCGGCTTTGGGCCAGAGTTCGCGCCCAAAGTTGAGATCGTCCGATCGCTCGACGGTGCGGCAGAACGCGCTCAGGAAAAGCAGTGGCGCATCGGCGCTGTTGTATTCCGCGATGCCCGTTCGATCGGGAAATCGATTGGGAAGGAGACCATCGCGCAAGTGTTCGGCGAAGGTTCGCAAGACAAGTTTGGCGTCATCGATTCGCCCCGTTGCAAGGAGCAGTCCCGGAAGCGCGAGCATCGCGTCGCGACCCCAATCCTCAAACCAAGGAAATCCAGCCAGAATCGAGCATCCCGCGGGCCCGTCCCCCCGGGGCCTCGTCACGATGAACTGATCTGCGGCGAGGACAAGCTGCCGTGAAGTCGGACCACTGACGGTGTCGCCCGCGGCATCAAAGAGCCTCGCGCTGCGCGCGCGCGCTGTCGACAGTAGGTGTGATCCCGCGCAGTTTGAAACTTTGGAGGTTGATACGACGAGCGAGGATTCGCCGCCAGAGTGGAACGACACAGTGCTGTCGAGCGCGTGGAAACTGGACGCAAGCGAGTCGTAGCCCCGTGCAGATTCCTCGTCGAGCCGGAAGTTGCGCCACCAGCCACCCGTCGGTTGTAACGCGCGCCCGCGAACCAAGTGCCCGGAGCAGTGCGATTCCACAACGAGCGTCGTCGAGGTGGACGCAAGGGCGTTCGCGGGGAGCGTGATGGTGGCGCGGCTTCGCTCGAGTCGCATGGTGGGAATCCAATGTGCGTCAGGGTCGAGCGAATGAAAATCGCGATGCTCGACAAACAGCGCACTCGTGATCGTGAGAGGCACAGAGGTATCACGAACCGCGTGGCAGATCGCGAAGCCAGGAAGATCCCCAAGCCGCACGATGCGTCTTTCAATCCTGCATCCGCGCACTTCAAAGACCCAGGTCGGAATGCCGTCCTCGAGGGCGAAGCTGATGAGATTGTCGGCGGCGTTGGGTGCGATCGTCCCATCGAGCCACCGGGCGCTTGTCAACGGGAATGTCTGGTCTTCAATCGTGACGGTTTCGAGGACGACCGGAACGAGCATGCGTCGCGCGACGGGTGGTTGCGTCGCGTGGATAAACAGGCCGTGGTATCGCCGAGTGCGGATGCCCGAGAGGGTGCCGCACGCAAATCCGCCGCAAGCATCGGTCGCGAGCCACTCAAGACTGGTTGCGCGTTCAAGCGGCTGAACATCCGCGCGTGCCAATTGCGGGTAGGAGGGGTAGAGCGGTTCGTTGCCCATGCTCGATCGAACGGTGAAAGGCGAGAGGGAAGCGTACTCGCCGCGAAGCGAAGAGTCACACGCGTGCACGAACAACTTCGTCGAAGGAACCGAGAAGTGGGTGCGCGCCCCAGAGCGATGCCTGCGAGGGACCAAACACCAGTACATCGTTCTCTCGCACCGCTGCAACACAGACTCCATCGCGCAAGAGTTGCCGTCCAAGATCCTCAGAGACCCTCAATCGAAAGAGGCCATCGTCGCGGTGGTGATCAACATGCGTGGCAAGGCACTCGGCGCCGAACGCGGTGGGTTCCACCGCATGGAGTCGCATTGGCATCGAAAGTGTGCCCGCGCTCGGCTCCGCGCTCGCGATGTACCAGGCGCTCGGCCGAACGCCAAGAAACAGCGTGCGCCCTTCCATCGAAACTGGCGCGACGCACGGCGCGTCCTCGCCAAGAAGTGAGGCAACATCGCTATCCGATGGCCGTGCGAGCACCGCGCGGGTCGTGTCGAACT